>Ga0308158_10005393_pt1 | contig 10489 bp, 8 predicted proteins | sample PhyBR2_FD_201038 | JGI IMG/M metagenome (GOLD analysis project Ga0308158, IMG submission 201038) | Phyllosphere microbial communities from UC Gill Tract Community Farm, Albany, California, United States - DLSLB.R2 | ecosystem: Host-associated > Plants > Phyllosphere > Unclassified | place: USA...
TCCGGCTTCAACGGAACCGGCGAATTCAAAGACGGCCTAATATGCGTGATCAATTGCCCCCACGTCGAATCAGCATGAAGCATTTCATTCCCGGCAGTGCCCTGGCGCTGTGTATCGGCCTCGGCACCTTGTCGATGTCGGCCAATACCTTCGCTGCCAACAGCTGGGACAAACTTCAGCCGGATCGCGACGAAGTGGTGGCCAGCCTCAATGTCGTCGAGCTGCTCAAGCGTCATCATTACAGCAAGCCGCCGCTCAACGATGCGCGCTCGGTCATCATCTACGACAGCTACATCAAGCTGCTCGATCCCTCGCGCAGTTATTTCACTGCCGCTGATATCGCTGAGTTCGACAAGTGGAAGACTCAGTTCGACGACTTCCTGAAGAACGGCAACCTGGACCCTGGTTTCATCATCTACAAACGGTATCTGGATCGGGTCAAGGCGCGCCTGGACTTCGCTCTGACCGAGCTGAACAAGGGCGTCGACAAGTTCGACTTCACCGCCAAGGAAACCTTGCTGGTCGAGCGCAAGGACGCCCCTTGGCTGAAGAATGAGGCCGAGCTGGACGACCTGTGGCGCAAACGCGTCAAAGATGAAGTGCTGCGCCAGAAGATCGCCGGCAAAGACGCCGCGCAGATTCAGGAAACCCTGTCCAAGCGTTACAAGAACCAGCTCGCGCGCCTGGACCAGACCCGCGCCGAAGACATCTTCCAGGCCTACATCAATACCTTTGCCCAGTCGTACGATCCGCACACCAACTACCTGTCTCCGGACAACGCGGAAAACTTCGACATCAATATGAGCCTGTCGCTCGAAGGCATCGGTGCGGTGCTGCAAAGCGACAACGACCAGGTCAAGATCGTCCGCCTGGTGCCTGCCGGCCCTGCCGACAAGACCAAGCAGGTCGCCCCTGCCGACAAGATCATCGGCGTCGCTCAGGGCGACAAGGAAATGGTCGACGTGGTCGGCTGGCGCCTGGACGAAGTGGTCAAGCTGATTCGCGGTCCGAAAGGCTCCACCGTGCGCCTGGAAGTGATTCCGCACACCAATGCGCCCAACGATCAGACCAGCAAGATCGTCTCTATCACTCGCGAAGCGGTCAAGCTCGAGGAACAGGCGGCGAAGAAGTCGATCCTCAACCTCAAGGAAAACGGTCGCGACTACAAGCTGGGCGTGATCGAGATTCCAGCCTTCTACCTGGACTTCAAGGCGTTCCGCGCGGGTGACCCGGACTACAAGTCGACCACCCGCGACGTGCGCAAGCTGCTTACCGAGCTGCAGAAGGAAAAAGTCGACGGCGTGGTCATCGACCTGCGCAACAACGGCGGCGGCTCCCTGCAGGAAGCCACCGAACTGACCAGCCTGTTCATCGAGAAAGGCCCGACCGTGCTGGTGCGTAACGCCGATGGCCGTGTCGACGTGCTGGAAGATGAAAACCCCGGCGCGTTCTACAAGGGCCCGCTGGCGCTGCTGGTCAATCGCCTGTCGGCATCTGCGTCGGAAATTTTCGCCGGTGCCATGCAGGATTACCACCGCGCGCTGATCGTTGGCGGACAGACCTTCGGCAAGGGCACGGTGCAGACCATCCAGCCGCTCAACCACGGCGAGCTCAAGCTGACCCTGGCCAAGTTCTACCGCGTCTCCGGGCAGAGCACCCAGCACCAGGGCGTGCTGCCGGACATTGCCTACCCGTCGATCATCGACACCAAGGAAATCGGCGAGAGCGCCCTGCCCGAAGCGATGCCATGGGACACCATCCGCCCGGCCATCAAGCCAGCCAGCGATCCATTCAAGCCGTACCTGGCCAAGCTGACCGCCGACCATGACGCGCGCACCGTCAAGGACCCGGAATTCATCTACATCCGCGATCGCCTGGCCTTGGCCGAGCAGTTGATGAAAGAGAAGACCGTCAGCCTGAACGAGGCCGACCGTCGCGCGCAGCACAGCGATATCGAAGCCAAGCAGCTGGCCTTGGAAAACACCCGTCGCAAGGCCAAGGGCGAAGAGCCGCTCAAAGAGCTGAAGAAAGAAGACGAGGACGCCCTGGGCGCTGATCCGGACAAGACCAAACCGGAAGACGACGCTTACCTGGCAGAGACCGGGCGCATCCTGCTCGACTACCTGAAACTCAATACGTCGGTGGCCAAGCACTGAGCCACGTAAGTAATGACAGCAAAGTGACACCTGCGTCATCAAACCGAAATGAAGCTGTCGTGAAATAGGGACCCGCTGCCTTGGCAGCGGGTCTTTTTTTGCGTCTGGCCCGGTGCTTTCAACCTGTTTCAAGCATCGGTCAGCACGACCTTCAGCAAGGTAGCGAACCGATGACCGTCATTGAACAGATCAGCGCCCTGGACAGCATTCTCGCCCAAGGTGGTGTGCACAGCTTGTTCCAGCCGATCGTGTCACTGTCCCAACGGCAGATACTGGGCTTCGAGGCGTTGAGCCGAGGGCCTTCGAACAGCCCGCTGCACTCGCCGATCAATCTGTTCGCCGTCGCCCGCCAGGCCGGTCGGCTCAATGAGTTGGAAGTGATGTGCCGGGAGACTGCCTGCCGTCGGTTCAGCGAACAGCGCCTGAACGGCAAACTGTTTCTCAACGTCTCGCCGGAGTCGCTGCTCGAACCCTTGCACGAGGACGGCCGCACGCTGCAGCTGTTGCAACGCTACGGTATCAGTCCGAGCCAGGTGGTCATCGAACTCACCGAGCAAACCCCCACCGACGATTTCCAGCTGTTGTTCAACGCGCTGCACCACTACCGCGCCATGGGTTTTTCGATTGCGCTGGACGACTTGGGCGCGGGCTATTCGAGCCTGCGCCTGTGGTCCGAGCTGCGCCCGGACTACGTCAAGATCGACCGGCACTTCATCGACGGCATTCACCAGGACGCCCTCAAGCGCGAATTCGTTGGCTCGATCTTGCAGATCGCCAAGGCATCGAGGGCCCAGGTGATCGCCGAAGGCATCGAGCTGGTGGAAGAGCTGCTGGTGTTGATCGAGATGGGCGTCGACCTGGTCCAGGGCTATCTGCTCTGCCGCCCGCAGGAGCAGCCGCCGCGGGACGCGCGTGGACTGATCCCGCGACTGGAGGGCAGCACGCCTCCCCTCGGCGACGACGCCAGCGACCTGGCTGCGCTGATCATCGAGCAGGCGGCAGTACACTGTGATACCCCGACGCAGCAGGTCCTGGAAGCCTTTCGCCTGCAGGCCAACCTGAACACCCTCGCCATCGTCGACAGCGACCGGCGCCCCTGCGGCATAGTCCATCGTCACTCGCTGTCCGAGGCCTTGCTCAAGCCATTCGCCACCGACCTGTTCGCACGCAAGCCGATCAGCCGTCTGATGAGCACCGATTTCCTCGCGGTGGACAGCAAGCAGTCCCTGCAGCAGGTCAGCCGCTTGCTGACCGGGCGCGCACGGCAAAGGATCGAGGAAGACTTCATGGTCATCCAGGATGGTCGATACCTGGGGCTGGGGCGGGTCATCGACGTGCTCAAGCTGATCACCGAACTGAAGATCCAGCAGGCGCGGCATGCCAACCCCTTGACCCTGCTACCGGGCAACGTGCCGATCCAGCAGTGCCTGACTCGGGTGCTGGAGCAATGCCGCGAAGCGATCATCTGCTACGTCGACATCGACAACTTCAAGCCCTTCAACGACATCTACGGCTATGCGCGCGGCGACGAAGTGCTGCTATGCCTGGCTCAATGCCTGAACGAACGGGTCGACCCGAGTCGGGATTTCGTCGGCCACATTGGTGGCGACGATTTCATCCTGGCCATCAGTCCAACCGAGTGGTGTCGTCGCCTAAGCCAGCTGCAGGAGGATTTCCAACACCAGTGTCGGCGTTTCTATCGCGCCGAAGATCTGCGCGCAGGGAGTTTTCTGGCGCAGGATCGTCGTGGCGAACAGCAGCGCTTCGCGTTGCTGTCACTGTCCATCGGCGTGGTTCACTTGCGGCCCCAAGCCTGCCCGCTCATGGACAGCAGCCAACTGGCGGAAATGGCCTCCCAGGCCAAGCATCAAGCCAAGGCGGTGCTGGGTTCGAGCGTACACGTGATCGATACCCAGGCCGTTGAACCGGCCTAGAAATTCATACCTGGGTAGTGGCCGGGTACGCATACTCGAACACCCGCACCACTTCGGCAGCATGCCAGGAGGCCGCTGCCACACCATCGGACGGGCCGGAGAAGCGTCCGAGCTTTTCCACGCATTCGAAAAAACCAGGACGAGGCAGACGGCTGGCACCCTGGCTGATCACCAGCGAACTGCGCAATGGCTGAGCGGCGCGGGCGTCGATCATGGCCAGGTATTCCAGGGCCGCAGTCAAGGTCTGCATGGCGGGCGTGGGCAGTGCGAGGCGTTCGAGCAACGCGCGATAGGTGAGCAACTGCCGCTGACGGCGGGCGTGGTCCAGCTCGCCGAGCAGGCCTTCCCATTGCTGTCGACTGATGCGTACGCTCATGAAGCGTCGCTCCAGGCCGGCACCCCCAATTCCCAGGCGAGGCTGCGTCGGATGGCGGCATCGGGCTGACGCTCGCCAGTCTCGATCATCGATAGATAGGAGGGGCTGATGCCGACGGCACGGGCCAGGCTCTCGAGCGGTAACCCTTGCGCCTCGCGCAGCTCGCGCAGACGCGCGAAGGCTGGCGGTGGCACCTGAGCCGCCGCTGTGGCGGGATCGGCGACAGACTGCTGATCGACTGCCATGTGACCTGCACGGGATGCCTCGAACGGGTCGGCAGCCGCTGCAGCCAAGAGCCGCTGATATTCAGCCCATGGCAGCACCGCGTATTCGGGTTGGCCGTCGCGGCTGATCACCTGAACCCCCATTGCATCCTCCCGCAAACTGACCGGTCACATCGGGCGATGCAACCATAATGACGGAATGTTAACAGGGGATTGCCGGCTTCGGGGGGTTAACTGCACCGCAGCCGGCAGGCAGATTCAGCGGTGGGACTTTTCCAGCTCCAGATCTTTTTCAGATGCCGGCAAGCGCTCGACCACTCGCAGCTTTTCCGGGGACTGGCGCTGACGCCAGGCACGGAAGGCGTCCAGCTCGCCCGACAGGGTCTTCATGACCCACGCCAGTACGGCGATATCGTCCAGCATGCCAACGCCCAGCAGCCAGTCGGGGATGGCGTCGATGGGGCTGACGAAGTAGACCAACCCGGCGACGATGGACAGCAGCGCCTTGGGGCTGATGTTGCGGTACTCGCCGCGCCAGTAGGCCAGGCACAGAGCCTGGAGCAATTGCACGTCTTCTTTCAGGGCGCCCAGCCGATAGCCCTTGCCCTTGCGCGCCACGGCGAAGATCAAGGCCGGCAGGCGACCCCGACTCAGGATGCGTTCGGCAATGGGCAGAAAACGGGTGAAATTCCAAGGTGCCTTCATGAGCCCTCCGGTGCCGAATGGTGGTTTAAGGTTATCCACAGTATTTGTGGATAACCTTGTGAACAGAGCCGCTTTTCACGCCTGACCTGCCCGGTTTTCAAGGGCTGAGGTCAAATCGGGCGTTTTTTACTCACACAAAAAAGCCACGAAATTCCTTGACGCAGTGTTATGAAAACAGCTACTGCAGCACCACATCAGACCTGTTGCCCAAAGCCCGGTTCAAACGAAAACGCCCCGTCGAGACGGGGCGTTCGTTGCAGCGCAAGCGTTTACTTGGCGGGCGCGGCTTCTTCGACTTCGGCGTCGTCGGTTTCGGCAGCGGCGTCGGCAGCAGCCTTGGCAGCGTCCTTGATGGCGATCAGCTCGAGGTCGAACACCAGCACCGAGTTGGCTGGAATGGTCGGGCTCGGGCTCTGCGCGCCGTAGGCCAGGTCGGCTGGAATGAACAGCTTGACCTTCTCGCCCACGTGCATCAGTTGCAGGCCTTCGACCCAACCCGGAATCACACCGCTGACCGGCAGGTCGATCGGGGCGCCGCGCTCGATGGAGCTGTCGAAGACCTTGCCGTCGATCAGCTTGCCTTCGTAGTGAACGGTGACCACGTCGGTAGGCTTGGGCTGGGCGCCGTCGGCCTTCTTGATGACCTGGTACTGCAGGCCCGAAGCGGTGGTGACCACGCCGTCTTTCTTGGCGTTGTCTTCCAGGAACTTCTTGCCAGCGCTCTGCGCCTCGGCGTTCATCTTGGTCATGCGTTCTTCGGCACGCTTCTGCAGATCGGCGAAGGCTGCGACCAGGTCGTCGTCCTTGATCTTCTGCTCTTTCTTGCCGACGGCATCTTCGATACCCAGCGCTACGGCCTTGGAGTCGAGATCGTCCATGCCTTCCTGAGCCAGGCTCTTGCCCATGTTCAGGCCGATACCGTAGGAAGCTTTCTGCGCCGGGGTTTTGAGCTCGACGCTGGTCTGGGAATCGCAACCGGCGAGGACCAGGGTGACCAAGGCGACTGCCGCCGCCAACCGATGCTGTTTCATGCTATTTCCTTGTTCATGCGCCATAAGGGCAATCGAATGAGGCCGCGAGCTTATCAGGCGGCCACGACCAATGGCTACCGGCATGAGAGAGGCAAAAAGGCGATAAGTTCAGGCCAGCAAAAGGAAACTGGCTCGGCAGCGGCTGGATGAAACATGTGTCATGGGACAGTGGAGGACTGCTCGTACTGCGCGGCCACTTCGCGCACCACCTCACACAGCCACTGCGCCGGCAAAGACAGCGGCAGCGCGGCATTGCGGCAGATGCCTACCGAACCACCCGGCTCGTGCACGCCCAGGTCCAGTTCGTAGAGCTGGCCGGTGGCGATGTCACGCTGCACCGCGTCACGTGGCGCGACCCAGATGGCGTCGCTGCTGGCGACGTAGCGACGACTGAGGGTCGGGGAAAGCGTTTCCAGACGTTGCGCGGAGGGCGTGATGGCGCACTGCACGAAAAGGCTGTCGGCGTGTTTGCGGATGGTCGTCCCAGCCAATGGCAGCACCCACGGGCAGGCGCCGACCTGTTCGGCATTGAGCGGGCGGGCTTCCAGCAATGGATGGCCAGGGCGCACCACCAGGGTCATCGACTCGCTGTACAGGTGTTCGAACGACAAGCCCTGGATTTGCGGGCTGTCGGTCATGCGACCGATCACCAGGTCCAGCTCGCCCACATGCAGTTGCGCCAACAGGTATGCCCCCGGCCCGGTCGCGACGCTGACCACCAGCGCGGCATGGCGCGCGTGCAGGCGGCAGAGCACCTCGGGCAGCAATTGGCTTTCCACGGTGGACAGCACACCGATGCGCACCTGCGGGGCTTCGTGCGGTTCGCCGCGCAGGCTGCTGACGCCGTCGCGCAGGGCCTGCACGCAGGGGCCAGCGTAGCGCATGAAGCGCACACCGGCGGCGGTCAGTTCGACACCGCTCTTGTCGCGGTCGAACAGGCGAGTCTGCAGCAGGTCTTCGAGTTCCTTGAGGGTCTTGGAGATCGCCGGCTGACTGATGGACAAGGTGTCGGCGGCCTTGGCGAAGCTGCCCTGGCGGGCAATTTCGAGAAAGCACAGCAGGTGGCGGAATTTGATGCGGCTGTCGAGGTTCATGGCGCCAATCGTAGCATTGGGCCATGGGGTTTGCTTTGGCAGTTAGGGCCTCTTCGCGGGCAGAGAGCTCGCCGCCCGCCCCGCTCCCACATTGGATTTTCGTTGCACTCTCGTTCTTTGTGGGAGCGGGCTCTGCCCGCGAAGAGGCCAGCAAGACCTACCTACAATCTGCCAATCTCCACGCGATCCCCATTCAAGCGCACCGGCCAGACCCTGACATGCTGATCCGGCGCCTCCAGGCAGCGCCCGTCGCTGAAGCAGTAATGCTGCTTGTACAGCGGCGCCGCCACCACCAACTCTCCCTGCAGGTAGCCGACGATCCCGCGTCCCAGCACGTTGGCGCCCGAACGCGGATCGTGGTTGTCGATGGCGTGCAGCGCCCTGCCCTCGCCCGCCTCGGGTAGGTAGAACAACGCCACCTGGTCGCCGTCCAGCCACACCACCACACCGGAATTGGCGATCAGGTCCGACCGCTCGCACACTGCTTGCCAGGTCATCGCCTGCACAGCTTCGACTGCCTGCATCACACCACCTCCTCGACCACCGGGATCAACGTCACGACATCGCCCGCATGGGCGGGGCGGCGCTGGCCGCGTTCCTTGACGAACTGCACGCCAGGGTCCGCGCGCTTGTCGTTGACGAAGGTGCGGAAGCGCTTGAGCTTTTCCGGATCCTTCAGGGCGTTGGCCCATTCGCATTCATAGTGATCGACCACCCGCTGCATCTGCGCTTCGAGCTCGGCGCCCAAGCTCAGGCTGTCTTCCAGCACCACTTGCTTGAGGAATTCCAGGCCGCCTTCCAGGTTCTCGCGCCACACCGAGGTGCGCTGCAGCTTGTCGGCGGTACGGATGTAGAACATCAGGATGCGGTCGATGTAGCGGATCAACTGTTCGTCGTTCAGGTCGATGGCGAACAGCTCGGCGTGGCGCGGACGCATGCCGCCGTTGCCGCACACGTACAGGTTCCAGCCCTTTTCCGTAGCGATCACGCCGATGTCCTTGCTCTGCGCCTCGGCGCACTCGCGGGTGCAACCCGAGACGGCGAACTTGAGCTTGTGCGGCGAACGCAAGCCCTTGTAGCGATCCTCGATGCGCAAGGCCATGGCCACGCTGTCCTGTACGCCGTAGCGACACCAGGTGCTGCCCACGCAAGACTTCACCGTGCGGGTCGACTTGCCGTAGGCGTGCCCAGTTTCGAAGCCCGCTTCGATCAGTTCGCTCCAGATCTCCGGCAGTTCGTGCAACTGGGCGCCGAAGAGGTCGATGCGCTGGCCCCCGGTGATCTTGGTGTAGAGGTCATATTTTTTCGCCACCGCGCCGATCGCGATCAGCTTGTCTGGGGTGATTTCACCGCCGGGAATACGCGGCACTACCGAATAGGTGCCGTTCTTCTGCATGTTGGCCATGAAGGTGTCGTTGGTGTCCTGCAATGGCACCAGCGAAGGGTCCATGATCGGCTGGTTCCAGCACGAGGCGAGGATGTTGCCGACGGTGGGCTTGCACACGTCGCAGCCCACGGCACCGCGTCCGTGGCGGGCGAGCATGTCCTCGAAGCTGGCGATGCCTTCGACACGGGCCAGCGCGTACAGCTCGGCGCGGGTGTAGGCGAAGTGCTCGCACAGGCTCTTGTCGACGCTGACGCCACGAGCCGTCAACTCGTGCTCGAACACCTGCTTGAGCAGCGCCGCGCAGCCGCCACAGCCGGTGCAGGCCTTGGTCTGCGACTTGAGTGCCGAGAGGTCGCCGCAACCGCCGTCGATGGCGGAACAGATCGCGCCTTTGCTGACGTTGTGGCAGGAGCAGATCATGGCCGTGTCGGGCAACGCATCGGCGCCGAGAACCGGTGCGCCGTCGGACAGCGGCAGGATCAACGTCGAGGGGTCGGCTGGCAAGGCGATGCCGTTCTGCGCGTATTGCAGCAGGGTGTCGTAGTAGCTGTTGTCGCCGACCAGCACGGCGCCCAGTACCTGAGTGCCGGCGGCGTCCACCACCAGGCGCCGGTAGCTGGCATTGGCTTCGTCGATGAAGCGGTAGCTCATGGCCCCCGGCGTGCTGGCATGGGCATCGCCGATGGAACCCACGTCGACGCCCAGCAGCTTGAGCTTGGTAGACATGTCGGCGCCGCTGAACGCCACCGGCGCCTCGCCGGCCAGTTCACAGGCGACGTTGCGAGCCATGCTGTAGCCCGGCGCCACCAGACCGAAGACGCTGCCGTTCCAGGAGGCGCATTCACCGATCGCATACACCGCCGGGTCGCTGCTGCGGCAGTGCGGGTCGATGACGATACCGCCGCGGGCGGCAATTTCCAGCCCGCAGGCACGGCCCAGGGCATCCTGCGGACGAATGCCGGCGGAAAACACGATCAGGTCGGTTTCGAGAGACTCGCCGCCGTCGAAGTTCATCCGGTAGCGATGGGTCTCGCCGGCCTCTACGTTCTGGGTGGCGCGCGAAGTGTGCACGCCCACGCCCAAGGCTTCGATGCGAGCACGCAGGGCCGCGCCGCCATCGGCGTCCAGTTGCACCGGCATCAGCCGCGGGGCGAACTCGACCACGTGGGCTTCAAGCCCCAGCGACTTCAGAGCGTTGGCCGCTTCCAAGCCCAGCAGCCCGCCGCCGACCACCACACCACGGCGCACCCCAACCGCCGCAGCGCGAATCGCGTCCAGATCATCCAGGGTGCGATAGACCAGCCGCGCGTTGCCCTCACAGCCCGGAATCGGCGGCACGAACGGAAACGAGCCGGTGGCCAGCACCAGCACATCGTAGGCATGCCGCCCACTGGTGGTTACCACTTCGCGGGCCTGACGGTCGATCTCGATCACCGGCTGGCCCAGGTGCAGGGTGACGCCGTGCTTGCCGTACAACTGGGCGTCGCCCAGGGCCAGGGTTTCGGCGCACGAGCCGCCGAAGTATTCGGACAGGTGCACCCGGTCATACGCCCGCTGGCGCTCTTCGCCGAAGACATGGATC
>Ga0308158_10005395_pt1 | contig 10485 bp, 10 predicted proteins | sample PhyBR2_FD_201038 | JGI IMG/M metagenome (GOLD analysis project Ga0308158, IMG submission 201038) | Phyllosphere microbial communities from UC Gill Tract Community Farm, Albany, California, United States - DLSLB.R2 | ecosystem: Host-associated > Plants > Phyllosphere > Unclassified | place: USA...
GGCTTCGGCATGAACGTTGCCGTCTTGCCGTACGCATGCGCGACCTGGTGGACGACATACTTGTAGATCTGCATGCGATCCGCGGTCTGCGTCAGCGTGCCGAAGGTCAGGCCCAGCTCATGCTGCGCGGCTGCGACCTCGTGGTGATGCTTGTCGCAGGGCAGGCCCATCTCGATCATCGTCGAGACCATCTCGCCGCGGATGTCGACGGCGCTATCGACCGGTGCGACCGGAAAATAGCCGCCCTTGGCGCGCGGACGGTGGCCGAGGTTGCCGCCCTCATATTCGCGACCCGAATTGCCCGGCAGCTCGATGTCGTCGATCTTGTAGTAGCTGGTCGAATAGCTGTTCTCGAAGCGGACGTCGTCGAACATGAAGAATTCGGCTTCGGGGCCGACATACACGGTGTCGCCGACGCCGGTGGTCAGCAGATACGCCTCGGCGCGCTTCGCGGTCGAGCGCGGATCGCGCGCGTACAGTTCACCCGTCGACGGATCGCTGATGTCGCAGATCAGGATCATCATCGGCGTCGCCGAGAACGGATCGACATAAACCGCATCGAGATCGGGCTTGAGCGTCATGTCGCTCTCGTTGATCGCCTTCCAGCCCTCGATCGACGAGCCGTCGAACATCAGGCCGTCGGTCAGTTCGTCTTCGCCGATCAGGCTCGCGACCATCGTCAGATGCTGCCACTTGCCCTTGGGATCGGTGAACCGCAGATCGACCCACTCGATCTCCTGGTCCTTGATCATATTGAGAACGTCGGAGGCCGAATTCGCCATGATGCTTGCCCTTCGTTTTTGAGATTTCCGCCGCCTCATGCGGGGAATCTAATTGCGGTATGGATTAAGATTTCCACACAATGTTGCGTCGCGTCAAATGACGATGTCGTCACTTGTCGTCAACGCCTCATGCGTGGTTCGAAACTAGATTGCGTCGTCGTCGCGCTCGCCGGTGCGGATGCGGAGTGCGCTCTCGACCGGGATGACGAAGATCTTGCCATCGCCGATCCGACCGGTCTGTGCAGCCGCGGCGATCGCCTCGACGACGCGTTGCGCGAGCCCGTCCTCGACGACGACCTCGAGCTTCACCTTGGGCAGGAAGTCGACGACATATTCCGCGCCGCGGTACAGTTCGGTGTGGCCCTTCTGACGGCCGAAGCCCTTGGCCTCGGTCACGGTGATGCCGCTTACGCCGATCTCGTGCAGCGCTTCCTTCACCTCATCGAGCTTGAACGGCTTGATGATGGCTTCGATCTTTTTCACAGGTACGCCCCCGATTGTTGAAACCCTCGCCCTTTCGGACGAGCTGTACGCCCTGAAGGGCGCCTTGCACCAAGCGTGCCAGCCGCAGCGCCCTCGGGCAACCGCGGAATATCGTTGATTTCACTGCCCGAAATTGCGGCACCTTGGCGGTGCGTGCGCAATGTAAGGGCAGGGGAGCCGATCACAGGATTTCGTGCAACCGCGCGATCGGGCGTCCGAGCCGGACGCCCTTGTCGGTCTCGACCAGTGGGCGCTCGATCAACAGCGGATCGATCATCATCGCATCGAGGATCGCCTCGGCGTCGCCATGCTTGATCGCCTTGGCGCCGTCCTCGGCCATGCGGAGGCCCTGCCGCGGCGTCATGCCGGCGCGGTCGTAGAGGCGGACGAGTTCCGCGCGGGAGGGCGGGTTCTTGAGGTATTCGACGATCGTGACGTCCGCTCCGGCCTCTTGCAGCAGCGCGAGCGCCTCGCGGGACTTGGAGCAACGCGGGTTGTGGTAGATCGTCGCCTTCACGAATGCTCCGTCATCTCGAACTAGCCCCGGCCTGAACGGAGGTCTTACCCGCCTCTTGTTCTCCCGCGAAGGCGGGAGCCCAGTCTGGGCTCCCGCCTTCGCGGGAGAACAAGCTTAGTAACGTGGGGAAGTTACGCCCCCTGCTTGGCCAACCACTCTTCCAGCCACTTGATCGTGTACGCGCCCTCTTGGAACTCGGGATCGTCGAGCAGCGCACGGTGCAGCGGGATCGTCGTCGTGACGCCCTCGATCACCATCTCCTCGAGCGCACGACGCAGTCGCCGCAGCGCACCCTGCCGAGTCGTCCCGTAGACGATCAGCTTGGCGATCATCGAGTCGTAGTAAGGCGGCACGCGATAGCCCGCATACAGCCCGCTATCGACGCGAACGTGCATCCCGCCCGGCGCGTGATACACCTTCACCAGCCCGGGCGACGGCGCGAACGTGCGCGGGTCCTCGGCATTGATGCGGCATTCGATCGCATGGCCGCGGAACTGGACGTCTTCCTGGCGGAGCGTCAGCGGATGACCCTCGGCCACCCGGATCTGCTCGCGAACCAGATCGAGGCCGGTGATCATCTCGGTCACCGGATGCTCGACCTGGAGCCGGGTGTTCATCTCGATGAAGTAGAATTCGCCCGCTTCCCACAGGAACTCGATCGTCCCCGCGCCGCGATAGCCCATGTCTGCCATCGCCTTGGCGACGATCCCGCCCATCCGCTCGCGCTCTTCCGCGGTGATGATCGGCGAGGGGGCTTCTTCCAGCACCTTTTGGTGGCGGCGCTGCAACGAGCAGTCGCGCTCGCCCAGGTGAATCGCGTTGCCGTTGCCGTCGCCGAAGATCTGGAATTCGATATGCCGCGGATTGCCGAGGTATTTTTCCATGTAAACGGTGGCGTCGCCGAACGCGGCCTTCGCCTCGCTGCCGGCCTGCTGCATCTGCGTTTCGAGATCGTCGGCATCGTTGACGACCTTCATCCCGCGACCACCGCCGCCCGATGCCGCCTTGATGATCACCGGATAGCCAATCGACTCGGCGATCGCCTTGGCCTCGGCGATGTCGCTGATCGCGCCGTCCGAACCGGGGACGAGCGGCAGCCCGAGTGCGCCCGCGGTGCGCTTGGCCTGGACCTTGTCGCCCATCGTCCGGATGTGCTCGGGCTTGGGGCCGACGAACAGGATGTTGTGGAGCTCGACGATCTCGGCGAACTGCGCGTTCTCGCTGAGGAAGCCGTAGCCCGGATGGATCGCGTCGGCGCCCGAGATTTCGGCCGCCGAGATGATGTTCGGGATGTTCAGATAGCTGTCGGTCGCGGACGGCGGTCCGATGCAGATCGCCTCGTCCGCCAGCCGGACGTGCATCGCGTCGGCGTCGGCGGTCGAGTGCACCGCGACCGTCTTGATACCCATCTCGTGGCAGGCACGATGGATCCGCAGCGCGATCTCGCCGCGATTCGCAATGAGCAGCTTCTTGATTTGCGGCATTATTCGACCACGACGAGGGGCTGGTCGAACTCGACCGGCTGGCCGTTCTCGACCAGGATCGCGGTCACGGTGCCGGCCGAAGGCGCGACGATCGTGTTCATGACCTTCATCGCCTCGATGATCAGCAGCGTGTCGCCCGCATTGACCTTCTGGCCGACGGTCGAGAACGGCTTCGCCTCGGGGTTGGCGGCGAGATAGACGGTGCCCACCATCGGCGACTTCACTGCGCTCGCGCTGATCGCCGGAGCGGACGCGCCGACCTCGGCCTGCGGGATCGACAGCGGTGCCGAGACAGGGGCCGGGGCGGGCGGCGCGTAATGCGCGACCGGTGCCGCCTGTGCGGCTTTGCGCGCGACGCGAATCCGGCGCGAGCCGTCCTCGACCTCGATCTCGGTCAGCTGCGTGGTGTCGAGCAGTTCGGCGAGCTGGCGCACCAGGGTCACGTCGACCTGCATTGCGCCTGTGCTGCTAAAGGGGGTGGTTTCTGGTGTATCGTTCATGGCGGGGCCTCCTGTCAGAACCGTGCGACGGCTTCAAGCGCGAGCAGATACGAAAGCGCGCCGAAACCCGCGATCGTGCCCTTCGCCGCTTGCCCGACCAGGCTCACATGCCTGAACGATTCACGGGTGTGGGGATTGGAAAGATGCACTTCGATCACCGGCGTCTTCACGCCCTTGATCGCGTCGTGCACCGCGACCGAGGTATGCGTGAACGCGCCGGCGTTGAGGATCACCGCCTTCGCACCGCGCGCCTGCGCTTCCTGGATCCAGTCGACGAGGTGGCCCTCGTGATTCGACTGGCGCATGTCGATCTCCAGGTCGAGCTCGCGGGCGCGGTCTTCCAGCATCCCGGCGATATCGTCGAGCGTCTCGTCGCCATAGATTTCCGGCTCGCGCGTTCCCAGCAGGTTGAGGTTGGGGCCGTTCAGGACGAACACTGTCGCAGTGACGGTATCTGGCAAGGGCAGCTCCTGGTTGCGGGGCCGGCAAACGACCCCCTATATGCGTCGTCCCACCCTTACCCGTTCGTGTCGAGCGAAGTCGAGACATGAGACCGGCAGCGGACGGGTGGTTTCTCGACTTCGCTCGAAACGAACGGAAAGTTTTGCATGCCCCACTCAGACGGCACCGTCTCCATTACCGTGAACGGCGAACACAAGCGCGTTTCTGCTGGCCTGAGCCTTGCAGGACTCGCGACCGAACTCGGGCTCGTACCCGAGAAGATCGCAGTCGAGCGCAACATGGAGGTCGTGCCGCGCTCGACCTTGGCGGACGTGATGGTCGAGGACGGCGACGACCTTGAGATCGTGCATTTCGTGGGCGGTGGCGACCATGAAGACAGCTGGACCGTCGCCGGCAAGACGTTCAAGTCGCGGCTGATCGTCGGCACCGGCAAGTACAAGGACTTCGCGCAGAACGCCGCCGCGGTCGAGGCGTCGGGCGCGGAGATCGTCACGGTCGCCGTCCGCCGCGTCAATGTGTCGGACCGCAACGCGCCGATGCTGACCGACTTCATCGACCCCAAGAAGATCACCTACCTTCCCAACACCGCCGGCTGCTTCGATGCCGAATCGGCGATTCGCACGCTGCGGCTGGCGCGCGAGGCGGGCGGCTGGGAACTGGTGAAGCTCGAAGTGCTCGGCGAGGCGAAGACGCTGTATCCCGACATGGTGGAGACGCTGCGCGCGACCGAAATCCTCGCCAACGAGGGCTTCAAGCCGATGGTCTATTGCGTCGACGATCCGATCGCCACCAAGCGGCTGGAGAACGCCGGCGCGGTCGCGATCATGCCGCTGGGTGCGCCGATCGGTTCGGGGCTCGGTATCCAGAACCGTGTGACGATCCGGCTGATCGTCGAGGGGGCGGGGGTGCCCGTGCTGGTCGACGCCGGCGTCGGCACCGCGTCCGATGCCGCGGTGGCAATGGAGCTTGGCTGCGACGGCGTGCTGATGAATACCGCGATCGCCGAGGCGAAGGACCCGCTGATGATGGCGGCGGCGATGAAGGCCGCGGTCGAATCGGGGCGGCTCGCCTATCGCGCCGGGCGCATGGGGCAGCGTCGCTATGCCGATCCGTCGAGTCCGCTGGCGGGGCTGATCTGACCCGCCCGATCGCAAACCGGGTCATGACGCAAACGTCACGGAACCCACGGTAAAGACGGCCGTTATACCTTAGCAAGTTCAAGCGGCCCGGTTGGCGGGTCCGCAAAAGCAAGTGGAGGCTCTGATGGGCGAGTTCACCGACAAGGTCGCAGCAGCAGGCAACAAGGTTGCAGGTAACGTCAAGGAAGCCGTCGGCAAGGCGACCGACAACGAGAAGCTGGTAGCCGAAGGCGAAGCGCAGCAGGCCAAGGGCACTGCGCAGAACGTCAAGGGCAGCGTCAAGGGCGCACTCGGCGACGACATCTAAGCTTCGGCTTGGTGTGAGAATACAGGCCGCTTCGGGAAACCGGGGCGGCCTTTTCTTTGTGCAGTCAATTGAGGCTGCTGCCGCCATCAGAACTGCCACCACCCCGGCGAAGGCCGGGGTCCAATTAGGGGACGGTTCTGATTAAGGGCGGCGCGCCGTTACCTCGGACATGCCAATTGGGCCCCGGCCTTCGCCGGGGTTGTGCCTTTGCCAAGTTGGTGCCTTCGCCGGGTGGTGCAGAGAGCCGAACCAAACCGCCTTGCCCAACCCGCCAACCTCCCCCACGAGCACCCGCATGACCCTCCCCACTCGCACCTACGCCGCCTTCCTGTTCGACATGGACGGCACGATCCTCACCTCGATCGCGTCCGCCGAGCGCACCTGGACCAAATGGGCGATCGCCCACGGCCTCGACGCCGCGACGTTCGTGCCGACGATCCACGGCGTGCAATCGGTTGAGACCGTTCGCCGCCTGAAACTCCCCGGCGTCGACCCGGTCGCCGAAGCCGCCGCGATCACTGCCGCCGAGATGGAGGATGTCGACGATATCGAGCCGATCGCCGGGGCTGCTGCGTTCCTGGCCAGCCTGCCGCCCGAGCGCTGGACGATCGTCACCTCGGCACCGCGGGCGTTGGCCGAAGTCCGGTTGAAGGCTGCCGGCCTGCCGATGCCTGCCACCATGATCGCAGCCGACGACATCCCCAACGGCAAACCCGCACCGGACTGCTTCCTCGTCGCGGCCGAACAGCTCGGCGTTGCGGCGGGCGATTGCCTCGTGTTCGAGGATGCGGCCGCAGGGATCGCGGCGGGTGAAGCGGCGGGGGCGGATGTTCTCGTCATTACGGCCACGCACTCGCATGGTGTCGCGACGCCGCATCCGACGGTGGTCAATTATGTAGGGTTGTCGGTCGCGGTCGGGCCGGACGGTCTGGTCGTCACGCGAGACTGACGCCCCGCCCGCCGTCATCCTGACGAAAGTCAGGATCCAGAGCCACGAAGCGCACCGACGGTTACCCTGGATCCTGACTTTCGTCAGGATGACGGAGGTGAGGGTATCATCTGGGGCCTTAGAAAAGCCCCTCGATCAGCCCTTCGGCGTTCAGGTGGATCGCCTCCGCCGCTGGCACGCGCGGCAGGCCCGGCATCGTCATGATCTCGCCGCAGATCGCGACGACGAACCCCGCACCCGCGGCGAGGCGGACTTCGCGGACCGGAACAATGTGGCCGGTTGGGGCGCCCAGCAGCGCCGGGTCGGTCGAGAAGCTGTACTGGGTCTTGGCAAGGCACACGGGCAAGTGGCCGTAGCCCGCATCCTCCCAGCGCTTGAGTTGCGCCAGTACGCTCGGCTCAGCCACCGCATGCTCCGCGCGATAAATGCGCCGTGCGACGGTGTCGATCTTGTCGAACAGCGACAGTTCGTCGCCATAGATCGGCGCGAACCCGCCGCCATGCGTCTCGCAGATCTCGGCGACCGCATCGGCCAGTTCGACTGCGCCCGCACCGCCGTCGGCCCAATGCCGACAGAGGATCGCGCGGGAGCCGTGCTGGGCTGCAGCCTCGACGATCGCGGCGATCTCCGCGTCGCTGTCGGTGTAGAAATGGTTGATCGCGACGATTGCGGGGACGCCGAACTGGCGGATGTTCTCGATGTGGCGGACGAGGTTGACCGCGCCCTTGCGGACCGCCTCGACATTCTCGTGCGCCAAGTCTGCCTTCGCGACGCCGCCATTCATCTTCAGCGCGCGCGCGGTCGCGACGATCACGACCGCGTCGGGGGCGAGACCCGCCTGGCGGCACTTGATGTCGAAGAACTTTTCTGCGCCCAGGTCCGCGCCGAAGCCGGCTTCGGTGACGACGTAATCACCCAAGGACAATGCCGCGCGCGTGGCGATCACCGAGTTGCAGCCATGCGCGATGTTGGCGAACGGGCCACCGTGGAGGAACGCGGGGGTCCCCTCCAGCGACTGGACGAGATTGGGTTTGATCGCCTCGGCCAGCAGCACCGCCATCGCGCCGTCAGCCTTCAGGTCGCGCGCGGTGATCGGCTTGCGGTCGCGGGTATAGGCGACGACGATATCGCCGAGCCGGCGTTCCATGTCGGCGAGGTCATCGGCGAGGCACAGGATCGCCATCACTTCGGACGCGACGGTGATGTCGAAGCCCGATTCGCGCGGATAGCCGTTGGCGACGCCGCCGATCGACTGGACGATGTCGCGCAATGCGCGGTCGTTCATGTCGAGCACACGACGCCACACCACGCGGCGAACGTCGATCTGGAGCGCGTTGCCCCAGTGGATATGGTTGTCGATCATCGCCGCCAGCAGGTTGTGCGCGGCGGTGATGGCGTGGAAGTCGCCGGTGAAGTGAAGGTTGATGTCCTCCATCGGCGCGACCTGCGCGCGCCCGCCGCCGGTCGCGCCGCCCTTGGTGCCGAAACACGGCCCGAGCGAGGGTTCGCGCAGGGCTAGCACCGCCTTGCGGCCGGTGTGGCGGAGCGCGTCAGCGAGACCGATCGAGGTGGTTGTCTTGCCTTCGCCTGCCGGGGTCGGGTTGATCGCCGTGACGAGGATCAACCGGCCCTTCGCGCCCGATTTACGCGTTTCGAGCCAGTCGAGCGCGATCTTTGCCTTGAAGCGGCCGTAAGGCTCGATCGCCGCGTCGGGGATGCCGAGGCCGTCCGCGATGGTGGCGATGGGGCGCAGCGCGACGCTGCGGGCGATGGCGATATCGGTGTCCATGCGGATCGGCCTAGCGAGGGTCGCGACAGGTTTCCAGATGCTACGCTAGCGCGGGCGACGGCATTTCCGTAAACGCGACCGCAATGACGGATACCGACAGCAAGACGCCCGAGACTTCCTCCGGAATGACGCCCGCTTTGACCACCGTGTTCGCGGTCGCGTGCGGGATGATGGTGGCCAACCTCTATTACGCACAGGCGTTGATCGGCGAGATCGCGCCGGCGCTAGGGCTTCACGGCAGCACCGCCGGGCTGATCGTGACGCTGACGCAGCTCGGCTATGGCGCGGGTCTGCTGCTGATCGTGTCGCTCGCCGATCTGGCGGAAAATCGCCGACTGATCCTTATGATGGTCGCCGGGACGACGGTCGGCCTGATTGGCGTGGTGTTCTCGACCGGCGCGATGAGTTTCCTGCTGTTCTCGTTCGTTACCGGCTTCTGTTCGGTCGGTGCGCAGATCATGGTGCCGCTCGCCGCGCATCTGGCCCCAGATGCCAAGCGCGGCCAGGTGATCGGCAACATCATGGCGGGGTTGATCACCGGGATCATGCTCGCACGGCCGCTGGCGAGCGGGCTCGCGTCGGTCGCCGGATGGCGCGCGATCTTTGCCGTGTCGGCGGTGGCGATGGTCGCACTCGCGCTGTTGCTGGCCAAGATGCTGCCCGAGCGACGACCGAGCCCGGGTCTCGGCTATGGCCAGATCCTCGCGTCGAGCTTCCGGCTGCTCGCGCGGACGCCGGCGATCCGGCGGCGGACGGCGTACCAGGCGACGATGTTCGCGATCTTCAACCTGTTCTGGACCGCGGTTCCGCTGGTGCTGGCGACGCAGTTCGGGCTCGGTCAGGGGGGCATCGCTCTGTTCGCACTGGCGGGGGCGGGCGGAGCGCTGACCGCGCCGATCGCCGGCCGGTTGGGGGACCGCGGCTATATCCGGATGGGGACCGGGATCGCGCTGGGGAGTGCGATCGTCGCCTGCCTGATCGCGGGCTGGTCGGGAGCGGCGCACATGTTGATCGTGCTGGCGCTCGCGGCGGTGCTGCTCGATGCCGCGACGCAGTTGAACCAGGTGCTCGGCCAGCGCGTGATCTATTCGATCGCGCCCGAGGCGCGCGGGCGGATCAATGCGATCTACATGACCGTCGTGTTCCTCGGCGGGGCGGCGGGATCGATGCTGGCGTCGTTCAGCCTGTATCATGGCGGCTGGACCGCGACGATGGCGGTTGGCGGCGGGCTGGCGGTGGCGGCGTTCGCGCTGTTCCTGACCGAGCCGCGCGGCGATCACATCCTGAGCGGATCCGCGTAACCAGTGAGTTCGAGATAGCCGCTGCCGCCGGCCGTGCGGACCGCGCCCTCCCAATAGACCGGCATGCCGCTGCGCCGTGCGTCGAGCTCCTGATCGGCGAATAGCGGGTTCAGGTCGAACCGGCGGACGCCTTCGGGCAGGCGGATGCTGAGCCGTTGCGTGACGGGGTAGAGCGCGCCGGTGCGCGGCGAGCGCCACTGCCTGAGCGGATCAAAGCGGACGTCGCCGGGCGCGAACCGGACGACGCGGCCATCTGCGCGACGGAGCGAGCCGCCGGCCCAGACCTGTTTGCCGCCAGCCCCCCGGATCCGGAACGCCATCAGCGCGCCGCCATCGTCGAGGTTGAGCCCGGTCCAGTCCCAGCCGACCGCACCGCCGCCGAGATAATCCGACGACCATTCGCGATCGAGCCACGCCTGGCCGGTGACCGGCTGCGCCTTCCTGTCGCGGGTGAGGCTTCCCGTGATGGCGAGGTGAGGGACCGAGTAATAATAGCTCGCCTGCTCAGGGCGGGGGCCCTTCTGGCTGTAGCCATCCTGGCCTTCGAGCAGCGGGGATTGGCGTGGAGTGAGGGTCAGCGCGAGCGCGAAGTCGGGCGTCGCGACGGCAGTGACGAAGCGACCGTCGGGGAGGCGGCGGATCCGCCAGTCGCGCAAGGTCACGTCGGTGTCGCCAATCCGGGCTTGGGCAAGGCCGAAGCCGGCGCGGGCTGCGCGTTCGCCGTGGAGTAGATGGCCGATGTTCGGGTCCGACAAGGCGGCATGCGCGAACA
>Ga0308158_10005399_pt1 | contig 10480 bp, 7 predicted proteins | sample PhyBR2_FD_201038 | JGI IMG/M metagenome (GOLD analysis project Ga0308158, IMG submission 201038) | Phyllosphere microbial communities from UC Gill Tract Community Farm, Albany, California, United States - DLSLB.R2 | ecosystem: Host-associated > Plants > Phyllosphere > Unclassified | place: USA...
CTCCCTCGCCGGGTCGACCGGGACTCCCGAGCCGCCTTGGCGGAGGCGGAAAGATCCAATGCAACCGCAGGGACTGCGGCCGCAGGTTCGGGGACTGGCGCCGCACCCTCGGGAATGGGCGAGGGCCGTGGGGGCGCGAAACGGGACCTCGATGTGCTCACCGCATGGCTGCGCGGCTTCGCCTCCGAACTCAACCGGGTGCGAACGCGCATCAGCGTCGTCGTTTCATCGGGAGTCGAGACCGTCCACCTGGCACTGTGCCTGGGGCCGGGGATCGCGCATGCGATCCTCGCGTTGCAGGGGGAGGGGCTCGAAGACTTCGCGCGGCACCAGCTGCTGCGCCGGATCGAGCCGGGACGGATCGGGCACGTCGTCGAGGATCTCACCGAGCTCGTCGACCAGGACTGTGTGCTCACGCTCAGCTGGGCGTCCGGACGGGGTGCGACAGGATTGGAATTCCTCCGCCGAGAGGGCGGGACATGGTTCCGGCCGGTCATCGAGCGCGCCGGCGATTCCGTCACCGTCGACGATGACGTCGACGCCGGCGAATCAGCGGTGCGAAAGCTGCTGAGCGCCGTGCTCACGCGGACGCTGACGGCAGGAGCTCCGAGTTGACGGCGGCAGCACTGACGGCGGCAGCGACCGGGGCATGAGAGGAGACCCGCGATGATCGACTCGACGACCCGCGGAGGCGGTCGGATCACCGTCGACGAACGCGCCGACGGCAGCGGAGACGCACTGCAGAGCGTCATCGCCGATATCGGTGATCTGTCCGTCGACGCCGCTGTCGGAGACTTCGACCTCGCGACCCTGCTCACCCAGGTCCCCGCCCCGGTGACGGCGCTCAACCTCGATGCCTGCCGGATCCGGTTCCACGCCCAGCTGACCGCCTCGGTGCTCGAACTCGAGGCCACACTGCTCGCCGTTCGAGCCGCTGCCTTCGCCTACCGGCAGGCGGAGAAGGGCATCAGCGAAGTCTTCGGCGGACTGCTCGACGCTCTCGGCTACGCGACCGGTCGCATCATCGCGCTCAGCCTGCCCGTCATCATTCCCGTTGCGCTCGTCGTCGGCGCCCAGGTCGTCGTGGCCACGAAGATCCTCGACGTCACCGGACTCGACGATGTCATCACCAAGCAGTTCGGCATCGACCTGGGCAAGACGAAGGCGAAAGCGAAGGAAGCGCTGATCACGTTCGCGTTCGAACAGTCCGACGTCACCGGGGCCGTCATCGAGCATGTGCTGCCGGGCTTCGTCGTCGGATTCTTCGGGCTGTCTCCATTCATCCTCGACTCCGAAGGCGATCACGCGTTCTGGCCGCACGACTCGACGTCGATGACGATCTGGGTCCTGGCAGGTGCGAACGCGTTCGGACTGCTGCTGCCCTCCGATGTCGAGGTATGGAGGGCGAAAGGTCTGACTGCTCCGCACAAAGAACCGCCGCGTGACGTCGAAGACCTCTTCTCCCGCGAAGCGAACTGCCACCGCGGAGCCGATTCCGGACAGGTCCGCATCGAAGAGGTCGTCGGACCCGATGGGACGACCCGCTATATCGTCTACGTCCCGGCCACCACCGACTGGTCTCCGAAGTCGGGTGACAATACGACGGACCTGACGACGAACGTGCAGGGCATGGCCGGCAACGACACCGTGATGCGCGAAATGGTGCGCCAGGCGATCGCCGATGCCGGGATCGGTCGCGGCGCCGAGGTCATGCTCGTCGGATATTCGCAGGGAGGAATCACCGCAGGCTCTCTGGCCGCGGACCCCGCGTTCCTCGACGATGTCAACGTCACTGCCCTGATGACGGTCGGTGCTCCGGTCTCCGATTTCGCCATCGATTCGGGAATCGACGTGCTTTCGATCGAGCACGAACAGGACCTCGTCCCCGATCTCGACGGCAATGAGAACCCGGCGACGAAGAACTGGTCGACGATCACTGTCGACTACGACCCCGACGAACTGCGCAAGGTCCCCGAACTGGCGGACAAGACCGATGCCGAACTCGATGCGATGTTCGCCTCGGCCGGGGCAGCGCACTCGTCCGTCGCCTATGCGGCCTCGATCGGACTGCTGCTGAAGGGCGGGAATTCCGCAGTCGACCGTTTCACCTCGAAGAACTCAGGCTTCTTCACCGGTGATCTCGGGAAGACGCGCGACTACCAGGGCAAGCGCAGACGTCATTGAACTCGGTTTCGCGGAACGGCACTCGGCATCGAAACGATGGGACACCCCGGTGCACCAACGGAGCTCATGGGACCTGCACTCGATCTCCCGAAGATGGGCCGCCCCGGCGAGCGATGGGATCGTGCGAAACCCGCGCACGACCTCCCGAAGAAGGGCCGCCTCGGTGCTCGGATGTGCATTGGTCGGACGATGGAGCATCTCTGCCGTGATCGACAATTGTCCACGGAACGCTTTGGAACTCGGCCACATGTGTCGAGCTCGGGCCTTAGTCTGTTCCTGACCTGCACTTTTGATACTCGAACCGCATGGGGAGAGTGGCAAGCAGTGAGTGGATTCGGTATTGTGATATCACCTGTGAATCAGATCACTCGAGGGCGAGTTCTCACATCCGAGGGCCTGCCCGACGGACACGGTCCACCACTGGTCACCTCCGGTGAAGATGGACCTCGAACAAAGGAGAACTGAAATGACCTCCAACATTTCAGTGGGAACCGGCGCTGCCCACAGTCAGTCCTCGGAGCCCAGAATGATCCAGATGCTCACCGAAGACGGAAACCGCGTCGAATCCGGTGAGTACGATGCCTTCGCAGCAGAACTCACCGATGAGGATCTGCGCGGCTTCTACCGGGATATGGTCCTGGTCCGCCGCATCGACGCCGAAGGAGCTGCTCTGCAGCGTCAGGGACAGTTGGGCCTGTGGGCACCTCTGTTCGGACAGGAAGCAGCCCAGATCGGCATGGGACGGGCCGCTCGCCCCCAAGACTTCGTCTTCCCCACCTACCGCGAACACGGCCTCGCCTACACCCGCGGTGTCGAACCCGAAACCCTGCTCAGCATCTTCCGCGGTCAGAACCACGGCGGCTGGGATCCGCAGGAGCACCGCTTCCACACCTACACCATCGTCATCGGCTCGCAGGCCCTGCACGCCACCGGCTACGCCATGGGCATCTCCATGGACGGCGACGTCGGCACCGGCGACATCGAACGCGACACTGTCTCCATCGCCTGCTTCGGCGATGGTGCGACCTCGCAGGGCGACGTCTCCGAGGCGCTGACTTTCGCCGGAGCCTTCCACGCCCCGGTTCTGTTCTTCTGCCAGAACAACCAGTGGGCCATCTCCGAACCCACTCACGTCCAGTCCGCAGCCCCGCTGTCGACCCGCGGCGAAGGATTCGGAGTCCCCGGCATCCGCGTCGACGGCAACGACATCATCGCGATGTACTCCGTGGCCCGCGCCAGCCTCGACTCCGTGCGCGCCGGCCACGGCCCGATGCTCATCGAAGCCTTCACCTATCGTCGCGGCGCCCACACCACGGCCGATGATCCGACGAAGTACCGCGACAAGGCCGAAGAGGAGATCTGGGAGGACCGCGACCCGATCACCCGCCTCAAGGCCTACCTGGGCAAGCACACCGAGACCAGCGACGAATTCTTCGCCGAGGTGGACGCCGAGGCCGACACCCTCGCCGCCCGCATCCGCCACAACTGCATGACCATGGAGAACCCCGACGGCGTCGAGATGTTCGCCCATGTCACCGCGGAACCCCACTCCCTCGTCGACGAGGAACGTGCCGAATTCCTGGCATACCAGGCCTCGTTCGCCGATGCGGGTGAGGCCTGATGGAGAAACTTCCCCTCTCGAAGGCGATCACCGCCGGAATGCGCAAGGCCATGGAGGACGACCCGAAGGTCGTCCTCATCGGCGAGGACATCGGCAAACTCGGCGGCGTCTTCCGCGTCACCGAGGGTCTGCAGAAGGACTTCGGTCCGCAGCGTGTCATCGATGCCCCGCTGGCCGAATCCGGCATCGTCGGCACCTCGATCGGCATGGCCATCCGCGGCTACCGTCCCGTCATCGAGATCCAGTTCGACGCGTTCATCTTCCCGGCCTATGACCAGATCGTCACCCAGGTGGCGAAGCTGTACAACCGCACCCTGGGCAAAGAGAACATCCCGTTGGTCATCCGCGTGCCCTACGGCGGCGGCATCGGCTCACCCGAGCACCATTCGGAGAGCCCCGAGACCGTGTTCGCCCACCATGCGGGACTGCGGCTCATATCCCCGTCGAACGCTCATGACGCGTACTGGATGATCCAGGACGCAATCAAGAGCGAGGATCCGGTGATGTTCTTCGAACCCAAGCGTCGCTACTGGATGCGCGGGGACGTCGACACGTCGGCCCGAGGCGAGCTGGGCATGCATGACGCCCGCGTCGTGTCCGAAGGCACCGACGTCACCCTCGTCGCCTACGGCCCGCTGGTGCCGACCGCGCAGGACGTGGTCACCGCGGCCGCCGAGGAAGGCAAGAGCGTCGAACTCATCGACCTGCGCAGCCTCAACCCGATCGACTTCACCGCGATCGAGAAGTCCGTGACGAAGACCGGCCGACTGGTCGTCGCCCATGAGGCTCCAACCTTCCTGGGGCTGGGTTCGGAGATCGCCGCGCGCATCACCGAACGCTGCTTCTTCAACCTCGAAGCCCCGGTCATCCGGGTCGGCGGCTACCACACCCCGTACCCCGGTTCGCGGATGGAAGAGCACTACCTGCCCGACCTCGATCGCATCTTCGATGGTGTCGATCGGGCCCTGTCCTACTGATTTCGAGGAGAGTCAAGAATGTCATTCGAATTTCCTCTTCCCGACGTCGGTGAGGGCCTGACCGAGGCCGACATCGTCGCGTGGAAGGTCGCCCCCGGCGACACTGTCACCGTCAACCAGATTCTCGTCGAGATCGAGACCGCGAAATCGCTCGTCGAGCTGCCCAGTCCGCAGGCCGGCACCGTCGGTGCGCTCCTTGTCGAGGAGGGCCAGACCATCGAGGTCGGCACCCCGATCATCCGGTTCGGCGGAGATGATGCCAACACCGAGGCGGCCCCCGCCTCCGCTGATGCGCCGACTTCCGGTTCGGCTGAGAAGTCGGTCGATGCCTCCGGTGATGCCGACGGCGGAGCCACTCTCGTCGGTTATGGAGCGAAGGAGACGTCGTCGAAGCGGCGTCCGCGGAAGGGCGCTTCCGTCCCCGCTCCCGCCGCTGGCGCCGCTCCCGCAGCGTCGGCTGCCCCGGTTGCCTCAGCTGCCCAGGCTGCGGAGGCGGCCGCGCCTGCACCGGCCGCGGCTCCGGCGGCTCAGGCACAGTCGGCGTCGGCACCTGCTCCGGCAGCGCAGTCGCAGTCCGCTTCGGCTCCCGCGTCACCGAGCAAGCCGCTGGCGAAGCCGCCCGTGCGGAAGCTCGCGAAGGATCTGGGCGTCGACCTCTCCCAGGTGACACCGACCGGGCCCCGCGGGGACGTCACGCGCGACGATGTGCACGCCGCCGCCAACCAGACCGCCGCTCCCACGTCGGGTGCGACGGCACCGGCGGCCGCCTCGGCGAGTGATCAGGGAGCGCTCGAAGAGCGGATCCCGTTCAAGGGCGTGACGAAGATGATGGCGAAGGCCATGGTCGATTCAGCATTCACGATGCCGCACGTCACCGAATTCCTCGACGTCGACGTCACCGAGACGATGGCGATGGTCCGCCGGCTGAAGTCGACGAAGTTCCTGGGCGAGGACGTCAAGGTCTCGCCTCTGCTCATCGTCGCCAAGGCAGTGGCGTGGGCCGTGGGACGCAACCCGCGGATCAACTCGTGCCTCGAGGGCGACGAGATCGTCGTGAAGAAGTACGTCAACCTCGGCATCGCGGCCGCCACTCCGCGCGGACTGATCGTGCCGAACATCAAGAACGCGCAGGCCATGGGGCTGGGCGAACTGGCGCAGGGCATTCAGGATCTCACCGCTCTGGCGCGGTCGGGCAAGACGCCGCCGGCCGATCAGGCCGGGGGCACGATCACGATCACGAATGTCGGTGTCTTCGGAGTCGATGCCGGTACGCCGATCATCAATCCTGGTGAGGCCGCGATCCTCGCGTTCGGACAGGTCCGGAAGAAGCCGTGGGTGGTGGGCGACGAGATCGTTCCGCGCGAGATCACCACGCTGTCGGTCAGCGCCGACCATCGTGTCGTCGACGGCGAGATCATCTCGAAGTTCCTCGCCGACGTCGGCCGGGGTCTGGAGGACCCGACTCTGATGTTGGCCTGATTCTCGCCCGGGCGCCGGCTTCTGACCGGCTCCGGGAGCTTGAGCGCCCCGGCTTCGCACAGTGCGAAGCCGGGGCGTTTCAGCGTTTCGCCAGTCACTCGGCGGCTGACTCGATCAGTCGCTGTTTGAAGTTGAAGACCGGGCGCGGGAGCGGAGCATCGGAAAGGTAGGCGATCACCAGTTTGCGTTCAATGGTGGGCATGATCGGGATGCTGACGAGATCGCTGAAATTCATCAGGGGGACGACCAACCTCGGTACTGCGGTGATGCCCATACCTGCTGCCACCATGCCGCCGACCGCGGGAATCGTATCTGCCGTCTGCACTTCATGGGGTTCTGCTGCTGCCTTGAGCAGAGTTCGCCGCACCATCGGCGCGATGCTCGTCACGGAGTTGAAGCCGACGAACTCTTCGCCGTGGAACTCCTCCCACCGCAGAGATGCGCGTGCAGCCAATCGATGACCGCGTGGAACGATTGCGACGAAAGGATCGGACAGGAATGGAGTCACTGCCAGATCGGCAGGGAGAGAGTCCGTGAAGGCGACGAGGCCGATGTCCACCGTCCCTTCGGTCACCATCGGCACGACCTGATCCTGAGCCGCATCACGGATGACGAGTTCGACCTCCGGGAACTCCCGGCGAAACGCGTGAACGACCTCGGGCAAACCGGTTGCTGCCAACGATGGCAGGCAGGCGATTCTCACCTGCCCCGAACTGCCGGTGACGAAGCCGGAGATCCGTTCCAATGCCGAGTCGAACGAGCGAACTGCGTGTGCGGCGTACAGTGCCACTTCGGTGCCGGTAACCGTTGCGGTGACCTTGCGGGTAGTGCGCTCGAACAGTTGTGTGCCGATGCGTCGCTCTGCCTCCGCGACGGTACGGCTGAGAGCCGGCTGGCTGACCTCGATCTCCTCGGCCGCACGGGTGAAACTCTCCGTGCGCTGCACCGCTTCGATTGCTCGCAGGTGGTGCAAGGACAGATTGATAACCATAAATCATGAGTCTAGCCGCAACGGATATTGGACGGTCCTACTCATGCTCAACGAGGATGAATACGTTCATCGAGAAGGGAATCAAAGGTGCTTTCACTTATCGGCTATGTCACCATGCTCATCATTCTGGCGTTGTTGCTCACGCAGAAGGTCTCTCCGGTCGTCGCATTGGCCGGAGTGCCGCTCGTCGCGGCGCTGATCGCCGGACAGTCGCCGACCGACATCAGTGAATTCGTCTCAGCCGGAATCGCGGGAGTCGCAGACGTCGTCGTCATGTTCATCTTCGCAATCGTCTTCTTCGGAATCCTGCGCAATGCGAAGTTCTTCGACCCGATCATCGATCGGATCATCAGGTTCGGCGGATCCTCACCGCGCAACGTAGCCGTTGCGACCACACTTCTGGCATGTGTCGTTCACCTCGACGGTGCAGGTGCGACGACGTTCCTGGTCACGATCCCAGCCATGCTGCCGCTCTACCAGCGTCTCGGGATGAGCCGGTTGACGCTGTCGACGTGCGTGGCGCTGGGCGCCGGCGTCATGAACATGTTGCCCTGGGGAGGGCCGACTGCCCGTGCGGCGGCAACGATCAAGGTCGATGCGAACGACTTGTGGGTCCCTCTCATCCCGGCTCAGATCGCTGGGATCATTGCGGCTCTGGCAGTGGCTTGGTACCTCGGGCATCGTGAAGCAAAGCGGCTCGACCGGGTGCCTGCTGACGACTCTGCCGACTCGGTGATGGTCGCAGCGACGTCGGCTGCAGAAGCCGGCCGTTCGGCGGAGGCATCCAGCACAATCCGATCAGCACAGGGTTCGGAGGAAACGGCTGGAACCGACCAGACGGCGGGATCGGGCTCACCCGACGGAACCGATGTTGCGGGTGATTCGAACTCCACTCGCGGTCCAGCGGAGGCGGGGCCGACGGTGCTGTCGCTCGTCCTCAATGGTGTCGTGCTCGTCGCTGCCTTGGCGACGATGATGACTGGCGTGATCTCACCCGCACTGACCTTTATGGTTGCAACGATTCTCGCTCTGCTGATCAACCATCGCGGAATGGCGGGTCAGTCCGAACAGTTCGACCTCAACGCCAAATCATGCATGCTCATGGCCAGCACTCTGTTGGCAGCGGGTGTGCTCTTGGGAGTGCTCGACGAAAGCGGAATGATCGAGGCGATGGCCAAGTCGGCGACCGCTGTGCTTCCCGCCGGCGTCATGCCGGTGTTGCCGATCATCGTCGCTGTGCTCGGCGTGCCGATGAGTCTGCTGTTCGGCCCGGACGCATACTATTTCGGGCTCTTGCCCGTGCTGGCGAGCGTCGGCAGCACCTACGGCATCGATCCGGTCGTCCTCGGTCAGGCATCGATCATCGGGCAGGAGACACTGGGCTTCCCCATCAGCCCGTTGACCGGCTCCTTCTATCTGCTTGTCGGCTTAGCCGGGGTCCCGATCGGCAAGCACATCATCCGCGCCACCGGCTGGCTGTGGCTGGTCAGCATCGTCGTCACCATCGTCGCCATCGCACTAGGAGTGATTCCGCTGTGGGTATCGTAAAAGCACAGGATCTGGGCTCAACGGCCAGAGAAGCTGATCCGCCAGAACCTGGGACAGTTCGCATCGGATCGGGAGCAGGGTTCGCCGGCGACCGTCTCGACCCGGCCCTCGAGCTCGCGCAGCTTGGGCATCTCGACTTCCTCGTCTTCGAGCTCCTCGGCGAACGGACGGTCGCGAACGCTCAGAAAGCCCGGCTGAATGACCCCTCTGCGGGCTACGATCCGACTCTGCTCGATAGGATCCGGCTCACCGCACCGCACTGCTCGGCCAACGGAACTCGCATCATCACCAATGGCGGAGCAGCGAATCCGCTTACAGCAGGGCGCGCCGTCGCTGGGCTTCTCGACGACATGGGCATTGACATGCCGGTGGCAGTTGTCATCGGTGACGATGTGCTCGACCAAGTGCTTGCGACGGATCCCCTTAGGTGGGAAGACTCCCAACCGGCTGCCAGCTCGGAGCCCCGGCTCGCTTCTGCCAACGCCTACCTCGGCGCATCCGGCATCCGACGTGCGCTCGACGAAGGTGCACGCATCGTCATCACCGGCAGAGTTGCCGATCCCTCGCTGTACGTCGGGCCGCTGAGCCACAGCTTCTCCTGGTCGGACGACGATTCCGACCTCATCGGGCAGGCCACTGTCATCGGCCACCTCCTCGAATGCGGAGGCCAGGTCACCGGTGGATACTTCGCCGACCCGATGACGAAGCCCGTGGCAGGGTTGGACCGTCTCGGCTTCCCTTACGCCGATGTCTCACCCAGCGGCGACGCCGTCATTGGGAAGCTCGCGGGTACCGGAGGCGCCGTCACCGTCCGGACCTGCACGGAGCAGCTGCTCTACGAAGTGGCCGACCCCGGTGCCTACGTCACCCCGGACGTGGTCGCAGACTTCACTGGAACAGTACTCCGAGAGGTCGGGTCCGACCGGATCGCTGTAACTGGTGGAAAAGGAGTTGCCGCACCAGTCGAGCTCAAGGTGACATTGGGCTACCTCGGCGGGTGGGAAGCAGAAGGACAGATCACCTATGCCGGCCCGCGGGCTCTGTTGCGTGCCCAGCTCGCGGCAGACATCGTCGTACGTCGGTTGGAGCGCATACACGGATATCGGGAATCCGAACTCTCGGTAGAGTTCATCGGCGCCGGAGCCAGCTTCAGAGGTCTCAGCGATGTGGCAGATCCGCCCGAAGTGCGACTGCGGGTGGCAGGAGCTGCTCAGAGCCGCAGACGCGCCTCTGCGATCGGAGCCGAGGTCGAGGCGCTCTATACCAACGGGCCGGCGGGAGGAGGCGGCGCAAGGACGTCCGTTCGGGAGAGCCTCAGTGTCAAATCGTGTTCGCTGCCGCGTGCACTCACGAAGGTCTCCGTCATTCACGCCGACGAACTGACTGACCATGAGGAGGCGTCTGATGGCCGCGAAGTCTGAGCACATGCTCACCGTCGATGACCTGGCCACAGTCAGGACCGGAGACAAAGGGGATACGCTCATCCTCGGTGTCATTGCCCGTGAAGGGGCCCAATTCTCCGTGCTGAGTCGCGCGGTCACCGAGGAGGCAGTGGCGCATCACTTCGGGCTGCCGGTCTCGCGAGTCCGCCGCTGTCTATTGCCGCGGCTGAACGCCATGAGTTTTGAACTCAAGGGAATGCTGGGCAGGGGTGTCACGGGAGTCAGCCACCTCGACGGA
>Ga0308158_10005405_pt1 | contig 10473 bp, 9 predicted proteins | sample PhyBR2_FD_201038 | JGI IMG/M metagenome (GOLD analysis project Ga0308158, IMG submission 201038) | Phyllosphere microbial communities from UC Gill Tract Community Farm, Albany, California, United States - DLSLB.R2 | ecosystem: Host-associated > Plants > Phyllosphere > Unclassified | place: USA...
GTTCCGTTCCGGCCATGCCAGTAAAAACGGTAGGGGAAGTTAACTTCTTGTTTGTAAAGATATAGATGGGCCGTGCTATCACCTTGTAGTCTGCTCCCATCACGGGAATTTGTTCAAGCAAGCCCACAGCAGGAAACTCGGTTGCAAGGCAGCCAAGTGAAAGCGTTGAGCAGAGAAAGCCAGTGAGTAATTTTGTCATGTAACAGCGTTTTTCGTTTGATCGGTCAAATATTTTAAGCCGAGAACTATACAGACCAGTATTTGCACCATGGCTGAGATTCCTTCAGCTTTTTACTTCAGCTCAGTTTTTCAGCGCACCATGGATCTGTTCGACGTACATCCAGCGGCAGGGCCGAGTGGTAAATGCGTTTCGCGCCACAAGACTTGGAGCAAGATCTTCATCAGAGATGCTGTCGTCAAAAAATGGGTCTTGCGTTAATCTTGGGTCGTTCGCGTGACGTCGGGCAAATTCGAGCATGCGGCTTTTGTTGATCCATAAATCATCCCGTCCGATGGAAGCCAGCGCTTCCAGCCCAAGCTCATTGAAGGTATTACAGTCGAGAAGAACGCTTTGTGGATTCCGATCCAGCAGAACTGAGGCGTACCGTAGGGATCGTCGAAAGGGAGATACACCCCTGTACGAGCCGGCGTTGTACCACTCACACCAAGGATATCTGGGCGTAGCCGAAGTGGATCCGCTCGGTCGATGTGGTGCTTGCGCCTGGACGCAGCGAGCATCAGACTGAAATCATCCCAGCGCCCCGCCTGTTCATGCTGACTGACCGTGTTGTCGAGCTGACCGGCGTGCCATGAAATTGCTTGAAATTGATTGTCGAAGTTATCCTGCTCATCAGGAGTCATCCAGGCCAGCGATACTTCTCTCAAGCTGCGCTCGCAGTCGTTCGCAATAGTGATTGAAAACGAATCGCTGGCACGTTCGGTCATCTGTCTTTCGACTGAACGTTGGAAATGCATAAGAATGGAGCAGGCATCATTGCGCCAATTTTCGGACATCTCACGTGTGCCACGCTGGGAAGCGGTGATCAATGAATTGCGGCGTTGCATTTTCGAGAGATCGAGTGTCGGATTGACTGCGATCATCAGCGCTTGCAACTTGAGGCGAAGTTCTTTCAGGTAATCGAACGACGCATAGAGGTAGAGCAGTGTGACTTGAATTTTTTGAGACGGACTTAACTCGAATGGAGCAGATTGCATACTGAATCCTTGCTTGTGCCAACCCGCTCGTTGTCCCGGTAGGGGAGGCCGGTTCCCGGTTCAAGGTCCATACCGTCAAAATTGGCACAAACCCGTTGTTTCGCAACCCGGGTAGCGATATTTGTGGCGCTAATCATCTCGCCTCTACCCGAAGAGGGGGATTTCTACGATCCTGTAGGGATTCTAGCCGATCTTGAAACTTGAGGGAGTCTATTGTTCAAGCAACGTCGATGATCATCAGCGGTAGCATCGTCGTGCCGCCACAGTCAATAATTCGTCTGAAATACGTTCCAAGCGCTAGGCGACCTGTACCAGGCCAGAGATGCGCCATTTATTTAAGTGGAAGGAGCTGTTGTTCTATTTCTGTGCCAGTGCAAAGCATGGCGCGCAGCGGTAGTAATTTTTAGATACCTGTTCATGACTGCACTCACTATGACTGGATCAACAGAGTAAAAAATTACTCGATCTACTGGGAGTCAGACTGTAACAACAAATAAATTAAGTAATGATTACCTGAAACACAAGCGATGCCATTTACCAATCTACCACCTTTGGTCATCTTTGCGCTGTATGGACTGCAATCTCCGATCTGCGATATTTCGATACGACTATTCTGATTTTTGGCCATTAGTGTTTTAAATTCCTTTGACAGCCAAGGTCTGGAAGCTTGAGGTACTATGTACTCCTCCTTGGGATCTACTGACGGGCGCGTTAGGAAACTTCCATCCTTGATGTCAATTTCTGCGACAAGCGCGACGAAGTCGGATGGGCCCGGAATATTAGCGTACTCTGGTGATCTGAATAGCTCCCATTTTGCAGAAAATACCTCATTCGGTGTCGCGACAACTTTCTTTAACGCTAAAAGATCGTTGGAGTAAAGCTTATTTTCTATATCTTTCGAACACGCTGTTAAAGCAGTAAGCAGCATCAGTGTCAGAATTCTTTTCAAATGGATTAAAAAAAACATCATGTTGAACCAACTTCATTAAACATTGAGACCGCCTTGATTCAATTTTTCTATGGAAGCTCAAAAGGCTCATCATTCGGTAATCTCCTCGAGAAGCTAAAATTCGACGCCTTTGCCTTAGTAATGCCTTTGTTAAAAATTTCTAGCTCGTTATTTCGACGTTCTGTCAAGCGAACCATACACGAGTCGTGGGCGACCCCGGTGCACATTCCATTGTCACAATTGGCTTCGCTTTCCAAATCGTCACATGTCTCGTCTCGCCAGCTTATCCAACTTGTTTGGATTTTCCGTAAATTTTCTTGGTCAGTCTTATTGAGCATCTTGCTTAGAATCGAATAAGAACGATTAAGCCTATTATCATAATCTTTAAATTCTTCAAAATTTCGGCAGCGTACGAGTGGTGTGTTTTCGAGCGCACAATTTTGATCGCTAAGCGCGCTCATCAGGATGCAGTTCACTTCGCAGTGTCGTTTGCCATTAGCCGTGGTAGAGCATGCCAGCACTAACGAGATGGTAGCCATTTTGATTATTTTAGTAAATTGAAGTCTCATATCGGTTCGCGTTCAAAGATTTGACTTTCAAATAGGTAAAGTTCTTTTTTTTTCTGCTTCCATAATCATCGACTTTAACAAAGCCCGCTGATCCAGGCTCTTCAACTGCGTCCTGACGCTAGTATATGTCCTTTGCCGTTTATAAGCCGGAATGGCGTACGGTCCAAATTGTAGGCCGCCGCAATCGCATCCGAACAAACATAGGCGAAGGGTAAGCTGTGCGTTGCCGATTGGTTCGCAAAACCACTTGGCATCGAGAGATCAGCGGCTGGAACGGGTGCGATTGGCCGCGATCCGGTTGCAGCAAGGTGATCGCCAGTTCTCCACCAAAGACGCTCGCCAGGTCGAGATCGATCGACGTCGATAATGCGTCGACATCAAAACTGAGCAGTTCGTTGATCGCTTCCCGTCCTGTGGACCGCTCGGTCACCAGCGCCTGCGGCAACGCTGAATCTTGTGAGGACGCGATCGTGATCAGCCGTGCATGCTGGCTCAGCTCGACGCCAAACAGTGCATCGATCAGCGATGCGCCTGCCAGAACGGACGGGGAGTTCACGGTAGCGAGATGGTCTGGTTATCCTGCTTGGGCGCCAGTTTGACAATGTCGTAGTAGGCGCCCAAGGTCGTTTCGGTTGTCCTGCCCAGCGTGCCGCGAAGGATCAGGTAGCCCAGCGCGCAAAGCAGCGCGAACAGCCAGCACAAGCCATCGCTGTTCACGTGCGCGACTGCTGCGATGGCAACTTCGCGCAGCATGTTGGACCTGATGCCTTCGATATCAGAGGGGCAGGTTTCGCGCAAGTGAGAAACAAGACTCTCGTACAGGTTTTCCTTGTCATGAAAGCGCAGCGTGTCGCCGCTTGGCGTGGCGGGCATGGAGGGATTTTTGTCAAATAGGACGATGCGGTGCCGCGCTTGCGCCGCGTCGCCCTCGGCCAGTGCGGCGCCGTCCTGATCATGCTCGAGATGGCAGATGAGGACTTCGGCCTTCAGTACGCGCTACAGAGATTCCAGGTCGCTTTCGCGGTAATGGGGCCGGCTCAGCTTGACGCCAGACAGTGCATCGATCAGTGATCCGCCTGCTAGGTCGGACGTGAGTTCACGGTAGCGTGATGGTTCAGTTAGCCCGCTTAGGCGCCAGCTTGACAATGTCGTAGTAGGCGCTCAAGGTCGTTTCGGTCGTGCTGCCAGCGCGCAGATCAGTGCGAACACCCAGAACAGCACTCATGCCATCAGTTTACCTGAGGTCCACAATCGACCGGTGCCCGGGGAAACTTGTGCAACAAAGCCGGCCGCCGCTATTCGTTAAGATTGGGGGGCGGAGGATTTTGATAAGTCTCATCGATTCTTATCCCTTTTGCGCGCAGTTCGTCCTCCTTCTTCTCACGCATTCCTGGCAAATATTGTAATTGAGAAGGCAATACACTCTTCCATTTTGCTCTCTGATTTGGCGTAACATAACCACGGTAGTGCTCGTTCTCACTTTCTATCGTGAAAGAGATGAGATACGCTCCTGGCTTCTGCGGGTCAAGTAATGTTGGTTCGCGGGAAAATGAGACGGTAAGATAAACATGATTTGAGTAAAATTGCCAAAGCATATTGCTCCGGGTGCTCATCCACTCAGCAAATGTCGGTTCGTAGTCCGCATCCAAACTGCTGGAAGAGGATTCCGACAACGCGAAGTTGAGCATCGCTTGACCACGCAAACGCGGATCTCCTTCATCGATGAAAATATTCCAGCCAGCTTTGCGGATATTCTGCAAGACTGAAATAAATTTTTTGCGCGCCTCATCGTGACCGATCAAGTCTGTCGCCGCCGGGGCTGCATTAACGTTGAATTTTACCAATCCTTCTTGTGGCGATAACGAGTCCTCAACGGCAGTAATACTCAGGATATTTTCTATCGAGAACGAATTTTTGCCGTGATCGAAATTTGCAGTGCCAAGTTTTCTTTGATCCCAGCGGGCTACATAAAAATTAACCCCTGGAGGTCTATTCACAACTTTAATCAAACTCGAATTTCTGCGAACGAAATCAGTTGATGATTCATTAATTTTTATATTGATTTTTGATTCCATTACTTCTGTTTCCTTACCAGTTCGAATGTAACCTAATAATATTGCGATCATGAGAAATGATACGATTTTTTTCATGCGATATTAAAATGGTTGGTAATGTGACATGGGTCTTGGCTCTTGCGAAGCGCCTACCCACCCGGAAATAGTTTGCAGTTGACTCTCCATGTACTCGGCTCTGGTCTGCATGAGATGGTGGAACTGATCTGCCGCGCTATTAATCCAATCCATTCGACTTGTATAATTTTCGAGAATGGTTGTGCTGTCTGCGACCGATTTAAGTTGCGCTTCCTTCGTGTCGCAAGCATTGTGAAATGCTAGCTGCAAATCCGGACTTGCCCAATTCGCATACCAAGCGCGCTGGCGGGCGACCCAGGCTGAAAAATTCGGATCCGCGTAAATCAATGGCTGAAGGATCACCCCTTGCTCGTGCTGTGCGATTTCAAGAAGATGTTGCAGTTGTTTTGTAGCCCGCTGGCGCGGTCGAAGTTCACTCTCAATCTCTCGAACGAGATTAAATCCAGAAACGATATAGCTATGCTGATGCATGTTTTTAATTTTCGGTAGCGCGTCGTCTTTCCAAGGATAATTGGCTACCTGTTCTCTTACCGGTCTGATATATGCTGAGGCGTCACGACAAGTAACGCACTGATCGAAACTGTCGCGGAATCGCGTGTAGTACCAATGCCATCCACTGATATCGTAGAACAACCAAAGATTCCCTTTAGCCAAGCCTCTGAAAACCGTATCGATCAGCGCCACGCGCGGGTCATCCAGTGAACATGCTACAGTTTTGCTCGCAAACGCACCCAAAGCCATCCAATAAAATCTTCCTTTTTTTGATACGTCTCCGTATTTTTCCGTCTCGAGGTAGAAGCGTGCATAGGTTGCTGCGATACGTCGCGCCCGGTCACTATAAACGGGAATGATCGAACCTTCGTTGCGACCGCTCTGAGAGCACAGTCGTTTGGTAATCATTTGCTGAATGATGGACCACATTAAATTGCAGTCGCAGTGTATTTCTTTGCGTGAGTTGGCAATCGTATTGGTTGTTGCCTGCACTTCGTTAGCGGCGCCCATTGATGCTCCTTTCGACCTTGACTTTATTTCGAGTGCTTGCCTGGAACCACCTTGAACCACTCCATGACGAATTCGATTTCTTCACTGGTTTCTGTTGAAACGCGTTGAGTAAAGCCGTCATTGAGAGTCGACGCAAACACGTCGCCGGCTGAACTTCTGATTCGATAGGGAATATCCGAGATCGAGTTGCCGTTAGGGTCTTTGACGACAAACGCTTCGTTGAAAAATTTGACTTTCGTATTTGGAAGAGCAGGGAAGGCCGGTACTACACCCGCGCCACCTTCAAACACATGCTGCCCCCCCCTGACTGAAAAATTCCCCGGGCAAGCAAACGTAATATTCCCGCCCTCCAGCGTCACCGACGACTGCCCGGCCTGCAGCACGATCTTTTCCTTGGCCTTGATCTCAATAACATCATTGACCGACACAATCGTGACAGCCTTATCGGCGAGAATCTCCAGTTGATCCGTATGCGCCTGCAGCGACACCGGCCCATTCGCCGCCACCGCCTGAATGCCGCCATCATGCGTAAACAACCCGGTCGCATTCGCCGACACTGAGGCCACCGTGTACGCCGCCGCCATATGCAAATCCGCCTGCGCCGTCCACTGCAACTGCCCACCCGCAAACACCACGGTCGATGCCGGCGTCGTCCAATTGATGCTGCTCGGCGCTTCCATCAGCACAAGAGGCGCACCAAATTTTTCGACGGCCGCATCCGCATCCGCATCACGCGAACCAGCTGCCGCCTTCAGCGCATCCTGCCCACCGACGCCGCCGCCGAACTTGCCTTTCTGCTTCGGATCGACCTGCTGGATCAATTCAGCCTGCGCCTGCAACGCTTCTTTGCTCGACAAGGCTTTTTGCCCGGTCGCCGCATCGAGCAGGGTGTTTCCCAGCTCGCCCGCACCGCGCAACAACCCGATCGCTTCACTGCTGTCCAGCTGCGTCGACGTCACACTGCTGCCTTGCTGCGCGCGCGCTGTCGCCGACATCAGCACACCTTCGCCGCCGCGAACAACAGCCCACGCATCAGTGCGCAATTCAAACCCGGTCCCGCGATACGCGCCGCGCTGCGCCGAGCCGGCCGCCTGTTGCACCAGATACCCGAGATTGAGCTGCGTGCCCGCGCTGCTGGTCGCCAACCGCGTGCGCAATTGCCCACCCGTATCATCGAGCACCCACTGGTTGAACCCGCCGCCGTCGAAGTTATTGCTGTGCATGCCGGAAATCACACCGGCATGATTGATCTCGGTGTCGACGCCAGCCGAGAAGGGCGGCGTATCCGATCCGGTATATAACTGCGCGACAACCAGCGGCCGGTCCATGTCGCCTTCGATGAAATCGACCAGCACTTCGGTACCGATGCGCGGCGTGAACTGCGAACCCCAGTTCGGCCCGGCAAGCGCCTCGGCCACGCGCACCCAGGTACCGGATGCGTCATTGCCCGGCGCATTGCCTTTCTCGTCGGTGTCATGCGTCAACCCACCCGAGATCGCGCCAACCCCGCGCTGCCAGGCAAACTGAATGCGCACCTGGTGCTCGCGCGTGGTCGTATTGATCGTCTCCGGCAAACCGACCACAATGGCCGTCTGCGGTCCGAGCGACGCCCCGGCAAAGCGTGCAGCCGCCGCGCGCGGCACGATCGCAACGGCTTCGCGCACGCACCCAAAGCGATTACGGTAGGTGCCGGGTTCGAGCGCTTCATCGGAGAACTGCAGCAGGGTCGCCGCGCCGGCTTCGGCCAGCCCGGTCAGGCGCGAAAGTGCCTCACCCAGTGCCGGCTCCAGATTATTGCGCGCCTCGTGCTCGACCCACAGCGTCTTGAAGCTGTTGTCGCCGTCGGCGTAGCCGTCGTGCTGGGTCAATGTAAAACCGTGTCCGGCTGCCAGGCGGCGTACGGCGCCAGCGCCTTCGAACTGTTTGTTGTCCAGCTCCAGCGCCTGCAGCATGAGGCGGCTGTGGGCGTCGGCCCCGGCTTTGTTGTCATGACGGCGCTCGGCGCTGCCGTCATAAATCGACAGCGACGGCATCTCGCCGATATCCAGGCTGGTCAGCTGCTCGGCTGCGGGTGCCATCAGCTGCGCCGGATCCCAGCTGCTGATGGAGACGGCGTTGGCCGCCACGCGTCGCTGCGCGGCGAACCGGTCGATCGCGTCGTCGGTATCGCTGGCGCGCACGCCATGAAAGCGCAACGTGTCGCCGCCCGGCATAGCGGGCAGGGCGGCTTGGCTGTCGAAGAAAACGATACGGTGCCGCGCTTGCGCCGTGCCGCCCTCGGCCGGTTCGTCGCCTTCCTGATCATGCTCGAAACGCCAGTTCAGGCCCTCGGCCGCCAGTACGCGCTGCAGAAAGTCCAGATCGCTTTCGCGGTACTGGGTCCAGATCGGCCGCACGGCCAGGGCCTGCGCTACATCGAACGAACAGCGCACCTGTGGATAGTCGGCCAGCAGTTCGCCGATCAGGTCGCGTGCATCCTTGTCTTGGAAGATATAGCTGTCGCGCCGCAGTCCGAGCAGGGCCAGCGCCGGTTGCAGATGCAGCCGATAGCGGGCCAGGCCGCCGTCGGCGCCAAGCCAGGCGGCGTCGGTGCACAGGCCGTGCCAGGCGCGGCGGCTGCCGTCCGGTTGGAGCAAGGTGATCGTCAGTTCTTCACCGATGAAGCTCGCCAGGTCGAGATCGGTCGACGTCGACAGTGCATCGACGTCAAAACTGAACAGTTCATTGACCGCTTCGCGTCCCGTGAACCGCTCGGCCACCAGCGCCTGCGGCAACGCGGAATCCTGTGACGACGCGATCGTGATCAGGCGTGCATGCTGGCTCAGCTTGACGCCAAACAGCGCATCGATCAGCGATGCGCCTGCCAGGTCGGACGGGGAGTTCACGGCAGCGTGATGGTCAGGTTAGCCTGCTTGGGCGCCAGTTTGACAACGTCGTTGTAGGCGCTCAAGGTCGTTTCGGTCGTGCTGCCCAGCGTGCCGCGCAGGGCCATGTAGCCCAGCGCGCAGATCAGTGCGAACACCGAGCACAGCACCCACAGCGGCACGTCATTGCGCAGCTTGTGGATGATCTGGTCGGGGCGCTCGGCGCGCGGCGCGAAGCCGCCCGTGCGGCCTTTCATATGGGCGATCTCGTCGCCCAGGCGCGAGGTCAGGTAATTGAGCTTTTCTTCGCCCTCGATCATGTAGCGGCCCTGGAATCCCAGCAGCAGGCACATGTGGAATACCTCGAGCGCCTGCAGGTGCGCGCTGCCACGGGCGCGCAGGCCTTCCAGGCGGATGAAGAAATTCTCGCCGGCCAGTTGGTCACCGAACAGCACCAGTTGCAATGGGCGGCGGGCCCAGTCGTCACGGATGGCGAATGGGGAGCGCAGGATGATTTCATCGACCGCGGCGCAGAAAGCGTACTTGGCATTGTCGATGTCGTCCGGCGTGGCGTCCTGCTTCTTGGCGCCGCGCGTGAAGTCGTCGAGGAACTGCGTGAGCTTGTTGCGGAAGTCGGCGTCCGACTGCGGGCCATGGCCGTTCTTGAGCATGAACAGCGCGTAGAACCCGTCATACATCAGGTCCATCAGCGTGTGTTCGGTACCGGGGCCGGCTGCGACGTTGGGTGAGAACGATGGCTGGCCGCCGGGGATAAGGGATGGTGCGCTGGTTGTCATAACAGGGTCTTCATGAGGTAACGGCGACGAGGTCGAGCTTCAGGTCGCGCAGGCCGGATGGGACATAGATCGAAATCGATTGCGCCTGCAGCATGCGGTCATACATCTGACCTTTGGCATCCAGCGCAAAGTAATAGGTGTCCGGGCGCACCGGCACGGCCGCCGGTACTTGCGGCGCATGTGCCAGGCGCACGCCGGGCATGGCCGAGAGGACGAATTTTTCCACGTCGTCGGGTGCGCCGACCTTGAAGCGCAGCGGCACGATGTCCACCAGTTCCACGCCCGGCAGGTCGGCCGAGACGCCCAGGTAGAAACTGGTCTGGGCGTCGATCTTGCCCGAGTCGAGCATCCCGTGGTGGTACGACGGCTTGACCTCGTTGAGGGCAATCGCGAAGTACTTCGACGAAATCACGGTATCGAGCAGTTCGCGGATGATCGCGTGCAGGCGCGCAAAGCCCGGGCCCGGATTGACGTGCTCATACGGCGGTAGGTCGCTCAGCGAAAGGCCTTTTGAGAACGTCATCAAAGCGCCGGCAAGGCTGAGCAGCGCCTCGTACAGGCGCTCCGGATGCAGCGTCGGATGATGGAAATAATGGCTCAGTGACGCGTGCGCAGAACTGGCCGTGTGCAGCAGCCAGAACGACGACATGTCGCCCGAGCGGAATTCAATGACGTTCTTGCTCGGCTCGCGGTGGTGGCCATGCAGCGCGTCGACCTTCGCCTGCAGCGCATCGAGCAAGCGGCGCAGCTGCAGGAACATCAGCGGTGCGCTGCGGATCGACAGGCTCGGCGGAATGAAAGTCGGATCCTGCTCGAAGCCGCCGGTGGACAGGCGGCGCAGGCGCAGCAGCGGAATGCTCACGTATGAATCGCGCGGCTCGGCTTCCGAGATCAGGCGCAGCGATTTTTTCAGGTAGGCCAGTTGCG
>Ga0308158_10005406_pt1 | contig 10473 bp, 6 predicted proteins | sample PhyBR2_FD_201038 | JGI IMG/M metagenome (GOLD analysis project Ga0308158, IMG submission 201038) | Phyllosphere microbial communities from UC Gill Tract Community Farm, Albany, California, United States - DLSLB.R2 | ecosystem: Host-associated > Plants > Phyllosphere > Unclassified | place: USA...
GCGCCGCCGATCAGCAGCGGGATCTTGAGCATGCGGAAATGGTCGTCGCGCTGCATTTCCTTGGCGACATAAGCCATTTCTTCCAGCGATGGCGTAATCAAACCGGACAGGCCGATAATATCGGCGTTTTCCACTTTGGCGCGCGCCAGGATTTCCGAGCAGGGCACCATTACGCCCATATTGACCACTTCAAAGTTATTACACTGTAAAACCACGGTGACGATATTCTTGCCGATATCGTGCACGTCGCCTTTTACGGTGGCCATAATAATCTTGCCTTTCGGCTTGGCCACAATACCGGTGCGCTTTTCTTCGGCCAGTTTTTCTTCTTCGATAAACGGAATCAAATGGGCGACCGCCTGTTTCATCACGCGCGCCGATTTCACCACCTGCGGCAGGAACATCTTGCCCTGGCCAAAAAGATCACCGACTACGTCCATGCCGGCCATCAGCGGGCCTTCGATCACGTGGATCGGGCGGCCACCATTGTGCAGCAGTTCCTGGCGCGCTTCTTCCGTGTCTTCCACGATCCACTGCGTAATGCCGTGCACCAGCGCATGCGACAGACGCTGCTGCACCGTCCCTTCGCGCCAGGCCAGGTTCTGCACGTCGGCCTTGCCGCCGCCGGCTTTCAGGGTACCGGCAAATTCGATCATGCGTTCGGTCGAGTCTTCGCGGCGGTTCAGCACCACGTCTTCGACGCGCTCGCGCAGTTCCGGGTCGAGATCGTCATAGACGCCAACCATGCCGGCGTTGACGATGCCCATCGTCATGCCGGCCTTGATGGCGTGATACAGGAAGACGGTATGGATGGCTTCGCGGGCCGGATCATTGCCGCGGAAGCTGAACGAGACGTTCGACACGCCACCCGAAATCTTGGCGTGCGGCAGGTTTTCCTTGATCCAGCGCGTGGCGTTAATAAAGTCGACCGCGTAGTTATTGTGCTCTTCGATACCGGTTGCCACGGCAAAGATGTTCGGATCGAAAATAATGTCTTCCGGCGGGAAGTCGAGCGCGTCGACCAGCAGGTGGTAGGCGCGCGCGCAGATTTCGATCTTGCGCTCGAAGGTATCGGCCTGGCCTTTTTCATCGAAGGCCATCACGATCACGGCTGCGCCATAGCGGCGGCACAGGCGCGCCTGGCGCAGGAATTCTTCTTCGCCTTCCTTCATGGAAATGGAGTTGACGATGGCCTTGCCCTGCACGCACTTGAGGCCCGCTTCGATCACCGACCATTTCGACGAGTCGACCATGATGGGGACGCGCGAAATATCGGGCTCGGAGGCAATCAGGTTCAGAAAGCGCGTCATCGCAGCCTGCGAATCGAGCATGGCTTCGTCCATATTGATGTCGATTACCTGCGCGCCATTTTCCACCTGCTGGCGCGCCACCGACAGCGCTTCATCGTACTGCTCGTTCAAAATCATGCGTGCAAACGCTTTCGAGCCGGTGACGTTGGTGCGCTCGCCCACGTTGACGAACAGCGAGCTGTCGTCGATCACGAACGGCTCCAGGCCGGACAGACGCAGGTCGGTCGATGGCGGCGGCACCGTGCGCGGCGTATTTTTCGACAGCAGTTCGCCGATCGCGGCAATATGCTCGGGCGTAGTGCCGCAGCAGCCGCCGGCCATGTTCAGAAAACCGGCATCGGCAAATTCGCGCAGCAGCGCCGAGGTGTCGGCCGGCAGCTCGTCAAAGCCGGTGTCGCTCATCGGGTTAGGCAGGCCGGCGTTCGGATAGATACAGACAAAGGTATCGGCGATTTTTGCCAGCTCTTCGGCATAAGGGCGCATCAGTGCCGCGCCCAGCGCGCAGTTCAGGCCGATGGTCAGCGGACGCGCATGGCGCACCGAATTCCAGAAGGCCGGCACGGTCTGGCCCGACAGGATACGGCCCGATGCATCGGTCACGGTGCCCGAGATCATCAGGGGCAGGCGCACCACGTCAGGATTCTGTTCATAGAACAGGTCGATGGCAAACAGCGCCGCCTTGCAATTGAGGGTGTCGAAGATGGTTTCGACCAGCAGGACGTCGGCGCCGCCTTCGACCAGGCCGCGCGTCTGCTCCAGATAGGCAGTCACTAGCTGATCGAAAGTCACGTTGCGCGCGGCCGGATCGTTCACATCGGGCGAAATCGACGCTGTTTTTGGCGTCGGCCCCAGCGCGCCGGCCACGAAACGCGGCTTGTCCGGTGTCGAATACTTGTCGCAGGCTGCGCGCGCCAGCCTGGCCGCTTCCACGTTCATCTCATAGGCCAGATGGGCCATATGGTAATCGTCCTGGGCGATCGTGGTGGCGCCAAATGTATTGGTTTCAATCAGGTCGGCGCCGGCTGCCAGGTAGCGTTCATGGATCTCCTGGATGACGTGCGGCTGCGTCAGGGTCAGCAGTTCGTTATTGCCTTTGACGAACAGTTCGCGCGCACCCGAATCGGCCGGCGCGGCAAAGTCGATAAAGCGCCCCTGCGGGCCGCCGCGATAGGCGGTTTCGTCGAGTTTGTACTGCTGGATGATCGTGCCCATCGCGCCGTCGAGAATCATGATGCGGCGCGCCAGGATGGCGCGCAAGGTGGCTTCGGTCGGGGACATGGCAGGGGTCACGGTATCGTTCATTTCATGCTTTCAATAGACAAACTGGCGGCGGCGCGGCGAGCAGGACGGTTGCAGCGGCGGTTGCAAGTCAGCACGGTCAGCCGACGGAATGCGCCGGCCGGGTAGGCTGGCAGAGGTGGCAATCGCTTCAATTCACCGGGTCTAAAATTATACGGCATCGCGCTGCTTTGGTTCTGGCTAACAGCCCTGGCGCTGCGTTTGTGCCCGCCTGCACAACACTGTTATTCCTTCCCGATCATTGTTTCAGATGCAATTTTCCATCTGATGCATTTAGGCAATACTCTCCATCATTGTTAATTCTTTCACTGAAAATCACACATTCTTTATGGCGTTGCTGTGTGGAAAAATCCCTACACTTTTTTTAAATCGGCAAAATTATTTTTCATGTATCAACTGCCAATATTCTCACCAAAAATCACACCTGAGTTTTAGCGCTACAGAGTGAAAGCCGATAATGCCGAAAATTAACGTTATCAAGAAAATATTTTGATTATTGCCAGAACCAGTTAAACCAAAAGCATTAATTGTTGTTCTTAGGAATTTTATTAAGAGATAATGACGCTTCTTTCAACGCACATTCTCTCTAAAAGTCACCGATATGTCACATACCACCTCCAGCAACGCTGCGCGGAACCGGAAGTCCGCCATGAAAAATCCATTGCCTATCGCACTGTTTGTCATGCTCGGACTGTCCGCCTGCGGCGGCGGCGGTGGTGGTGGCAGCACCGGTGAAACCGTGGTCGCGTCAACCGCCACCACGCCAGCCATCGTTGCCAGCGTGAGCGCGGTTTCGGCTAATAACGTGGCCGTCGGCGCCAGTTTTACCTTGACTGGTGCCAACCTGGACCGCGTTACGGCGTTCCAGGTCGGCGGGGTGACGCTGGTGGCCAGCGGCCAGAGCGCTACTGGCGTGACCCTGACGGCGCCGGCAGCGCCAGTGGCCGGCGCACTGACCCTGGTCAGCGCCAGTGGCAGCAGCGCCACAGCACACGGCATTACCGTGTACCAGCCTTTGAGCGTCAATGAGGTAACCCCGGGCAGCGGCGCCGTCGGCAACAGCGTGACCGTGACCGGTGCCGGCATGGCCAACCTGACGGCCGTGGTGTTTGCCAATGGCACGGCAGCAACCGTACAGAGCCGTACTGACAACAGCGTGACCTTTGCCGTGCCGGTCGGCGCCACTTCGGGTCCGCTGACGCTGCGCGGCAGCTTCAACGAAGCCGTCAGCAGCGCAGCGTTTACGGTCTTGCCGGCAGTGAGCGCCAGTTCGATCAGCACCACCATCAGCGGCGCCAATCTGCTCGTCACGGTAGCCGGCAGCAATCTGGACCAGGTCAGCAGCGCTGCGGTCGGTACCACGGCTGCGACCATCGTCAGCGCCAGCGCCACCGAACTGCGCCTGTCGGCGCCAAGCTCGGCCACCGGCAACGTGATGCTGTCGGCGCCGTCGCGCACGGCCGTCAATGCCGGCACCGTATCGGCCTTTACGCTGGGCGCCATCGATTTCTCGCAAGTACTGAACCTGAGCGCCAGCGATGCAGCGCTGCGCCTGACGCGCGGCAAGGCCGCCGCCGTACGCGTCACCGTGCTGGGCACGCTGGCCGGCCGCAGCAGCCCGGCTGTCACGCTGGCAGCCACCTCGGCCAGTGGCACCAGCTTGGGCAGCATTACCCTGACCGGTCCTGCTACCTTGCCTACAGTAAAAAACACCTACAGCTTTGACGGCAACTTCAGCGCCGCCCTGCCGGCAGCCTGGATACAGCCTGGCCTGCAGGTACGCGTCACCGCCGTCGGCAACGATGGCACGCAAGTAAGCCAGCAGGCCACTCCGGCCGTGTCGTCCGCCGCCAAGATTCGCCTGGTGCTGGTGCCGCTCAAGTCCGACGACGGCACCTCCGTCACGCCAGACCCTGAAGTGGTGCGCGCGGCCATGGTGCGCGTCTATCCTTATGCTGCCGGCGACATCACCATTACCACGCGTGCGCCACTGAGCGTGCCGGGCAGCAGCACTTCCGACAACTGGTGGAACAGCACCCTGCCGCTGATCGAAGCGGCCCGCAGCCAGGAAGACAATACCGCTTTCTATTATGGTTTTGCTTCGCAGATGTCGTCGAGCCGCACCGCTGGCCTGGCCTATATCGGCCTGCCGGCAACCGGCCAGACCACGCCGTCGGCGCTGGGCCTGGACGCCACCAACACCCGTATCGCCTCGACCGATTCGTTCGGCAACGCCTGGCCTGAATGGCTGACCACCATGATCCACGAGATCGGCCACAACCACTCGCTGCAGCACGTGCCTTGCGGTTCGCCAAGCAATGCAGCCGCTGATTACCCGTACGCCAATGGCGACCTGGGCCAGCAGCCTCTGTATAACAGCAACTACGGCGTGACCATCGGCCAGCTGGGCCAGCCAGCGTACGCCAGCGGCAGCACCAGCAAGCAGATGAAGGACGTGATGAGCTACTGCAGCGGCGCCTGGTTCTCGGACTACAGCTATACGCGCATCCAGCAATTCCTGGAAAAACGCAGCGCCTTGAAACTGACCGGTGCCAGCGTCGGCGCCAGCGTGGCGGCAGCTGAAAACGGCTACCTGACCATTTCCGGCCGCATCACCGCCAGCGGCGTGCTGCTGCAGCCAGCCGTGGCATCGGCCACCGCGCGTCCGGTAGCCGCTTCGGCGGGCGCTACCTACAGCCTGCGGATCGCTACTGCGTCCGGCCAAACTATCAACGTGCCCTTCGATACCATGCAGCTGGCCGATGCACGCAGCGACCTCAGCCACTTCCGTGTCAGCTTTGCCAACCCTGGCGACATCAGCGACATCGATGTGATGTCCAGTGGCCGCGTCGTTGCCAAGCTGCAGCAGCCAGCCACCCGCCGCCCTGCCGTGGCCAGCACCACCGCTGCGTTTGACGCCACGCAAACTGCAGGCAAGCTTGCCGTGACCTGGGATGCGCAGGCTGAACCGTTTGTCAGCGTGCTGCACGTGGCTGCCGATGGCCGCAAGACCCTGGTCGCCAGTGGCCTGACCGGCGGCACAGCTTCGGTCGATGTCAGCGCCTTGCCAGCCGGTGGCCGCTTTGAAGTGAGCCTGTCGTCGTCGGTACGCGGCCGCATGGTCAAGGTCGCGCGCTGATCGCTGCCTGATTCGTCAATAAAGAGCTTGCTGCGGCAAGCTCTTTGTGTTTTGACGATAATTTGTGCTGAAAGCGCACAAATCATGTGCGGCGCCAGGGCTGCCCAGACGCTGGCCTGCTGCCTAGAATGGGGTCTTTCTATCAAGGAGACTGTCATGCCCATCCTGAAACTGCAACTGTCCGGCGAACCCGATGCGCCGCTCTCTGCCGCGCTGGCCGCCACTTTGAGCCGGCTGACGGCCGACTTGCTGCACAAGGCACCAGAACTGACGTCGGTGGCGATCAGCCATATCGATCCGGCCCACTGGTTTGTCGGCGGAGCGTCGCTGCAGGCGCAGCAAAACACCAGTTTTTTCCTCGATATCCTCGTGACCGACGAAACCAATACGGCGGCGGAAAAGTCAGCGTATGTAGCGGCCGTGTTTGCCGCCATGCAGGCGGCGCTGGGCGATCTGCATGAAGTGAGCTATGTCCACGTGCATGATGCACGACCGGCAGCCTGGGGCTATGGCGGGCTGACGCAGCAGTTTCGCGCCGTGCGCAGGCAGTTGCAGCAGTAATGCCTCACGCCCAGGGCGTGCTGGCGTAGTGCTGAGCTGCAAAGTCGATAAAGCAGCGTACCTTCGGCGACAGGTGGCGGCTGGCCGGGTATAGCGCGTACAGCGCGCGCGGCGCCAGCCGGTAGCCGGGCAGCACTGGCGCCAGCGACCCGTCCTGCAGGGCCTTGCGCACGATAAAGTCGGCAGTGGCGGCAATACCCATGCCGCCGACGGCTGCCGCGCACAGCGCCACGCCGGTATTGGCCTGCAGGCTGCCACGCACGGCAACTGCGTGGCTGGCGCCATCGGCATCCTGGAACGTCCAGACATCGGGTTTCTCGGCCAGCGTATAGCGCAGGCAATCGTGGTGGACCAGTTCCTGGGGCGTACGCGGCGCACCGTGGCGGGCAAGGTAGGAGGGGGCTGCTACAGCCAGCACGGCGCTTGAAGCGAGCTTGCGCGCCACCAGCGTGGAGTCGGGCAGGCCATGGCTGATGCGCAGCGCCACATCGAAGCCTTCATCGATCAGGTCGACCATGCGGTCATTGCAGACCAGGTCGATCTGCAGCAGCGGGTAGCGTGCGGCAAAGCGCGGCAGCCAGCCGGCCAGCTCCAGCGTGCCCAGCGCCATCGGCGCATTGATGCGCAGGCTGCCTGCCGGCTGCAGCTGATGGCTGGTGACTGCGCGGTCGGCCGCGTCGAGTGCATCGAGGATATCGCGGCTGGCCAGGTAGTAATCCTGGCCGGCGGCGGTCAGGGCAAAGCGCCGCGTGGTGCGGTTGAGCAGTTGCACGCCGAGATGGTTTTCCAGCTGGCGCACCTGGCGCGACACGATGGAATGCGAAATGCCCAGCGCGTTGCCGGCCGCCGTAAAGCTGCCCAGTTCCACCACGCGGCGCAGTGCGCGCAGGGCAGTCAGCTGGTCCATGGCGGACTAGATGGCCTCGAAGCGCTTGCCTTCGAGCGCAAAACCCTTGATGAATTCCAGCGCCGGCAGGCGTTTGCCACCCGGCTTTTGCAGTGAAGTCAGGCGCAGCGAACCGCTGCCGCAGGCCACCACGATGCCATGCTGGGCGTCGGCCGCCAGGATCTGTCCGGCTGGCTGTTCGCTGCCGGCCTCCAGTACATCGGCAGCCCAGATCTTGACGGTCACGCCATCGACCTGGCCGCAGGCGCCGGGGAAGGGATTGAAGGCGCGAATTTTCAGGCCCAGTTCCAGCGCCGGCAGGTTGAAGTCGAGCAGCGCTTCTTCCTTGGCAATTTTTGCCGCGTAAGTGACGCCGGCCTCGGGCTGCGGCACTGCCGGCACCGCCTGCTGCTGCATCTGGCGCAGGGTGGCCACGATCATGCGTCCGCCCAGGGCGGCCAGCTTGTCGTGCAGCGTGGCAGTCGAGTCGCCCGCTTCGATGGCCACGCGCTCGATGGACAGCATCGGACCGGTATCGAGGCCTTCTTCCATCTGCATGATGGTCACGCCCGTTTCGTCGTCGCCGGCTTCGATGGCGCGGTGTATCGGTGCGGCGCCGCGCCAGCGCGGCAGCAGGGAGCCGTGGATATTGATGCAGGGCCTGATGTCGAGTGTGCTGCGCGGCAGGATCAAGCCGTAGGCCGCCACCACCATCACATCGTAGTCGGTGGCCAGCAGGCGTTCGTGCGTGGCTGTTGCTTCGGCGGCGCGCTGCGGATCGCGGCTGTCCATGCGCAGCGACAGCGGCTGCAGCACTTCGATGCCATGCTGCTGTGCATATTGCTTGACGGCCGATGCATGCAGCTGCATGCCGCGTCCGGCAGGGCGGTCCGGCTGGGTCAGCACCAGGGGAATGTCAAAACCTGCCTGATGCAGATCTTTCAGTGCAATGGCGGCAAATTCAGGCGTGCCTGCGAAGATCACTTTCATGGAGTTCCTTGAAGTAAGGTGCGAAAGGTGCACACACGCTGCTGGCAGCAACAGGGGCAAGGGTAAGCCCGGATCGACTCCGGGCGCAAGCACGATGGATCAGAAACGGCGGTTTTGTGCGCGCAGACTCGCTTCGCGCTCCAGGCCGCGCTGTTCCTTGACCAGCTTGGTCTTGATACGGTTGCGCTTCAGTGGCGACAGATACTCGACAAACACCTTGCCCAGCAGATGGTCCATTTCATGCTGGATGCACACGCCCAGCAGGCCGTCCGCTTCCAGTTCAAAGGTCTTGCCATGGCGGTCCAGTGCGCGCACCTTGATGCGCGCAGGGCGTTCGACGCCGTCGTACACGCCAGGCACCGACAGGCAGCCTTCGTCGTAGACCTGCTTTTCTTCGCTGGCCCAGGTGATTTCCGGGTTGATGAAGACCTGCAGCTGGTTTTTCTCTTCAGTCACGTCGATCACCATCATCTGGATGTGCTGGTCGACTTGCGATGCGGCCAGGCCGACGCCGGGCGCGTCATACATGGTTTCAGCCATGTCATCGATCAGGGTCTGCAGTTTGTCGTCAAACTCGGTGACAGGCACGGCCACCGTGTGCAGGCGCGGATCGGGGTAACGCAGGATATTTAATATGGACATACGATTTGACTAGGGTTAGTGGGCGCGGTGCGCGCTCGATCGGTGCTGCCTGGGCCATGCGCGCGGACGGTCCATGCTTGTTGGGTTGCGCCAGAGATGGCAGCTGTAAACAGAAATTTTATCACAGACCCCTGTTGCGCTGTAGGCGGCAGGACTTTTTGCCCGCTGCCTGCACACAGTTTGCGCGGTTCGGCCTCGCTGCTCCCGTACAGCGCTAGCATGCGCAGATGAACCCTGGTCTCAATACGGCGGATGGCGAGGCTGCCAGCGAACTGGCGGCCTGGCTGCGCCTGCAATACCTGCCTGGCGTGGGGCCGGTGGCGGCGCGCCGGCTGTTGTCGTGCTTTGGCCTGCCGTCGCAGCTGTTTGCCACGCCGTTCGAGCGGCTGTGCGAAGTGGTGCCGGCCAGGCTGGCGCGCCTGATCTGCGCCGCGCCCGGCAGCGCGGGCGAGCGCCAGCTGGCGCTGACGCTGCAGTGGCTGCAGCAGCCGGGCAATGCCGTGCTGACGCTGGCCGATAGCGCTTATCCGCCCTTGCTGCTGGAAATACCCGATCCGCCGCTGCTCTTATATGTACGCGGCCGCGCCGCGCTGCTGGCGCAGGCTGGCGTCGCCATTGTCGGCAGCCGCAACGCCAGCGCGCAGGGCATGCACAATGCCGCCGCTTTTGCCGAAGCGCTCAGCCAGGCGGGACTGACGGTGATTTCCGGGCTGGCGCTGGGCATCGACACGCATGCGCACGAAGGCGGTCTGCGCGGCACCGGCAGTACGGTGGCGGTGGTGGGTACTGGCGCCGACCTGGTTTATCCGAAGCGCAATAGTGCGCTGGCGCAGCGTATTGCGCAGCAGGGCTGTATCGTCAGTGAATACGCGCTGGGCCTGCCAGCGATGCCGGCGAACTTTCCACGACGCAATCGGCTGATTAGCGGGCTGGCGCGTGGCGTGCTGGTGGTCGAGGCGGCTGCCCAGTCGGGTTCTTTGATCACCGCGCGCATGGCTGGCGAGCAGGGCCGCGATGTGTACGCCTTGCCCGGCTCGATCCACTCTGCGCTCGCCAAGGGCTGCCATGCGCTGATACGGCAGGGAGCAAAGCTGGTGGAGTCGGTCGACGATATCTTGCAGGAAATGCAGTGGCCGGGCACATTCGCCAATGCGCCATCGGCCGCACCCGACGACTCGCCGCTGCTGGCGGCGCTGGGCCATGACCCGTGCGACGCCGGTACGCTGGCCACGCGCTGCGCCTTGCCGGTTGGCGACATCATGGCCGCCTTGCTGGCGCTGGAACTGTCGGGGCAGGTGGAGCGCCTGCCTGGCGCACTGTTTCAACGCTGTAAATAGTAGTCTGACACTTGTGTGGCGGCCTTGCCGCACCCGGGTGCTTTGCGGCTGCACCAAGCTTGTGCGCTAGCGAACTTAGCTGATAAAGTAGAGACATGTTCGATATCCTGGTTTATCTCTACGAGACTTATTATCGCCCCGACGCCTGCCCCGAGCCGGCAGCGCTGGCGCGCAAGCTGTCTGCCGTCGGCTTCGACGACGTGGAGATCTCCGAAGCACTGGTCTGGCTGACCGATCTGACGGCCATGGCCAGCGTCGACCATGCGCTGACAGCCAGTTCGACCGGTACGCGTTTTTATGTGCAGCAGG
>Ga0308158_10005407_pt1 | contig 10473 bp, 10 predicted proteins | sample PhyBR2_FD_201038 | JGI IMG/M metagenome (GOLD analysis project Ga0308158, IMG submission 201038) | Phyllosphere microbial communities from UC Gill Tract Community Farm, Albany, California, United States - DLSLB.R2 | ecosystem: Host-associated > Plants > Phyllosphere > Unclassified | place: USA...
CGGAAAATGTTCAAAGCGCGGCCTGGTCTGAACGGGAAGCATCTCGCTTTACAAGTCTTACAACGAATTGAGGAGGAATAACATGAGCGATATGCTTTCGCAAGATGAAATCGATGCATTATTACGTGGAACCCCATCGGCTGAAGAACCAACCGATACCCAATCAACAGACGATTTACATCAATTGGATGAGATGGAAATTGATGCGCTTGGAGAAGTCGGGAATATCTCGCTAGGGAATTCCGCGACGGCTCTGTCCGCGTTATTGAATCAAAAAGTCGAAATCACGACACCACACGTGCGGATGATTACGATGGAAGAATTGCGGAGTCGTTATCCGATTCCCCACGTCGCCCTTCGTGTCGGATATACAGAAGGATTCAAGGGAGAAAACGTTTTAATTTTGACACAACGGGATGCTTCCGTCATTGCGAATTTGATGATGGGCGGCGATGGTGTCGTTGACGAGAGTCTTGAAATGGAACCGATTGCGTTATCTGCCGTCCAGGAAGCGATGAACCAGATGATGGGAGCGGCTGCGACCTCAATGTCGACCGTTTTCTCAATGCGTATCGATATCTCGCCTCCAGCGGTCGAAGTTTTTGATTTCTCGCAAGAAAAAAGTATCGTGGATAGCTTCTCGTTATGGGAAAGCATGGTCATCATCGAGTTTGATTTGAAGATCGGAACGCTGATCGATTCAAAAATCGTACAATTGGCACCACTTGAATTTTCCAAACAACTGATTCAGAAATTATTCAGTGCCAGTACGACAACGACCGAACCGGCACCCACAGCTCAAGTCCCTACACCAGAACCGGTCCGGGAACAGCCGGCCGCGCCACAGCCACAACCGGAACCCCGGTATGAAGCACCGCCGGAATACAAAAAAGAGCCGGTTGGTGTCAGTCCTGTCCAATTCGGTCAGTTCTCTGAAGTGCAACAAGAAGGTCCGCCCGGAAATATCGGCATGCTCTACGATGTACCATTGAATGTCACAGTCGAACTGGGACGGACACGCCGGTCAGTCCGGGACATTTTGGAACTGACGCAAGGTTCAATCATTGAACTGGATAAATTAGCAGGAGAACCCGTTGACGTGTTCGTCAATAATACATTGATTGCAACGGGTGAAGTCGTCGTCATCGAAGAAAACTTCGGTGTCCGGATTACAGAGATTGTCAATAAAAAAGAACGTCTGCGGATGTTCTAAGGAGGAAATAGGATGAGTGCAAAAGTTTTGATTGTAGATGATGCAGCTTTCATGAGAATGATGATTAAGGAAATTTTATCGAAGAACGGCTATGACGTCGTCGGTGAGGCGGAAAACGGACGTGAAGCAGTTTCGAAATATAAAGAGTTAGCGCCGGATCTCGTCACACTTGATATCACGATGCCGGAAATGGACGGGATTTCAGCATTAAAAGAAATCAAAGCCTTTAACCCGGCTGCCAAAGTCATCATGTGTTCTGCAATGGGACAACAATCGATGGTCATCGATGCGATTCAAGCCGGAGCAAAAGACTTCATCGTTAAACCGTTCCAGGCAGACCGTGTACTCGAAGCCGTTTCGAAAACCATTTCATCATGAGAAGACTGACCTGTTTGACCTGTCTTCTCCTGTTCCTGCTGACGCATCAGGTCGGTGCCGAAACAGTGGAAGAGAAGCTCAACCCATCTAAGAAAAATGAACCTACAACACAACAGGTCGACGGGTCATCGACAGTCGTCACGGTCGTAAAAATCGTCGTGACACTCGCAGTTTTGATTGGTGGATTCCTTCTTGCCGTCCGTTTCATCAATGAACGGACAAAGGGAGTCCGTCAATCGAGCCGACTGTCGCATCTCGGTGGTGTCCCGCTTGGCAAAGATCGATCCGTTCAGCTCGTGAGGGTTCACGGTAAGATTTATGTTGTCGGTGTCGGTCAGAACGTTGAACTGCTTGATACGATTGAAGAAGACGACGAATGGTTAGCAACGGATACATCCGACAGCCTACCACATCCGTCAGCCGCATCCCCGTTTCTGGAATCATTTAAGCAACAGCTCGATCAGTTCCAGAAGAAACGAGGACGGTCATGACGACGATTGAAAACTTGATTTCCTTGGATACGCCGTCCGGGACGGCGACTTCCATCAAATTACTGGTCTTACTTACGCTTTTATCATTAGCACCGTCGTTACTGATTTTGATGACTTGTTTCACACGCGTCATCGTCGTCTTATCCTTTGTTCGTTCTGCTTTAGGAACACAACAAACACCGCCTAACCAACTGCTCGTCGGACTGGCGTTATTCATCACATTGTTCGTTATGGCACCTATTTTAACAGAATTGAACACGACGGCATTACAACCGTACATGGACGACAAAATCAGTCAAGAGGAAGCCTTTGATCAAGCCGGAGGAACGATGAAACGTTTTATGTCTCAATACACGCGGAGCAATGACTTAGAACTGTTTTTGAAGTATGGCAATTACGAGAAGCCCGAGAAGGTGGAAGATATTCCGCTCGTCGCGTTAGTACCGGCCTATGCCATCAGTGAGTTAAAGACGGCGTTTCAAATCGGATTTATGATTTTCATTCCGTTCCTCGTCATCGATATGGTCGTTTCGAGTGTCTTGATGTCGATGGGGATGATGATGTTACCACCGGTCATGATTGCCTTACCGTTTAAATTATTATTGTTCATTTTAGTAGATGGTTGGCATTTGATTGTCGAATCACTACTCGTCAGCATGCGATAGGGAGGGACGACATGACGCAGGAAATGATTATTCAATTAGCCAGTTCGGCCGTCTGGACCTTGTTAAAGGTGTCAGCTCCGCTCTTGCTCGTCTCACTCGTCGTTGGACTTCTCGTCAGCATCTTGCAGGCGACGACTCAAATTCAAGAGCAGACCTTATCGTTTGTTCCGAAGATTGTTGCCGTTTTTTTAGCACTCGTCTTTTTTGGACCATGGATCATGGAAGAACTCAAAACGTTTACGATTGAAATCTTCAAACAGATTGCCGAGGTTTCGCGGAAATGACGTTACTGTCCTTTGTCAGTGTTTTTTTACTTGTATTTGGCCGACTTGTTGGATTTTTAGTGGCTGCTCCTTTGTTTTCATCGAAGCAGTTACCCGCTCAGCATAAGTTGGCAATTGCTGCAGGACTTGCCTATTTTGCCAGTTACGCGGTCAAGACAACGGTTCAAGTCGATGACATCGATTTCTTTTTTCGAATGGGAACAGAAGTCATCATTGGGCTCGCCCTCGGTTTGCTCGCCAGTTTTTTACTGTATGCGCCACAAATGGCCGGATCAATCATTGATTTACAGATGGGGCTGGCGATGGCTTCCGCATATGATCCGATGTTTGGTGGTCAATCGCCGATCGTCGGTCGATTTTTTTACATGTTGACACTGCTCGTGCTGCTGGCGTCAGATATGCATTTGATTTTACTGGATGGCATCTATACGAGTTTTAAAATCTTTCCGCCCGGCAGTGCGATTAACGTTTCCGGAGAAGCCGGCATGAGCTTAGTCGTTCGTGTCGTCGGGCTCGCGATGCTCACGGCTCTTCAAATGGCGATGCCACTTGTGGTTGCCTTGTTTTTAGTCGATTTGGCGCTTGGTTTTTTAGCGAAAACCGCACCCCAGTTCAATATTTTTGCGATTGGATTTTCCGTCAAGTTATTGATGGGTTATGCGATTTTGTTTTTACTCGCCGGAGCGACCATTACCGGGATTTCCAGATTTGTTCCCTTATTACAAGACGTACTGTCCGATGCGATTCAATTACTAGGAGGTTGAGATGAAAAAATACACATTAACGCTTGACCTCCAGTATTTTGCGGGCGAAAAGACGGAAAAGGCATCACCCCGAAAACGTGATGACTCTCGGAAAAAAGGTCAGGTCGCAAAGTCGGCTGATTTAACGAGCAGTTTGATGTTGTTCGGAATGTTCTTGATTCTATTTTTCTTTGGTCCGTTTTTAGGGAAACGGTTCGTCATGGTATTAGAAGATGGGCTGAGCGCCCAAACGGTTTTAGTCGCTGTCGAAGAAGGACGCGTCCAGGAAGTCATGATTGAAATGCTGGTCCAAATGAGTGTTCTTGTTGCACCATTCTTTCTGACGGCTGTCGTCATCGGCATTTTAGGGAATTTTGTACAAATCGGAGCATTGCTTAGCACCGAATCGATTCAACCGAAACTCGACCGGATCAATCCGTTGCAAGGCGTCAAACGAATCGTCAGCATGAAAGCATTAATTGAATTCTTAAAATCTGTTTTTAAATTACTTGTCATCGGTGTGACGAGCGGAACTGTCTTATGGAATAACAAAGTAGAAATTTCACGTTTGACGTCAGAACCGATTGGTGACGCCTTGGCGATTATCGGTCATCTGACGTTCCTGTTAGGGATTTCGGTCAGTATTGCGTTGATTGTCCTTGCTGTACTCGATTTTGCATATCAAAAATTTGATTTTGAAAAGTCGATTCGGATGAGTAAACAAGACTTAAAGGATGAGCATAAGAATACGGAAGGTGACCCGCAAATCAAAGGGAAAATTAAACAGCAACAACGGGAGATGGCGATGCGGCGGATGATGCAAGAAATACCGAATGCCGATGTTGTCATTACGAACCCGACCCATTACGCCGTAGCGATTCAATATGATGACGGCAAACATGCCGCACCCATTGTCGTCGCCAAGGGAGTGGATGCTGTCGCATTCCGGATTCGGGAGAAGGCGACAGCAGCTGAGATCCCGATTATTGAAAATAGACCGCTCGCACGAGCATTATTCGCAAAATCAGAAATAGGAATGGCAGTGGATGAATCATTTTATCAGGCACTCGCTGAAACACTCGCCTTTGTCTATCAAATGAAACAAGCGAAATGAAAGGATGAAGCATCATGACTATTTCAACACGAGATTTATCTGTCCTGCTAGGCGTCATTATGATTGTCTTCATGCTCGTCATTCCACTGCCAGGATTTTTACTCGATTTTCTCATTATCATCAATATTTTAATTGCCTTAATGGTCTTACTTGTCGCAATGAACGCGAAAGAAGCATTGGAATTTTCCGTTTTCCCGACACTCTTACTGATTGTGACTTTGTTCCGATTGGCATTGAACGTCTCGACGACCCGTGCGATTCTCTCGAACGGGAACGGTGGAGAAGTCATTGAAGCATTTGGTAGTTTCGTTGTCGGCGGAAACGCCCTGGTTGGATTCGTCGTCTTCTTGATTCTCGTATTGATTCAGTTTTTGGTCATCACGAAAGGATCAGAGCGGGTATCGGAAGTGTCGGCCCGTTTTACGCTTGATGCCATGCCCGGAAAACAGATGGCGATTGATGCCGATTTGAATTCCGGTATGATTGACGAATTACAGGCCCGGACACGCCGCCAAAAAATTCAATCGGAAGCCGATTTTTACGGAGCAATGGATGGAGCTTCGAAATTCGTCAAAGGAGACGCGATTGCCGGAATCATCATCGTCATCATCAACTTGATTTTCGGAATGATCATCGGTGTCGTGCAACAAGGGTTACCAATGGGGGAATCTGTCAAGCTGTATACGCTGTTAACCGTCGGTGACGGTCTTGTCAGTCAAATCCCGGCCTTATTGATTTCTGTTGCAACCGGAATCATCGTTACCCGCTCGACTTCTGACGGTAACTTAGGAGAAGACATCATCGGTCAGCTCTCACGGACACCGCTCCTCGTCATGATTGGAGCCGGTGCAATCTTCCTGCTAGGACTTTTTACAGCAATTCCCGATTACGTGACGATTCCTGTCGCGGCTGCAGCGGCTTTCTTCGCTTGGCGATTGACACGAACGTCAAAAGCAGCACAAGAAGAAGTGGCTGTCGAAGAAGCACCAACTGAAAATCTGCGATCTAGCGAATCGGTCATTTCCCTCTTGAACGTCGATACAATTGAGTTTGAATTTGGCTATGGTTTGATCCCGCTCGCAGATGAAGCACAAGGTGGGGATTTACTCGACCGGGTCGTCATGATCCGGAGACAGTTGGCACTTGAACTTGGATTCGTCTTACCGACAGTCCGGATTCGTGACCATCTGCAACTTCCACCGAACCACTACCGGATAAAAATCCGTGGAAGTGAGATGGCAACCGGCGAACTGTTACTCGATCATTACCTGGCAATGAGTCCGGGAGTGGATGATCCGGAAATCCAAGGTATCGAGACGGTTGAACCCGCGTTTGGGATGCCGGCCTTATGGATTGACGAACGGACGAGAAGCCGAGCAGAGATGTCCGGCTATACAGTCGTCGACCCGCCATCTGTTGTCGCAACACATTTGACAGAGCTTCTGAAAAAACACGCGGCCGATTTACTCGGTCGGGAAGAGACAAAACAACTGGTTGATCATTTAAAGGAATCGCATCCGATTTTAGTCGACGAAGTGACACCACAATTGTTGTCGATCGGCGAGCTACAAAAAGTGTTCGTGCAGTTGTTAAAAGAAAAAATTTCGATTCGAAACTTACCGCTCATCTTTGAGACATTGGCCGATTATGCTGCCGTGACGAAAGATAGTGATTTGTTGGCTGAATATGTCCGTCAAGCATTGGCTCGACAAATTACGGAACAAGTCTTACAAGGAGACGTCTTACACGTTGTGACGGTATCGAGTGAACTGGAGATGGAGATCCAGTCAGCGATTCAAAAAACGGAGTTCGGCAATTATTTGGCGCTTGATCCGGATAAGGCAACACGTTTCATCGAGTCACTAAATGAATTGACGGCAGAATTCGAACGATACGGAGCTCAGCCAATCGTTTTGGCATCGCCAAGTATTCGGATGTTTGTTCGTCAATTAACAGAACGTTATTTCCCGGATGTGCCTGTTCTGTCTTATAACGAACTGATTCCGACCATTGAAGTCAAGAGTATTGGGGTGATTTAACACATGATGGTAAAACGAATTATCGCAAATTCTGTCAGCGAAGCGATGGAACTGGTTAAACAAGACTTAGGAAATGATGCCATCATTTTGAACACACGGCAGATCAAAGTGGGCGGTTTGTTCGGCTTGTTTGCACAAAAAAAAGTGGAGCTCGTCGCCTCAGTCGAAGAACATCCGGTCGAAAAAACAACACAGCCTGTAAAACGGGTCTCGGATGAGCTACAACCAACTAAATCAGTCGTTCAAAGTCACCCATCAATGATGGAGCCGCTTAGCCCGAAGATTGTCTCGTTCAGTTCACGGCGGTTGCCGGAAGCGCTTAGCTCATACGAAGTCTTGCTCGCTGAACCTGCCCTGCAACATGAAGCGGAGGCACTCTATGATTTATTAGTGTCAACTTACTACAAGACCAATGATGTGAGACAGGTCGAACAAGCCTTCATCACGACTGTGACTGCTCCTATTCAAGTCACGACGGCAACTTCCCGTTTCATCATGGTGACCGGACCAACGGGAGTCGGAAAAACGACGACCCTTGCCAAACTGGCTGCTTATTACCGTCTCACGAAACAACAAACCGTTGGATTGATTACGACGGATACATATCGGATTTCAGCCATCGAACAATTACGGACTTATGCCGACATCATCGATATTCCGTTACACGTCGCCTATGATTTACAAGAATTCGAACAAGCGAAAGTCGACTTATCCGACTGTGACGTTATCCTAATCGACACGGCGGGAAGAAATTTTCTTGACGCGGGTTATGTCGAACAGTTAAAAAAGCGGCATGATTTTTCAGAGACAGATGTATTTCTTGTACTCAGCTTAACGTCGAAGTACCGCGATTTAGAACAGATTCAACAACGGTTCGATCAAGTACCGTTGTCCGGATTCATTTTTACCAAAGCCGATGAGACAACAGATTTGTGGTCGATTTACGGACTTACGAAAAAGACACAGTTGCCTGTGTTTTGTCTGACGACCGGACAAGAAGTACCTGAAGACATCATCTGGCCGACAAGTGCAGAAGTTTCCCGAATGATTGTAGAAAGAGGGTTAAGATGATGCCAGAGGATCAGGCACGAGCGTTAAGATCAAAAGTTTCCGTACGGCAGACCAAAACCATTGCCATCGTCAGCGGTAAAGGTGGGGTCGGAAAAACGAATGTCGCGGTGAATTTGGGTGTCGCGTTATCGTTGCAAGCTAAAAAAGTATTAATCATTGATTTGGACATCGGTATGGCGAATGTCGGTGTGCTACTCGGAAAATCGTCGAAAGTTTCATTAATGGATTGTGTCAAGGAACGGTCACCCTTGACCCAAGCGGTCGTCGAAGCGACGCCGGATCTGCATTTCATTCATGGCGGGAGCGGATTCACAGAACTGATGGATCTGACGGATCATGATGTCGAATTCATGATGAGCGAGTTTCGGTTTTTCTATGAATATGATTTCGTCTTACTTGATCTAGGTGCCGGAGCGACACATCAGACTTTTGATTTCATCAGTAGTGCGGATGAAGCATGGCTGGTCGTGACGCCTGAACCGACGTCGATCATGGACGGATATGCTTTCGTCAAACTTGCGCATCACCATGCAAATGAACTTCCTGTCGCTGTCATCGTCAATCGGGCAACGAACGGACAAGAAGCGCTTGAAACGTTTGACCGGCTACAACAGGTCAGTCAGAACTTTTTGGGAAAATCGTTGCGCTTCGTCGGTTTTTTGCCGGATGATCCGACTGTCATGAAGGCAGTCAAAGCCCAACGACCATTTTATGTATTTGATCGGACGAGTGATGTCAGTTGGCGACTTGATCATATCACGACATCGCTGACAGGACTTCAGGTCCAGGAACAGAAATTTTTAGACCGGTTACTGAATCGTTTGAAAAAACGGCATAGCCGTGTCCGCTAACCATAAAGGAGGATACGTTCCATGGATTTAAATGAATATTTAGGATTGTTTCTTGATGAATCGATTGAACATTTACAAGCCATTAACTCGAGTTTGCTGATTTTTGAACAACGACTCGACGATGAAGCCGTTATCGATCAAATTTTCCGATCCGCTCATACTTTAAAAGGGATGGCCGGAACAATGGGGTATGATGCCATTGCCGATTTAACACACGAAATGGAAAGTGCACTTGATTTAGTCCGTTCGAAGACACAACCTGCTACACCCGAATTAATTGATGTACTATTTGTCGCAGCTGAACAGTTAGAAACGATGGTCGAGGATATCAGTCAAGGTGGTACCGGGAAGCTGGATGTAGCAACAACCGTCGTTCGTTTGAAACAGTTTATCAATACGGATTCGGAACCAGGTCAGGATACGGACAAACCTGCAGCAACAGTCGTGAAAAACTTTGAGTGTGATGTCTACTCTGAGTCGGTTGTCCGTCAATCGATGGCTTCCGGTTATCAAGCCTATGTCATTACGGTGGAGTTATCGGCGGATGTCATTTTGAAGGCAGCCCGGGTGTATATGGTATTTGACCGGTTGCAAAACCTCGGGGATGTCATCTTGTCGAATCCGACTTCGGATGAACTGGAACAGGAACAATTCGAGACCCGTTTTGATGTCTTGTTCGTGACGATGAAATCTGCTGAAGACATTCAAGGTGAAATCAAAGCCGTTTCGGAAGTCGCTCAAGTGTTGATTCAGCCATTCGAAGTGCCGGTCGAACCAGCAGCAGCGGCGACATTGCTTGAGCCGGTTGAAACGCCGGTCGTCAGTCCGGCAACGGATACTTCGAACGAGACGCAAACACCGGTTGCGGCAAAAACGATTCGTGTCAACCTCGAGCGGATTGATCGATTGATGAATCTGTTTGAAGAATTCATCATCGATCGTGGACGTCTCGAGCGGATTGCGGCAGAAGCCGGTTCTTCTGATTTGACGGAGACGGTTGAACGGATTAAACGCGGAACAAATGAACTGCAGTCACTGGTCCTGACGTTACGGATGATGCCAATCGAACAAGTCTTCAATCGCTTCCCGCGGATGGTACGTTCGGTATCGAAAGATGTCGGCAAAAACATCAAGCTCCACATTACAGGAGCAGAAACGGAACTCGACCGGACGGTCATTGATGAAATTGGGGATCCACTCGTCCACTTGATTCGAAATGCGGTCGACCATGGAATTGAAAGCAAAGCCGACCGGATTTTAGCCGGGAAAGCAGTTGAAGGAAATCTTTCCCTCCGGGCCTATCATTCCGGAAACCGTGTTTTCATTGAGATTGAAGATGATGGCGCAGGAATCAATCAGGAACGGGTGACAAAAATCGCCCTTGAAAAAGGATTGTTGACGGAAGAAGAGGCGGCGATGTTGACGCCGGAAGAAGCGGCAATGTTATTGTTCGCGCCTGGATTCTCGACGGCAGAAACCGTCACCGACTTATCAGGTCGTGGTGTCGGGCTGGACGTCGTTAAATCGAAAATTGAATCGCTCGGTGGAGAAGTCTTCGTCGAGACGAAACGCGGAGAAGGAACGATTTTCAGAATCAGTTTACCGCTGACGTTATCGATTATTT
>Ga0308158_10005408_pt1 | contig 10472 bp, 7 predicted proteins | sample PhyBR2_FD_201038 | JGI IMG/M metagenome (GOLD analysis project Ga0308158, IMG submission 201038) | Phyllosphere microbial communities from UC Gill Tract Community Farm, Albany, California, United States - DLSLB.R2 | ecosystem: Host-associated > Plants > Phyllosphere > Unclassified | place: USA...
TTGTATTTATAGATTTATTTCAATTATTGTTTATTGAAAAAATGGTAAAAATGAATTTTAGCTGAGTAATTTGTAAAATTTGTGCGAATAATTGTCGGTTTAATTAAATATGATTATACTTGTAGTCGTTATAACCATAAGATTGATCGGCTTTGGTTTTGTATTATTTTTTTAGAATTTATCTGTGCACTAGATACCTCTTCGAAAATGATAAAATGAATTTTACTATTTACTAATCTAACCCCAACAAATTATGAAAAAACAAACTATGCAGCTTGCCGCTAAATTTGGCAGACTTTCTAATGAAGAAATGAAAAATATAACTGGCGGCGTAACGCCTGTTGGTCGATTGACAGTTCCTACAAGCATTTGTGCATCTGGATATGGTTTAGTCGCAACGGGTTGTCAGGGAACTTCTTATCCTATGCTTGATGGTTATACCTGCGTTTTGACTTGTTTATAGCCAAATTGAATTCAATTAAAAAAGAGACATCATTGATGTCTCTTTGTGTTTTAGAACTCAAAATTAAATCCTTTTTCAGTCAGTTTTTTATAAATATCGGGATCAAATTTGTAGAGTTTTGCAGCTCTGTGCGATACGTCCTGCTGTTTTTCGTCTAGAGCTACTAATAATTTCATGTGCAGAATTTTTCGTCTAAAATTCGATTTATCCAATTCGATTCCAAGAATTTCTTCATATAGCTGCATCAGCTGCAATAAAGTAAACTTTTCAGGAAGAAGATTAAACCCAATTGGCGCCTGACGCACACGGTTTCGAAGCTGTAATAAACTGAAATTTAAAATTTCATTATGGTCAAAAATCAGCTTAGGAATTTCATTTATCTTAAACCATTTTGCTTCAAAAACTTTTAAACTGGCTTTAATGTTATAATCTTCTCTATTGACCAAAGTATAATAACCAATAGTAACCACGCGTCTTTCCAGAACACGCTGCGGATCTGTAAAGGCTTTTAATTGTTCCAAATAGATGTTTTCAAGACCTGTAAGTTCTTGTAAAATTCGTTGAGCAGCATTATCTGCACTTTCGTCTATTTGAAGCCATCCGCCAAGAAGTCCCCATTTGCCTTTACTTTCGCCTTCTGCATGCTGCACTAAGAGTACTTCGAGACTCTCTTTATTAAATCCGAAGAAAACACAGTCAATCGTGATTCCGTCTACGGCTGGTTTGTGATGGTTAGTAGTTATTTCAGTCAATTTGTTGTTGTTAGTAATTTGTATTGAAAATTAGAATTCAAAATTAAATCCTTTTTCAGTTAATTGCTCATAAATTTCAGGATCAAACTTATATAGCTGAGCAGCTCTGTGTGAAACGTCTTGTTGTTTTTCGTCTAATGCCACCAAAAGTTTCATGTGCAGAATTTTTCGTCTAAAGTTGGGTTTGTCCATTTCAATTCCTAAAATTTCTCCATATAACTGCATCAGTTGCAATAAAGTGAATTTTTCAGGAAGCAGATTAAAACCAATCGGTGCTTGACGAACTCTGTTTCGAAGGTGTTTTAAACTGTAAGCTAAAATTTCGTTATGATCGTAAATTAAATCTGGAATATTGTCTATTTTATACCATTGCGCATCAGAAGCAGTAAAACCAGCTTTAACATTATAATCTTCTCTTTTTACAAGAGCATAATAACCAATCGTAATGACACGTCTCAGCGGGAAACGATCTGGGTCTCCAAATGCTTTTAGCTGTTCCAGATAGATGTTATCAAGACCTGTTAGCTCATTCAATAAACGATGAGCGGCACTGTCTGTGCTTTCTTTTTTATAAATCCATCCTCCTGGAAGTCCCCATTTTCCTTTACTGATACCTTCAGCATGCTGCACCAAAAGCACCTCAAGACTGCCCTTATCAAAACCAAAAATGACACAGTCAATTGTGATGGCATTCATCGCGCTGTTTTCATTTTTATGAGCAGTTTTGTCGTCTACATTTTCAACCATATCTGAGATAAATTTTGACAAATTAAATAAATAAAATCATTATTAGCCTTTTTGAATACTCTATATTTTTTTTAACGAAACAAAAATTTGACAATCAGTTGTTTATTAAGGAACTAAAAAACTATTGTTTTTAAACTTGTTTTTAAGTTGCTGATTGTCAATTTTATAAATCCTTGATTTTTCTACATTTTTTATTTCAATTCTTGTTAGGTTTTTACAACATTCATAAAAATGAATTGTGATTAATTAGAATCGAAAAAAAATAACCCTAATATTTTGCTAATATAGAAAATTTGTTTTACACTTGTAGTCAAATTTACCATAAGATAAATTCAAATTGACTATAAGCAAAAAAAGAACAAACTTACACTTAACTTAAACTTACCACAAATGTTTTTTCTAAAAATTGATTTAAATAGTTTTTTGATGAGATTACCATCATCAAATTTTGCAGAAAGAATCGATTTTGAAGTTTTAGAAATGCTTGTTTTTAAAACGCCTGTTTATAGTCAGCAAGCACGAAATGTTGGAAATGAGATTCAGGCCCTCATTTTGGCATCATCTGCTTGGGGAGCTTTCCCAGATTTCTCTTAGGGTAAAAAAAAAACACTAACTATAACTTAAACTTAATCAATTCTTATTATGAAAAGCAAAAATTGTATTAAAACAACAAAGCTTCCATGTTTTATGGCGGTGCTGCTTAGCGTATTTATGATGCAGTTTGGATTTGCTCAAGAATCTAAAACTGTAAGTGGGACAATTACCTCTTCCGAAGACGGATTTGGAGTTCCAGGAGCAACTGTACAAGTACAGGGAACAAAATCGAGTACTGTTACCGATTTTGACGGAAAATATAAAGTCGAGGCTAAAACAGGAGATGTTTTGGTAATCTCTTTTGTAGGTTTCAAGTCACAAAATATTACGGTTGGAACTCAAAAAGTTGTCAATGTGGTTTTGAGTCCAGAAACGGCAGAACTGAAAGAAATTGTAGTAATCGGTTATGGTACTCAAAAGAAGAAAGTAAATACTGCAGCAACTTCTTTGGTGTCTGGAAAAGATATTCAGCAAGTGGCGAGTCTTGATGTTGTAAATGCTTTACAAGGTCAAGCTTCTGGGGTTTCTGTAACTTCATCTTCTGGGCAGCCGGGAGCGAATATGGTGGTAAATATTCGTGGAGCAGGTACAGCAGGAAACAGTGATCCGCTTTATGTAGTTGATGGTGTAGTGGTAGATAACGGAATCGGATACCTTGATCCTTCTGTTATTGAAAGGGTAGACATTTTAAAAGATGCTTCGGCAGCTTCTATCTACGGAGCAAGAGCGGCAAACGGAGTTATTTTGGTTACTACTAAAAAAGGAAAGGATGGTAAAATGAATGTGTCTTTCAGTTCTTATACAGGTTTTCAGCAGATTGCTAAAAAACTAGATTTGATGAATACACAGGAATATACAACAATCATGAACGAAGCTCGTGTAAATTCTGGATATGCGCCATTATATACAAAGGAGCAAGTTGCAGGATTCCCAAATCACGATTGGCAAAAAGATTTGTTCAATGAAGGTGCGATAAAACAAAATCACTCTCTTTTGATTACAGGAGGTGACGAAAAATCTACCATTGCAACTGGTTTATCTTACTACGGACAAGAAGGTATGATTGGAGGATCTACTAACCAATCTCAATACGATCGTGTAACTTTTACAGTAAACTCTACTTCAGAAGTAATTAAAGGATATTTGAAAATTGGTGAAAACTTCACTTTATCAAATATTAAATCTAGTGGTGTTGCAGACGATGGTATCTACAGCAATGCAATTAGAAGTTTCTTAAACGCTGCTCCAATTGATCAGGCGTATGATGAAAATGGAGATTTTGCTCATTCTATTATCTCTCAAGACATCAGCAATCCAGTTGGATCTTTATATTACAACAACTTCAATCAGACTAAAACTAATCGTTATGTAGGTAACATTTTTGCTGAATTAAAATTTGCAAAAAACTTTACTTTCAGAACTAGTTATGGTGTTGATATGACAGATAGCAATTACCGTTCTTTCAGACCAGTTTATTCGCTTTCTTCAAATGATAACAATACAGTTTCTAGCGTAACTCAAAGTGCTACAAAATCTTTAGGATGGATTTTCGAGAATACACTTCAATACAAATTCAACATTGCCGATGCTCATAATTTTGATGTGTTAGTGGGTACTTCTGCTAAAAAGAATACTTCTGATTATATGGAAGGTCAAGGAAGAAACTTAATTTTTGATGATTTCGAACATGCTTATTTAGATAATGCAAAAGATCCAACATCAAATGTGGTAAAAGGAAATCGTAAAGATTATGCAATTCAGTCTTACTTCGGACGTTTATTGTACGATTACAACAATAAATACTTATTCTCTGCAACAGTTCGTCGTGACGGTTCATCAGAGTTTGGTCCAGATAACAAATATGCTATTTTCCCATCGTTCTCTGCAGGATGGAATTTAGATAAAGAAGCTTTCTTCAAGGAAAATAAAGTTTTAAATACTTTCAAATTAAGAGCAAGCTGGGGACAAAATGGTAACGACCAATTTGCAAGAAGATTTGCTTATATGTCAACTGTAAACTCAACAGACAAAACATATCATTTCGGAACTGGCGATGAAACTCTTTTAGTAGGTTCAAGCCCTGACCAATTGGCAAACCGTAACTTAAAATGGGAAACTTCTGAGCAGTTAGACTTAGGTTTTGATGCTACATTGTTTACCAACTTTACTTTAACTTTTGATTACTATGACAAGAAAACTAAAGATTGGTTAGTATTGGCGTCTATCCCAACTTATGCGGGAGCAACTGCACCTTACATTAATGGTGGAGACGTAAGCAATAAAGGTTTTGAAATTGGTTTATCTTACCGTACACGTTTTGGAAAAGATTGGAATTTTGCCATCAATGCAAATCTTTCACGTAACCAAAACGAAGTGTTGAAAATTGCTAACAACGAAGGAATCATTCATGGAGAATCAAACGTATTGTTTCAAGGTTTAGACGAGATGAACCGCGTTGAGGTTGGAAAACCAATGGGTTATTTCTACGGATTAAAAACAGACGGAATTTTCCAAAATGCTACTGAAGTTGCAGCGGGAGTTCAGCCAAATGCGCAACCTGGAGACGTTCGTTTCGTAGATTTAAATAATGACGGAAAAATCGATGCAAACGATAAAACACAAATTGGAGATCCAAACCCAGATATTAACTATGGTGTTAATTTAGAATTATCATACAAAGCATTTGATTTCTCTATTAATACTTACGGTATCGCAGGAGGACAAAACGTTTTTGGAGTTCACGATTACACACGTGCTTACACAAACAACACTACAGATGTGTTAGGCAGATGGACAACTGAAGGAACTTCTAATAGAATTCCAAGAGTAACTTACGGAACTGATGCAAACGGAAATTATACTAAATTCTCAGATTTATATATCCAGGATTCAGATTTCTTCAGAATTAAAAATGCTACAATCGGATGTGATTTAACAAAGTTGACAACGAAACTTAGTTTCTTCAGCAAATTCAGACTGTATGTTGCAGGAAATAACATTTATACATTCACAAAGTACAAAGGAATGGATCCAGAAATTGGTTTCGGAAACGTAAATCAGTCTTGGGCTAAAGGAATTGATGTTGGATATTATCCTCAGCCAAGAACCTATTTAATGGGTCTGAATGTTAACTTTTAAATTTTGAAAACCATGAAAAGATATATAAAATTATTTGCCCTTTCAAGCTTGCTTGTTTTAGGGGCTTGTTCGGAAGATTTTTTGGAAAACGAACCATATACAGATAAGGTAACAGAGAATTTTTATAAAACACCTTCTGACGCTTTTGAAGGTCTTGTAGCAGTTTACGATGTTTTACAGCGCGAGGCATATGGCGGACCTTTATTAATTAGTGAACAAGCTTCTGATGATTGTTTTGGAGGTTATGGTATTGCTGATGCTCAATCTGATATCGAATGGGATCGTTTCCTATATGTTTCAGACAAAGACATGAACAAAGATGTTTGGTCAAATGCTTATTTAGGAATTTACAGAGCTAATATTTTATTAGAAAATATAGATAAAGTAAACTGGGGATCTGATACGGCTTTGAAAACTCGTTACGAAGCTGAAGCACGTTTCTTAAGAGCACATTTCCATTTTACAGCAGCTAAAATGTTTGGAGATATTATTCCGTTAGATCATACTGTAACAACAAGCGAGTTCGAATTGCCGAGACAAGCTCCAGAAGTTACTTATGCTTTAATAGCAAGCGATTTAAAATTTGCTGCTGATAATTTAGGTCCAGAAAACTACTCACAAGCAGGAAACGCTAATTACGGCCGTATTACAAAATGGGCTGCTGAAGCATATTTGGCTAGAACATTCTTATTCTATACAGGAACATATGGTAAAGCAGATTTAGCTGGTGTAGTTTCTAAAGCAGAAGCAACAGCTTACATCAATGATGTAGTAAATAATAGCGGGCACGGTTTAGTAGCTGATTTTGCTAATCTTTGGTTAGCAGCTTCTTTCGAAAACTTTGCTGGAGAAGATAATACAGAAATGGTTTGGGCGGTTCGTTTTAACGGTTCAGGAAAAGGAAACTGGGATCTTCATGAAGGAAACCGCTTCCAAGTAAACATTGCGCCACGTGGAGGAGCAATTGGAAGATATGCAACTGGATGGGGTGGAGCAACTGTAAACCCTAAATTAGTAAGCTTGTATGAAGCAGGTGATACTAGAAAAGCAGCTTCATTTATTGACTATGCTGGTGAAGGATTAAACTTTGATGCGCAAGCTAGAGAGCAACGTCAGTACACTGGATATTCTTGGAAAAAATATTGCCCAATTACCAACGAAGCAGGAACAGCTGTTGTAGAAGCAAATGGAGGAAACTTTCAAATTGACAACTACCAAGATTATGCGATTATTCGTTTTTCTGATGTATTGTTAATGGCTGCCGAGTTAAATTTATCTTCTAACCAAGCTTTAGCGCAAGCAGATTTTGACAGAGTACGTGATCGTGCGTTTAAAAATACTACTAACAGAAAAACAGCTAGTATAGAAAACATCATGAAAGAGCGTCAATTAGAATTAGCTCTTGAAGGACATCGTTATTTTGACTTAATCAGACAAGGAATGACTGCAATGAAATTAGCTATTGATAATACTGCAGGTGGTTCTCAGTTTACAGTTACTTTTAGAACAGAGACTCAAGGTTGGTTACCATTACCGCAATCGCAGATCATTCTTTCAAATGGCACAATAACTCAAAATCCAGGTTGGAATTAATTCAAAACAAAATGACTATGAAACGTATATTATATATTTTAATAGCAGCTGTTACAATTGGTTCGCTGTTATTTTCTTGTGAGGCAATTGAGGATCGCGAAAGTCTTCCAGCAGTTACCTTAACACCAGAAACACTTAAGTTTTCTATTACGCAAGATGCTACAAATAAAAATCTTGTAAATTTTAAAAGTGACGATCCGACTGTCATTCCATTTTGGAAATATGTAGATGCAAATGGTAACGAATTAGGTCACTCTAATCAAAGTGTGGATAAGGTAACTTTTCCTTTTGCTGGAAAATATTCTATTTTTTATACAGCATTTGCGCGAGGCGGTTCTGTTGAAGCAGCTCCTGTAACTATAGATGTTCCTGAAAATGATGAAACTTTCTTTAAAGATCCAAGATGGGCGAAATTAACAAACGGACAAGCTGGAAAAACTTGGGTGCTTTATATGACGGCTCCATTAGAATTTATTGGAAATACTCCAGGTTATATTAACAGAGCAGTAAGCGGTCCTGGATGGTGGCCAAATCTTACAGATATCTCGTGGGCTGGTTTGGAAAATAAGGATTGGGGTGAAATTACATTTGACCTGAATGGAGGTTATAATGTTTCGGTAACACAAACTAATCCAGCTTTAGGTAGTACCGCTAAGACAACTAAGAAAGGAACATTTAATTTTAGTTTGACAGATGGGGAAACAAATGACAGAATATCTTTCAACGGAGGGGCAGAAATGCTTCACCCAAATGAGCCAAGTTATTTTCTTCCTTCATTCAGTTTTACAAATGTAAAAATTGTAGAACTGACTGATACAAGTTTATGCTTTATTGCAATTAGAGCAGATAACGATTATTTGATTTATCATTTAGTACCAAAATCATAAGTTAGTTAGTTTTGAAGTTTCAGTCTTAAAGGTATTTTGTATTGCTCTTTAAGACTGAGACTTAAGTTGTTTTACGGAGAAATAAACGAAACCGTTTTTTATTTCTATCTTCAAATTCCAAAAAATAAAAAGTACCTATGCATATTAGAAAAAACATAAAAAACATAAGTTTATGGGCAATCGCAATTGGAGTTTTTTTCTTGAATTCCTGCTCTAAAAAAGAAGATGCGTTTGTAAACCGAAAAGTTTCTTTTAATGCAGATTGGAGTTTCCATCTAAATGATAGTATTGTCGATAAAGATACTATTGGAACTTCAACAAAATGGAGAACTTTAGACGTTCCTCACGATTGGAGCATCGAAGGAAAATTTGATGAAAAAAGTCCTGGCGGTTATGGCGGAGGATCGCTTAATGGAGGTTTAGGCTGGTACAAAAAAATATTTAAAGTCGCTGCAGAAGACAGCACAAAAATAACTTCTATTACTTTTGACGGAGTATATAGAAACAGTGAAGTTTGGGTAAATGGTCATTATTTAGGAAAACGCCCAAACGGATATATAGGTTTTCAATATGATATGTCACCGTATTTGAATTACGGAGACAAAAACAACGAAATAATTGTTAAGGTTGACAATTCAAAACAGCCTAATTCACGTTGGTATTCGGGTTCAGGAATTTTTAGAAATGTCTGGATCGAAACAACAGACAAACTTCATGTGGGACAATGGGGAACATACATTACAACTCCAAAAGTTACAGCCGAAAAAGCTTCTGTAAGTATCGAAACAACAATAAAAAATCAATATGCAGCAGGTAAAAAGGCAACTGTAACGACTACTATTTTTAAAGAAGACAAAAAAGTAACCTCAGTTACTCAAGATATAACCATCAATGCCAACGAAAATCAAACGCTGAATCAATCGGTAGAAGTTGAAAATCCGATTTTATGGTCAGATGAAAAACCGGAATTGTACACAGCAGTTACCGAAATTTCGCTTGACGATAAAATCATTGATCAATATAAAACCACTTTCGGAATCAGAGACTTCAAATTCGATTTGAATAAAGGTTTTATTTTGAATGGAAAACAGGTCAAAATAAAAGGTGTTTGTATGCACCACGATTTAGGTCCGTTGGGTTCTGCAATCAATACGCGTGCCATCGAGCGTCAGTTAGAGATTTTGAAGGAAATGGGCGTAAACGGAATCAGAACTTCTCATAATCCGCCTGCTCCAGAGCTTTTAGAGCTTTGCGATAAAATGGGTTTCATTGTTATGGATGAAGCTTTTGATATGTGGAAACAAAACAAAACGAAATACGATTATGCAAATGATTGGGACAAATGGCACAAACAAGATCTAACCGATCAATTGTTGCGCGACCGAAATCATGCCAGTATTTTTATGTGGAGTATCGGAAATGAAATTCCAGAACAATGGAATGAAACAGGTATTGAAATTGCAAAAGAATTGGCCGCAATTACACGTCAATATGATAAAACACGTCCGTTGACTGCTGGAATGAATCCACCTGTAAATATGAATATTGATGCTGTGACTTTGCAATTTGAGAAAAAAAATGTTTCGATTAATCCGCTTGCGGGATCTGGAGTTTTAGATTTAATCGGATACAATTATGCACATCAGACATTCGAACATCATTTGAAGAATTTCCCAAATACACCTTTCATCGCAACTGAAACTACTTCAGGTTTACAGACAAGAGGATATTACGATGCCGTTTCAGATACTATCAAAAAATGGCCAGTAAGATGGGATCTTAAATTTACAGAAGGAAATCCAGGAAATACCGTTTCAGCTTACGATCAGGTACAGACTCCGTGGGGTTCAACACATGAAGCCACTTGGAAAATCATCAAAAAACATGATTTCTTAGCAGGCATGTACGTTTGGACAGGTTTCGATTATATCGGAGAACCAACGCCGTACGAATGGCCATCTGTAAGTTCGTATTTCGGAATTGTTGATTTAGCCGGTTTCCCGAAAGACGTTTATTATATGTACCAAAGCGAATGGACAGACAAAACCGTTCTTCACATTTTCCCACATTGGAATTGGAAAGCTGGACAAACTGTTGATGTTTGGGCCTATTACAATAAAGCTGATGAGGTGGAGCTTTTTGTAAATGGAAAATCAGTTGGAAAAAGAAGTAAAAAAGGAGACGATTTACACGTAATGTGGAGAATTCCTTTTGAAGCAGGAACTTTAAAAGCGATTTCTCGTAAAGACGGAAAAGTAGTTTTAGAAAAAGAAATTAAAACGGCTGGAAATCCTTCTC
>Ga0308158_10005409_pt1 | contig 10468 bp, 10 predicted proteins | sample PhyBR2_FD_201038 | JGI IMG/M metagenome (GOLD analysis project Ga0308158, IMG submission 201038) | Phyllosphere microbial communities from UC Gill Tract Community Farm, Albany, California, United States - DLSLB.R2 | ecosystem: Host-associated > Plants > Phyllosphere > Unclassified | place: USA...
CCATCGGCGTGGTCAATTTCTCCGTGGAGGGCTATGACGCAGGACTGGTGGCTGCCTATCTCGCCGCCGAACACGGCGTGGGCCTGCGCGATGGACGCTTCTGCGCCCATCCCCTGCTGAAGCGCCTGGGCCTGCCGTCCGGCTCGCTTCGGGCAAGCTTCGGCGTCGGATCACGACTGGAGGATGCCGAACGCCTGCTGGCCGGCATCCGCGCCCTGCGGAGCAACGGTCTGGGCTGGGACTACGTGGTGGACGCGGGCCGCTGGGTGCCCGCCAACGACACCCGCACCTACCCGCACTGGGCACCCAATACCCCTGGCACCGCCGGCGCCGCACCCTGCATCGACGACTGACGCCCCGCCCAAACCGTCCATCCGCCGGCAAAGGGATGCGGTAAATTCGAAAGGTACCGCAGAACGTCAGCTGAAGGAGGCCACGCGTGGTTCGGGGTGGCCCAAGGCTCGATCACGGGCGGCGCCGGGAGCTCGGGCAGAGCTTCCAGGACGGCGGCAGGCACTACCATCGCATCCGCCCGGGATACCCGGAAGAATCGGTCCGCTGGCTGGTGCCCACCGATGCCCATGACGCACTGGACGTCGGTGCGGGTACCGGGAAGTTCACCGCGTTGCTGCTGGACCTGGGACTGGACGTCACCGCCGTCGACCCCTCCGCGGACATGCTGGCACAGCTGAAGGCCCACTGCCCGGCCGCCAGGGCTGTGGTGGGCACCGCCGAGGTGACCGGCCTTCCCGCCGCGCGCTTCGACGTCGCCACCGTTGCCCAGGCCTGGCACTGGTGCGACCCGCTGGCGGCAAGCACCGAACTCGCCCGGGTACTCCGTCCGCATGGAACTTTGGGCCTGGTCTGGAACCAGCTGGACACCTCCGTGCCCTGGGTACACCGGCTCTCGCGCATAATGCACGCGGGTGACGTTTACCGGCCAGGCCACAAACCCGTGGTGGGGCCTGAATTCCACAGCCTTGAAGGGCACGTCACCCACTGGCAGGACACGGTGACCACCACGGCCCTCATGGAGCTCACCAAGTCGCGCAGCTACTACCTGCGGGCCGGCGAGGCCACGCGGGCGAAAGTCCTGGGAAACCTGGACTGGTACCTGCACGAGCACCTTAGGTACGCCCCCGACCAACAGATCGCACTTCCCTACCTCACGTTGGCCTGGCGCGCCGTTAAGGCATGACCGGCGCAGCACACGCTGCCGCCACGGCCAAACCGGTAGGCTTGGAGCTGTGAAGACCAGCGCGCCCTCCTCCTCAATCGAGGATTACGTCAAGGTCATCTATTCGTTCACGGAATGGCAGGACAAGCCCATCACGTCCTCGCAGCTGGCACAGCGGCTGGGAGTGGCCAATTCCTCGGTTTCCGAGATGGTCCGCAAGCTCAAGGACCAGGGCCTGGTGGACCACAAACCGTACAGCGCCGTCACCCTCACCGAGGCCGGCCTGCGGCTGGCCCTGGCCATGGTCCGCCGCCACCGGCTGATCGAGACCTACCTTGTCCAGCGCCTCGGCTACAGCTGGGACGAGGTCCACGATGAAGCTGAACAGCTGGAGCACGCAGTCTCGGACACGTTCATTGAACGCGTCGCGGCCAAGCTCGGGGACCCGAAGCGGGATCCGCACGGGGACCCCATCCCCACTGCCGACGGCCAGGTGCTGATGCCGCGGGCCCACCTGCTCGCCGAACTGGACGAAGGCCACAGCGGCCGGATCACCCGGATCAGCGATGACAACCCTGAGCTGCTGCGGTACCTCGCCGCCCAGGACATCGATCTCGACGCTGACGTGGAGGTGGTGGGACGGCGCCCGTTCGGCGGCGCCCTGGTGGTGCGGATCGGCAGCTCCGACGCACCCCGGGACTACGACCTTGCCGATGAAATCGCCTCAGCTCTATGGGTCTCCAGCGACACCCCCCACCCGGGCTGCCTCCTGGACAGACCCTGACGTGGCTAGGCCCACCGGCCCCGCCGGGCCGGCCGCGGCCGCCGGCGCGCTGATGGGCAGCGAAGTGCGGTACGGGCTGGGCTGATGTCCCGGCCACCGGCACCAGCCCGGCGATTTTGCCGCCTCCCGTATGGTTGAAGGTGATGATCAGCAGACGCGACGCGGCAATAACCCTTGATGTTCCCCTCGAAATGGCACAGCGCCACGGCCTGCCCAGGTGGATGACGGAGGCCGAACTCCGCACCATTCTGGACAATCCCCCGCCCTGGCTGGTGCAGTCGCGCGCCAACCGGACGGGAAAGCGGCCCGTCTGGGTCCACCTGGAATGCGCCGTCTGCGGCTATGAGGAAGCGGCGCGCTCCAAGAAGTGGTGGCCCGACTTTACGTACGTGGTGTGCGGACACCACCCCACGGAGGACATCCCGCCCGTCCGCGCCGGCTGCGTCCGCAGCGAGTACGACGGCGTGGGGACGCGTTTCGTGGGCATCGCGGACGTGGAAGCGCCCCCGGTTCGCCCATAAGTCACCGGGAGTGCCTGCGCAAGGTGCCGGACCGCCGTCGAACCCTAAGCCGAACCGTTGGCTGTCATTTCCTCCGGAACAGCTGTGAGGTGCAGTTCGGCGCCCTCGCGAAGCACTGCCAGGTCGAGCGGCTGGCCGATGGCGTCCGCAAACAAGAGCCTCTGCAGGCTCTCGGCATTGTTCACAGGGCGGCCCCCGGCCGTGACGATGATGTCCCCTGCGGACAGGCCCGCCGTATCAGCGGGTGAACCGGGCAGCACCTCCACTACGCGAAGGCCTTCACGCAGCCCCGTCCGGATCACCGCACTGGGGGTGAGCTGCATCGGAGTGCTGACCAGGCCCAGGTAGGCGCGCCGCACCCGCCCGTCAGCCAGCAGCGCGGAGATGATCCTGCGGGTGGTGGCGTTGATTGGGATGGCCAGCCCCAGGCCGGCACCCGCCACCGCGGTGTTGATGCCCACGATCCTGGCATGGGTGTCTGCCAGCGCACCGCCGGAGTTTCCGGGGTTCAGGGCCGCATCCGTCTGGATGACATCTTCAATGACACGCCTGTTACCTCCTGACCAGACTGGGATGGCACGGCCCAGGCCGCTGACCACCCCTGCAGTCACGGAACCCGCCAGCCCCAGCGGGTTCCCCACCGCCACCACCAGCTGCCCCACACGCAGGGACTCCGCCGCGCCGAACTCGGCGGGCCTGACCTTTGGCCGGGAACCGTGGACCACCGCGAGGTCGGACAGTGGATCTGCACCCACCAGCTCGACTTCCATCCTGCTGCCGTCGCCAAAGACCGCGTAGCCCTGCCGGGTGCCAGCCACGACGTGCGAATTGGTGAGCAGGTAGCCGTCCTCCGTGAAGAGCACCGCCGAGCCCGCTCCCACCCTGACCCGGCCATTGCGGCGCTGGGCAGTCATCTCAATCGCCGCCACATGCGGGGTCACCGCTGCCGCCACCCGCATGACGGTCCGGGAGTAGGCGTCCAGGACGTCTTCGTCCTCCGGTTGCTGGAACTCCGGCGCCTGTTCCATGGCGCACCTCCTGCCTGCGTTCCGCCTTGTTCCGCCGTGAACAGCCGGGGTCGGCGGCTTGCCCCTTGATGGGCCTTATGAGCAACAACGACGGCCGCGACCCGTCCAGTCCCGCCTTCGCTACGCCTTGGGTGAACGCGTACTTCAAGAGCGGTTGTCTTCCAGCCTCAAAATTCCATCAAGTCGAGGAACTGGCCATTCCGGCGCTGCTAGCTTGATGCAATGTCACGGGGAAGTCACGGTTCAGCGCCGGTTCAGCCGGCAGTAAAAGCCCGCATCGAGTGGATCGACGCGGCACGCGGGCTTTGCGTCGCAGCGGTGGTCCTTTTCCACGTTGGGCTGTGGCATATCCTGAGGTTTGAGCACGACAGCAGTGTGGCCTTCACGTTCTGGGACGCCGTGGCAACAGGACTTGGATCCGTGCGGATGCCGCTCCTCCTCGCGGTTTCCGGAATCCTTGCCGCTTCCAAGGTCCGCAACGGGTTCGGCAACGGAAAGGCTTGGAGCTCCAGCCTGAGCAACTACTACCTGTACGCCGTCTGGTTGCTTGTCTATGCGCTCCTCAGCATTGTCCTGGCTGGTTCCCCACGGCCCCAGCGGGTGGTATCTGTGGGTGATTTCTTCCTGCAGCTCATAGCGCCGGATACTCCCCTGTGGTTTGTCTTCGCCCTGGCCGTCTACGTACCGTTGCTGGCCCTCTGCAGGAAGCTTCCGCCGTCGGTGGTGCTGGCCGCATTTGCCGTCCTGAGCATCCTCACTGCCCTGTTTGTCGACAGCACCGCCGGGCAGTGGGGCAAGGTGCCGGAGTTGGCCGTTTTCTTCGCGGCAGGAGTGTACGGAAAGAACCTCTTCCTGCACATCGCCGAAGCCCGCAGGATGCTCTGTTTCGCTGTGGCCGCCCCGGTCTTCGTCGCCCTGATGGCGCTGCCGGAGATACATCCCGGCATCGATCAGGCCGTCTACATCCTGCAGGGACTGGCGGCGGCAACGGCACTTGTAGCCTTCATCAGTGCCGTCACGAGATACCGGCCCATTGCCGCTGTAGGCTCCTGGGTAGGCCGCCGGACCCTTGGCATTTACCTCCTGCACACGCCGATCATGGACTTCCTCGTCCTCGCTTTCCATGGGCCCTTGTCACCGGTTGCGCCGGCCATCTCGAGCTCGGTGCCCGTCGCCCTGCTGTACCCCCTTGTGCTGACCTGCGCCGTCATCGCCGCCTGCGTAGGGTCCGAATACCTCCTCAGGAAGTGCCGGCTCAACTTCCTCTTCCAGCGTCCCGGCTCGGCCCCGGGCCGGGTCCCCACCCGTGCGCGGCTGCTGACCAGGCTCTAGGATCGGTACCATGACTGATTCCCCTGCAGGGTCTCAAACGGAATTCCTGCCCGCCGATGAGTGCTGGAAGTATCTTCGGTCCTCCTACATCGGCAGGCTGGCGGTCATCAACGGTGACATTCCGGAGATCTTTCCCGTGAACTTCTCCGTGACCGGGGAAACTCTGGTGTTCCGCACCGCGCCGGGCACCAAGCTTCGCGCACTGCTCAGCGGTGCAGTTGCCGCCTTCGAGGTGGACGGGCTCAATCCCTATGCCACGGAAGTCTGGAGCGTGGTGGCGAAGGGCAGGCCCGAACCCTTCGACGAAACCCGGATGTCCCTGCCGGACGGTGACGCCGACCGGGAACCCTGGCAGCCCGGTATCAAGGACCACCTGGTGGCCCTCACGCCTACGGACCTCACCGGGCGCAGGTTCGCGGTCAGGTCACGCACGCGGTGGTGGCCGCCGGTGGATTTTTCCGCCGACTGGCTATAGGGATTGGCCTGGGTCGCCGGCGGACTTTGGAACTACCGCTTCCGTTTGGGCTGGACGCTTCACGGCTGGAGGACCACCTTGAGCGCCTTGGTCTCGGCGGCGCGGGAGAAGGTGTCGTAGGCGTCGAGGAACTGGTCGAAGCCAAAGTGGTGTGTGGCGAACTTTTCCGCCCGGATTTTCCCCTGTGACACCAGCCTGAGCAGCATGGGCGTGGTGTTGGTATTCACCAGCCCCATGCTGATGTTGATGTTCTGGATCCAAAGATCCTCAAGGTGCAGTTCCACCGGTTTTCCGTGCACCCCCACGTTGGCCACCGAACCGCCCGGCCGGACAATGTCGGTACACATCGCAAACGTTGCCGGCACGCCCACCGCTTCGATGGCCACGTCGACGCCGTATCCGCCTGTGAGGGCCAGGACCTGTTCCTTCCAGTCATCGCTGCCGGAGAGGACCGTGTCCGTGGCCCCGAACTCCTTTGCCTTGTGGAGGCGGTTGGCGTCCAGGTCGATGGCCACCACAGTGGCGGCGCCATAAAGCCCTGCCGTGGTGATTGCGGCCAGGCCCACCGGCCCTGCGCCCACCACCGCCACGCTGTCGCCGGGCTTGACCCTGCCGTACTGGACACCGATTTCGAATCCGGTGGGAAGGATGTCCGAGAGCATGACAGCCTGCTCATCGCTCACGCCCGTAGGGCACGCGGACGTACTCGGCCTGGGTACCGTCGATCAGGTGGCCGAAGATCCATCCGGTGCCTTGCTGGCCTTCTGCTCCAAGGCAGTGTGAGTACAGGCCCGGCTTGCAGTTGGCACAGTGTCCGCAGGATTTGATGCAGGAGATGATGACGCGGTCGTTGACCTTGAGGCCTGTCAAGGAGGGGCCGGTCTCCACGACCGTCCCCACTCCCTCGTGGCCCAGGATCCGGCCCTTCTGCACGGCGGGCACGTCACCTTTGAGGATGTGCAGGTCGGTACCGCAGATGGTGGTGGTGTCGACTTTGACGATTGCGTCGCCGGGTTGCTGGATCCGGGGATCGGGGACGTCGGTCCAGGACTTTTCGCCGGGTCCGCCGTAGACGAGGGCTTTCATGGGCTGTCCCCTTGATGTGAGGGCCGGCTGTGCGTCCGCCGGCCGGTTGTTGATGGCTGACGATGCGCTGGCTGCGCTTCCGCCGGCTGGGAGAAGATGAGCGTGAAGCCCAGGACATGCAGGGCCGGCAGGAGCAACAATCCTGTCCGGTGGTCCCGGTATGCCAGGAAGGACAGGATTAGGAACCCGGGCATGATGAAGCAAAGGTCCAGGATAAGGATTGAGTAGAGGGAGTCAATTTGCTCGCCCGTAGCCATAAGGGGCAGGAGCATCCCCGCTACTGCAGCGCCCAGTGCCAACAGTCCGGCAGCACCCCACAGCAGGCGGTTCAGGAACAGGTGCGTCAGCATGGCCACCTTTCGCAGGGACGATCATTTTCGCCGGTGCCTCCCCAGAGTCCCATTGGCCCTGCCGGCCTCCAAGGGCCATAGGTCCTTCCTTTCATGCCGGGCCTTTGTGCCCTTTCCGGAAGCAGGAGGGTTGCCTACGCTGTGGCGTATGACTGACAACACGAACGTACCGGCGCCGGAAGTCCTTGACGCGGAGGAATGCTGGGCACTGCTCTCCCAAACCGGGGTGGGGCGGCTGGCCGTCATTGCCGATGGGCATCCCGACGTCTTCCCCGTCAACTACAAAGTGGACGGCCAATCGCTGGTTTTCCGCACGGGCAGCGGCACCAAGCAGCAGGCAATCCAGTCGGATGCCGTTGTTGCACTGGAAGCCGATGCGGTCAGCTCACAGTTCGGCCTTGCATGGAGCGTTGTCATCAAGGGCAAGGCACAGGAGACGACGCCCACAGGCCCTGACCTGGATGACATTCGCCGTGCCCTGTTTCCGTGGCAGGGCGTCGGGCAGGAGCACTTCATCCGCATCACGCCGGAGTCCATCACGGGGAGGCGCTTTGCGGTAAGCGCGCCGCTTCTGTGGCAGACTCCGCTGGATGACGCAACCCGGGCGGGCTTCGAATAACCGGCCGGCGGGGCGGAGGCACTGGCAGGCCAACAGGGCAGGAGGCGCTGTGCGCGCATGGTGGGTGAACGGGCCCGGGCCCATATCCACCCATCCCCTGTTGCTGGGACACCGGGCCACCCCCAGTTCAGCCGCCCACGAACTCCTTGTGGAAGTTACCGTTTGCGGTGTCTGCCGCACAGACCTCCATCTCGCTGAAGGAGACCTGGTTCCGCAGCATCCGCAGGTGGTGCCAGGCCACGAAGCCGTCGGCGTCGTCATTGAAACGGGGGCTGACTGCTCCCGGTTCAAGCCAGGAGACAGGGTTGGGGTGGCCTGGCTTGGCGGGACCTGCGGCAAGTGCCCCTACTGCCGCCGGGGTGACGAGAATCTCTGCACGTCACCGGTCTTTACCGGTTGGAACCGGGATGGCGGCTACGCGGAGCGCCTCACTGTGGCGGAGGACTTTGCCTATCCTCTGCCTGCCTCGTTCACCGACGAACAGGCTGCACCGTTGCTGTGTTCCGGGATCATCGGGTACCGCGCCCTGAAACGCGCCGCGCTGCCGGTCGGCGGGCGCCTGGGCATCTATGGATTTGGCAGCTCAGCACACATCACGGCCCAACTGGCGCTCAAACAGGGCGCCTCCGTGTTCGTGATGACCCGTTCTGCGAGCGCGCGCTCACTGGCACTGGAGTTGGGAGCGGAGTATGCCGGCGACGCCTACGCCAAACCGCCGGTACCGCTCGATTCCGCCATCCTGTTTGCCCCGGCAGGCGGCCTCGTTCCCGTCGCACTGCGTGCCCTCGACCGTGGCGGGACGCTGGCCATTGCCGGGATCCACCTGAGCGACATCCCGGCCCTGAACTACGCCAGGGAGCTCTTTTTTGAACGGCAAGTGCGGAGCGTGACGGCCAACACCAGGGCGGACGGGCATGAGTTCCTCACCCTCGCAGCCCGGCTTTCCCTGGCGCTCACCACCAAGGTTTACCCGTTTGACGCTGCGGACAAAGCCCTGGAAGACCTGGCGGCGGACAGGGTTACCGGATCGGCGGTCCTGCGGGTCCGGCCGGCGTGATGCGCGATAGTTTTGCAGAGTGCCTGGCCCAGGAATCCCGCAGCCAGGAAGCCCCGCCCAGGAACACGCGGGCGTCCCGTCACTAGGCACTTCAGCCGAACAGGACGGCAGCTTCCTGGTAGCGCGCCTCCGGCACCACTTTCAGTTCCCCCAGCGCCTCCTCCAGTCCGACGTTCACGATGTCCGTGCCACGCAGCGACACCATGGTTCCCCATCTGCCCGCTGCTGCAGATTCCACGGCGGCCAGGCCCAGTCTGGTGGCCAGGACACGGTCGAAGGCCGTGGGTTCGCCGCCACGCTGGATGTGGCCCAGGACTGTGGCCCTGGTTTCGATGCCGGTCCTGATCTGCAGTTCCCCTTCAAGCAGCAGTCCAATGCCTCCCAGGCGTGGCCTGCCGAAAGTATCCAGGCCGCGGGGTGCGTAAGGCGCCGCATGCCCTTCGGGTGCGAAGGCTTCGGCCACCACCACAAGGGGCGCCCTGCCGCGGTCACGGGCGGACAGCACCCACGAGCAGACCTGGTCCAGGGATACGGGATGCTCCGGTATCAGGATGGCGTGCGCGCCAGAGGCCATTCCCGAATGCAGTGCTATCCAGCCCGCGTTGCGGCCCATGACTTCGGCCACCATGCACCGGTGATGCGATTCGCCAGTGGTCCGCAGCCGGTCAATGGCCTCGGTGGCAGTCTGGACCGCAGTATCAAAGCCAAAGGTGTAGTCCGTCGCGCCCAGGTCATTGTCGATCGTCTTGGGCACTCCCACCACGTTAATGCCCTGTGCACAGAGTTCCCGGGCGGCCGCCAGTGTTCCCTCTCCCCCGATGGCAATCAGGCCATCCAGTTCGTTGCGCCGGACGCAGGCACGGACGCCCTCAATTCCCTTCCCAACCAGCGGATTGGTCCGGGACGTGCCCAGGATGGTTCCGCCCAGGCGCGAGATCCCACGGACACTCGTCCGGGGCAAGGGGACAACGTCCTGCTCAAGGACACCCCGCCACCCGTCCCTGAATCCGACGAATTCGTACCCGTGGGCGACGTCCCCGCCCAGTACCGCTCCCCGGATGACGGCGTTGACCCCCGGGCAGTCCCCACCACTGGTGAGGATCCCCAGCCGTTTCACGGGACAACCACCCCCTGGGTCCGGGCCGTGAGCGGGAAATGCCGGGTCTGGCCGGGAGGAAGAACCTCGTCAATGCCATGCACCTGCACCTTGATGGGGCCCGCGTCACCCGGGGCAGAGGCGATGCTCATGTCCCCGTCCTTGAGATGCACGCGAAGGAGGTGCCCCCGGTACAGGACCTCAAAGGCAACGGCGCGGAGCCCTGTGGGAAGGTTGGGAGCGAACAGGATGGTGTCGCCGCTGAACCGCAGCCCCGCAAAGCTGCGCTGCACCACGTCGATGGTTCCTGCCATCGCGCCCAGATGGATGCCGGCGCGCGTGGTGCCGTGCTGGGTATCGTCAAGATCGGCGTCGAGCGCTTCCCGGAAGCTGTCCCACGCCCGGTCCGCGTCCAGGCCCGCCAGGACCGATGCGTGGGCAACCCGGCTCAACGTGGACCCGTGCGCGGTCCTGGACAGGTAATACTCGATGGTCCTGTTGAGCTGGTCCTGCGTGAATGCATACCGCAGCCGCTGAAGGATGGTGAGCAGTCCTTCGTGCCCCAACAGGTACGGGAGCATCAGGACATCGGCCTGCTTTGCCAGCTTGTAGCAGTTGGTTGTGTCGTCTTCGGCTTCCAGGATCAGGTCCAGCCGCTCAATGTCTCCGTACCTGTCCCGGTACTGCTCCCAGTCAAGTTCCTTCAACTCCCCGTAGCCCTCGAACTGGCTTATGACGCCGTCATCGTGAAAGGGGACGTACATCGCCGTTGCCATGTGCGCCCACCCGGCGGCTTCTTCCTCGGTGACACCAAGGCGTTCCATGAGACCGGCGCGCTCACTGCCGTGGAGGAAGGCCATGATTCCTCCTGCCTGGAAGCAGACCCACGCCGCCATGACGTTGGTGTACGCGTTGTCGTCCAGGCCCGGTTTGTCGCTGCCGG
>Ga0308158_10005411_pt1 | contig 10464 bp, 8 predicted proteins | sample PhyBR2_FD_201038 | JGI IMG/M metagenome (GOLD analysis project Ga0308158, IMG submission 201038) | Phyllosphere microbial communities from UC Gill Tract Community Farm, Albany, California, United States - DLSLB.R2 | ecosystem: Host-associated > Plants > Phyllosphere > Unclassified | place: USA...
GGTCGAACCGCTCCTCGTACGCGCGGTTGCCCTCGGCGAGGGCAGCGGCCGTGACGTCGTCGACGCTCGGCTGCTCACGGCGGGAGTGTGCGGCCTCGGCGCTGGTGCCGTCGACGGTCGCGCCGATGCGGGGGTGGTGCGCGAGCGCTCCGTCCAGCTCGGCTTCGGTGAGCGGCGCCGCGACCTCGAGGGCGGCGGCGGAGAGCGCGTCGACCGAGGCATACGGGCGGCCGTCGACGATCGCGTCGATCCAGCGGGCGATATCCAGTGCGGGCTTCACGACGGCGATGGAATGGTCGCGGTCGGTGGAGTTGAACTCCTCGAGCAGCATCTTCGATCCTCAAGCCATACTGGCATCCGGCGTGTAGTGCTTACGGTCGGATCCTATCGAGAGGATCCGTTCCATCGAGAGGATGGTTTTCCGTAGTCCGGAACTGTTATTTCAGCATGTGTAACTATTGTGCGCATTGGATCCGTGGATGTCAAGCGGATCCGGGAAGACGTTCCTTCTTGGTTCCGGCCCCGCCCACTTCCCTGGAGATGAAAAACGCACCTGCCAGCGGCCCTGGAACGACATTTTCCATCTTCTGAAGCCGATCGCCGCCCGGGCGAGATGGAAAACGCACCTGCCGGACAGCCCGGAGGTGCGTTTTCCATCTTCGGCGAAAGGTATCCGACCCGCAGGGGCCGGAAGGTCAGACGCCGAGCTCGGCGCGCAGGCGCGCCACGTGGCCCGAGGCGTCGACGCCGTACTCCGCGCGCTGCACGACGCCGTCTCCGTCCAGCACGAACGTGGAGCGGATGACGCCGTCGAAGGTGCGGTCGCCGACGGTCTTCTCACCCCACACGCCCCACGCGCGCGCCACCGCGGCGTCGGTGTCGGCGAGCAGCGGGAAGGTGAGGCCCTCCGCGTCGGAGAAGGCGCGGATGTCGGCGATCTCGTCGGGCGAGACCCCGATCACGGAGTAGCCGGCGGCGTCGAGCGACGACAGGCTGTCGCGGAAGTCGCAGGCCTCGGTGGTGCAGCCCGGCGTCGCGGCCTTCGGGTAGAAGTACACGACGACGTTGCGGCCGCGGTAGTCCTCGAGCGAGACGCGAGCGCCGTCGGCGTCGTCGAGGGCGAAGGCGGGGGCGGTGTCGCCGGGGGCGAGGCGAGTGGTCATGATGTCTCCGTTCGGTCGGGGTTCAGAGGATCCGGTCCCTGAGCCTGTCGAAGGGTCCGGATCCTTGGGTCGGTGCTTCGACAGGCTCAGCAACCGTGGTCAGTGGGTGGGCTCAGCTGTCCGTGGTCAGCGGGTGACGGGCAGCACGCCGAAGGCCTCGGCGAGCTGCATGATCTTGCGGGCACGGCCGAGGCGGGGCAGGTCGCTGCCGTCGCGGACGATGCAGCCGCGCGCCTCGAAGTCCTCGAGGAACTCGTAGGCCCATTCGACATCGGTGCGTGTGGGGCTGATCACCTCGTTCACGACCGGAGTCTGGTCGGCCTGCAGGCAGAGCTTGCCGGTCATGCCCATCGACACGGTGATGGCCGACTGCTCGCGCAGGATCGGGTGACTGGATCCGACCGTCGGGCCGTCGATCGGGCCGGGCAGGCCGCCGGCGCGGCTGGAGATGACCAGGCGCGCCCGCGGGTAGGCCATCGCCTCGCGGTCGGCCGACATGCCGGTGTCGCGGCGGAAGTCGCCGCTGCCGAAGGCGAGCCGGAACACGCCCTTCGCCCGGGCGATCTCGGTCGCGTTCTCGATGCCGATCGCGGACTCGACGAGCGCGACCACGGGCACCTTCGCGCCGAGGCGGTTGAACGTGTCCATCACCTGGCCGCCCCACTCGGTCTTCGCCAGCATGACCCCCTGCAGCCCGGGCGCATCGCGCAGCCCGTCCAGGTCCGGGGACCAGTGCTCGCTGGTGGCGTCGTTGATGCGCACCCAGGCGCGGTTGGGCTGGCCGTTCGCGTCGACCCCGTGCAGCCAGCGCGCCACGTCGTCGCGCGCGGAGTCCTTGCGGCTCGCATCGACCGCATCCTCCACGTCGAGCACGACGGCGTCGGCGTGGGAGCGCGCCGCGTCGTCGAACGTCTCCGGCCTCGTCGCCGCGACCAGGAGCCACGAGCGCGCCAGCTCCGGCGCGATCTCGCGCGGGCCAGGGGTGGGTAGCGGAGCGTTCATTGCATTCCATTCTGTGAAACTTGACTTTTGCAATATGAAAACTGTACTCCGGCTCGCGAACGGGCGCCAGCCGGGCGGACGCGGCCGTCAGCCGCGCAGCGCGATCACGGCGTCCCACAGCAGTGCGGCGATGACGCGCTTCGACCCTGCCGCGGCCGCGACCACCGCGCCGTCGGGCCCGATAACCTCCACGGCGTTGTCATGCGTCTCGAAGCCGTGCTCGGCGTCCGCGAGGTTCACGGCGAGAAGGTCCGCGCCCTTGCGTTCGCGCTTGCGGCGTGCGCGCTCCCGCCGGGCTGCGGGATCGGTGGCGGTCTCCGCCGCGAAGCCGAGGACGACCTGCCCCTGCGGCGCCCCGCCGTCGCGACGGGCTGCACCGAGAGCGGCGAGCACGTCCTCGTTCTCCACGAGCTCGATCCGCTTGAGGATCCCGTCCTCCTTGGTCAGCTTGTGCGCGGCGGCCTGCGCCGGCCGGTAGTCGGCCACGGCGGCGGCCATCACCACGACGTCCGCCGTGGCCGCGGCGCGCTTCATCTCCGTCGCGAGCTCCGCGGCGGTCGCGACCGGACGGATCCGGATCCGCGGATGCGTCGCGGTGGCGAGCACATCCCCCGCGAGGTTCGCCGCGACGAGTTCGACCGCGGCGCCGCGGGTGGCGGCCTCGACGGCGAGTGCTGTGCCCTGCCGGCCGCTGGAGCGGTTGCCGAGGTAGCGCACCGGATCGATCGGCTCCCGGGTGCCGCCGGCGGAGACCACGACCGTCAACCCCGCGAGATCCTGCGGGGCGAGCAGGCGCAGTGCGGCCTCGGCGATCGCCTCGGGCTCGCTCATCCGGCCGGGGCCGCTGTCGCCGCCGGCGAGCTCGCCGTCGTCCGGCCCGATCAGGTGCACACCGCGCTCGACGAGCGTGCGGATGTTGGCCTGGGTCGCCGGATGCGCCCACATCTCGGCGTGCATCGCGGGGGCGATCAGGACGGGCGCGGTGGTGGCCAGCAGCGTCGTGCCGAGCAGGTTGTCGGCGATGCCCGCGGCCATGCGTGCGATGGTGTTCGCGGTGGCGGGGGCGACCACGACCAGGTCGGCGCCCTGTCCGAGGGCGACGTGGCGCACCTTGGCCACGTCGTCGTGCACGCTCGTGGTGACCGGGTTGCGACTGATCGCCTCCCAGGTCGGGGCGCCCACGAACCGCAGCGCGTCCTCGGTGGGAACGACGGTCACCTGGTGTCCGGCCTTCACGAGGAGCCGCACGAGCTGCACCGACTTGTAGGCCGCGATGCCGCCGGAGACCCCCACCACGATGTCCATCCCTCGATTCTGCCCGACGCCGCCGTGCACCGGGCCGTTGAGCAACCGGACTGGATCCGGATCCGCATCTCCCGTTCCGCTCACTGGTCGCAGATTGCGACGTTCCGGCCGGCAAAGCCGCAATTCGCGTCCAGTGAGCGGAGGTGGTGACGAACCAGGGCGGGAGGGGAACCGACCGGATCCGGGTGCCCGACGCATCCGTGCGCCGGGCCGTTGAGCAGCCGGAGTGGTTCCGGATCCGGGTCTCCCCTTCCGCTCACTGGTCGCAGATTGCGACGTTCCGGCCGGCAAAGCCGCAATTCGCGTCCAGTGAGCGGAGATGGTGACTCACGAAACGGAAGGGGGGCGGGACTGGATCCGGCAGCCATCGACGATCCTGGTGCCGGTGGCCTCCTTAGACTGAGCACGTGTGCACGGTCGTGATCGAGGTCGCTCCCCTTCCGCCGGTTGCTGAGCGCGTTCCGCCCGTTGCCGGTCCCCCCGCGCCGCTTGCTGACCCGACTCCGCCCGTGGCCGATCCCGCCGCAGAACAGGTCCCGACGGTACGGCTGCTGGCCGTGCGGGACGAGGATCCACTGCGCGAGTGGGATGCGCTCGGCGAGTGGTGGCCCGAGCATCCCGGCGTCATCGGGATCCGCGATCGCCGCGCGGGCGGCGCCTGGCTCGCGGCCGACCCGGCGTCGCATCGGCTCGCGGTGTTGCTGAACCGCGCCGACGTGCTCGACCTGCCCGCCGATCAGGCCGTCTCGCGCGGCACGCTGGCACCGGCGTCCGTCACCGGCACCTCGCCGACCGGTTCGGGGCGCATGCACGGCTTCAACCTCCTCGAGGTCTCCCCCGACGGCGCCCGGGTGCTGTCCTGGGACGGCACAGAGCTCCGCGAGACTCCGGTGCCCGCCGGCGTGCACATGATCGCGCACTCCGACCTGGACGACCCGGACACCGCCCGCATCGCGCGCTGGCTGCCGGAGTTCCGTGCCCACCCGACTCGAGACGAGGCCTGGCCGGAGTCCTGGATCCGCCTGCTCGCCGCGACGGCAGAGCTGGATCCGGCCGACGACCGCGCGATCATCCGCGACAACCGCCCGCACGGCTATCCCACGCAGTCGCTGCTCTACTGCACGGCTTCGGTCGGCGCAGAGGGCGTCGAGGTGCGCGACCACGCGCTGCCCGCGCCGGCGCACTGGACGTGACGATGCCTGCGGCATCCTCTGGTCGCCTCGTCCCCGTTCCCGGGGACGTGATCCGGCAGGCGTCCCCCGGCGCGACCGACCTCGAGAGGTCGGTCGAACTGCTGCGTCAGGTCGCGTCCGGGGACGGACCTGAACGGTTGCTCCGCTTGTACACGCCGGCACCGACGCTCGCACTGACGCGGCGGGAGAGCCTGATGCCGGGCTACGACCTCGCCGTGTCCGCGGCCCAGCGCCTCGGATTCACGCCGGCGATCCGCCCGACCGGCGGCCGAGCCGCCGCCTACGACGAGACCTGTCTCGTCTTCGACCTGGTCGAGCGCGAGGAGTCGCATGCCGACCCGACCGCCCTGTTCGCGCAGGCGGGTGGGACGATCGTCGACGTGCTGCGCGGGCTCGGCGTCGACGCCCGGCTGGGTGAGGTACCCGGCGAGTACTGCCCTGGCGAGTACAGCATCAACGCCCGCGGCGCCGTGAAGCTCGTCGGCACCTCGCAGCGCGGTGTGCGCGGCGCACGCCTGCTCAGCGGGATGCTCGCGTTCGGTCCCATCGACCGTTTCGTCGCGGTGCTCACGGAGGCCAACGCCGCGCTGCGGCTCGAGTGGGATCCGCGGACCTTCGGATCCATGCTCACCGAGGCACCGACGGCCTCACGCGAAGACGTCGAGGACGCGCTGGCGGCGGCGCTCATCGTCTGACCGACATGGGCAGCGCTGCCCATACCGCGAGCGCGCCCGGGCCGGTAGCGTCGGCGGCATGAGCGATCCGCAGCAGTTCCCGCCCGCGTCCGGCATGCAGCCCGCCTCGGCTCCGGCACAGCCCGCGGCCCCCGCACAGCCCGCGCCCCCGGCGGCTCCGCCGTATGTCACCGCACTGCAGACCTCGCCCGCGTCACCGCAGCCCTACCCCGCCGGGACCGCACAGAGCGGCTATCCCGCCGCCGGCGCGCAGACCGGCTACCCCGCCGGCACGGCGCAGGCCGGTTACCCCGGAGCGGCGGCGGCCCGCGGGTCGGACGGCCTCGCCCGCGTCGCCCTCGCGCTGGCGATCGCGAGCGTCGCGCTCGGCGTGCTCTACACCGTGCTGTTCCGGTTCGTGATCATCCGGCTCTCGTACGACATGCACCTGGGCGCGAGTGCCATGACCGCCTACAATCTCGTCGGCCAGCTCCTCCTCTTCCTCGCCTACGGCGTCACGCTGGTCCTGGGGATCCTCAGCGCGCGCAGCAGTCGTAAAGTGCTCGCCGGCATCGCGATCGGCGTCGGCGGGGCGGGTCTGATCGGGATCGCCTTCGCTCTGCTGTCGAACGTGATCCCCACGTCATTCTGACGGATCCGCGCTCTGACGCCGCGAAGCTCCCGCCCTGTCGGCGATCTGATTCGGCCGACGCCCCTGCTCAGCCGTCGATCGCGCGCGCGTAGACCTCGAGCATTGCCGCGGTGCGCGACGACTGCCGGAAGTCCGTGGCGACCTGCGGATCCGGCTCGGGCGCACGTCCCGCCGCGATGTCGGCGGCGGCGATGCGCAGCGTCTCAGCGAGCGCCGCGATCCGGCGGGGCTCGTCGGTCCCGACATCGGGCACCGCCCACAGCCCACCACGCAGCTCGCCCGCGATGTCGGGGTCGCTGACGACCGTCGGGGTGCCCAGGGTCGCGGCCTCGAACGGGGTCATGCCCTGCGTCTCGAAGCCGATCGAGGTCTGCACCACGGCATCGGCGGCGGCGATCCGGGCGAGCACTTCGGCGTATCCGATCCGCCCCGCGAAACGGATCACGGGACGCCCGGCGCGCGCGGCGATGCGCTCGGCGGCACGCCGTTCGCCTCCGCCGCCGACGATCTCGATGTCCGCGTCCACGTCGCTCGCGACGACCGCCTCCAGGAACTGCAGCAGGCGCTTCTCCGGGCTCATCCGGCCGAGCCAGATGAACCGGGGCCGGCCCGGCACCCGCTCCGGCGCGCGTGCCGCGAGCACCTGCTCCCGGACCTCGTCGTCGATGCCGTTCCAGATCACGTCGACGGATCCGAACACGCCGTGCTGCTCGAGTCTGCGGGCGAAGTGGCCCGACGGCGCGGTCACTGCGCGCGATTCCGCCGCGATCCCGGCAAGATACGCCCACCCGTCGGCGCCGCCCGGCTGCACCCCGATCCCGCGCAGCGCCTGGCGCCGCCACAGATTCAGCACGCCGAGCACGGGCCGGTGCAGCGGGGTGACGGCGGCGATGCCCACATCGACCCGGTTGTGCATCGTGTGCACGACCGGGATCCCATGCCGGTGCGCGAAGCGGTGTCCGATGAACGCGCCCCAGAAGTCGGCCTGCACGTGCACGAGGTCCACCGGCGGACGACGGGTGAGCGCGCGGTCGAGGAAGCGGTCGGTGCGCCGCCCCGGCCAGGTGAGCGAATACTCGCGATCGACCGTGATCGGAATCGACGGAAGATCCACCGAACCGGGATCGCCCTCCGCACCGGCGAGCGCAGCCTGGGACGCGTGCATCCGCGGCGAGTGCATGCGCGGCGCGACGCTGGTGACCGTGTGCCCGGCCCGCTCCAGGTACTTGCGCTGCAGACGCATCGAGACCTGCGCTCCGCCCAGCGAATCGGCGTGCTGGTCGGCGAAGAAGACGATGTGCATCCGGCCTACTCCGGCAACGGCTCGTCGCGGTACAGCGCCTCGAAGGTGTCCAGCGTGCGGTTGATGTCGTGCACGATCACGCCGTCGAGCGAGGCGCGCTGCATCCGCTCGTACTCGGCCGGATCCGCGGTGAGCACGTCGGTGAGCCGGGCCGCCAGCTCATTGACGTTGCCCGGTTCGAACAGGTAGCCGTTCTCGCCGTGGTGCACGAGATGCGGCAGCGCGACCGCATCGGCAGCGACGATCGGCAGCGCCGACGCCATCGCCTCCATCGTCGCGATCGACTGCAGCTCGGCGATCGACGCGATCACGAACAGCGAGGCGCGGCTGAGCAGAGCCCGCAGCTCGGCATCGGTGGTGCGCCCGTGGAACGTGACCCGATCCTGCAGCCCGAGCTGATGGGCGAGCGCCTCGAGCTGCTTGCGCTGATCCCCGCCGCCGACGATGTCGAGGGACACGTCGAGGGCCGGATCCAGTTTGGTCATCGCCTTCAGGATGACCTCGACCTGCTTCTCGGCGGTGAGCCGTCCGACGAACACGATGCGGTTCTTCTCACGCGGACCGATGACCGGCGTGTACTGCGTGCGGTCGATGCCGCAACTGACCGGGATGACACCGGAGATGTCGATCGTGCGCTCGAGGAAGTCGGCCGCACGCCGGGTCGGCGTCGTCACGGCGCGGGTGAGCGCGAGGGTGCGCCGAGCATCCGCCCATGCGAACTTGAGCACGATGTCGTCGATGAACTTCGGCATCGTGGTGTGGTCGAGGATGTTCTCGGCCATGACGTGGTTGGTGGCGATCACCGGGATGCCGCGCTCATGCGCGATGCGCGCCAGCCCGCGACCGATCACGATGTGCGACTGGATGTGCACGACGTCGGGCTGCACCTGATCGAGCACCTGCCGGGCGTAATGCTTGGTACGCCACGGCCAGACGAAGCGCAGCCAGTCGTGCGGCGCCCAGCGCACCGACGGCAGCCGATGCAGGGTCATGGCCTCGCCCTCGATGACCTCGGTGCGGGCCTTGGCGGTGCGGTACGCCTGGTTCGGCGCCACGACGTGCACGTCGTGTCCGCGCTGCACGAGGCCGGCGGCGAGGCGCTCGCTGAACCGGGCGGCGCCGTTCACGTCGGGCGAGAAGGTGTCGGCACCGATGAGGATCCGCAGCGGGCGCGTCGATGCCGCCTGCTCGGCCGAGGCGGACGCGGCGGTGTCAGGGGTGGCCTGCGGGCGATGATCGCCGGGGGAAGTCACGTGATTGCTGCCTTTTGCTGGGCCGCGGCGCATCGAGCGCCTCATCGGCCGCTCGAACCCCGCGGAGATGGCCTGGATCGGGCGCTCGCAACTCTACCCGAGGGTGCTGGGGATCTGACGGAGGCGGATCCGTGCCTGTCCCGCCGTGCTCACCGCGCCCGTTCTCAGGACGGATTCGGCTTCCGCCGCAGTTCACGCCCGATTCGGCGCGGAACCGGCAGAACCGTCCTGAGAACGGTGACGGGGGCGGCACGCACGTCGCCGCCCCCGCGCCTTCCTCAGGCGCCGAGCACGATCCGCTTGGCGTGCCCGTGGCCGTCGAGGTCGAACTCGAGCGTGAGCGGCGACGTGCCGACGACGCGCACCCCGTCGTCACCCTCGACCACGCTCGTCTCCGCGACGCCGGCGAGCACGAGCCGCGCCGTCGTCTGGGTGCGACTCGGGTCGGACAGGGCGACGGTGGTGCGTCCGGAATCGGTGCGCACTGCGACGGAGCACGGCCCGCTGACGGTCACGCCGTACGCCGGCGTCGTGTCCGCGGGCGTCGCCTGGAAGAAGTTCGCCAGGGTGAGCCCCTGCGCCGCCACACGGATCGCCTGCGCCTGCGCGTTGTTCGCGACGACCTCGACGCTCGGCGCATCCGACTCCGTGAACGTGGCCGAGTGCGGCACGTTCGGCAGCACCATGTAGGCGTAGCCGCCGCCCGACGGATCGGTGCCGTGGTGATGGGTGATCGTGACGTAGTCGCGGTTCTTGACGTCGGTCGTGCCGCCCGTGTCGGATCCGGAGTTGATCGTCTGCCAGTCGCCCGAACGGGACACGACCTGCACGTCGATCGCACCGGAGACGTTCTCACCGGTGAGGAAGACGTATCCGCCGTGACCCATGATGTGCACGTTGCGCGTCACGGTCACCGCCGCATCGGCCGTGGTGAGCACGCGGTTGCGGTTGTCGGTGCGCACGTTGGGCACGGCGCCGGTGGCGAACGAACGGTTGTCGATCGTGGTGAACACGTCGTTCCCCGAGGTCGATGCGATCGCGGCGCCGAGGCACACCACCTTGTCGTCCAGGAAGAACCACGACTTGCGCGCGCTCAGCGACTTGTCGAAGTTCAGGTGGTCCATGCCCTGGATCCCCCAGCGCTCATCGAGCGCGAGGCCGCCCCCGAACGCCTGGAACGCGCGCGGGATGCCGGTGCCGTCCGTCGCGCCGTTCGCCCTCGGCGCGGCGGTGACCGTCGTGCCGGGCAGGCGGTACGGGTCGATCGTGGGCCAGAAGTCCGCGCTGTACTGGGCCGGATCCGCGGAGCTGTAGAAGAAGGTCAACCCGTCGCCCTGGTACCAGCCGAGGTTGTTCTCGCGGTTGCCCCATTCAACCCGGCCGATCCGCTTGGACGAGAGGTTGACCACGGCGCTGAAACCCGGACGGTGGTGCACCAGGCGGTCCTGATCGCCGAACGCCCTCGTGTAGACCGGGGCGTCGGCCGGAGCGACCGAGTCGTCGCCGAGGATCGAGGTCACCAGCAGCGACTTCGCCACGGTCTGCGTCGGCAGCCCGTAGAGCTTCTCGTCGGTGCAGCGCTGCAGCCAGCCCTTCACGAGCGAGAGGTAGCGGCTGCGGTACGGCTCCCCCGCTCCCGGGGCGAGCAGCAGGATCGCCGTGATCGCGGAGGCGCCGTCGACATAGTCGGGCTCGGCCTGCCGCGACACCGCACGGCCGCGGACGGTCTCCATCATCCGCCCGTTCCAGATGAACGGCGCGTAGGAGGCCTCGACGGCGTCGAGGACCACGGACTTCTTCGGATCCGTCACCTCCCAGTCGCTGCCGCCGAGGAGTCCCAGGATCTCGGCGATGCCGCCCAGGGTGACGACACCGTAGGTTCCGACGTAGGGCAGGTAGGTGTGCTGCACGAAGGATCC
>Ga0308158_10005412_pt1 | contig 10464 bp, 11 predicted proteins | sample PhyBR2_FD_201038 | JGI IMG/M metagenome (GOLD analysis project Ga0308158, IMG submission 201038) | Phyllosphere microbial communities from UC Gill Tract Community Farm, Albany, California, United States - DLSLB.R2 | ecosystem: Host-associated > Plants > Phyllosphere > Unclassified | place: USA...
GCCGGCCTCGTGCAGCGCCGTCGTCAGTCCTGCCTCGCCGATGGTGTAGGCACGGTTGCCCGACTCGGCGCCCCCGGCGGACACCTGGTCCTTCAGGAACTGGGCGGTTGCCAGGGCGGAGGTCCAGATGTTTTCCTCCGGAATCTCCAGGCCCGACGAGCGGAGGCGGGCGGCGAGGTCGCGGGGCGTGAAGATGGAGTTGTTGGTCAGGACCAGGAAGCGCCTGGACGTATCCACCCAGCGCTGGATGAGTTCGGCAGCCCCGGGGATGGGCTGGTTTTCGTGGACCAGGACTCCGTCCATGTCCGTCAGCCAGCACTCAATCTCCTGCCCGCTGCGGTAAACCGCCGGGTTGCCTGCCACCTGGTCCTCTTCTGCCATGCCTGCCTCCGCGTCGTGATGGTTGCCCGAAGAGTCCAGTCTAGTGTTGAAGGGTGAACCAAACGCCCGGCATGACTGACGAACCCAACCACCGGCCCGGGGAGGCTGAACCCGAAAAGGCGGAGGTCGGCGTCGGGCCGTGGGAAGGCGAACTGCCCGAGGGCGCCCACTGGGACCCGGACCTGCTCGCCGACGGGGACAGGCGCAACGTGCTGGACAAGTACCGCTACTGGAAACATGAGGCCATCGTGGCGGACTTGGACTCCCGGCGGCACAACTTCCACGTGGCCATCGAGAACTGGCAGCACGACCTGAACATCGGCACCGTGGTGCGCACCGCCAACGCCTTCCTCGCCAAGGAAGTACACATCATCGGACGACGGCGGTGGAACCGCCGCGGAGCCATGGTCACCGACCGCTACCAGCACGTCCGCCACCACCCCACCGTGGAGGACTTCGTCCAGTGGGCACAGGGGGAGGGGCTGGCCATCATCGGAGTGGATATCTTTCCGGACTCGGTGCCGCTGGAAACGTACGAACTTCCGCGCGACTGCGTGCTGGTCTTCGGACAGGAGGGCCCGGGCCTGACACCGGAAGTCCACCAGGCCGCCGTCGCCACCCTGTCCATCGAACAGTTCGGCTCCACCCGCTCCATCAACGCAGCATCCGCTGCCGCGATCGCCATGCACGCCTGGATCCGCCGGCACGTCTTCAACCAGCACGTGTAGTTCGCCTTTCCCCGCGGGGGGCGTAATCCAGAACACTCCCAGCCCGGGAATGGCTAGGATGGTGCCAAGCCGTAAGCGGTCTACTTGAGGGTTATCCACCCACAGACGAAACTCAGCAGAGGAGCCAGCATGCCCATTGCAACCCCAGAGATCTACGCCGAGATGATTGACCGCGCGAAGGCCGGCGGATTCGCCTTCCCCGCCGTCAACGTCACGTCCTCGCAGACGCTGAACGCGGCACTGCGTGGCTTCGCGGAGGCGGAGTCCGACGGCATCGTGCAGGTCTCCACCGGCGGCGCCGCCTACTGGTCCGGCGCATCCACCAAGGACATGGTTGCCGGTTCCCTGGGCTTCGCGGCGTTCGCCCGCGAAGTGGCCAAGAACTACGGCGTGAACATTGCCCTGCACACCGACCACTGCCCCAAGGACAAGCTGGACGGCTTCGTCCTGCCGCTGCTCCAAGCTTCCGAAGCTGAGGTCAAGGCCGGCCGCAACCCGCTGTTCAACTCCCACATGTGGGACGGCTCGGCAGAGACCCTGCAGGAGAACCTGCGGATCGCCCGGGACCTGCTGCAGCGCACCGCTGCCGCAAAGATGATCCTCGAGGTGGAGATCGGCACCGTCGGCGGTGAGGAAGACGGCGTTGAGAACGCCATCAACGACAAGCTGTACACCACGGTGGAAGACGCCCTGGCCACCATCGACGCCCTCGGCTCCGGCGAGAACGGCCGCTACATCACGGCCCTGACCTTCGGCAACGTGCACGGCGTCTACAAGCCCGGCGGCGTCAAGCTGCGCCCGGAGATCCTCAAGGACATCCAGGCGCAGGTGGGCGCGAAGATCGGCAAGGAGAACCCGTTCGACCTGGTCTTCCACGGTGGGTCCGGCTCCTCCGACCAGGAGATCGCCGACGCCGTTTCCTACGGCGTGATCAAGATGAACATCGACACCGACACCCAGTACGCCTACACGCGTCCCGTGGCGGACCACATGTTCAAGAACTACGACGGCGTCCTGAAGGTCGACGGCGAAGTGGGCAACAAGAAGACCTACGACCCCCGCGTCTGGGGCGCCTCCGCTGAGGCCGGCCTGGCGGCCCGAGTGGTGGAAGCCACCAAGCAGCTCGGTTCAGCCGGAAAGACCTTCTAAGTGTCGGACGAGTTCCGCCGGAACCTGATGGGGCCGGAGCCCACGCTCCTGCCTGCCGAAACCGAAGTGTACGGGCAGCTGGAGGCCGGGCACGAAGCCCTGGACCTGGTGGAAAAGCACCCCACGTCCTCGCTTCTCTGGGCCGTCCTGGCCGAGGAAGCGTGGGCCGAGGGCCGCACCATTGACTCCTACGCGTATGCCCGGGTGGGCTACCACCGCGGCCTGGACTCGCTGCGCCGCAACGGCTGGCGCGGCGTGGGCCCCATCCCGTGGGAGCACGAGCCCAACCGCGGGTTCCTGCGGGCCCTGTACTCCCTGGGCAGGGCCTCGGCGGCCATCGGTGAAGCGGATGAGCCGGAGCGGATCGAGAAGTTCCTCAATGACTCGGACCCCACGGCGAAAGCGGCCATCGAAGGCAAGTGAAGCGCCACGCGCTTAAATGACGGCGGCGGGTGGTTACCTTTCCTGGAAAGGTGACCACCCGCCGTCGTTCGTTTATGGCTTGGCGATGCCCGTGCGCGCCATGGCGTCTGCGTAGGCCGTCCGCATGTCCTCGAGGTACTCCTCCTGGCGCGCCGGGGAACCGGCGAACGCACGGCCGCTCAGTGAGCGGACCTTGTACGTCTTAAGGCCGCGGCGCCACAGCAGGGGTACTTCGGTCTTCAGGAGCAGGTTGGCCAGCCGGTTGGCTTCCGTGCCGTGTGCCACGATCACCGAGGCGCGGGGGACCAGTGCCAGGAACTTCAGCAGGGGCTTCAGGCCTGCCTGGACCTGGTCCGGGGTGAACTTGCCGTTGGCAACGCCGGGGACATGCCACGGGTGGACGTTCCACGGCATCACGAATTCCGGGCGCAGGCCCAGCTTCCACTGGATGCCCAGCATGCGGGTGGCAGCGTCCTGGTCCCCGGCCGTGATGAACCCGGACGGATCCGCCTCACCGATGTTGGAGAACAGGCTGATGATGCGGCATTCCTCCACATCATGCAGGGGGTCCACATAGGGGACCACGGTTCCGGGCTTGGCCTCCTGCAGGGAATCACACAGTTCGTTGACGGCTGCGACGCTGGGTTCGTAGCGGCGGCTCATGAGCTTGTCGTGGAATGTTTCGGGGGCCAGGGCTGTCATGAAGTGCTGGTTCTCCTGCGGGGATTGGCGTAGCTGCCGCCGCGGAAATGGGCGCACGGTGGCGCGGCACATCAGCGGCGGTTTGATTGGGGTGGGCCGATTCCGGGTCGGCCTTTGCCAGTTTACCAAGCCCGGGGAAACGAAACGCCGGCTGTCCCTCCCCGGTGATGGAAGGAACAGCCGGCGGCCCGATATCGTGCCGGTTACCAGAGACGCCGTGTGGCGCGCCGCGCGCCCTCTCCCAGTGCGTCCAGCTTGGCGTACGCGATCTGCGGGTGGACCCGGCCACCGAGTCCGCAGTCGGTGGAGGCGATCACGTTTTCCCGGCCCACCACGTCGGCAAACCGGACAATGCGGTCTGCGACCAGGTCCGGGTGCTCCACCACGTTGGTGGCGTGTGAAACGACGCCCGGAATGATCACCTTGCCCTCGGGCAGTTTGGTGTCCTCCCATACGCGCCACTCGTGTTCGTGGCGGACGTTGGCGGCTTCAAAGGAGTAGGCGCCGGCGTTCACCTGCAGCACAGATCCGATAATGTCCGCGAACGGGATGTCCGTAGTATGAGGGCCGTGCCAGGAACCCCAGCAAACGTGCAGCCGGATCTGTTCCTGCGGAAGGTCCCGCAGCGCCCAGTTGGTGGCTTCGACCCGCAGCTGGATGAACTTGAGGTAGTCCTCCAGCGAGGGCTCGGGGTTGATCTGGTCCCAGCTCTCGGCCAGGGACGGGTCGTCGAGCTGGACGGTGAGGCCGGCGTCGATGATGGCCTTGTATTCCTCCCGCATGGCATCGGCGCATGCGTAGACCAGTTCCTCGTCCGTTTTGTAGTACTCGTTGGCTACCCGGGCGCATGAGCCGGGGGAGAGGGAGGCGACGAAACCCTCGGTGAGTCCCGCGGCGGCGAGCCCGGTTTTCAGGTTCCTGATGTCCGAGGCCACCAGGTCCTGGCCCGTGTAGGTCAGTGGCCCGGCAATCTTGGGCTGGGCCACGCTCTTCCGGTGGGTGAGGATGCCGGAGGAAGGATCGTTGTACGCCTCGTTGAAGGCCTGCCGGTCGCGCCGGTCGGGGAAGGAGGTCAGGACCACGTTGCCGGGGGACGAGCGGCGCACCTCGGCCTCCGCCCAGCGGTCCACGTTGGTGGGTTCCAGGCCGCCGAGCCGGGCGAAGGAGTAGTTCCACCAGGCGCCGTAATCAACGGTGCTGGACATGGTGTGCCCGTATTCGCCGTCGTTGGGAATGTCGATGCCCAGGTCTTTCTGGCGCTGGACCACATCCACTACGGAAGCCTCCAGCAGTTCAAGGAATTCCGGGGTGAGCCCGTTGCTTTCCTTGGCTGCGTTGGCCGCGATGAGCTCAGGGGTGCGGGGCAGTGAGCCGGCGTGCGTTACACGGATGTGGTCGGTGTTCTGGGGCATGCTGGAATCTTCCTTTCCATCGGTCCTGGCAGTAGCACCTTCGGCCGGCAGCGATCTGCCGAACCGTGGTTGCTGCGGCGTCATCGAGCCAGGTCTCTCGGCCGCTCCGGATGGTTCCCTCTCACTTAAATCGAGAGGGCACGGTCCGGGCAAGTCGGCTTCGCTTTGTGTCGGGGCCAGCTTCAAAGCCCCCACTGCAGGAACTGCCAGCTTTCGTACAGCACCGCCGCCCGTCATGCGTGAAGGGCAGCGGCGGGCCAAACGGTGGACAAAGTGCCCTATCCGCTAAACTTGGGTGGTAAGAGCCCCGGAACTCTCCCTCCGCCGTGCCGTCCTGCGGCGGCGAAGGCCGGATGTTCGGGGCATTCTCATGAACGGCGCTGCATGGGCCCGCCACCTGGTGGCCGGACCCGGGCAGCCCGAACGAATGGGGGAGGATCCCATGCCAGCAATTGTGATCGTAGGAGCCCAATGGGGCGACGAAGGAAAAGGCAAGGCCACCGACCTTCTGGGCGGCCGTGTTGACTACGTCGTCAAGCCCAACGGCGGCAACAATGCCGGGCACACCGTCGTCGTGGGCGGTGAAAAATACGAACTCAAGCTGCTGCCGGCAGGCATTCTCAGCCCCAACGCTGTTCCCATCATCGGCAACGGCTGCGTGGTGAACCTCGAGGCGCTCTTCCAGGAAATCGAAGGCCTGCAGGCCCGCGGCGCCGACACTTCACGGCTCCGCGTCTCTGCCAACGCGCACCTCGTGGCCCCGTACCACCAGGTCCTGGACAAAGTCACCGAACGCTTCCTGGGCAAGCGCGCCATCGGCACCACCGGCCGCGGCATCGGCCCCGCCTACATGGACAAGGTGGCCCGGCTGGGGATCCGCGTCCAGGACGTCTTCGACGAATCCATCCTCCGCCAAAAGGTGGAAGGCTCGCTGCGCCAGAAGAACGAACTCCTGGTCAAGGTCTACAACCGCCGCAGCGTTGTGGTGGACGAGATCGTGGAGTACTTCCTGTCCTTCGCCGAGCGGCTTCGCCCGCTGGTCATCGACAGCACCCTGGTCCTGAACACCGCATTGGACGAGGGCAAGGTAGTCCTGATGGAAGGCGGCCAGGCAACGTTCCTGGACGTGGACCACGGCACCTACCCGTTCGTCACCTCCTCCAACCCCACCGCCGGCGGCGCCTCCGTGGGCTCCGGCATCGGCCCCACCCGGATCTCGCGTTCCATCGGCATCATCAAGGCCTACACCACGCGCGTCGGTGCCGGCCCGTTCCCCACGGAACTCTTTGACGAGATGGGCATGTACCTCCAGAAGACCGGCGGTGAATTTGGCGTCAACACCGGCCGGCCGCGCCGTTGCGGCTGGTACGACGCCGTCCTGGCCCGCCACGCTTCCCGCGTGAACGGCTTCACGGACTACTTCGTGACCAAGCTGGACGTACTCACGGGCATCGAACAGATCCCGGTATGCGTGGCTTACGACGTAGACGGCGTCCGCCACGACGAAATGCCCATGACGCAAACTGAGTTCCACCATGCCAAGCCGATCTTCGAGTACTTCGACGGCTGGACCGAGGACATCACGGGCGCCCGTACCCTGGCGGACCTGCCGGAGAATGCCCGCAACTACGTGCTGGCGCTGGAGAAGCTCTCCGGAACCCGTTTCTCCGCCATCGGTGTGGGCCCCGACCGGGACCAGACCATCGTGGTGAACGACCTCATCAACGACTGATATCCGGGCCCCCGCCAGGGAACGGGCGGGGATTACGACGACGGCAGGCACCTTTGCGGGTGGCCTGCCGTTGTCTTCCGCCCCGGTGGCAAGCAATTTACACAGCCTTAACGCGCACGGTCTTGTGGGCGTGGTGGCTCCGCGGCCACACTCGGTACTACCCCCTGGTGCCCAAGGAAGGATCGTCATGGCCGGAAGATTTGAAGCATTCGTCGACGCTGAGTCGTTCTTCCGGTTCCGGCTGCTGGCCCCGGACGGGACGGTGATCGCCGTTTCCAGGCCGTTTGAGGACAAGGCAGCGGTGGCGGCCGGGATCGCCGCGGCACGGGAATGTGCAGGCACGGGCCTGGTGACGGACCTTTGCCCTGCCGGAACATCCTCGCGTCCCGCACCCGTAACCCCTGCAGCCGGCGCCACCGTGGCAACCGGGACGTCCGCCGCCGTCGAACCCGCCTGCGGCGAGGAGCGAATGCCCGCCAGGCTGCACGCATTCACGCTGGCCAGGGCGCCCCGGCGGCAGGCGACGCTGCCCCGCTGGACCCGGGCGGCAAGCCGCTGACCGGCAGGGAAGAACTTCGAAAAAAATTTTTCCGATTCGCGTAACCCTCCCGGGCGGTTCAGCGATTACCCCTATGAAGTGCCGGTCTGGAACCTGTCCCCCATCACGTTCCAGGCCGGCTCTTTTGTCTTTCCGCAAGGTTGGCTGCATTGACGCGCTCCCCCGGACCGGGGCTTCTTCCCGGCGCCGTGGCGGTTCCGGCAGGGTGGTTACCGGAGGGTAAGGTAGGGGCAGCGTGCCGAATGTTCTGGGCGCCTGCCTTGCCAACACCCTTCTTGACGGAAAGCACCACGTCAGTGACCGATGCACAGACAGACGAGGCCCCGGACCGGTCATTTTCCGGGACTGCTGCCTTCAGCCTCGTCTACAAGACATACGCATCGCAGGTACTGGGTTATCTCACTGCCCGGGGAGTCGAGGATCCGGAGGCCGCCATGCAGGAAGTGTTTCTTTCCGTCCTTCCCCGGCTTCACACGGTCCATGGCGGGGACGCCGGGCTGAGGACGTTTATTTTCTCGGTTGCCCACGCGCGGATGGTGGACGACCACCGCCGCCAAAGCCGGACCCCCGTCAAGCTGCCATTCGAGGCAGCGATGGACCAGCGCGAAGATACCTCTGCAGAAAAAGAAGCCCTGCAGCGCATCTCGCCCCGGGAAGTCCTGGCGCTCCTCGACGGGCTGCCCCAGGAGCAGCGGGAAGTGCTGTCTCTTCGCTTGGTGGGAGGCCTGACCGTGGAGCAGACAGCGGAGACCATGGATAAGAGTGCCGGTGCAGTAAAGCAGCTCCAGCGGCGCGCGTTGCTCAAACTCCGGGAACTCAAGGAAGTGAAGGAGTACCTCACCCCATGACATCCTCCCGGGACAACCTCGTCACGCTTGTTGACGGCATGCTCCTTGAATCCGGCGTCGACCAGGACCCGGAGCTTCGTGACGCCCTGCTCTCGCTGGGTTCCCTGGCTTCGCTGCCCGTGCCCGCACCCACCGGGGAGCTCGCCGCATTGATTGCCGGAAGTGGACCGTCCAGCCCGGAAAAGGTCGTCCACGACGAATCCTCGGATACACCGGCTGACGGCCGGAAGACGGGTACCCAAACCGGAGACGAACTGGCACGTCGTCGTCGCCGGCACCGTCCCACAGCGCTGGGACTGGTCCTGGTGGCAGGAATGGGACTCGGCGTTGGCGGCGTGGCGGCCAGTTCAACCAGTGCCCGAACCAGTGCCGTGGAGCACCTGCTGGAGGATTGGGCTCCGTGGAGGGGTTCCACCACCGGGACGCCTGCTGCCGCTTCCGGTTACCGTGGGCCCACCCTCGCGGCGGACGGGGACCTTCCCGGTGCTGCTCCCGTCCCGGCGCCCCTTCTGGTGGACGACGCCGCGCACCTGTCCTCGAAGCTACTTCGGCGTCCGGCCGGCCACAGCGGCACAGCATGCCCCGGTCCGGTGCGCCACAACGCCGGCATGGGCATGCAAAACTGCGCGGCGGGATCCGCCGCTGCCGCACCGAAAAGCAGCACAAACGGAGGCACGGACGGCCGGGGCCCCGGCGCGGCGGCCGGGACGCCCGCAGGGCCGGGCGCCGCAGAAACAGGAAAGGCTGACCTTCCGGCAGCGGCCGCCCCGCCAAACAGCGGCGGCGGGTCCGGTCCTGCGGGCCGGAAGCCGGACACTTCCCTGGTCAACCCCGGTCCGGCGCCTGCCCAGGGACAGTCCGGGGAAGCGGGCCCACAGGGCGGCGGCCAGAAGACCGTTACTCCGGCGAAATAGCGGAGAGCGGCGCAACCGCCGGGCGGTTTCCGCGGCGCCCCGGAGTAGTTCACGTAGGCTGGTCCTATGGGCCACACGAACGATCCTGCAGTCACCGAACGCCTTATGCGAACCAAGGGACGTTGGGCCATCGTTGGTCTGACCACCAATGAGGCGCGCCCGGCCTACGATGTTTCCCTGTTTGTCCGCGACCGGCTCGGCATGGAAATCATCCCCGTCAACCCGCGCGGCGATGCCGTCCATGGCGAAACCGGGTACCAGTCCCTCGGTGACATCCCAGCGGAGAAGCAGCCGATCGACGTCGTGGACTGCTTTGTGAACTCGGAAAAGGTGGGCGGCGTGGTGGACCAGGCTATTGCCGTGGGGGCAAAAGCCGTGTGGCTGCAGCTGGGGGTCATCGACGAGGCAGCGGCGGAACGGGCCAAGGCCGCAGGGCTGGACGTGGTCATGAACGCCTGCCCTGTGCAGCTCGCGTGGAAGTACGACCTTTAGGCGTCCTCAGCTGGAGCGCTTGAGCAGCTCCGGATAGTGCCGTTCAGTGACATCGGGGTGCGCGCGCATCCTGCCCTTGAGCATGTTCATGCCGAAGGACGCCAGAAGCGGATTGGCGGGATCGTCAGTGATGCCCCGCGCAGCTGCCTTCAGTTCCGGAGCCAGCGGCAGGGGCTCGATGACCGCGTCCAGCCGCGGGGACCAGAAGAACGGCACCGAGTAGCGGTCCACGCCGGGTGGGGGAGCCTGCACGCGGTGGACGGTGGCCACAAGGTAACCTTCTGTGGCAACTTCCAGCATCTCGCCAAGGTTCACCACCAGGGCCCCGGGGAGGGGTTCCACCGGCAGCCATTCGCTGGTGCCGGGCGGCAGCACTTCGAGCCCTCCAACGCCGTCCTGCAGAAGGAGGGTCACGAAACCATAGTCCGCATGCGAGCCAACGCCTTGGTCTCCGGCCGCCTCCACTACTCCGCCCACGTAGTGCACCAGCTTTCCCATCCATGCCGGTGAATCACGGAAGGGCTCATCGAAGTAGTCCTCGGGCAGCTGCAGCGAAACAGCGATGGCCCGCAGCAACTCCATGCCCACCTCGGACATCAGTTCCGCCCACTCCATCGCCGCAGGCTTCAGTTCCCGGAACGATTCGTCCGGCCAAAGGTTGGGGCCCTGCAGCAGCCAGTATGGCTGGTGGTCCGGATAGTCCCTGACCGGCTCGCGCTCCGGGGAATAATCGATCTGCTCCCGGGCGTCCGCCCGGCCCTGCGTCACTTCGGTGCCCATCCGCGTATAGCCGCGGAAGTGTGGCGACAGGCGGTTGTCCAGCTTCATCCGCTCCTCCAGCGGCAGGCTGAAGAAGCGCCGGACAAGGTCCAGGAGCTCTTCCGCCTGGCCCGGCCGCCCGCCGTAACCCGTGATTTGGAAGAACCCCACATTGTGGGTGGCGTGCCGCAGCTCCTCAATGAACTCCGGGCGGAAAGACCCGTACGGCTGCCGGGCGGAACTCAAGTCCAGAACAGGTATGGCTCCCTGGTCGCGTGACATCCTCGCAGACTAGCACCGTGCCGGTCCGCTTTATAGGCTTCCCTTATGGACCCAGATGCGCTGCGGGAAATCTGCCTCTCGTT
>Ga0308158_10005413_pt1 | contig 10463 bp, 7 predicted proteins | sample PhyBR2_FD_201038 | JGI IMG/M metagenome (GOLD analysis project Ga0308158, IMG submission 201038) | Phyllosphere microbial communities from UC Gill Tract Community Farm, Albany, California, United States - DLSLB.R2 | ecosystem: Host-associated > Plants > Phyllosphere > Unclassified | place: USA...
CCCACTTCAGCACCACAGGGAAGCGCAGCACGCCGCACAGGGCGTCGAGCTCCTCCAGGCGCGTGATCTGTTCGCTGCGCGGGGCGCGTACGCCCACGCGCGCGGCGGCCTCGTAGGTGCGGTCCTTGTTCAAGACGCTGTCCAGGCGCGCCTGGTCGGCGAACATGATCTTGAAATTGCCGAGGCGCGCGCGGTGCCGGTTCAGCATCGCGATGTCGCCCTCGGACACCGCGAACAGGCAGGCCGTGCCGAGTTCCTGGCCCAGCTTCACGAGCTGCGTCACCTGCGCCTCCTCGCCGGCCTCGCGCACCAGGCCGCGGCGCAGCCAGCGCGAAGACAGGCCCAGGCCTTCGTTGTTGCGGGCCACGCCGTACACGGGCACGCCGTGGCGCCCGAGGTCGCGCACGATGGTCAGGCCGATCGGCGTGTCGATGCCGAATACGACGGCGGGAAGGGTGGAAATCGAGGCGGTGGCAGGTATCTGGGCGCGGTCCATCAGGCGGTCTTGTTACGGGTAGTCGGTGGTTCGATGCGCGCGTTCGGCAGATCAAGGCTGAGGTTGGCGACGGCTTCGCGCACACGTATGAAGCAGGTGTCGAAATACGGGTCGCCCAGCGTGTACGGGTCGTGCAGGTGGGGCATGGGCGGCTTGCACCACATGCCGAGCAGGGCGACCTGGACGTCGTCGCGCGGGCCCAGGCGGCGCCGCACTTCGTGGGCCTGGCGCACTTCCATCACCAGGAACAGGTCGCCCGGCAGCACCTTGAAGTCGGGCCAGGAGGTGGCGCGGTGGGCCGTCATGTCGACGCCGGCGCGCGCCGACGCAGCCAGCGCCTGCTTCGGCGAGCGGCCGCCGGTACTGGTCGACAGGCCGAGCGAGGCCACGTTCAGGCCGTGGCGAATGGCTTCCATGTGTGCAAAGGCGCTGCGGCAGATATTTCCGTGACAAACGAAGACCGCGCGTCGGACGCCAGAGGGGTCGCGCAATGCAAAGCTGCGCAGGCGGCCGGTGGCATGTTCCAGGTGGGCGAGGGCGGCGCGGATCATGCCGCGCCAGGTGCCGTAACGGCGATCGATCGTTTCTTTCATGTGGGACGGGTATAAGGGCCGTGCTTGCGCGAGAGCAGCCAGCGGCCGTATTTGTGATAGGCAACCTGGGCCGCCATGCGCGGCACGGTGTGCCGCAGGGCGCCCTTCAGCAGGATGTTGCCGGCGGAGGCCGAAGCCGAGGCCGATACCGAGGACGTGGCTGGGATGGCATTCGCTGCCGTGGCCAGCCCGCAGCCGTCGAAACGGTCGCGGTTCTCGTGCAGGAAGGCGCACAGCTGGACCAGGCGGCGCTGGGTCTGGCTGTTGGTGCGGGTCTGGCTGAAGGCCAGGTCGCGGTTCTGCACGTATTCGAAGGGGTGGGTCAGGATCACCACCAGCGGGATGCCGGCGGCGCGCGCCTGTTCCAGCAGGCGCCGGGTTTCGGCAAAGCTGGAGCCGGCAATGGTCAGCGACTTGATGTGCTGCTTGCTGCCCAGCGCCCAGTCGGCAAAGGTCAGCACCGGGAATTCGCGCACGCCGTGGCGCTCGTGCTGGCCGCTGTACAGGCGGTACTGGGCGTCGCCGCAGTCGAAGATCGCCACCGCCACGTTCGAGGCATACGGAATGCCGGCCTTGGCCAGCGCCTGGTACAGGGCGTCGTCGTGGTGCATGTTTCCGCTGCGGAAAACCTGCGGGCGCGGCAGGCCCCAGTCGGCAAAGGTGTCGATGCCTTGCTGGATCAGCGCGGCGGAGTCGTCGATGTCGCGGCTGTGGTAATTGTCCTTCGGGCGGCCCTTGCTCGCCACTTCGCGCCAGTCGTCGCGCTGGAACATGGTCCAGCAGGGGTGGGAGTGCAGCTGCACCTCGTGGCCCTGGTCGTGGATCTGGCGCGCGATGGCGCGCATCGGGTCGTGCTTGAAATAATTGCGCTGCAGGGTTTCCACGAAAAACGTGGCCTGCACACCGTAGCGGCCGAAGGTGTCGAGCATGAAGCCCAGGCCTTGCGACTGGCCGCCGACCTCGCACCAGACCAGGGGCTCGGCAACGGGTGTCCGGGCGGCGTTGGAAAACGCGCCGCCGATGCTGAATTCGGTATCGATGGTGATGCAGACACGTGTGCGCATGGTATGAAAAAATGCCAAAAAAATACTGCGGATCATAGCATGGTGGTCAACTTTCCAGCCGTCACCAACCGTGCGCGGCCTCCCCGCGCCGCGCTCCTCGCTTCGTTCCCATTTATCCAGTATGCATGAGCCGCCCGGCTCCGGCGTCCACCGCCACCGGCGCCGTCCGCGCACGGCGACGTAGAGCCAGGAACCACACCAGCCACGCCAGGCAGGCCAGGGCGCTGGCGATGCGTCCCGCCGTTTCCGCAGGCAATCCAACCCAGCTTAGCGCCACCGTATGACGGCCGGATGACAGGTTCGCCAGCGCCAGGCCGGTCGCCGGGTCGGCCGCCAATGGGCGCCGTTCGCCGTCCACCGTCATGGCCCAGGCCGGGTAGGCCAGCAGCGGCAGGCGCAGCGCCACCGGGCGCGGCGTGTCGATGGCGAAGGCCAGCTCGTGGGTTCGGTTCAGGGTCTGGCTGCAGGCGATGCCCAGGCGTGCGCATTCGCCGCCCAGCTTGCCGCCGGCCAGGTAAGCCTTCCACTCGGGGCCGCGCACCGCCGGGATGTACTCGGGCTGGCCAAAGCGGCCCTGCATGAAGCTGGCCGCTTCGGGAATCGGTTTACCGCCGCGCACGATGCCCAGCTGCAGCTGCAGGGTCATGGCGCATTGCGCCGCCATCAGGGCCACAGCCAGCACGCGCAGGGGCGTGCTCCAGCGGCGCCAGGCGCCTTCGTTGAGCTCGATGACGAGCGCGATGTTCGCCAGCAGCAGGGCCAGGAACATGTAGCGGTAGGGGAACTGGATCTTGCGCATCGGCTCGAGCAGCGCGTACAGCGGGTACGCCAGTTCGCTCGCCAGCAGCATTGCCGCCAGCGCCGCGACCGCGAGCTTGCGCGCCCCGGCCGAACCCGGCGTGGCGGCGCGGCGGCTGGAATACAGCACGAACAGGCACAGCACCAGGGCCAGCAACGACAGCGGCCCCTGGATCGCGAACCAGCGGAAACCGTGCGCCAGGAACGAGAAGGTGGGCAGGGCAAAGGCGCGGCGCCAGTCGAAGTTGGCGCCGCCGGTCCAGCCGTCCGGGTTGATCAGGTGCAGCTGGCTGACGGCCGGCCACACAAAAAAGGCAGCCAGCCCCAGGCCCAGCACCACGCCCGCGCTCCAGTGCAGGTGGCTGGCCAGGGTGCGGCGGTTCGGCCAGGCCAGCGCCAGGCGCGCCAGGCCGGTGCAGGCCAGGACCATCAGGGCGCTCAGCAGGTGGCTGAGGCAGACCAGGGCCAGCAGCAGCGCAAGCTGCGGCGCACGCGGCTGCTCGCCGGGTCCGGTGCGGACGCTCTCGGCCACGAACAGCAGGCAGAAGGGCAGGGCCAGGGTCCAGGGATAGGCCGCCATCTGCACCGCCAGGAACAGTAGCACCGGGCAGGCCAGCACGAACAGCGTGCCCGCCAGCGCCGGGCCGGGGCGGTAGCCGCGCAGGAAGCGCTGGCGCACCACGATCCCGAGCAGCAGCGAGGGGACCATTGCGGCGCCGACCAGCGCCGCTTCGCTGCGCAGCCCGAGCAGCTGGAGGCCGCTAGTCACGTAATAGAACAGCGGCTGGTAATAAAAGAAGGTGGGGTCGCCCAGGCCCTCGATCGAGGCATATGCCCAGCGCGGCAGCAGCCAGCCTTCGCGCAGCGCGGCCAGGAACTGCTCGGCCCAGCGCAGGTGGACCAGCATGTCGACCTGGTAGGGCAGGCGCAGCGTCGCCAACGCGTACAGCCAGAGCAGCACGGTCATGGCGCAGATGGCCAGCAGGCCCGGCCAGGATTGGCGACGCGCCAGGGTCATGGATGCACCCGGGGCTGGGCCTCGGGCAGCGAGCCATGCTGGGCGGCGGCCGGCGATTCTGCCCCGGCTGCGCCCATGTCCGAGCCGAGCAGGCGGTTCACCAGGTACAGCGGACGCTGCTTGACCTCGTTGAAGATGCGGCCCACGTACTCGCCCAGCAGGCCCACCGAAATCAGCTGCACGCCGCCGAGGAAGAGCACCACCGCCATCAGCGAGGGGTAGCCGCGCACCGGCTCGCCGAACACCAGCGCCTTCCAGATCACGAAGGCGGCGAACAGCAGGGCCAGCACGGCCACCGACAGGCCGAGGTAGGTCGCCACCTTCAGCGGCGCCACCGTGAACGAGGTGATGCCCTCGAGGGCGAAGTTCCACAGCTTCCAGTAGCTCCAGCTGGTGGTGCCGGCCACGCGCGCTTCGCGCCGGTAATGCAGCGGGCGCGACGGGAAGCCGACCCAGGCGAACAGGCCCTTCATGAAGCGGTGCTCCTCGCGCAGCCTGCCCACGGCCTCGACGGCGCGGCGCGTCATCAGGCGGAAGTCGCCGGTGTCGGTCGGGATCTGCACCCGGCTGACCGACTTGATGAAGCGGTAGAAGTATTTGGCGGTGAGCTGCTTGAACCAGGTTTCGCCGTCGCGTTTGGTGCGCACGCCGTAGATGACGTCGTAGCCTTCGCGCCAGCCCTCGAGCATGGCCGGGATCAGTTCCGGCGGGTCCTGCAGGTCGGCGTCGAGGATCACCACGACCTCGCCGCGCGTGTGGTCGAGGCCGGCGCTGAGGGCGATCTCCTTGCCGAAGTTGCGCGACAAATCGACCACGGCGACGTGCGGGTCGCGCTCGCGCAGGGCGTGCATCAGGGCCAGGGTGCGGTCGCGGCTGCCGTCGTTGACGAGCACGATCTCGTAGTCGCAGCCGAGTTTTACCAGTACCTCGCTGACGCGGCGGTGGAATTCACCCAGCACTTCCTGCTCGTTGTAGGCCGGCGCCACCACCGAGATGCTGGGCAGGTGCGCGGCGGGGCGCGGATTCAGGGCGGGGTTCAGTACCGAATCGGGGACCGCGGGCTGGGCGAGGGTATTCATCGTTGGCTTGGAAATATCCATTTTTTGCTTATCACGTAATTCAGGACCAGGACCAGTAGCGTCGCGCAGACCTGCGCCGCCATGAAATGCAGGCCGAGCCGCGCCAGGGCGCCGACGATCAGGCCATTGAGGAGCGCGCCGAACAGGGCCATGGCGGCAAAGCGGGGCAGGGCTTCGGCATGGCGGCGCTCGCTGCGGAAAATGAGGTTCCGGTTCAGCCAGTAGTTCACGACGGCGCCGACCAGGGCGCCGCAGGCGGCCGCAGGACCGGGGGCGATGCCGGCGCCGGCGCTCAGGGCCAGCAGGACCAGGTAGTGGCAGGCGGTGCCCAGCGCGCCGGCGGCGGCAAAGCGCAGGAACTGGTGGTTCAGCTGGCGCAGCAGGGAAGGCATACGTGGGCGGGCATGGTTGTCGATCATGGAGCATGGCCCGGCTAGGCGGGAAAGCAAGGTCAGGTGTAATGACGCATGCTAGCACCCGTCATGCATAGGCTTCAATTGCTTGATAAGTTGTTGTTCAAATTATACAGGAGTCAATACAGAAAGTTGATTTTCTGAAATTCAATCGTGCTGCGGTGCGGGATAGGTTTAACACTCGGGCAAGAAAAAGCCCGGCGCAGCGTTCGCTGGGCCGGGCTCGTGGTGGTCGTTCGACGCGGTGCGCTAGCGCGGGTGCTGCTGCGCCGCCACCTCCGCCAGCCGGTCCGACAGTTCCACCGTGTTCACTGGCTTGACCATGTAGTGGTCGAAGCCGGCCGCCATCGCCGCCTCGCGGTCCTGCTGGCGGCCGTAGCCGGTCATGGCGATCAGGGTGGCGCCGGTCGACTGCGGCATACGGCGCAGGCGGCGCGCCAGTTCGTTGCCGTCGAAATCGGGCAGGCCGATGTCGAGCAGGCAGACGTCGGGCTCGAACACGCGCGCCACGTCCACCGCGTCGGCGCCGCAATAGGCCACTTCCACCGTGTGCCCGCCCGCGCCCAGGAACAGCTGCAGGGTGTGGGCGGCGTCGAGGTTGTCGTCGACCAGCAGCACCTTCAGGGGCGTGGCGGCGGTGGCCTGGCCGCGGCTCTGGGCGATCGACACCGGCAGGTCCTGGGTGTGGCGCGGCAGGCGCACCGTGAAGCTGCTGCCCTTGCCCAGGCCCGCGCTTTCGGCCTGCACGCTGCCGCCGTGCAGTTCGACCAGGCTCTTGGCCAGCGCCAGGCCCAGGCCCAGGCCGCCCTGCGAGCGGTCCGGGGTGCGCTCGGCCTGGCTGAACAGATCGAACACGCGCGCCACCAGCGCCGGCTCCATGCCGATGCCGTCGTCGCTGACGGTCAGCACGTAGTCGCCGTCGTCCTGGCGCAGGCGCAGTTCGATGCGGCCGCCTTCGGGCGTGTACTTGTTGGCGTTGTTCAGCAGGTTGGCCACCACCTGCACCAGGCGCTTGTGGTCGCCCTTGACGGTGGCGGCGTCCAGCGGCTGGTCGAGCACCACCGTGTGGCGGCGCGTGGCGATCAGGGGCCGGATCTGCTCGGCGGCGTCGTCGACCACCTTGCGCAAATCGAGGACCTGGGTCGACAGCGAGACCAGGCCGCGCGTCACGCGCGACACGTCCAGCAGATCGTCGACCAGGCCGGTCATGTGCTCGACCTGGCGCGCGATGATGGCGCAGGTCTGCGTGATCTGGGCGTTATCCGAGTGCAGCAGCTTGAGCAGGTGCGCTCCGGTGCTGATCGGCGCCAGCGGATTGCGCAGCTCGTGCGCCAGCATCGCCAGGAACTCGTCCTTGCGCTGGTCGGCGGCGCGTAGTTCGCGTTCGGCCAGCCCGCGCGCGGCTTCCTTCTTCTGCAGGATGGCGGCCATGCCGTCCAGGGCCTCGGCCAGTTGGCCGATCTCTTCGCGCTCGTAGGCGATGCCCGAGCGTGCATCGAGATCGCCGGCGGCGATGCGGGTGGCGGTGTCCTTCAGCTTGCGCACGCGCTGCACGATCAGCACGTCGCCGGCCAGCCAGGCGGCCAGCAGGGCCAGCATGGTGGTGGCGGCCAGGCCGACCAGCGACATCAGCTGGGCGCGGCGCGCGCCGGCGGTGACGATCTCGGTCGGAATCCCGATCGTCACCGTGTAGTCGGACAGGGTGGGGGCGCCGACGCGGGCAAAGGTATGCAGGCGCTCGACGCCGTCCTCGTCCTGGATGACCACGGCGCGGCGGCCGGCGCCCTGCATCGCCTCGCGCAGGCGGGCCGGCACGCGCGAGCCGAACCAGCGTTCCGGGTCGGGGCGGCGCGAGATGATGGTGCCGTTGGCGTCGGCGGTCACCAGCACCGAGCCGGGCGGCAGGTTGATGTCGTTCACGAAGGTGTCGAGGCCGGCCAGGTCCATGGCCGCGAATACCACCGCCGCCACGGTGCCGGAACGGTCGATCACCGGGTAGGTGAGGTTGATCGTGTGGCGCCGGATCACGCGCCCGAACACGTAGTCGCCGGCGATGAAGCGGCGTTCCGAGATGGCGCGCTTGAAGTGGCTGCGGTCGCCCAGGTTCACCGGATGCAGCATCGGCACCGCGCTGCAGCTGACGTCGCCGTTCAGCTGGATCAGGCCGAAGTTCACGTAGCCTTCGTTGCGGTCGAGGACATCGGCCAGCAGGGCGTTGCAGCCGGCCGTGGGGCCGAGCAGGTCGGGCACGCTGGCCAGGTCGACCAGGATCTGGCGCGCGCGCTCGATTGATTGGGCTTCGTTGGCCGCGGCCAGGTTGGTCAGGCGGCGCAGGTTTTCCTCGGAGGCCTGGACCGCCTGCTCGCGCTCGCGCATGCCGCCGACCACGGTCATCACCGCCAGCGGCAGGATCGCCAGCGCGACCAGCAGCATCAGCCGGCTGCGCAGGCTGCTCAGCTTCAGGAAGGAGGCGGACGGCTTCATTGGAGCGCGGCCGGCCGGTCGTCAAAGGCCATCACGAGGCGCACGCCTTTGCGCTGCGCGGCAAAGCGGGCATGCGCGGTGCCGAACGAAAGGTGCTCGTGGCTTGCGTCGACGATTGCCTGGGCGCCGGTCGCGTGAGTCCAGCCGCCAAGGGCTTGGCGTTCGACGCGGCCGTGCATGGCGCGAGAGGCCAGTGGGCGGGAGTGGGCAATCCTTTGCGAGATGTTCATCGTTCTTATAAGAGGAAAAGGCGATTCCAAATGTTTCTCAGTGTATCGGCCAGCACAACATTTCCTGATTGTACTAAATTCCAGGTCAGTAGCGGCGCCCAATCGAAGCATGGGGCCCCGTTTGTAGAGGATGTGAAACAAACCTCAGGGCAGGGGCCGGCCGAAGCCAGGAAGAGCGCAGGGCGCCACGGGGCAACGCAGCCATGGCGATTTTTTTCACGGCCTTCGTGGAAGTATTTGACATCTAAACTATATGCTCATCTAATATGCTGCAGGATCGATAACCGGAGCTGCAATGAAGATCGTGTGCGTGGGAGGTGGACCGGCCGGCCTGTACGCCGCGCTGCTGCTCAAGCAGGACGATCCGGCGCACGAGGTGACCGTGGTCGAGCGCAACGGCCGCGCGGACAGTTTCGGCTGGGGCGTGGTGTTCTCGGACCAGACCCTGGGCAAGCTGCAGGCCGCCGATGCCGCCAGCGCCGTGGCCATCCTCGGCGCCTTCAAGCATTGGGACGACATCGCCATCCATTTCAAGGGCCGCACCGTGACGTCCGGCGGCCATGGCTTTTGCGGCATCGCCCGCCGGCGCCTGCTGGCCATCCTGCAGGCGCGCTGCGAGGAAGTGGGCGTGCGCCTGCTGTTCGACACCCCGGTGGACGACGAGCTGGCCCTCGCGCGCCGCTTCGATGCCGACTTGCTGCTCGCCGGCGACGGCATCCACAGCCGCATCCGCACGCGCCACGCGGCCACCTTCCAGCCGCAGATCGACCAGCGCCATTGCCGCTACGTCTGGCTCGGCACCACCAGGCGCTTCGATGCGTTTACCTTTGCGTTCGAGCATACCGAAGAAGGCTGGTTCCAGGCGCACGCCTATCGCTACGACGACACGACCTCGACCTTCATCGTCGAGACCCCGGAAAGCGTGTGGCGGGCCGCCGGCCTGGAGGAACTGGACACCGGGCAGACGCTGGCCTTCTGCGAGCGCCTGTTCGCGCGCCACCTGGACGGCCACCCGCTGCTGGCCGCCGCCGGCCACGACCGCATCGAAAGCCGCGGCGCGGCGATGTGGGCGCGCTTTCCGCGCCTGGTGTGCCGCGAGTGGGTGCACTGGGAAGATCTCGACGGGCGCCGCCTGCCGATCGTGCTGCTCGGCGACGCCGCCCACAGCGCCCACTTCTCGATCGGCTCGGGCACCAGGCTGGCGCTGGAAGACGCGATCGAACTGGCCGTGCGCTGCCGCGGCCGTACGGCGGCCGAGCTGCCCGCCGTGCTCGACGGCTACCGCGCCGCGCGTGCGGTCGAGGTGCTCAAGCTGCAGAGCGCGGCGCGCAATTCGATGGAATGGTTCGAGAACGTGGCGCGCTACAGCGCCATGGAAGCCGAGCAGTTCGCGTATTCGCTGCTCACGCGCAGCCAGCGCCTGTCGCACGAAAACCTGCGCCTGCGCGACCCGGCCTACGTGGCCGGCTTCGAGCGCTGGCTGGCGCGGCGCGCCTGCGAGCAGGCCGGGCAGCCGCCGCGCTGCGACACTTTCCATCATGCGCCCGACGACGAGGAAGCGGCGCCGCCGCCGATGTTCACGCCCTACCGGGTGCGCGGCGTGGTGCTGAAGAACCGCATCGTGGTCTCGCCCATGGCCCAGTATTCGGCGGTCGACGGCCTGGTGGGCGACTACCACCTGGTGCACCTGGGCGCGCGCGCCCTCGGCGGCGCGGCGCTGGTAATGGCCGAGATGACCTGCGTGTCAAGCGACGCCCGCATCACGCCGGGCTGCCCGGGTTTGTACGCGCCGAAGCACACGGCGGCCTGGCGCCGCATCGTCGACTTCGTGCACCAGAACTCGGATGCGAAGATCGGCGTGCAGCTCGGCCACGCCGGCGCCAAGGGCTCGACCCGGCCGGCCTGGGAAGGCATCGACCAGCCGCTCGCCACGGGCAACTGGCCGCTGGTGGCGGCCTCAAGCCAGCAGTACATCGCGGGCGTGTCGCAATGGGCGCTTGAAGCCAGCCGGGCCGACATGCTGCGCATCCGCGCCGACTTCGTACGCGCGGCGCTGGCGGCGCGCGAGGCCGGCTTCGACTGGCTGGAACTGCACTGCGCGCATGGTTACCTGCTATCGAGCTTCATTTCGCCGCTGACCAACCGCCGCGGCGACGGCTATGGCGGCAGCCTGGACAACCGCTGCCGCTTCCCGCTCGAGGTGTTCGCGGCCGTGCGCGCCGTCTGGCCGCAGGACCTGCCGATCAGCGTGCGCATCTCGGCCCACGACTGGGTCGAAGGCGGCATCA
>Ga0308158_10005415_pt1 | contig 10462 bp, 7 predicted proteins | sample PhyBR2_FD_201038 | JGI IMG/M metagenome (GOLD analysis project Ga0308158, IMG submission 201038) | Phyllosphere microbial communities from UC Gill Tract Community Farm, Albany, California, United States - DLSLB.R2 | ecosystem: Host-associated > Plants > Phyllosphere > Unclassified | place: USA...
GCTGTTTTGGCCGTATTGCCGCGCGCGATATCGTCTCTCCGCTTAACGTGCCGGGGTTTGATAATTCCGCGATGGACGGTTACGCGGTACGCCTGGCGGATCTCCAGACGGGTAACGCCCTGCCGGTAGCAGGTAAAGCCTTTGCGGGTCAGCCGTTTGGCGGCGAGTGGCCTGCGGGCACCTGCGTACGCATCATGACCGGCGCGCCGGTTCCGGCCGGCTGCGACGCCGTGGTGATGCAGGAAGAGACCGAACAGACCGACGACGGAGTGCGTTTTACCGCGAACGTTAAAGCGGGCCAGAACATCCGCCGCACGGGCGAAGATATCACGCTTGGCGCAACGGTCTTCGCCGCCGGACAGAAGCTGACGGTAGGTGAACTGCCGGTGCTGGCGTCGCTCGGCGTTGCTGAAATCGACGTGATCCGTAAAGTGCGCGTCGCCGTTTTCTCCACCGGCGACGAGCTGCAGCTTCCGGGCCAGCCGCTGCAGGACGGCCAAATTTACGACACCAACCGCCTGGCGGTACATCTGATGCTGGAGCAGCTGGGCTGCGAGGTGATTAACCTCGGCACCATTCCTGACGATCCGGAAAAACTGCGCGCCGCGTTTATCGAGGCGGATAACGCCGCCGACGTGATCATCAGCTCCGGCGGCGTCTCCGTGGGCGAAGCGGATTACACCAAAACCATCCTTGAAGAACTGGGCGAGATCGCCTTCTGGAAGCTGGCGATCAAGCCGGGCAAACCGTTCGCGTTTGGCAAGCTGCAACACAGCTGGTTCTGTGGCCTGCCGGGTAATCCGGTCTCGGCGGCACTCACCTTCTACCAGCTGGCGATCCCGCTGCTGGCGAAGCTTTCCGGCAACAGCGCCAGCCCGCTGCCTGAACGCCAGCGCGTTCGTGCCGCCACGCGCCTGAAAAAATCACCGGGCCGTCTCGATTTCCAGCGCGGTATTCTGGCGCGCAACGCGGACGGTGAGCTCGAAGTGAGCACCACCGGTCATCAGGGCTCGCACATTTTCAGCTCCTTCAGCCAGGGCAACTGCTTTATCGTGCTGGAGCGCGAGCGCGGCAACGTGGAAGCAGGCGAGTGGGTTGAGGTAGAGCGTTTTAACCACCTGTTCGGAGGCTGACATGACGGTGGAGCTGAGCGACCCGGAGATGATGCGCTACAACCGCCAGATTGTGCTGCGCGGGTTTGACTTCGAAGGCCAGGAAGCGCTCAAGGCGGCCAGCGTGCTGGTTGTCGGGCTCGGCGGTCTGGGCTGCGCCGCCGCGCAGTATCTTGCGGCGGCGGGCGTGGGCAGGATGACGCTGCTGGATTTCGATACCGTATCGGTATCCAACCTGCAGCGCCAGACGCTGCACAGCGACGCGACGGTTGGCCAGCCGAAAGTGGACTCTGCCCGCACGGCGCTGGCGCGCATCAACCCCAACGTTCAGTTCACCCTGATTGACGCAATGCTGGATGACGACGCGCTGTCCGCGCAGATTGCGCAGCACAACCTGGTGCTGGACTGCACCGATAACGTCACCGTCCGTAACCAGCTGAACGCAGGCTGTTTTGCCCACAAAATCCCGCTGGTCTCCGGCGCGGCGATCCGCATGGAGGGGCAAATCACTGTTTTTACCTACGCTGAGGGCGAACCCTGCTACCGCTGCCTGAGCCGCCTGTTCGGCGAGAACGCGCTAACCTGCGTTGAGGCGGGCGTGATGGCGCCGCTGGTCGGCGTGATTGGCTCCCTGCAGGCGATGGAAGCGATCAAAGTCCTGGCGCACTACGGCACGCCTGCCGCGGGGAAAATCGTGATGTATGACGCGATGACCTGCCAGTTCCGCGAGATGAAGCTGATGCGTAACCCGGGGTGTGAGGTTTGTAGCAAATAAAAAAGTCGGGTGGCGGCTCCGCCTTACCCGACCTACAACGGCTCGAACGTAGGCCGGGTAAGCGTGAGCGCCACCCGGCAACAGCATTAGATAGACGTCCGTCCAAACGCGCTCTGCCAGTCCTGCTCAAACTTCACAATCGCCGCGTCTACTGCCGGAGAGGTAATAAACTGCTGCGCTACGTCCAGTGGCAGCGTGATGGATTCGCACCCTGCCAGCAGGCAGTCCAGCGCCTGACGCGGCGTTTTAAAGCTCGCGGCCAGCACTTTTGACTGCGGGGCGTGCAGCGTCAGCAGCTGCTGCAGTTCAACCACGGTCTGGATCCCGTCCCCGCCCTGCGCGTCCACGCGGTTAACGTAAGGCGCGACATACTCTGCCCCCGCCAGCGCGGAGAGCATCCCCTGCGCGGCGCCGTATACCGCCGTGCCCAGCGTCGGGATCCCTTCCGCTTTCAGCATCTTGATCGCCGCCAGCCCTTCCGCGGTCACCGGCACTTTCACCACCAGGTCGTTGATGATGGCGCGCAGCTTACGCGCGTCCTCCACCATCCCTTCGGCGGTGGTCGCCATCACCTGGGCGAACAGACGGCCTTTGCCGCCCAGCGCGTCGTGCAGCGCTGGCAGCAGCTCGTCCAGCGGCGTTTTACCTGCCGCCACAATGCTTGGGTTAGTGGTCACGCCCGCCAGCGGGAAGATACGCGCCAGCTTTTTAACTGCCGCAACGTCAGATGTGTCGAGATAAAGTTCCATGATGTCGCCCTCAAAATTAGCCTGCACTTACCCTATCACGACAAAACCTGCTCAGTAGTTGACCTGCATCAAGATAACTTTCATTCGAAAGTCATTTAATCTTCATATGCAACATGAGAGGCAAAATCATGATCTTCAATATTCAGCGTTACTCTACCCACGACGGCCCCGGTATTCGAACCGTGGTGTTCCTGAAAGGCTGCTCGCTGGGCTGTCGCTGGTGCCAGAACCCGGAAAGCCGCTCCCGCAGCCGGGACGTGCTGTTTGATGCGCGCCTGTGCCTGGACGGCTGCGATCTGTGCCAGCAGGCGGCGCCGGGCTGTATCGAACGCGCGCTGAACGGGCTGGTCATTCATCGTGAGAAGCTTGATGACGCCACGCTCAACGCCCTTACCGACTGCTGCCCGACGCAGGCGCTGACCGTCTGCGGTGAAGAGCAGCAGGTCGAGGAGATCATGGCGACCGTACTGCGCGATAAACCCTTCTACGACCGCAGCGGCGGCGGGATCACCCTCTCCGGCGGCGAGCCGTTTATGAACCCTGAGCTGGCGCACGCCCTGTTTAAAGCCAGCCACGAACAGGGGATCCACACCGCCGTGGAAACCTGCCTTCACGTGCCGTGGCACTATATCGAGCCGTCATTACCCTACGTCGATCTGTTCCTCGCCGACCTGAAGCACGTCGACGGTGACGTTTTCAAACAGTGGACGGACGGTTCGGCCAAGCGGATCCTGGACAACCTGAAACGCCTGGCCGCCGCCGGGAAAAAAATCACCATCCGCGTGCCGCTGATCCAGGGCTTTAACGCCGATGAAGCGTCCATAACCGCCATTACCAACTTCGCCGCCGACGAACTCGGCGTCGAGGATATTCATTTTCTGCCGTATCACACGCTGGGCATGAACAAATACACCCTGCTCGGCCAACCCTACTCTGCCCCTGACAAACCGCTGGATAACCCTGCCCTGCTGGATTTCGCGCAGCAGTACGCCTGCCAGAAAGGGTTAACCGCGACCTTACGAGGATAAACCTATGACAACCCTGAATCTCAACACCCTCAGCGAGCGCATTAAAGCGCACAAAATGGCCCTGGTGCATATCGTCAAGCCGCCGGTCTGTACCGAGCGCGCGCAGCATTACACCGAGATGTATCAGCAGCACATGGACAAGCCGATCCCGGTGCGTCGCGCCCTGGCGCTGGCGCATCACCTGGCTGAACGCACCATCTGGATCAAACACGACGAGCTGATTATCGGTAACCAGGCAAGCGAAGTGCGCGCCGCGCCGATTTTCCCGGAATACACCGTCTCCTGGATTGAGAAAGAGATCGACGATCTGGCGGACCGCCCGGGCGCGGGCTTTGCGGTGAGCGAAGAGAACAAGCGCGTGCTGCATGAGATCTGCCCGTGGTGGCGCGGCCAGACTGTGCAGGATCGCTGCTACGGCATGTTCACCGACGAGCAGAAAGGCCTGCTGGAAACCGGCATTATCAAAGCCGAAGGCAATATGACCTCCGGCGACGCGCACCTGGCGGTGAACTTCCCGCTGGTGCTGGAGAAAGGCCTCGACGGCCTGCGCGCCAAAGTGGCCGAGCGCCGCTCGCGCATCAACCTGACGGTGCTGGAAGACCTGCACGGCGACCAGTTCCTGAAGGCGATTGATATCGTGCTGGAAGCGGTGAGCCTGCACATCAAACGCTTTGCCGATCTGGCGCGTGAAATGGCGTCTACCGAAACCCGCGAAAGCCGCCGCGACGAGCTGCTGGCGATGGCGGAAAACTGCGACACCATTGCCCACGAGCCGCCAAAAACCTTCTGGCAGGCGCTGCAGCTGTGCTACTTCATTCAGCTGATCCTGCAGATTGAGTCCAACGGCCACTCCGTCTCCTTCGCGCGTATGGACCAGTATCTCTATCCGTACTACCGCCGCGACGTGGAGCTGAACCAGAGCCTCGACCGCGAGCACGCCATCGAGCTGCTGCACAGCTGCTGGCTGAAGCTGCTGGAAGTAAACAAGATCCGCTCCGGCTCGCACTCCAAGGCTTCCGCCGGTAGCCCGCTGTACCAGAACGTCACCATCGGCGGCCAGAAGCTGGTCAACGGTGAGCCGATGGACGCGGTGAACCCGCTCTCCTACGCAATTCTGGAATCCTGCGGTCGCCTGCGCTCCACCCAGCCGAACCTGAGCGTGCGCTACCACGCGGGCATGAGCAACGACTTCCTCGACGCCTGCGTGCAGGTGATCCGCTGCGGCTTCGGCATGCCCGCGTTCAACAACGATGAAATCGTCATTCCGGAATTCATCAAGCTCGGCGTTGAACGCGACGACGCCTACGACTACGCGGCCATCGGCTGTATCGAAACCGCGGTGGGCGGCAAGTGGGGCTATCGCTGCACCGGCATGAGCTTCATCAACTTCGCCCGCGTGATGCTGGCGGCGCTGGAAGGCGGGCGCGACGCCACCAGCGGCAAGGTGTTCCTGCCGCAGGAAAAAGCGCTCTCCGCCGGTAACTTCGACAACTTCGAGGAGGTGATGGCGACGTGGGACAGCCAGATCCGCTACTACACCCGCAAATCCATCGAGATTGAGTACGTGGTGGACACCATGCTGGAAGAGAACGTCCACGATATTCTCTGCTCGGCGCTGGTGGACGACTGCATCGAACGTGCGAAAAGCATCAAGCAGGGCGGCGCGAAGTATGACTGGGTCTCCGGTCTGCAGGTGGGTATCGCCAATCTCGGCAACAGCCTGGCGGCGGTGAAAAAGCTGGTGTTCGAACAGGGCACTATCGGTCAGCAGCAGCTGGCGGCCGCGCTGGCGGATGACTTCGAGGGGCTGACCCACGAGCAGCTGCGCCAGCGCCTGATCAACGGCGCGCCGAAGTACGGCAACGACGACGACAGCGTGGATATGCTGCTGACGCGCGCCTATCAGACCTACATCGAAGAGCTGAAGAAGTACCACAACCCGCGCCATGGCCGCGGCCCGATTGGCGGTAACTACTACGCGGGCACCTCCTCGATTTCCGCAAACGTGCCGTTTGGCGCGGCGACAATGGCCACCCCGGACGGCCGTAAGGCACACACCCCGCTGGCGGAAGGGGCAAGCCCGGCTTCCGGTACGGACCACCTCGGCCCGACGGCGGTGATTGGCTCGGTGGGTAAACTGCCTACCGAGGCGATTCTCGGCGGCGTGCTGCTGAACCAGAAGCTGAACCCATCAACGCTGGAAAACGACAGCGATCGCCAGAAGCTGATGGTGCTGCTGCGCACCTTCTTCGAGGTGCATAAAGGCTGGCATATTCAGTACAACATCGTCTCGCGCGAAACGCTGCTGGAAGCGAAGAAACATCCTGACCAGTATCGTGACCTGGTGGTGCGCGTGGCGGGCTACTCGGCGTTCTTCACCGCCCTGTCGCCGGATGCGCAGGACGATATTATCGCCCGTACTGAGCATACGCTGTAAAAAAACGCCCGGTGGCGCTTCGCTTACCGGGCCTACATTGTCTCCCCGTAGGCCGGGTAAGGCGAAGCCGCCACCCGGCTTTCTGACTTTCATTCGAAATTAAATTTGTGCTCCCCGTCACCTTGTTATTAGAATGTTTCAAAACGCAGTGACCCAGGAGCACAGTATGACCGTTAAAGTTATCGTCACCGATATGGACGGAACTTTCCTTGATGATGCCAAGCAGTACGATCGTGACCGCTTCCAGGCACAGTTTGAACAGCTTAAAGCCCGCGACATTGAATTTGTGGTCGCCAGCGGCAACCAGTATTACCAGCTCATCTCCTTCTTCCCGGAGCTGAAAGACAGGATCTCCTTCGTGGCGGAAAACGGCGCGCTGGTGTTCGATCGCGGCGAACAGATTTTCCACGGCGAGCTGACGCGTCATGAATCGCAGATCGTGATTGGCGAACTGCTGAAAGACAAAGGGCTGAACTTCGTGGCCTGCGGGCTGGAGAGCGCCTACGTCAGCGACCAGGCCCCTGAAGAATTTGTGGCGCTGATGTCAAAGCACTATCACCGCTTAAAGCGCATCAGCGATTACCGCGACATTGACGACGTGCTGTTTAAGTTCTCCCTGAACCTGCCGGACAGCGATATCCCTAATCTGGTGGATAAACTTCACGTCTCCCTGGACGGCATCATGAAGCCGGTCACCAGCGGCTTTGGTTTTGTGGATTTAATTATCCCCGGCCTGCACAAAGCCAACGGCATTAGCCGCCTGCTGAAACGCTGGAAAATTTCCCCGCAAGAATGCGTGGCCATTGGCGACAGCGGCAACGATGCCGAGATGCTGAAGCTGGTGAAATATTCCTTTGCGATGGGTAACGCGGCGCAGAGCATCAAAGAAATCAGCCGCTACAGCACCGACGACAACAACCATCAGGGCGCGCTGAACGTCATTCAGGCCGTGCTCGACAACCATTCCCCGTTCGACGCCTGATCCTCTCCTCGCCGGAGCCTCGCTCCGGCCTCTCACTCTTTTTCCGTCCTGTGGCTTGCGTCAAGTTTTTAAACTTGCATTAACTTATTTTTAACTTAAAGTATCACTTGTAGACACTTTTACTTTCGAATGAAAGATGCGAGGCGGTTATGACCTTTACCAGTGAAACTTTGCCAGCGGATCACAAAGCGGCAATCCGTCAGTTAAAACGTGAGCTGCGCGCGCAGATCGGCGACGTGCAGGCGGTGTTTAATAAGCTCAGCGATAAAATTGCCACCCGCGTGGCGGAAATCAACGCCCTTAAGAACAAAGGCGAATCCGTCTGGCCGGAGATCCCCTTTGCGGACGTAAAAAACGGCACCATTACCGACGCACAGCGCGAAGCCGTTAAGCGCCGCGGCTGCGCGGTGATTAAAGGTCATTTCCCGCGCGAGCAGGCGCTGGCGTGGGATCAGTCGATGCTCGACTACCTCGATCTGAACAAATTTGACGAAGTGTACAAAGGGCCAGGCGATAACTTCTTCGGCACCCTAACGGCCTCTCGTCCGGAGATTTATCCGATTTACTGGTCGCAGGCGCAGATGCAGGCGCGCCAAAGCGAAGAGATGGCACAGGTGCAGTCGTTCCTGAACCGTTTATGGACATTCGAGAGCAACGGCAAGCAGTGGTTCGACCCGGACGTGAGCGTGATTTACCCGGATCGTATCCGCCGCCGTCCGCCGGGAACCACTTCGAAAGGGCTGGGCGCGCATACCGACTCCGGCGCGCTGGAGCGCTGGCTGCTTCCGGCCTATCAGCAGGTCTTTGCCCGCGTGTTTGACGGCAACGTCGATAAGTACGATCCGTGGAACGCCGCGCACCGCACCGAAGTGGAAGAGTACACCGTCGACAACACCACCAAATGCTCGGTGTTCCGCACCTTCCAGGGCTGGACGGCGCTGTCGGATATGATCCCCGGACAGGGCTTGCTGCACGTGGTGCCAATCCCGGAAGCGATGGCCTATATCCTGCTGCGTCCGCTGCTGGACGACGTGCCGGAAGATGAGCTGTGCGGCGTGGCGCCGGGGCGCGTGCTGCCGGTTTCCGAGAAGTGGCACCCGCTGCTCATCGAGGCATTAAGCAGCATTCCGGCACTCGAGGCGGGCGATTCCGTGTGGTGGCACTGCGATGTGATCCACTCCGTCGCGCCGGTGGAAAATCAGCAGGGCTGGGGCAACGTGATGTACATTCCTGCCGCGCCGATGTGCGAGAAAAACCTCGCCTACGCGAAAAAGGTCAAGGAAGCGCTGGAAACCGGCGCGTCGCCGGGAGACTTCCCGCGCGAGGATTATGAAAAGAGCTGGCAGGACCGCTTTACCGTGAACGATCTCAACATCCACGGCAAGCGCGCGCTGGGCATGGTCTAACTGTCGTACAGCCCTTCCCGCTCTACGGCGGTGCGTCGTTTCCCCTGACGTATCCGCCGTACCGATTCCCGTACGGTCAGGGTTCCATTAAGCAACAGCGTGCCTACCGGCGCGTCCGGGCGCATCAGCCGCTGCTGCAGCATATATACCGCTTCTGTTCCCAGCTCATCGCGCGGAACGTGCACGGCCGTTAATGGAACATCCTGAATCGCCGCCAGATTAAACCCGTCTATGCTCATCACCGACACGTCCTGCGGCACGCGCAGACCGTGGTTTTGTAATGCGCTAATAGTGCCCGCCGCCATAAAGTCGCCGCCGACCAGAAACGCCGTCGGCAGGTCTTTGCCCTTCTGCTGGTTAAGCCACTCGCTGACCATCTGTTCCGTTTCACGCGCGCTGAAGCTGGGCACCACCAGCAGATCGCGTTTATCGTTGAACTTCAGGTTGTGGGACAGCCACGCATCGCGGATCCCCGACAGGCGCAGCTCCATGGTGTAGCGACGCAGGCACAGCACGTTCATCACCTCACGGTGTCCCATCTCGAACAGGTACTCCGCTGCCCGCTCGCCAATGGCGCGATGATCCGGCGCGACGGCCGGCAGACGCATGTGGCGGTCCCGGCAGTTAATCAGCATGCAGGGTTTGCCCACGTCCACCGCCAGATCGTGGATGTGGGGATCGTCGATGCCAAGAAGGATTGCCGCCTGGGTATCCGCTTCGTTCATCCGCGCCAGAAACAGCTGGGCGTCGCTGTCGTTCTCTTCCAGCGCGCAGTAGCGAAGTCGCACGTCGTGGGACGCCAGGCCTTTACTCACGCTCTGGATCACGCGGTAGTAAAAGATGTCGGACCGCTCGTCGAAGGCGCGCTGGGGGGCAAAAACCACCAGGCTATTGAGCAGTAACCGCCCCGCCGCCATGCCCTCCATTACCCCCAGCTCCCGCGCGCACGCCAGCACCTTTGCGCGCGCTTTTTCACTGGTATTCGCTTTCCCGGCCAGCACCCGCGACACGGTGCTGATCGAGAGCTGCGTTCGGGCGGCGATTTCGGTGATTTTTAGCCTTTTGTCCATTTTGTGATCTGGCTCCATTTGCGAAATGAAAAAATTTTCATAGCGTATCCGTCAGGCAATAACTGACATAAATACCATCATGCCAGAGGCTTTTCGTCAGTTATGAGAAATTTTGCACAAAATCCACTATTGCCTGCTCATTTTCTCCCTTAAGGTGAACTTGTCACACAACTTCCATACTAGTTGTATAGCAACTTAAGCAGTTTAAACGGATAGAAATCAAAGAGATAAAAATCTGTGTGACACCTGAACCTCCGTCCCCTTACCGTCCGTCTTGTGGAGAGTAAAATGAGTCAGGACATCAATAACACCGTTGCTACAAGCAAAACCCGTCGCGTCATCAAGAACCTACGCTGGTACGTGCTGGTGCTGTTCTTACTTGGCGTCACCGTTAACTACATCACCCGAAATTCGTTAGGCATTCTTGCCCCCGAGCTGAAAGAGAGCCTCGGGATCACCACCGAGCAGTACTCCTGGATCGTCGGTGCGTTCCAGATCGCCTACACCATCTTCCAGCCCCTGTGCGGCTGGCTGATTGACGTCATCGGCCTGAAGATTGGCTTTATGGTCTGCGCCGGGATCTGGGCGCTGATGTGTATTTTCCACGCGGGCGCCGGAAGCTGGCTGCACCTGGCGATTCTGCGCTTCTTTATGGGTGCCTCTGAAGCCGCCGCCACCCCGGCGAACGCCAAAACCATCGGCGAATGGTTCCCGAAATCAGAGCGCCCCGTAGCCGCAGGCTGGGCGGGCGTGGGCTTCTCCATCGGCGCGATGCTGGCCCCGCCTATCATCTACTTTGCTCACGCCTCGTTCGGCTGGCAGGGCGCGTTTATGTTTACCGGCGTGCTGGCGCTGCTGTGGGTGATCCTGTGGTGGGCGTTCTACCACAACCCGGAGCAGCAC
>Ga0308158_10005416_pt1 | contig 10461 bp, 14 predicted proteins | sample PhyBR2_FD_201038 | JGI IMG/M metagenome (GOLD analysis project Ga0308158, IMG submission 201038) | Phyllosphere microbial communities from UC Gill Tract Community Farm, Albany, California, United States - DLSLB.R2 | ecosystem: Host-associated > Plants > Phyllosphere > Unclassified | place: USA...
CGACGCCGCAGCTTTGGCATCGGACCCTCACCTCAGGGTTTCATCCCGGGAGGGCGCTTAGCTCAGCTGGTAGAGCGGCTCGTTTACACCGAGTAGGTCGGCGGTTCGAACCCGTCAGCGCCCACCACAGTTTTCCGCTATTTTTTGCGGTTTCGCAGCATTGTCCCGAGCGGTTCGCGTGGTTCACATGAACCACGCGGCTCAGAAATCGAGGGCTGCGCTGGCATCTTGCATGAAGCTGGGGCTGTATCGCGCATAGGTCCGCTCGGTTACGCGGGTCGACGTATGCCCAAGATATTGCGCGATCTTTTGCATCGGCACGTCAGCCTCAGCCATCCACACGCCAGCCGTGTGGCGAAAAACGTGGGGTGAGCATGGAACGCCGGCACGTCGGGCAGCAGCGGTTATCGCGCGCCGGATGCTTTTGATTTGGGCGCCGGCATATTCAATTACGAACTCGGAGAGTGCGGCTGGTTGCACCTCTCCAAGTGCCAAACGTGCTCGTGTGTTGAGCGGCACTACCGTGCGTCGCTTGTTATTTACGTGCCGGCCGGCCGGGTTGAAGTTCGCTATTCCCCTGACCAGGTCGACGCGGTCCCAAGTCAGATCTAGCAACGCTGACATGCGGGCGCCGGTTGTTATCGCGAGAATCGCATAGAGCCGAACATGCGGGGTCTCGATCGCCGCCAGCAGCTTCGTGACCTCCGCTTTTGTCAGGTAGCGGTCGCGGGGAGCGCTTTCAGGCGGGATCCAAAGCTGTGGCGCTTCATCGCCATAACGGTGCCGGAGGCATGCCCGCAAAAACTCAAGCTCTGTTTTTGCGGTGCTATCGGTCCGTCCGGCCGCACGTCGGGCTTTGTGATAGGCCCGACAGTCGTCCCGATTTACGGCGCGACCGAGACGATGACCAAAGTGAGGGCCGAGGACTTTCCATAGGCCGTCAAACCGTTCGGTCCGTGTGACCACCTTTTTTCGGTCGGCAACATACGCCGTCCAGAGATCCTCTATCCTTTCGGACGCGGGTCGATGTCGGTGTGCCCAGATGTCACGAGCGCGAGCCTCGGCGAGGCCTCGGTCATCCGTGCCAAGCGCGATTCGAATGCGTCCCCGCTCGGCGTCCTTGAAGACGAGGGCGAGAGATCCGCGGTAGGGAGCAATTCGGTAGTCTGACATTCGAACCTTTCGACAGCGGCAGCGGGAATGCGAATCAGCTTCCCAAGTTTGAAGCCTTCAATCTCGCCGGCTCTATACATGCGGCGAACCTTGTCTGAGCTACAGCCCCATCGTTCGGCGAGGGTTTCGGGTGAAAAGGGACGTGCGATGCCCACTATGCTGCCTTTCGTTTAGCGAAGGCATTGCTGCCGGCGCGGCGATTGTAGAGGCGGAAACCCCGGTTCTGTGCGGTGAACATCAGCTCGGCGTAGCGATCGGCTTCCATGTCGCTCAGGACGCGGATACGTGCGGCGCGCTCGAGGCGGGCAAGCTCGCCTTCCTGCTCAAGATATGGGCTGAAGCTCGCCATCACCGGCGCCCGTCCGAGAGACTGGCGAGCAGCGTGAGCAACACAAAGGGGGCACAGATGATTGCGAGGACGATGGCCAGGACAGTGGCGAGTGCCATCTTGGCCTTGCGCCAGCGGTTTGGGGCAGTGTCAGTCGTCATGCTGCTACTCCGAATTGAAAAGGCATGCCGGCGCGGGGCGCGGCTGGCGCGATCGGCGCCGTCGATTTGGTGGGCGAGGGCGCGACGATCGCGGCGATGGGCGCCGGCGTCAGCGCGGGCTGGCGCAGGGCGCGATTACAGTCGGCGATCAGGCGGGCGCTTGGCTGCGCGGTCTCCCACCAGATCAGCGTGTCGATCGCGTCCGCAAAGCCGACGATCTCGTAATCGTTCGGCAACTCGATAGCCGCGGCGCGGGGGCGGCGCGCTGCGACCGTGAGGGCGTGCAGCCTCTCATAAGGCCATGCGCCGCCCAGCTCGGGATCCTGCGTCCACGCCGCCTCGGGCTGGCCGTCGACGATTGCCCACCAGGTGTACGCGATCGTCCCCATGATGCGGATGCCATCCGCCGCGGCGATCGGCGTCATGCGCCCGGCGTCGACCAGCTTGGGATAGCCGGTGATCCGAAGCGCGTGCAGCTGCGAGGCAACGCACGCGAGCAGCTCGTAATCATGTTGCCAGCGTGGGGCAGACATCAGATCATCCCCAGCGCTTGGAGGTACGTCTCGAGGATGGCTTCCTCTTCCTGGAACTCCTCCTTCGCCTTCAGGCGGATCGCCATGATCTTGCGCAGCGCCTTGCCGTCGTATCCGCGGCTCTTAGCCTCGGCGATGACGTCCTTCAGATCGTCCTGCGCGCCTTTGATCTCCTCGACGATTCGCTCGGCGCGCTCGACGAGCAGCCGCAGCTCCTCCGCGGCGGTCTCGCCGTTCGTCTGGATCGGATCGGGCACGACGCGCTTCTTGCGGCCCTTCGCAGTTGCGGCGGTGGGCTGGAACGGGGTCGGCATGTGACGGACCATTCCGCCAGCATCGCGCACCGTGCGCATGGTCATCATGGTCATCGGATCAGCTCCGCGATGAAGGGGGAGAGGGTGCGGACGGCTTCAATCAGGCCGGTGACGACGGCGCCGGTGGCTATGCCGCTGACGATCATCACGAAGGTCTGAAAGCCGTCGTCATCGGCTGGCCCGGGCGGGAGGCTGGCCATCACGCTGCGTCCTGCGCTGCGCGATCGAGGCAGGCGCCGCACGCGTCGGGCGCGCGCCACTGGCAGGGGCCATCAGCGACGGTGCACGGATCATAGGCCGAGCAGCCGCAACCCGAGCAGATCCGGATGTCGTCGGCGGGGGATTCGACGAGCTGGAAATAGACGTCCGGATCGAGCGGGAAGACCTTTGCCAGGCGCTCGATATGGCTGCGGTTCTTGGCCGTGTATCCGTCAGTTTCGAGCGCGCGCAGGAAGGCTGCGGTCATCGACCGATACGCGATGCGAGGCATCAGCTGTTCGGCGATCTGTGCGATCGTCATGTCGGCTGCGTTACGGCGCAGGCGGAGGTAGTTTGCCGGCGTCATGATTCGTGCGGCAATGGTGTTCCCGGGGCGGGGGTCATGGATAGAGACGTGCAACATCATGCGATCCTTCAATTTGCGGGGGATGTGGAGTGGTCAGGGTTGCGGAAGACCCAGCAGTTCACCGACTTGTCGGTGATCGAGTTGACCGTCTTGATGGCCTCGAACTTGCGGGCCTTCGACGACTTCAGCAGGCGCTTCAGCTCGTTGGCGGCACAGGGCATGCGCTGGTTCAGTTCGCCGCAGCGCTGCTCGAATTGGACGAGGCTGACGGCGAGCAGGTCGGGCGTGCGACTGTGGTTGATCGGCCGTTCGCAAGCGGGGCCGTCGAGCGCCCGCATGTGATCGACGCGCTCCCAGAACCATTCGACATGCGGGTGATCGGTCTCGACCGCCTTCTGCCGCTGCTCGAGCATCGTCACGATCATGCGGTGCGCGTCTGTGACGTCGGCGGGATCGATGTTTACGACCAGGAGCATGGCGTCGAGCATTGCGGCGAGCTGGGCGTGATTCTTGGCCAGGCGCCCGTTGCGGATCCCCGGATGCTTCAGCATCGCCGTCTCATGGTGGGCGAAGGCGGCGCGGTAGCGCTCGAGGATATCCTTCTCGCGCCGGGCGACGTGGACCGGAAAGCCGCTGATGTCCTCCATCGGCATCGCCGAGAGACGTTCGGCCGCAAGCTTGCCGGCCGCGCTGAAATGCGACTTGTCGAAATGGATGCCTAGGATTCGCTCGGTGATGGCTGGCGAGCCCTCGACGACGTCGTTCTGGGCGATGACGATCGCGCCGCGGAAGGGCGGCTCGAAGGTCTCCATGCCGGCATTGGCGATCGCGCGCGTGCGGACGGCGCGACCGTTATACGCGGTCTTCAGCTCGTCCCATTCGAAGCGCTTGGCGTGCGGGTTATCCTTGCCGCGATCGGCCTCGATCAGGACGACGGGGAGGTTGCCGACCTGCCCCATGCTGCGCGCGATGCCGGCGCCGGTGGCCTTGGTCGGGTCGAAACCCTCGTAATTGGCGCGCCCGTACAGCTTCCACAGGAATTCGAGCAGCGTCGACTTGCCGGTACCGGGCAGGCCGGTCGCCTCAAGGAACGCGAGCGAGTCCTGCATGTTGCGGATCTGCTCGGCGAAAAGCGCCAGAACCCAGAAGGCGAGAACGACGACGCCCTTGCCCCGGTAGGCGGTGACGAGGTCACTGACCCATGCCGTGTCGAGCTTGTCAGCATCATAGGCGATGCGCAGCAGGCGATCGGTTGTGCGCAGCTTGACCGAGCGTTTGCCGAGGACGAAATAATCGTCCTCATTGGGGTCAAATACGCGGCCGTTGTGCACGGCGATGTCGCCGAAGATCCACGCGCCATGTTCAATCGAATATCCGGTGTGCTGGATCGCCTCGACGGTCCGGATATTGCGCCACTGCATCTGCATCAGCCGGACGATCTGCGGCTGCGTGCCATTCCAGAGGGCCCCAGGTGCCACGGATGCCAGGCGCTTGGTAAACTCGCCGCTGGTCGTGACGGCCGAGCCCGAAAACGTCGCCTTCACGGTCGCGGTGGCGCTATCGGACGGGAAGTCGACGCGCAGGAAGTACGCGCCCTCCTCGAGCGCCGGGTCTTTCTGAAAATACAGCGTCCGAAACACACAATTGGCGAGTTCGGTGATGTCGACCGCTTCCGCTGCGGCGCGATCTACCCGCTCGAGCGGCGACATATCCTTGAAAGCGGCGAACTCAGGGTCGTCGCTTTCCATCCACTGCTGCTGGATCTGGTTGATGCGCTCGACCGAGAACGTCGCCCAGAGTTGACGTCCGCCAAAGACGAGCGGGAAGGACTGATACCGATCGCGCTTGTAGATGAGCAGCGCCTTTGCAGACGCGTCGGTCGCGATCGTGATCTCGCCGTTGTAGAGATAGCCGGCGCGATGTTCGCCGGTCAGCTCGTCGACCAGCGCGAGGTCGTTCCAGTCGCGCTTCTCACCCTCGCCATCGGCACGGACCTGCGCGGCGCCGACGTCCCAGCCGTCCTCGCGTGCCTGTTTCACGAACTTGCGGGTGAAGCTGACGCCTGCCTTGCCGACGTCGAACGCGAAAATGATCTTGGGCGGTGCCTTGCCTAGATCCGCTGCGGCGCGGCGCAGCGCGCCGAGCGCCTTCTCGGGGTAATTGTTGCAGCTCATCAAGCTGACGGCCGGCTGGCCGCCCGACTGGATCATGGCGATCGAGTCGAAGATGCCCTCAACGCACCAGATCGTATCGGCCGCGGCGAGCTGCTCGATCGGCAGCATCGACCACCATTCGCCGCGGTACGATCCGCCGTACCCGAAGTTCGCCTTCTTCTTCCCGAACCGACCGGGCTGGTCGATCAGGCGTTCCCAATAGGTGCCGCCCGGCAAGGGGAAGCGGACGGTCGCCGAGCCGATGTTCAGCTTCTGATCGAAGTAAGCTTCCTGCGTATAGAGTCCGCGCAGTCCCAGCAGATCGAAACCGCGGGCGTGTGACAGGTAGGCATCCGCCGCGGCGTTCGGCGCTTCCGGCGTCTTGACGTGACGCTTCGACCAGTCGTCGAAGATTTCAGGGTAGAGCTGCTTGACGCTGAAGGTCTCGCCGCATTTGTCCTCTCGGCCGCAGCGCAGGACCCATGGCTTCTCGGCATTCGCCCACAGTTCCTTCTTGCCGCAGCCACCATGCTCGGGCGGGCATTTGCCGCCCCGCAGATAGGTGCCCTTCATCTGAAGGCCGAAGTCGGTCTTCAGGCGGGACAGCAGGTCTCTGTGCAGATCTGAACGCATGTGAGGGGGCACGTCTTTCGGGCAAGCGGAGGGCGTTCCCGGCGACGGGGGTCGCGCCGGGTGGGTCAGGGCAGTGCAGGGTCGTTTGCGGCGAGGTGCCGCGTCGGCTTAGCTGGGGGCGGGCGTGGTCGCGGCCGGCGAGGTCACGACGTCATCATTGGCTGGCGTCCGGTTGTCGTCATTCGCTGGCAACGGCCGGGTCCTGCAGATGTTCGGGTTGGCAAAAGGGAGGCGGACCTCCGGGTTCGGGCAAGCGCTCGGCACGATCGTGCGGATGACCTGCAGCTCGGCAACAAAGACGTGGCCGCACGTGTCGTTCTCACAACGGTAGCGGATATGCCGCACCATCGTGGTCAGCGCTGCGCTGTTCCGGATCGCTGCTGGTCCGCTGCAATGCGGGCAGGAGATACCTGGAATACGGTGCTTGGTAGGCTTCGAGATAGTCATTGGGTCCCCCCAGTTTTCTCCGAGTGCGACCCCGCGCCGAACTGGAAGAAACGTGGCAGGCGTCGCATGAGCGCGCCAAGTGCCGTCTCAACCTGCTCGGCTTCGACCAGCGCGCGGTTGTGCGCGCGCGGGGAGGCGCCAGGTTGAGAGGCTTCGATAAGGGCGGCACCAAGCTCGCCGGCTTCCCGGACGAACAGCGCCGTTTCAGCTGCGAGGGCGCGGTAACATGCGTCCTCGTTGGAAATTTCGACGTCGACCGCATAGGCGAGCGCCTCAGTGTACGGCGCGGTTTTACCGCCCGCAGCACGATACGCGGAATCTAACGCAGCTGCCTGAAGCAAATTCGGCGCAGTCGTAGAGTTAGGCTGGCCCCAATATTGGACGGTGCGCGGGGTCCGGTCGGCGATCAGGCCCATTTCTTCCCAGCTGATCAAGGCGTGGATTGTCATTGTGGCTTGATCAAAGCCCTTCGCATGTCGCTCGAGCGTCATGAGTTCGCCCCTTTCATAATCATTGCGTGATCGAAATGGACGCCCGCCGCGTTGTGCGGCATATGTGACGCAAGGGAGGGGCGGCCCATGCTTGCAAGTGCCTGTTCGGCGGTGTCTGGAATTACGCAATCCGGCCAATTGGCAGGGTCACGGAACCACGCAGCGAATTTCTCCAGATTGTGGACGAGAAACGGCTTTCCATCCCGAAGGCGAGTGAAAAAAGCGCCGTTGTTGACTACGATAGTCGCGACTCGGGAAAGAGACTTGCCGCCACGCTTGGCGACCTGCTCTTCATACGAAGCGGCGAGCGTTCTCAACGCGTTCTCAAATGCTGCATCCATGCATTGCCTAATGCGGCATACGTGCATCACCTGTCAATGGACATCTACCGCTCGCGCATGCATTTTTGATGCTGCATAGGTGCCGCATGAACCCCCAAATTGTTACTCTTCAGGAACGCATCTCGGCGAAGCTCGGAGAGCTGAACGTTACGGCACGCGAAATATCGCTGGCGGCGGTCGGCAAGCCAGATGCGATCAGAAACATTCTGAAGAAAAATGCGATGCCAGCGATTGATCGGTTAGATCAAATCGCGCTGCACCTAGGAACAACCTCCGACTGGCTTCTCGGTCGCGAAAAAGCCGTCGCAAAAACGATCGTAGACGTTGACAACGTTCCGCCGGAAACCTTTCGCCGTCTTCCAAAAACGCTGCCTATCTATGGCACCGCGCTCGGCGCTGATTTAGAGTTTGATGACGATGGCGGCTTAATCATCGCTGTCGAACAAACGGAAGTGCATATGTCCGCTCCAATCGACTTCATGGCGCGGCCGATAGGTGTCACTGGTCGCCCGGATCTCTATGTGGTCGAGGTTTCCGGACATTCGATGGAGCCCCGCTACGGGCCAGGGCGTCGTTTGTTGGTTGACCCGCGACGATCGCCGGGTGTCGGAGAGGATGTCATTATCCAGCTCCGCGGGCCGACGTTCGATGGCGAGGAAATCAAGCACGTATTGATCAAAGAATTGGTGAAGCGGCGACCAGGTGTCGTCGTTCTGCGGCAGTTCAATCCGGAGATAGTTTTCGAAGTGCCGAATGAGAAAGTAGCGGCAGTTCATCGCGTGATGCATTGGGAAGAGGCGCTAGGCTTCTGAGCAAGTCGGTAGCGCTAGGCCATGCTCTCTAGCGTAAGCGCGGTCGTAAACCCGTGGTCGGGGAGGAGCTCGTGCGTTACGTCAGCGACGAGCCATTTCACGGCACAGATCTCGCTCTTGAACCCCGTCACGGTCACCGGCCGGTCGGGGTAGATCTCTAGCCGTCCCAGCGCGAGGCCGAGATCCAGCGAGCGCGGCTCGCGCGCGGCGCGCCCCTGTTCGGCGGTTGCGGCGCGGCGGGCTGCGTCCTCGCTGGCATAGGTCCGCGCCAGGCGCTTGACCTCGCCGGTGCCGCTGCCGACCGTTACGGTCTTTTTCTTCGCGCCTTTGCGATCATGCCAGTCGGCCGATACACTGCCCGCCTCTTCACGCTTGCGGATCCGGAAGCTGTGACGGTCGCCGTCCCCGCGGCGGATCGTGATCGCCGGGATCGTGGCACCGGTCGGTGTCGTCGCGGCGCCGGTCGTCGCGAAAATCAGCGCGCCGGCCTTCACCGTTGCCACCGCGTCATGTTCACGCCCCAGCCGGCGCAGCAGCGCAATGTCGCTCTCGCGGGTCTGTGCCATCGCCTTGATGGCGATCAACGCCAGAGCAGGCGCGCAGCGCGGCGTCAGGCGGTTGCGACCGGCGATCTCCTTCACGATCGCGCCGAGGGTCGTGTCGTGCCAGCTCTTCTCCCGGCGTGTGGCGATGGCACTGGTGAAGTCCGCCGCGCGCGCGCGGATCGTGATCTGGTCGGGCGGGCCGCTATGCTCGACCTCGTCGACGGTGAACTTGCCCTTGTCAACCAGGCCGACCGTCACGACGGATCCGGCTGACCAGCCGAGCTGGACGCTCAGCGTCGCACCCTCGCGCGGCATCGCCAGCCGGCCGTCCGAATCGTCGAGCGTGATCTCGAGCTGGTCTGCATCCCCGCCGCGGCGTTCGCTCAGGCGCAGCGTGACGAGGCGGGGCCGGATCCGGTCGGTCAGGTCAATGCCGTCGAGCGTCACCTTGAAGTCGGGGACGTTGTTGACCGCGGTCATGTGGCGACGCCCGTGTCTCGCGCGACCTCGAGGAGCTCGATCGCGAAGTCGATCTTGCGCGGCGTGCCATCAGGGAAGAACTCCTTCAGCCCCTCGTCGATGTCGGTGATGACGAAGGCGCCGTGCACGCGCCCGGTGCCGTCGACCAGCGGCCACGCCTTTCCTTCTGCGGCCATGTCGCGCAGCTGGTCGAGCGACGCGCGGCCCGCCATCAGCTCGGCATAGGCCGCGCCTGACAGGCTGATCTTGTCGTTCTCGCGGCCGAGGAACTGCGTGGCATCGATCGCGCCGACGCGACCGCTGCGCGCATGGCGCCAGCCGCTTTTGCGCTGCTGCTCCTGATAGGCGAGCGTCGGCAGCGAGAAGACGAACATGCCCAGCGCCATCATATTCACAGGTCGGCTCCATCAGGACGGTCGGCAAAGGACGACTGCGACATGGCGCGCTGGCGACCCTGCGCGCGTGCGAGGGCACGCTCGACCGCCGCGGCGAGCGCCTGCTCACTCTGGCCTGGCGCGCCATAGACGTTGATCGTGATCGGTGCCGCGGCGAAAGCACCGTTGCCGCCTCCTGCGGTCGAACCGGGCAATGATGCTGCGCCGGCAGGCGTCAACGCTGGCAGCGCGGTACCAACGGCCAGCGCCGCGGTGAGATCGCGCGACAGGCTGCCAATCCGCCGCACGGGCTCACCCGCGCCGCGGGCGATGCCGTTACTCAGGCCCTGCATCATGTAGCCGCCAAAGCCAGCGAACACGCGCGACGGCGAGCGAATGCCGAGCTTCTGCTTGAACCAGGTCGCGGCCGACGACGCTGCGCCGACGATCGTCGCCTTCAGCGCGCCAAGCATACCGGTGATGCCGTTGATCATGCCCGCGATGATGTTGCGCCCGAATTCGCCGAAGCGCGCGGGCAGGCCGGCGAACCAGCCGAGCGCACCGGTGACGACGCCGACGATGCCGCGCCAGAGCGCGCCGAACCACGCGGTGATCGGTCCCCAGTTGGCGTAGATCAGGTAGACCGCCGCGGCGAGCAGCGCGATCACGGCGATGATCGCCAGCACCGTGCCGAGGATCGGCAGCAGCCCGATCGACGCGGTCCCGCCGGCAACGCCCATCGCGATAAGGCCGGCATTCAGGATCGCGATCGGCCCCATGACCGCCGCGATAACAATTGCCGCACCGCCAAGCAGGATGAACATTACCGCGAGCGCTGAAGCCGCCAGCGCAATAGCCTTGGCAAGCACCGGATGGCGTTCCGTCCATCTGGCGATCACGCTGGCATAGCGCGATCCGCGCTCGGTAATCGCATTGACGGCGGGCAGAAGCATGGATCCGAGCGACACCCCGAGCACCTGGGCGTTGATGCGCAGCTGCTTGGTCTGTTCGGCCGAGTCCTTCATGCGCTCGGCAAAGTCGGTGTCGGTCGTGCCCGAGGCGCCGGCCGCAGTCGCGCGGATCCGGCGATATTCCTCGAGGTTCTGGATCA
>Ga0308158_10005421_pt1 | contig 10455 bp, 7 predicted proteins | sample PhyBR2_FD_201038 | JGI IMG/M metagenome (GOLD analysis project Ga0308158, IMG submission 201038) | Phyllosphere microbial communities from UC Gill Tract Community Farm, Albany, California, United States - DLSLB.R2 | ecosystem: Host-associated > Plants > Phyllosphere > Unclassified | place: USA...
CGCATCCCGCCTCGGGCATATCTACGACGGCTTGGGAACTACTTGAAGAATTCACGGATCCTCGATTTGTCACGTTCGAACTTGACGTGTTGTGGGCTGCGGATGCTGGCGTAGACGTGGCCCAGCTAATTAAGGACCATGGCATTCGCATCGAGCTGTTGCATGTCAAGGATGGGCTGCTGAACGGAACCAAACCGGCAATTCCAATGGACGTTGGGTATGGCGACATTGAATGGGGCCCAATTCTCGATGCCGCCCGAAAGCACGTGCGTTATTACGTCGTCGAACGTGACTCTGCGCAGCCAAATCCGAGGTTCGCCAGCAATAGCTTTGGCTTTCTTACTTGTCACTCACCCTGACAGCACATTGATGAACAAGAGAATTTCAAAAATCACTAATGAGCAATGAAGCTCATTCGACACCAGCGAGAGGAAAAAGGCGTGCGCCTATCAACAGAGAGCAACCCCAACCAGGTCCCTTCACCGTCGGAACAAAGCCGGGGACATTCTGCCGCTGGCCATGTGGGGCTGTGGCTCATCGGGGCTCGCGGTTCGGTAGCAACAACTGCGGCTACTGGTTTGGCCGCTATTAGGACAGGGCTGGCTCCAGCTACTGGTTGTGTAACGAGCCAGGACGGTTTTAGTTCCATCCCGTTGCCAAAATTCTCCGACTTGATCATCGGCGGACATGACATTAGCGATGTATCGATTGCTAAACGAGCAGAATATCTGGTGGGTGCGGGAATGCTCTCGCAACATTTGGTGAATGCCCTATATGAAGAATTGGAAGAAACCGATTCACGCATTAGGCCAGGCTACGATCCCAGCTGCAGGGGAGAGTCCCAGGCAGAAGCCGCTCGCCGACTGGCCAACGACATCAATGAGTTCAAGATAAGCAACTCATTGGATCGTGTTGTGGTCATCGATGTGTCATCGACCGAGGCGCCAATTGACTACCTGCCTGAATTTGATGATCTCGGTCTGCTTCTAGCAGCTCTTGAGGATCCGAGCCGCGACATACTGCCGCCTAGCTCTCTCAGTGCATATGCTTCAATTCTCGCGGAGGCATCCTATATCTGCTTCACACCTTCACCTTCGTTAAATATTCCGGCGCTGCGACAGCTAGCGGCAGAACGCGGGGTTCCGACTGCGGGCCAAGACGGAAAGACTGGTCAGACGTGGTTGCGCTCGGTTTTGGCGCCGGGACTCGCCGCGAGAGGGCTGAAGGTCTTGTCATGGTCGGGCGCTAATTTGCTGGGCGGTGGCGACGGTGCAACGTTGGCTGATCCGCAGGCTGTTGCCGGAAAACTGCAGTCCAAGAACCGGGGGCTTCAGTCACTTACCAATGGCGCCACAACACCATTGCACATTGATAACGTGCCTGATCTTGGCGAAACGAAGGTTGCCTGGGACCACATAAACGTGGAGGGCTTCTTGGGATCACGCGTAACTCTCCAAACGACATGGAGCGCCTACGACTCCATGTTGGCAGCGCCGATGATTCTGGACCTCGCTCGACTGATGGGATTGGCTGACGCATCCGGACGCAGAGGGCCGGTTGGTGAACTCGGGTTCTTTTTCAAGGATCCGTGGGGTAGCGATGAGCATTCCTTTGCTGAACAAAGTCGTCGCCTGCTGGAGTGGGCGCGAGAAGCTGGGACCCATGTGGCTCTTGAAAGGACGAACGAGAAGGACGCGACGCAATATGGAGTCGGTGCACGATGAGCTGGACCGATGACTACTTGGAACTGCTGCGGGCACCGGCAGTATTAACGGTTCTGGGTGACAGCTTGGCTGGTGCGGCAGCTGCGAAGCACTCGATGACAGGCCGCAGAAGCATAATGCCGCTGGCTAGCGCCAGCCTTTACGCCGCCGGCATGGCGCTAAATGACTTTGCAGACCGTGAAATCGACGCGGTGGAACGGCCAGAACGTCCCATTCCGTCCGGCCGCATCACACCGTCGGCGGCGTTGGCGACAGCTGCGGGGCTCACCGCCGTGGGCCTCGGGCTCAGCGCTATCGGCGGCGGAAAGCCAGCGTTGATGATCGGGGTTCCTCTAGCCGCGTCTATCTGGACTTATGACCTGGCAGCTAAGCGAAACGCAGTCACCGGAACTCTAGTAATGGGGGCATGCCGCGGCCTGGACGTACTTATGGGAGCCGGTACCGGCAGGCTTCGCGCTGCTCTGCCCGCCGCGCTCACTATGGCCGGCCACACGGTCGCGGTAACGGCATTATCTCGGGGCGAAGTCAATGGGACAAGCTCAGTAGTCGCAGCTAGCGCGGCTGCAACTACAGCATTGGTATCTTCGGTGGTGCTGGCAGGATCGGTAGTGACTGGAACTTCCGCAACATCACGGGATTCTTCAGAAAAAACCCGCAAAACGATCGCCAAGATAGCCGCTACATGCGCGGCGCTTGCTGTTTACACCGGCCAAAGCGGCAGGGCCCAATGGAGAGCAGCGCAAGACCCCAGCGCACATAATGCGTTGGGAGCAACCAAAGCAGGTATTCGTTCCATGATCCCTTTGCAGGCAGCGCTGACTCTGCGTCACGGCAGCCCCATGTCCGCGATCGCTATTGGGTCAGTGGATACCGCGGGAAGGCTGCTGCGTTCGGCATCAAAAATTCGGAAGATCAGCGAATCATGAGTGTTCAAAAAATTGAAACCTATCAAGATATGCCCTTTGCCGTGGGTTATGGAACCAATGGGTGGGCAGACCATCCGCTTCCAGTGGCCATCCCACTTCTTGCCGAGCAGGGCTACACGGCAATTGCACTGACGCTGGGTCATCCACATATTGACCCATTTGCCCAAGACCTCACGTCGCAACTTGCTGAAATTCGCACATTATTAGAGCGATATCAAATGCGGGTTGTGGTGGAGACAGGAACACGGTTCCTGCTAGACCCCAAGCGCAAGCACAGGCCCACCCTCGTGGACCAAGAAGCAGAAGCGCGTATGAACTTTCTGCGTCGTGCTATCGATATTGCTCGGGCCCTCGACGCGGAGTGCGTTTCCTTTTTCTCTGGCGTCATTCCAGAAGGAACCAAATCCAGCGAAGGGTGGGACTTGCTCGTCAAACGGCTAGCCGACCTAGTGATCTATGCAGCCGAGCGCGAGGTGCGCCTGAGCCTTGAGCCCGAACCCGGCATGCTGGTGGAAACCGTGGCAGATGCCTTACGCCTACGTTCCGAGCTTGGCGATCCTGATGCTTTGGGTATCACCGTGGATATTGGACATTGTGTAGTGGTAGAACCGGGCGGCGTCCAAGGCGCCTTGCAACAGGCCGGTGCGCTATTGGCCAATGTGCAACTCGATGACATGCTTGCTCATGCCCACGAGCATTTGCCATTTGGACAGGGCATAGTGGACCTTCCACAGGCATTGTCTACCCTGGCAGAAATGAACTACCAAGGTGTCGCTGCCGTTGAACTGCCTCGACATTCATGGGATGCGCCGGCGCTCGCCGAGAGCAGTTTGCGAGCTATTAGCCAAGCCTGGTCGGAGGCGAAAACTCAGAGTGCCCATGGCCGCTGGCTGAGCGATGCACTAGCCGCAATCGCTAACGACCCTCGCTGCCTGCCTCAAATTTTCGCGTTGGCAGGACGCACTGTCGCCAGAACTCCGATCAATGCCCAGGCCGATCCTACTGGGGTCATATTCGGCATGCGAGTTGACCATGCACGGGCAGACCTGATCGCGGAGCTGTTTACAGTTCAGGATCCCGAAGCCTTGGCGCAACACTTGCGCGACTTGTATTACCGAGGTGATTCGGCGGAGCGCCGTGGTGTACTGCGTGGCCTGAATAAGTTGGTTGATTCTGGGCGGCAATTAGAGGATCGGATGATCAACACCGGTCTGGAAATCACCGGTGATGCGTTGCGGACCAACGAAACCTCCCTGGTCGCGGCTGCCGTTGGAGCGTTTGGTGCCGCACATTTGGACCAGCATGCATGGCGGCATGCCGTACTCAAATTGGTATTCATGGGCGTGAGCTTGCGCGCGGTGCAAGATCTACACGTTCGGGCCGATGAAGAGCTGGCCCGAATGGCAAAGGATTTTGCAGCGGAGCGTCGCGCTGCCAACCGTTCAATTCCAGAAGACGTCGCATTGCTGACAGAGCTGCCAATCTATTCCGAACGATCAGACGAAGGTTAATATGCGTATCTTTGACCCACACATCCACATGACCAGCCGTACCACCAATGACTACGAAGCAATGTTCGCTTCGGGAGTGCGCGCCGTAGTAGAACCGGCGTTTTGGCTAGGACAACCCCGGACCAGCGTAGCTTCATACCTCGATTACTTTGACTCTCTTTTGGGGTGGGAAAGGTTTCGCGCGGCTCAATTTGGTATTCGCCATCACGCGACGATCGCGCTGAATCCCAAGGAAGCCAATGATCCTCGATGCGTCCCGGTCCTTGAAGAAATCCCTCGATACCTGGTGAAAGACGGAGTCGTGGCAGTGGGCGAAATTGGCTATGACTCGATGACCCCCGCAGAGGATCATGCATTCGCCAGTCAGCTGCAGATGGCCCGTGAATATCAGCTGCCAGTTCTGGTCCACACTCCGCATCGAGAAAAGCTCGCTGGCACTCGGCGTACCTTGGACGTCGTTCGTGAGTCTGGCATCGCTGCGGAATTTGTGCTGGTCGATCACCTCAATGAAACGAATATTGAGATGGTCAAGGACGCCGGTTCCTGGATGGGATTCTCGATTTATCCGGATACCAAAATGGACGAGGCCCGGATGGTCGCACTCTTAAAACGCTACGGTACCGAACGAATCCTTGTGAATTCTGCAGCTGACTGGGGTCGGTCGGATCCGCTAAAGACTCGAAAAACGGCTGATTGCATGCTGGCAGCTGGGTTTAGCGATGACGACGTAGACCAAGTCCTGTGGCGCAACCCCGTGGCTTTCTATGCACAAAGCCAGCAATTGATCTTGGACCCGATCCCGGGATTTGAAAGCGACAGATTCCCGGATCCGACTGCTGGATTCGAAGGAAATTCTGTACTACGTGGAGAACGAGTTTGATGAAATTGTCTTATTGCACCAACGTCCACCCTGCAGAAGACCTCGACGGCGTTATCGTTCAACTTCGTAACTACGCGAGTAAGATTCGCAAACAGGCGCGCATGGACACGCTGTCAGTCGGCTTGTGGATCCCCGCGGGGCTGGCCCAGCACCTGTCGGGTAGCGAATCAGCCCGAATGAAATTGGCAGAGGTGCTGAAATCCGAAGGCCTTCAGGTCAATACCATCAATGCTTTTCCCTACGGTGGATTCCACGACGAAGTCGTAAAACATGCTGTCTATCTGCCTACATGGGCGCAATCTGAACGCCTGGAATACACCGTCCAATGCGCGCAGATACTTGCTGAGCTACTTCCGGAGGGGGAAGTCGGATCTATTTCCACGCTGCCGCTTGCCTGGCGGGAGCCCTGGACCGAGGATCAGGATCAGGCGGCAACTCAAGCTTTTGCTCAATTAAGTGCCGAGTTGCGTGCGATTGAAGAACGAACCGGGCGAACAATTCGAATCGCAATTGAACCGGAACCAGGCTGTGTTTTAGACACCATCAATGACATTGTCGTTTGGCTTGGATCGCGCTTAGATCAAGGCATTGACGCGCGATTCATCGGCGTATGCGTGGATACGTGTCACCTCGCCGTGTCCTTTGCCGATCCTGCCGGCGCGATTGACCAAGTCCGAGAAGCTGGGCTGCGCGTTGTCAAAGTCCAGGCTTCGGCGGCCCTGCACGTGGTCGATCCCCAAGAACCAGCAGCCCGTGCGGCGTTGGCGAAATTTGTTGAACCCAAGTACCTTCACCAGGTACGAGAGTCCGGCGAGAACGCTGTGCTACCGACCGATGATCTAGATACTGCGTTGGCTTCCCTGCCTGCATCGGGCCCGTGGAGGGTTCATTTCCATATTCCGCTGCACCATCAACCAGCAGCACCCTTGCAAACGACTACCGATGTATTGAAAGCCACTGTAGCCGCAGTGAACCAGCTCGACTATGTCGATCAGATTCATCTGGATGTCGAAACTTACACGTGGAGTGTTCTGCCTCAGGACGGCGATGCCGGCGAAATAGGAATCGTGGAGGGCATCGCTGCCGAATTGGTTTGGGCCCAGGAACATCTGTTGGAACCGGCACGTATTTCGTGAATCAACACTCAAGCAACAAATCCTCAACCCAACCAGTGTGCTAGGAGCATTGTGAAGCCAATACTGCTACTCAACGTCGTCGGATTAACCTCGCGGGCGTTGTCCCATATGCCTCGATTATCGAAATTAGCCAGCCAAGGGTGGTCAGCTCAACTCGGTACCGTGTTACCGGCGGTCACCTGTTCGGCGCAGACAACCATGCTGACCGGTCTGGCACCTTCACAACACGGAATCGTCGGAAACGGTTGGTACTTTAGAGAACTCGGCGAGGTGCATCTGTGGCGCCAACACAATCGTTTGGTGCAAGGCGAAAGTATTTGGGAAACCGCCCGGCGTCGGGACCCGGAATATACATCGGCCAATATTTGCTGGTGGTATGCAATGGGGATGAGCACGGATGTCACCGTCACCCCACGACCGATTTACCACGCCGATGGGCGGAAATCGCCGGATGCATACGTGCGTCCGCCGGAATTACACGATGAACTGGTAGAAGCTCACGGTGAATTCCCGCTCTTCCAGTACTGGGGACCAACCGCAGCACTGACCTCAAGTCGTTGGATCGTCAATTCGACTCTCCACGTTATGCGCACACGAGCCCCGCGGTTGCTGACAACTTACGTCCCCCACCTGGACTATGATCTTCAGCGATTTGGTCCACGATCGCCACAAGCCGATCGGGCCGCCAGTGAGCTTGACACCGTTCTAGGTCCGTTGCTCGACGAAGCCCAGTCCAGCGGCTACACGGTGATGGTGGTAGCTGAATATGGGATCGAAGAAGCAAACAAGCCAGTAGATATCAATCGGGTTCTGCGCAGGGAAGGGCTGCTGGAAGTCTACGTCCAAGATGGCAAGGAGCAATTGGATCCTTGGACTTCTCAGGCGTTTGCCGTGGCAGACCACCAAGTAGCTCACGTCTATGTGAACCGTTCGGAAGATATCGATCGCGTAGCGGCGTTGCTTCGGTCAGTGGACGGCATTGACGAAGTGCTAGACCGCGAAGCACAGCAGAAGTACGGACTAGATCATGAACGCTCTGGCGAGCTCGTAGTGGTTGCGGATCCAGGTGCGTGGTTCACGTACTACTTCTGGCTGGACGACGATCGAGCTCCCGAATATGCGCGCGGAGTCGATATCCACCGTAAGCCTGGCTATGACCCTGCGGAACTGTTCTTCGACCCTGCTGATCGTTTTGCAAAAGCCAAGGCTGGGCTAAATCTTCTGAAGAAGAAAACCGGTCTCAGGTATTCGATGAGTACCGTGCCGTTGGATCCAACATGTGTCAGGGGCACCCATGGACGAATACCGGAATCCGACGAGGGGATGCCGCTCATTCTCTGTTCGGACGTTTCCGTCTCAACCGAAGTGTCGTCGCTCATTGAGTCCGGACGTCCCGTGCCAGCGGCCTCGGTAAAATCTTTAGTTTTGCAGTCGCAAGGTCTAGAAACGCCTGCGAAAGTCTGAGGATAGTTTCTGAAGCCCTTCCATTTTGTATTTTCAAACAACTAAAGAAAATCAAGGCTAGTTTGTTCGCTAGCCTCGATTTTCTGCTGGAAAAATTAATCGAAGGCCACAACTTTTTTGAGAATTTCCCTAGTTTGTTGTGTGAAACCACTAGCTAAATGTGAGATAAGACACTAACGTTCCAATTGACCCGATTCGGCTTGTTCCGAATCAATGGAGACAAGGAAGTGAACCATGAAAGTCAACCGAACAGGGAAGTCGGACTCAGCCGCGCGAAGCGAGCGATCCGTGCATCCTTCCAACCGACGGTCCTTGCGTTTAGGTGCGGGGCTGGCTGCGGCCGCCGTCTTGACCTCCGCGCTCGTGGGCGTGCCGGCATCAGCGGCACCCAACGCGGCTGAAGCATCGGTCCCACCAGATTCCGCATTTCAGAAAGTCACGTTGAATGATGCGCCTGGTGAGCCAATCGACCTAGCAGTGCTACCTGACGGCAGCGTTTTGCACACCACACGTGCCGGCAAAGTCTGGCTCAATGACGCAAAGTCAGGCGTGAACTCATTGGCTGCCGAGTTGAAGGTGTATCAACACGACGAAGAAGGTCTGCAAAGTATCGCGTTGGATCCCAAGTTCGGTACTGACGGCAACAACTGGGTCTACCTCTACTACGCACCTCCCATGAATACCCCAGTGGATGACCCTGAAACACCTGACGTCAATGAAGGGGATGCCCCGACTAGCGGTACCGCGGCTGACTTTGAACCCTTCAACGGAGTCAGCAGACTCTCGCGCTTTCAATTTGATGGCAAGTCCATCGATCTAGACAGCGAACAACAAATCATCGATGTTGCGGCGACGCGTGGCCTGTGCTGCCACGTGGGAGGCGACATAGTGTTTGACGCGGAGGGGAACCTCTACCTCTCGACGGGTGATGACACTAACCCATTCGTCTCAGGAGGGTATTCACCTATCGATGAGAACCCCGCTTCTAATCCAGGGTTTGATGCACAACGTACTGCCGCTAACACCAACGATCTGCGAGGAAAGGTCCTTCGCATCACGCCGAAGGACGGCGGTGGATATACGATTCCAGAGGGCAACTTGTTTGACGAAGGAACCGAGGGTGCACGGCCAGAGATTTTCCTGATGGGACTGCGCAACCCGTTCCGTATCGAACTGAATCAGCGCACCGGTGAATTGTACGTTGGCGACTACTCGCCTGATGCCAGCACCCCTGATCCTGACCGCGGGCCAGCTGGCACAGGTAAGTGGATTGTCGCTTCGAAACCAGGAAATTATGGTTGGCCATACTGTGCCACCGAGAACCTGCCGTACAACGATTACGACTTTGCGACAGGAACCTCGGGCGAAAAATTCGATTGCGCTGCTCCTGTGAATGAATCGCCGAACAACACGGGCCTAACGACGTTGCCACCAGTTGCCAAAGCAGACCTTTGGTATGGATACGGTCTTTCCGAAGAGTTCCCTGAACTTGGCACTGGCGGCATCGGTCCTATGGCTGGTCCTGCTTATGACTACGACGCAAAGGCAACTCGCGGTTCACATCCGGTCGCTTGGCCTTCGTACTTCGACGGCAAACCGCTGTTCTATGAATGGACACGCGATTACATCAAGGGCATAACGCTGGAAGATGGTGCTATTACCGCCATCGATGATGTGCTTGCTTCGGTGGTAACGGACAATCCTATGGACATGGAGTTCGGTCCCGACGGCGCGCTGTACGTACTTGAGTACGGCGATGGTTATTTCGGTGAGAATGAAGACGCACAGGTAGCACGCATCGATTATGTCGGGGTGGGCGGAAACCGCAGCCCGGTGGCCGTAGCTTCAGGAACGCCAACCGCTGGAACCTCGCCGCTTACCGTCGAATTCTCCAGTACAGGTACTGAAGACGCAGATGGCGACAAGCTGCGTTATGCATGGGATTTTGATTCCGATGGAGAAGTAGATTCCACCGAACCAAACCCGACTTTCACCTACGAAGCCGATGGCAACTACAAAGCCACTCTGACCGTGACTGACGTTGGTGGAAAGCATCGCGGGCGTCATTCGTCAGCAGAAGTGAATATTGAAGTTGGTAACCAGCAGCCAGTTATCGAGTTCATCACGCCCGTTCCAGGCCAGAGCTTCCAGTTTGGCGACACTGTCTCCTACGAAGTCAAGGTTACCGACGATCAGCCTGTTGATTGCTCGCTGGTAGAGGTCAGCTATATCCTGGGCCACCACACCCACGGACACCCGCAGACCACAACCAAGGGTTGCACTGGTACCTTTGTCACCACGGTGCCAGAAGGCCACGATCCTGCGGTGGATGACCTATCGGCAGTATTCAATGCTACTTATACCGATAAGGGTGACGAGGGATCAGATCCTCTGACCGGCACCGCCGAAGTAGTATTGCAAGCTAGCAGCAATTAATTACTGGGCACCTGCAACAAGAAATGCTGTTGGCTCGTTCCGTCGAGAACGAGCCAACAGCATTTTGCGTTGTCAGAGACCTGAATAGAACGGTTGGGAAGTGGACACTGATCAATCCGCCGTTGGTGTTGCATCCGTACTCAGCGCACGCGCTGGATTTGCGAGTAGGTCTTCAAATGCAAGTTCCGCAGCACCCACTATTACTGGATCCTCGCCCAGCGGCGCTAGCTCAATGGTCACGTGTTCGCGTTCTCCACGAGCCCCGGCGGCATGAACCGCCTCATCAAGGACGGATGGACAGAGCTTAGCGAGGATTCGCAAAAAGCCACCGAGGATGATCAGCGAAGGATTGAGCTGTCGTACCAAAGTACGGAGGGC
>Ga0308158_10005422_pt1 | contig 10455 bp, 9 predicted proteins | sample PhyBR2_FD_201038 | JGI IMG/M metagenome (GOLD analysis project Ga0308158, IMG submission 201038) | Phyllosphere microbial communities from UC Gill Tract Community Farm, Albany, California, United States - DLSLB.R2 | ecosystem: Host-associated > Plants > Phyllosphere > Unclassified | place: USA...
TCCATATAGCGCCTGCCTGACGGAAATGACTGGCGCGAGCGGGTGTAGCTCAGGGGTAGAGCACAACCTTGCCAAGGTTGGGGTCGAGGGTTCGAATCCCTTCGCCCGCTCCAGTTTTCCGATCAGATCTCTCAAAAAATCACAAAAATAACTATAAACGAGCAGACAAATCTGCGCGTGAGATGCATTTCGATCCTCGTTTCACTCCGGTCGGATTATGCTCTAAGCGAGGCAGGACTGCTGCGATCAGACATAGCGGCGATAGTTTCGCTCATCACCCGAGCGAATAGGCATTCAGGCAAAGCTGAAATCGAGACCGATATCGAGGTTGGGTGCACTGTGTGTCATCCAGCCAACAGAGATAAGATCGATGCCACTTGCGGCAACAGCTGCAACTGTCTCCGGGGTAATACCACCCGAAGCCTCGGCAATGGCCCGGCCGCCGATGATTTTCACCGCTTCGCGCAATTGCGCGGGCGACATGTTATCGAGCAGCACCGCATCGACACCAATTGCCATGGCTTCATGCAGTTGCTCAAGCGTATCGACCTCAACTTCGATTTTCACCATATGGCCTGCATGTGCTTTGGCGCGCTGGATGGCTTCAGCAACGCTACCTGCAACCGCGATATGATTGTCTTTGATGAGCACGGCATCATAAAGCGCAAACCGGTGGTTCATGCCACCGCCTGCCCGCACGGCATATTTTTGCAAGGCTCGCAGGCCCGGCATGGTTTTGCGCGTACATACGATTGCGGCCTTCGTGCCCTGAACGGCCTTGACCAGATTGGCCGTTGCGGTCGCAACACCAGACATATGGCCGAGAAAATTCAGCGCCGTCCGTTCGGCCGCAAGAATACTGCGTGAGGAACCCGATACCCGGGCAATCGTCGTGCCTTTTGCCAGAAAATCACCGTCATCGACCATTCGCTCAAAGGCGACTGAAGGATCGACAAGCCGAAAGGCCATTTCGGCAACGTCCAGCCCGGCGATAGCACCCGGCTGACGCAGGCTGAATACCATTGTCGAACGGTGATCCGAAGGCACAACCGCATTGCTGGTGATGTCGCCTGCAAGTCCGAGATCCTCCAAAAGCGTGGCGCGCACCAGCGGTTCGATGAGCAAAGGCGAAAGGCGTGGCAAATCCATCATGCGATCCTCGATAAAGGTTCAGGCAGAGCAATTTCGCGAGCGAGCGCAAAAGCCTGCTCGAATGTGTAAAAACTGCGCTTGGGTTGTGCGCTTTTCTCAGGATAATCTGTTCGGGCATGACTGCCACGAGACTCGCAGCGCTCAAATGCTGCGACACTCATAATAAGTGCCAACGCAGCCGCATCATCCGTTTGTGCGAGCGGCAGAAGTGCTGTAATCGCCGCACGCAAGCCCTCGTCATCGCGCAACAGACCCAGATACCGGGAAGCAATCGATCTCACATATGGGAGACTGGATGATGACGACGTGGCCTTCAATGCAAGCGGCAGCGTGGCCGTATGCGGCGTAGATGCTATAGCACGCCCGGCGCGAAGTCCCATGACGGCTGCTTCAAGAAGTGAATTGCTTGCCAGACGATTTGCACCATGCAGTCCCGTGCAGGCAGCTTCCCCCACGGCCCAAAGCCCCGGAAGTGTGCTCCGGCCATCGCCATCGGTAGTCACGCCGCCCATATGATAGTGGGTGGCAGGCCGAACCGGCATCAGATCGCAGGATGGATCGATACCATACTGCTTGCAGAGCGTATCAATGCCGGGAAACCGCTTTGCAAATCGCTTGCCCAATGATGCGCGTGCATCGAGAAACACTTTGCGGCCTTGCGCAAGTTGTTGTCCAATTGCCCGTGCAACGACATCGCGCGCGGCCAGTTCCTGCCCCGGAATATCCTGCATGAAGCGCTCGCCGCGATCATTGACAAGTATCGCCCCTTCACCACGCACCGCCTCGCTGATCAATGGCAAGCGGGAAGCTGAAACGGCCAAGGCCGTCGGATGAAACTGCACAAATTCCGTATCGGCAAGCACGGCACCGGCGCGCCCGGCAAGCGCTGCACCCTGACCAAGATTGCCAAGCGGCGTGGTGGTTGCCTCATAGAGCCCACCGGCGCCGCCTGTTGCAAGCACCACGGCACGGCCAGCAATTGGCCCAATACCTTCGAGTTCCACACCCGCAATGCGCCCCTCTTGTTTGACAAGCCGCAACGCGCGGGTGTTCTCCTTGATTGTTATCGATGGGGTGGCCCGCACTTTGTCAGCCAGCACGCGCATGATACCTGCGCCCGTCGCATCACCATCAACATGTGCGATGCGGTGACGGCTGTGAGCCGCCTCCAGACCCAGCGCATAAGATCGATCCGATTTTTGGTCGAAGCGAACGCCATAATTCTCAAGCGCTGTGATCGCTTCCCGCGCCGCTTCAATTATTTCGGCTGCAACAGCTGGATCACAAAGACCGGCACCGGCTGCCAATGTATCCGTCAGGTGCAATGCGGTGCTGTCGTCGTTACCGAGGCTTGCTGCGATGCCGCCTTGCGCCAGTGCGCTTGAGCCGTCGAAGGCCAAGGTCCCGGCTGTCATCAGCATCACAGGCTGCGGCGCAAGGGTCAGCGCTGTCATCAGCCCGGCAAGGCCGCTGCCGATAACGATCACAGGAGCGGCACTCATACTGCAAGCATCCGTTCGACCGCACGACGTGCAGGCTCAGCAATTGCCGGGTCAACCGTCACCTCATGGCGATTTTCTTCCAGTGCCTGCCGGATATTGGCAAGCGTGATCCGCTTCATGTGTGGGCAGAGATTGCAAGGCCGGATGAATTCGACCTCGGGATGATCAACGGCGACATTGTCGCTCATCGAACATTCGGTGAGCAGAACCACACGTTGCGGCTTTTTCTCGCCGACAAAATCCGACATGACAGCCGTTGATCCGGCGAAATCTGCGGCTTCCACCACTTCCGGCGGGCATTCCGGATGCGCCAGCACCATCACACCGGGATGGCTCTCGCGCAGTTCGCGAATGTCGTCGGGGGTGAAGCGCTCATGCACTTCGCAATGGCCGTGCCAGGCAAGGATTTCCACATGGGTTTCCCGCGCGATGTTCTGCGCGAGATATTCGTCAGGGATCATCAGCACGCGCGGCACGCCAAGCGACTCGACCACCTTTTTCGCATTGCCGGATGTGCAGCAAATATCGGATGCGGCCTTCACCGCAGCCGAGGTATTCACATAGGTGATGATCGGCACGCCCGGATGCGCCTCGCGCAGGAGTGCCACATCTTGCGGTGTGATCGAATCAGCAAGCGAGCAGCCCGCAGCCATATCGGGGATCAGCACCGTCTTTTTCGGGTTAAGCAGCTTGGCCGTCTCGGCCATGAAATGGACGCCTGCAAGCACAATGACATCGGCCTCCACATCAATCGCCTTACGAGCAAGTGCGAGACTGTCGCCAACAATATCCGCTACGCAGTGAAAGATTTCCGGGGTCTGGTAATTATGCGCGAGAATGACGGCATTGCGCTTGCGCTTGAGCTCAAGGATTGCCGCGACATCATCTTCGAACGCCATCCATTCGGCCTTTGGCAACACCGACGCCACGCGATCATAAAGCTTTGATACGGAAACGAATTTATTCATGGCGGCCTCCCGAGCAGCGCATAAAATTCCGCTATCGCGGAAAATCCAATTATACTCATTATGAGTATTTCATAGATGCGCAGTTATACTCGATTCGAGTATATTGTCAATCGCGAGAGATGGGGAGCTTTGTTCCTGCGAGATGGCGCTCGGAAAGCGCGCGTTCCTCGACAATCGAATAGCGGAAACGGAACAGTTTCGCGGGACGACCACCGGTTTCGCTGTCGCTTTCGCCGGTTTCTTCAACGAGGTCCTGCTGTTCGATCAGACGGCGGAAATTCTGTTTATGCAGTCGCAATCCCGCCAATGCCTCAACGGTGCGCTGCAACTGCAAAAGCGTGAAACTGTCGGGCATCAATTCAAAAACAACGGGGCGATATTTGATCTTGGCCCGCAACCGCGCGATGGCTGTCGCAAGAATGCGGCGATGATCGGCAAACATATGGCGACCGTTTTCCTCATCGCCCTTTCCGGCCTCGCTCACCAGACCTGCTTCATAGAGCAGTTCATAGCGCTGGAGAACAAGGTCCTCATTCCAGCGCTCGCCATTCAGTCCAAATGAGAATGCAATGCGCCGCAAGCGCTGGGCGGTCAGTTCAGCAGATGCCGCCTGATGCGACCAGACCCGCAGACCATTGCTCAAATGGCCAACAACCTCCGGCACGCCCTGCCGATGGTCTTCCCAAGGCAGATAATCATACCAGCCGCGCCAGCTGGCCTGCTGGCCAGCCGCATCGTCCTCGCGCACGAGGCCAAGATAGCTGATCGAAATCGTGCGCTCGCCCGGTCTGTGGCGGTCGCGATCGGCAAATGTGTAAAGTTGCTCAAGATAACCGACGGGATGCGCTGTTTCCGTCTGCACCCAGGCCCGCAGTCCGGCTTGCAACGAACGGTGTTCCGTCTCGAATGGACCGGATGGCAAAGCCTGCCCTTGACGCACAGTCATGACGCGCGGCTGCTCACCTGTGACAGCAGTCAAAACAGCGATCAGTTCGGTATGGGCAATATCGTCGGTCAATGCGGCAGCTTCTTTCTTCACTCAATCCCAAGAGACTTAACGCCCCCTATGAATGGTTGTGCGTTGGATAATACATAAAATCAATTCAAAAGCTTGCCGCACACAGGAGCTATCCGCCATAAAAAACGCCGCCCATTGGGCGGCGTTTCAATCGGACTAAACCGGTTGCGATTATGGCGTTACGTCGAAGCCAAACCACTTTTCGGAAAGCTTCTTGATCGTGCCGTCAGCCTTGGCTGCTTCGATGGCTTCGTTGAACATCTTCTGAAGTTCAGGTTCGTTCTTGCGAATGCCAACGGCAACACCACGACCGAGAATCCCACCCTTGAAGTAAGGGCCGGTCATGACGATGTCTTCATTACCCGGCTTCTTGGCAGCATCGCTAAGATAGGCCAGCGAAGCAACGATCAGATCGACACGACCCGACTTGAGATCAAGGTCATGCTGGTCAGTGGTCTTGTATTCGCGGATATCGGTTGAATCCTTGAAATACTTGTCGAGAAGGGTAAGGCCGAGCGAAGCGGTCTGAACACCAACGGTACGACCCTTGATTTCAGCTGAAATCTCGTCGATTGCCTTCTGGTTGGCTTCTTCATCCTTGGCAAGATAAAGCGTTTCGCCGGTGTGCGGCAGCTTGGCGAACGGGCTATCCTTCAGCGTTGCGAAGGTCTGTGGTGTCAGGCCATAGGAAACGGTGAAATCGATGGTTTCTTCACGCTTTGGCGTCGCGGTCAGGCCAGCCATGATCGCATCGAACTTGCCAGCATTGAGTGCCGGGATGATGCCGTCGAATGGCTGTGCAACCATGGTGCACTCGACCTTCATGCGCGCGCAGAGATCCTTGTAGAGATCAACTTCATAGCCATCGAGCGTGCCGTCTGGCTTGGTGAAGTTATACGGACGGAAAGCGCCTTCCGTTGCGATCGTGATCTTGGTCCACTTCTTTTCTTCTGCATGAGCAGAAGCGGTCGTGAGAACCAGTGCAGAAACGAACAGGGCTTTGAACAATCCCTTGGTCTTCATTTGAATTACCTTACGCAGTTATTTGCTGACGCGCCTTTTGGCATAGATCAGCGTTATTTGAAATAATCAGGCCGCATTTTCGTGGCTGATAAATTTGCGGAAACGCTCGGATTTCGAATTTCCGAACACTTCTTCAGGCGCGCCGTCTTCTTCGACCAATCCCTGATGCACAAACACCACACGATTGGACACATCACGGGCAAAACCCATTTCGTGGGTTACGACCAGCATGGTGCGGCCTTCTTCAGCCAAACCACGCATAACGCGCAGCACTTCGCCGACCAGTTCCGGATCGAGCGCCGATGTCGGCTCATCAAACAGCATGACTTTCGGCTTCATGGCGAGCGCACGCGCAATTGCTGCACGCTGCTGCTGACCGCCGGAAAGATGCGCCGGATAGAAGTCACGCTTGTCCGCGATGCCAACCTTGGCGAGCAGGGCTTCGGCTTCTTCCATACATTCAGCGCGCGACCGGCCCTGAACATAGATCGGTGCTTCGATGATGTTTTCGAGAATGGTCTTGTGTGACCAGAGATTGAAGCTCTGAAACACCATGCCAAGCTCGGATCGAATGCGCGACACCTGCTTCTTGTCAGTCGGATAGGCTTCACCCTTCGAGTTCTTCGCCATGCGAATAGTCTCGCCCGACACGGTCACAGTGCCCGAAGTGGGGATTTCCAACAGGTTGATGCAACGCAGGAAGGTTGACTTGCCGGAACCGGAAGAGCCGAGGATCGAGATCACTTCGCCTTCGCGTGCTTCAAGCGAGATACCCTTGAGCACCTCATTAGCGCCGAAACTTTTGCGCAGATTTTCGACTTTGAGCGCCACCGGGGCATTGGGAGAGACGACTTTACTCACGATGTTTTTCCTTCGGTGATGATCTTGACGACGGGCTGGCGCAGATATGGCGTCAGCTTGTATTCCGCGAACATCAGGGCGCGCGTCAAAACGAAGTTGATGGCGAGATAGATGGCACCTGCAATGACGAAGACTTCAATCGCACGATAGGTTTCCGCGATCAACTTGGCGGCGATGCCGGTCACTTCCATAAGCGTAATGATGGAGGCCAGCGAGGTTGCCTTGACCATGGAGATCATTTCATTGCCATAACCGGGCAGTGCCTGGCGGATTGCCAGTGGCATGACGATGCGGCGGAAGCAGGTGAACCGTGACATGCCGGAGGCTTTTGCGGCCTCGATCTGACCGCTTGGCACCGACAAAAGACCGCCACGGATGATTTCGCTGGCATAGGCTGCGTTGTTCAAAGTCAGCGCAATGATCGCACACCAATATGGCTCGCGCAGGATCGGCCACAGGAACGAGTAGCGGATGACCGGGAACTGGCTCAGGCCGTAATAGATGATGAAGATTTGCACCAGAAGCGGCGTGCCGCGAAACACAAACACATAGAGCCGGGCAATCCAGTCGAGAACTGCGATGCCCGACAAACGCATCATGGCAAAAAGCAGTGCCAATATTGCGCCAAAGATAATCGAACTTGCTGCAAGCTGCAGAGTCAGCGGTACGCCGCTGATCATCTGAAAGAAGGCTTCAGAATAGAATTGAAGGTTCATTTTGCCCTCCTGACGCCACGCGAGAAGTGGCGTTCAGCTCTTTGCAGGATAGTGCCTGAGACCGATGAAATCAGCAGGTACAATGCACCGGCAATGAGATAGAAATTGAACGGCAGACCTGTCGAGCCGGCACCAATCTGTGACTGGCGCAGAATATCAACCACGCCGACAACGGAGATCAATGCAGACTCCTTCAGCGCCACCTGCCAGACATTGCCAAGCCCCGGCAAAGCGTGACGCAACGCCAGGGGAGCAATGATACGGCGGAACTTGAGCGCCTGTCCCATGCCGCACGCGGAGGCCGCTTCAAGCTCGCCCTTGGAAACCGCACGGAATGCACCACGAAATACTTCCGTATGATGCGCGCCGCAGGAAATGCCGATTGCGAGCACACCTGCAAGAAATGCCGGAAAGCCAACAAAACCTTGTGCACCGAACATGTGGCCTATCGCGGTCACGGCAGCACTGCCACCGAAATAAAACAGATAGATCACCAGCAGATCAGGAATACCGCGAATGATTGTTGTGTAACCGTCGGCAATGCCGCGCAATGCAAGACCGCCCGAAATCTTCGCCCAGGCTGCAAGAACCCCGATAATTGCACCAAGAAGAAAGCCCACAACGGCAAGCGAAACACTCACCAGTGCGGCCATCATCAGCACATGGCCCCAGCCGTCCGGCCCGAAGCTTAAGATATCGAGAAAGGCCTTCATGATGCATCAGGCCTTGTTGGGCATAAGGAAATGAACGTCATATTGTTTTCCGGAAATCTCTTTTAGGCTGGTGCTTCATTGAGAGCGCATCGTTATATTTTCATCGAACACGCATCTTAGTCCTAAAACCGTTTCTTACTTTTCGGGATGCGCTTTAGCAGAAACAGGCAAGGCAGGCTGAACATTATCGGGGATTGGATTCACAAAAACAGCGCCGTCGAGCTTTTTTTCATGATCTTTTTTGGCTTTCTCGATCTCTTCCGGATTGAGGAAAAGCTCAATAGCTGTACTTCCCATAATCTTTGCCGCATGTGCCATGCCTTTATGCGCCGCAGGCAGCTTGCCCTGCGCCACCATCTGCCATGAATGAAGCGGCGTACCAATTGCACAGGTTGCGCCGCGCATCTGCACAGTCGGAACAACCCAACTTACACTTCCCACATCCGTCGAACCGACGAGCGAGTTATCGCCCTTATAAGGCTCATAGACGCCTTCGCAAAGCGCAAGTTCTGCCTTGGGTTCAACACCGAACCGGCGGAATGCATCGGAAATATCTTCTTTTGACAGTGTCGCCTGAAAGCGCTGTGCGGTTTCGCGGTCCTGTTCATCAAAAATTGGCGGCCCAAGGCGATCGAGCTCACGCTGCATCAATTGTTCCAGCGGTGCATTGCCAACGAGGTTGGCGTCACCGCTGACGATCTCACTGCGCACGGCCGTTTCTGTCATCAAGGCAGCACCTTCGGCTATCTTTTTAACCCGCTCAAGCAGAACCTGCATTTCCGGCAGGTTTCGCGCGCGGATCAGATAGCGCACACTGGCTTTGGCCTGCACGACGTTGGGCGCAAAACCACCCGTATCGGTGACGGCATAATGAATGCGTGCCGAAGACGGCATATGCTCGCGCATATAGTTGACGCCGACATTCATCAGCTCGACCCCATCAAGCGCACTGCGTCCAAGATGCGGCGCGGCGGCAGCGTGAGCGGCGCGACCCGTGAAGTGGAAATTGATTTCGTTGCAGGCCAGTGAAACCGGATCGTTTACGCCCGCAAAAGGGGCCGGATGCCAGCAGAAAGCGATATCGACATCATCGAACAGGCCTTCGCGCACCATGAAGCCTTTGGCCGATCCGCCTTCTTCGGCAGGGCAACCATAATAGCGCACACGACCCTTGATGCCATTGGCAGCGAGGTAATCCTTCACCGCGCTTGCTGCCAGCAGAGAGCCTGAACCAAGCAGGTTATGGCCGCAGCCGTGACCATTGCCGCCAGCTTCAATCGGCTGTTCTTCGGCAACACCGGCAATCTGGCTTAATCCGGGAAGTGCATCGAACTCACCCAGAATAGCGATGACCGGCCCTTCCTCCCCCGCTTCGCCCATCACAGCGGTCGGCAGGCCTGCGATCCCGCGCTCTACGCGAAAACCTTCCGCCTGCAACATGGCTGCATGAGCGTCGCTGGACTTATATTCTTCGTAATTCGTTTCCGGATTATCCCAAACCGTATCGCTCAGTTCGAAATAGGCGGCGCTTTTCGCGTCGACAATATCCCATATGTCGTGATGGTTCTTCAACTTGAGGTCCACGCTCTCGGCTAAGATTTCAACTTTTTAAACGGAAGAAGCCGATCAAGGACAACAGAGAAGCCCCTCATTCTGGCTTCCGCTTTTATCGGCTTTTATGGCTGAAACAATCCGATCTGACTGCTGCCACAGAAGAGAGCGCTCCTCCCGAGCTGTACCTAGAGGTACTCTAAACTTGTGGCAACCGATATAAGTGAAATTGCTCAAAAGACACGTCAGAAGTGGCATTATGGCCAACAAGAATTGCCGGTTTGATAAGCCAGTATACGCATGAGAAAAGATACACTCCAAGAAATGAATGCCTGTAAGACCGCGATCAGAGGCCGTTCCGGTTAAGACCGGCACAGCCTCCGATGCGCAGGTGAGCGCTTTCGAGCTCGGCTTCATCCATGTCTCACGCGCAAAAATTCAAACATTGAACTGGAAGCCATCAACCGTGAACGCTTGTCCCGTGATGAAACAAGGCTCGGAGGTCGCCAGAAAAGTCACCAGACGGGCAACATCATCGGCACAGCCAAGCCGTCCCAAAGCGATACCTCTGGTAACCTCATCCGCACGTTCGGTGACATTCGTATCGATCTCGGTCCGAATGACGCCGGGACATATGGCATTCACGGCAATGTTTGGTCCCAGCTCCTTGGCAAGGGAACGAGTCATGCCAAGGATACCGGCCTTTGCTGCCGCATAAGCGAATTTGCTGACTGCAGCCGTCACGCCACCTGAATAGGCATTGAGCGACGACATCGAAACAATCCGGCCACCGCCCTGTTTCAGCATATGTGGTGCAGTATGCTGAATATAGTTGAAGCAGCTTTTCAGATTGATCGCGATGGCCCGATCGAACTCGTCTTCTGAAATATCAAGAATGCCGACAGGGGCGGAACGCCCGGCATTATTGAGAAGGAAATCGAGGCGACCGAA
>Ga0308158_10005425_pt1 | contig 10454 bp, 7 predicted proteins | sample PhyBR2_FD_201038 | JGI IMG/M metagenome (GOLD analysis project Ga0308158, IMG submission 201038) | Phyllosphere microbial communities from UC Gill Tract Community Farm, Albany, California, United States - DLSLB.R2 | ecosystem: Host-associated > Plants > Phyllosphere > Unclassified | place: USA...
GCAAGCAAATTCTTGTCTAAGTCTTTTCAAGAAAATGCAGAGGACGGCCAAGCGAGTATCAGCAAGCTCGTGTTCGCCTTAAGTGCGCATAATCTATATTATGTTAAATACGCTATCTGAGGCGCAGCATCGAAGCGCAAGAATCACCTCCCTGCCGTTCGGCGAAGTAAAAGTGGTCACTTAAGCGAAGTAAATTTGAAACTCGCCGAATGAGAGACAGTAAATTTGAGACACCGGGTCCAATTCTCCCTATGAGAAACGACATGGGGGTCCCGAAAAATCGTGCAAAACCCAGTGTTAAATCCCCAGGTTCGAAAAGATACACTAAAACGTGGCGGTCAGTCGCCGACGTCACCCGCACTGCTGGCTTGAGGATCGCTGCCAGCGCGCCAAGGTATTAGCCAGGCGCGCTGGCAACGTGGACACGAGGACGATCGAGGCTGACGGCGCTCCGCAAGCGACGTTGGGCCCGGACGCTGCAATGTCCAGTGGTTGGCGGCTAAAGGTGTGGATCGTGCGGCTCAGCGTTTTGTCGCTCGAGCATGGGATGTTGGCGCATGAGGTTTCCGCCTCGCAGCGCCGGCAATTTGGATACTAGGACGAGCGAAACCGACATCGGGTCGTAAACGACGTCAGATTCAGACATGGCGCAATAGTAAGTCGTTAGCGTCTAGGACAGTTCAGGCCGTCCTGCACTCGATGTGAGGGACACTCGGGATACGCAAACTTGCGTCTTCTAAGCTGCGGCCATGAGTTAGCAGTGAATTGCGGCGGCAGTTCTCCGTAAAATCGCGGGTCGCGGTGGGGCCTTCCACGCGTGAAAACGTAGTGGCTCACTTGGCCAGTTGCTCTCGCTTGTACAGGACGAGTGCCTCTATTGGATCTTCCGACTTCGGGATTTCCAGGGCTCGAGCGGCAAGTATCGAATTCATTGCCCTTCGTACCGTCCGGGAGTGGCAATGCCCCGACCACGCCTTGCTCGCTGTAAGGATCCCAACATCTTCGCCAGATTCGAGGTGTCCGCGCACCGTTCGCATGTCACGCGCGTCGATCTGGACAATCAGTTTTTGACCGATCGCTTCAGGCTTGCGCCCAAGCGACTCATTAGTATATTTGACCCGATCGATGCATACGTAAGGTCGCATGCCTTTCGCAGCATCGCCTCGAACTATCTTCTGCTCGACAACGACTTCAAGCTCCGAATTTGACTCAGCGGGCACACCTAACGGTCTCTCTAGCATGATTTCCTCCGGACCAAAGGAGTGTGATTGGGTCGGCTGCGATGCTATCGGTTGTATGGTCAAGGCGAGCGCTATACGCGATGCGCAATGTTTTGCGAGTGATTCTGATGACCTGCTTGGTGAGTGAGTAAATCCAAAAGCAGTCAAGTGGCCAAAATATCATTACCCAGCAGGGGCTACTGCTCCGACGCCGAATAAAGTTTGGAAAATGCCGAACTCGACAATATAAAACCTAATGTCGAGTTCGCAGGGCGTCGATTTTTGAGCCCCGACTTAAAAATTGCCGCCTCTAGCAAAGTGCCTCTGCGCGACAGGAGGCGCGTGTCAAATTTCGCAGCCCCTGTCCTTCAACCCAACCGGACTGCAGCACAGCCCTTTCCCAAAATTCTCGATCCATGGACATGTTTTCGCCATCCCGAGTAGAGCCTTCTATCAGGGCATATTCGATTGTCCGGGCAAAATACAACATTGGTACCTCTGTCGTCGTGTCCATACCAGTCGCGCGGTCAGCGTCGACGAACACCTGCCAGAGGTCACCTGCGTGTGCCGCCAGGCGCAAGCCGTTCAGATAAGCTCTGGGTAGGGAAAACCGGGTATAAGACCAGCCGCTATCACTCGGAAAGCAGTCGTTATCGAAAGTCTTGAGGCAGTGTTCGAGTTCGGTTGCCGACCGTATGCCGTGTAGCTCGAACTCTTCCTTTGGTACGCTTGGAACGAACGCGGGGGAGTCGCTGGCGTATGGAACCCACTTTTGGTTCAGGATTCGTACTCGCGGGTGACCAAGCAGTACCGTGAGTAGCCGAATCCCCGATCCCTTGAGCTGGTCTTGCAGCCGGCGCAAACTGTTTTCCGCAGGCGGATCCAGCAACTGTGAGTCATCTATCCAGAGAACCACGGAGCGCTGCCCCGTCCTCAGCACAAGCTCCATGACGTGTTTTTCAAGGAAGGAGCGGTCTCGTCCATGTGCGCCGAGGACAGAGCCAGCCGGCATTTCAACAAATCCGACTTCTGGGAATTGCGTTGAGAGATGTATGTTCAGGAACCGGATGCCCTGGGTCTTGCCAGTGCCTGCTGGTGCGAATATGACCGCTTGTTGTACGCCTGCGTTAATCCACGAGGCGACACGGCGAGCTAATTCCTCCAACTGTATCGTAGAACAGTTGTAAGTGCGACGAACGACAGGATGACTATCAAAATCGACCGGACGAATTGTCGAGCCCGCTCCAGGTTCTGACGAGTATGGCTGGGCAGCGCCGCAGCCGTTGTTACCCTTCGAAATAGCCATAGCCTTCCCTCTCAGAAGATTAAATGAAGCGGATTCCTGTGCTGCTTGACCTTAACCATATAATAACGCTGACTCAGAGCTAAATGGCCAGTTTTGTGACGCAAAATCCGTCGATTTTAGGACGGCCCACAGGCCTGGCCTTCTGAAAAGCAGGCGAACAAGGCGGCTTGCAGTTCCATACCTTCTGTCGTCCTCCCCCGTGATCACTCAGCGGGCTTTGTCTTAGAGCGGCGTGCGGTGAGAGTCTTGCCGCGTTGACCTTGTTTCGCCACGCGCGTCTGCATGGGTGCGCGACGGTGGAGCTGTTCTCGAAGCACCTCCACGCGGGCCCGCTCGGCTACGATCTGGCCTGTTAAGTCTGACGTCATGGCTTGCAACTGCGCTGCCTTGTCTCGGGCGATGCCTCTCTCTTCGAAGGCGTTTTTCAACTCTTCTTCGAGGGCAGCAAAGTCTCTTGCCTGTTTTGCCGCCTCGATCTGCATATGCGTCAACTCCGACTGAAGTCTTTGCAGCGATGCTGCGGATACGGTCCGCTCTGACTCGAGAGCCTTTTCTAGTTTGGACACGGCGGTACGTTCTCGATCGATTTCGACCAGGGCACGTTGTTCTGACGCCCTGTAGCGCTCCTCGGCCTGGGTAATCCGTGCCGTGACTCTCTCGATCTCGGCGGCATGTTCGGTTCGGATGACCTCGAGCCGCCGGTCCGCCTCTGAGGCGGCTTGGCGAGCATCAGTAAGCTTGGCGTTCATCTCGGCAGCTGTCGCTGCGCTAACGGCCGCTTGTTCACGCAAAGTCGCGTTTTCGCGAGAGGCAGCCTCTAGCTTGTCGACTAGTACCTGCAGATCTCGATTCGCATTCTCGAGCAGGTCCTGAACCGTTCGTTTTTCCTGGAGTGCCGCATCACGTTCTTGGCCTGCAGTTAGCCGAAACTCTTCGAGAGACCTGTTCGCCGCGGCCTGAGCCGAGTTCCAGAGCTTCGATACGAGATCGCCGGCAGCCTGTGCCAGATTGTCAGGCAGGTCGGGTTGGCCGACCTTCACCTTGCCAGACCGGCGTAGGTCGGCCCAGAAAGCGCGCAACGTCTCGGTCGGGGCCGACATGCTGCCTTTACGGACTAGCTGATACAGCTTATTTGCGGTTGGCGTGATGCCATACCGAAAAAACATGACGACGCACACCTCTCTATAGAGGTCGAGTGTCCGGGGATACTCTGCCCGCAGCTTTTCGACATCCACTTGTAATGCAGCATCCAGATCGTTGTGCTCAAGCATGGCAGCCTCCTTCGTAGTGAATATTACTACGTAATACGTACGGAATATGACGCCCCACTCCGGAAATATGACATTATTCTTATAATGTCAAATAGCGTCGTGTTGCCATACCTTTCACTTCGTCTTTGGATGGAGTAAAGTGATTGCTTCTTGTCAACCGACGTCGCCATGCACATCGTCACCCTCAAGATCAAGAATTTCCGCGGGATTCGCGAGGGCTTCATCTTTTTCCGCAAGCACTCGATGCTCGTCGGTGGAAGCAACTTCGGCAAGAGCACGATCATCGAGGCCTTGACCTTGCTGTTCGGACGGGACCGGCTAGTGCGCGAGCTGACCGAACATGACTTCTACGGGTCGGACCCTCAGCCACAAGACCGCATCGAGCTCGTCGCGACCATCACGGGATATCCTGGCGATGATCCCGAGCAAAATATCGATTGGTTCAGGGATGGCCGCGCGATACCGAAGTGGTTCGACGAAAACACCGGGCTCGTACACCCGGTACGAACCGATCCCGCGTGGCGGCTGTGCTGCCAAATTGGGTGCCAGGCATACTTCGACCGCGATACGCTTTCGGTTGACATCGCTCGATATTTCCACGATCACGATCATCAAATCGATCCATTCGCCGAGGATGCGCCTGTCACCGTGCCCAACAGGCTTATTCAGCAGCTGGGACTGTTCGTGGTGCGGTCGAACCGAGCATGGGACAAGACATTGTCCTGGGGCAGCGAGTTATTTAGGCGCGCGGTCGATGTTGCCGCCGCCCAGCCTGCGGATGCGATCCTGGCCGAGCGCGACCGGCTGCGCGTACCTGGCCACCCTATCGAATCCGATGCGCGTATCGCTCCCCTGCTCCAGCGCGTCAATGCCGAGCTCGCACGTTGCATTCCAGGTGCGCCAGAGGTTCAGCTGCGCATTACCGGCACCGACAGCCGTTCCGTACTCGATGCCGTTTCCGCGCATTTCACGACAAGAGGCGTTGCCATACCAGCAGGCCGCCATGGCGCGGGGCTTGTGTCACTGCAGGGTATTCTTCTGTTGCTTGAGCTTGGGCGGACTCGAGCCGAACAGGGCGAGGGATTTGCTATGGCGCTCGAGCATCCTGAACTGCACTTGTCACCGGCAACCCAACTGCAGCTGGTGCACCGAATACAGGGACTCTCCACGCAGACGTTCATCACTACCCATTCGCCTACGGTCGCCGCGTTGGCCGATCCGACCGAGGTGCTGGTGCTGCAGAATCAGGACGGCCTCTTGAGCGTCAGCCCATTCCTGGCAGCCCCCCTCGCCGGCGACGCCCCTAACTGGAAGCGCAAGTTTTACCAGCAAAATCGCGCCGAGGTACTGTCGGCGATGATGCACCCCGCCCTCTTGATTCCGGAGGGGAAAGCAGACTACCACCTATTGCGTACGATCCTGCGCCCGCTTCTGCTCACAGAGGGATGGGTTGCGGACATGGACCGACCGTTCGGCCTTGAGGTCGGTATCTTGCCAACCGAGGATGCAAAGGTGGTGGAAACCTATCAGATCCTGTACCCGGTGCATCCGCGCGCATGTTGCCTGGTCGACGGTGACCAGGACGGATTGCGTTATATCGCCGGGCTGCAGGCGCTACCCTCGCCTCCGCCGTCGGTCATTCGTTGGAACGACGGCGCAATGGTCGAAGATGCAGTCGGATGGATTCTTTCTGCCGACGAGGCGGGATGTGTTCCGCTGCTGGCCGACATCGGCGGAAACGTGCCGGCCAGCGTAGCCGATGTCGTGGCGCGGCTCAAGGTGCGCAAGATGGATATCGTCGCTTATGAGATGGTCGCTGACGCCATCGTCAATATTCCGGCCTGCCGGAACCGCGCGGTCGAATTGTTCAACGCTATAGCCTGCGCTTGCGCCGATATCGAGACAGGCCGCTTCGTACGCGACGCCGGCGGCACCTGGGTGTTCCGGCCATGAGCATTCACGCTTTTACCGGCGCTGCTGGCTGCGGGAAAACCCATCAGCTGATGGCCCGGTTGAAGGAGCACCTTCACGAGCACCCGCTAAGCGATGGGCAGAAGGTTCTGGCCCTGACCTTCATGCACGGATCGCGGCGCCGCCTTGACGAGCGGCTGGCGTCCGCTGCGATACCGGGTCGCGCATACGAATCCGCGACGATCGACAGCTTCGCCTGGCGTATCGCGCACCGTTGGCAGTCACTGCTGGGCGCACTCGGCATCCGCGCTCCCGCCGTCGGCGACTACGCCGGCATCTGCGCCGCTGCAGCAGTCCTGTTGGGGCAAGACGGCGTTGCCGGCTGGGTCGCCAGGTCCTTTCCGGTCATTCTTCTCGACGAGGCCCAGGACCTGAACCAGGATCGGCTCGCTATCCTGGGCGCACTCGCTCCCCACGTCTGCATGTTCGTCGCCGCCGACGAGTTCCAGTGCCTCGACGAGGCTTTGCGACCGAGCCCCGCCGCTGCCTGGCTTGCGCAGGCAGACCAGAAAATCGAGCTTAAGCTGCCTCGACGCACGACCGTTCCGGCCCTGCTTGCAGCAGCGGCGGCGCTGCGCGCGGGAGCGGCTCCGCTCTCGGCAGGCGTGTTTGCGATCAAATCCGCATTCAATACGGCGCTGGCCGGGACCTTTCTCGCCAACGAGCTCGGCTGGTATGCACGCCACAAGAGCGTCGCTGTGATCACGCCTTCGGGCGGGCAGTTCGCTACCGCGGTCGTCGATTGGGTCGCCGAACGCACTACGAAGCAGAACAATGGCCCCTATACGATTCCCTGGGAACGTTCGGAAGACAAAATGCAGACCGAGTACCTGGAGCAGCTTAAGCTCGACCGGGACCTGTCGGCGATCGAGGCGAAGGCCATGATCGGCAATGCCGGCGACGGCCGCATCCTCAGCGACGTGGCCGACTACCTGGACCGGCAGCGCCGCGCAAAGGGACGCCACCTGTTCGCGGCGCAGGAACTGGAATTCGTGATCCGCCAGTCGTTCGCCAACCGGCGCCGGTTCGCCTTTGACAACGCACGGGGCTTTCGGGCAATGACTGTTCACGGCGCGAAAAACAGGGAGTTCGACAATGTCATTGTACTGTGGCCCGCCGCAGTCAAGGGGGATGCGGAACACAAACGACGGCTCCTCTACAACGCGACGACCCGCGCAAAGTCGCGCTGCCTAGTCCTCGTGCAGTCAAAGGACTCGCTCGCCAAGCCGCCGTTCGTCGCCGTGCAATAGAAGGATTTCTAAAGATGTTGGAAAGTTACACCTGGAGGCTCACGCAGGCGACACTCTTGCTGCACACGATTTACGAGGACAAGGAGCGCCTCGACTTGGTCCTCGAGCTGCAGCGGTTCCTGATCCGCCGCATTACTGCGGCGGAAGGCAGGGTACGGCGGCTGAAGGCACTGGGTGCCGCTCGAAAGAAGCGGCTGTCTGCAGTTCCACGCCCGACGAGAGACCAGGCGAAGTCGATCAAGGACGATATCGCGCGGGGCGAGCGGGCCGTCGCCGAGCAGCGTCACTTGATGTTCCTCTGGCGTTGCTTCGGCGATGGCATCGCGTTCACGTACCAAGACAAATACAGCCTGAAGCACCTGTACTACGACGCGCAATATCAGGTCAAGGAAGATGCCGGCTTCCTCACCGTAAATGGGCGCCTGAAGCCGGGCTTTCGGCAGGAGTACAAGTATCTGAAAATGGGGATCCGCATGAACGTCCCCGTCGTAATGGCTGACTTGACGAATATCGTGCGTCACGGCGACCTGTGCGCACTCGCCGGCCCAGATCCCCTACCCCTCGAAATCAAGTCTTCGACCAACCAGAATGCCCGTACCATTCGACAGGCCGAGAACCTTCGTGCGATCACCGACTTCTACGCCAACGACGGCGCGGCAGTATTCAGGGGCATACCAAGCGTCGAGCGGGTTGCTCTGCTGAACTCTGAAGTCAGGTTCCAGGAGGTGGCCAATGCCTGCATTGCCGAGGCCTTACAAACCGGGCTTGCCATCGCGTCTCCCGAACCAGGTCTTCACTACATCGCAAGCCGAAAGACGGAGCGATTCGCCGAACTGTCGCACGTGTTCACGCCAACGACGCTGGCCGTCCGGCTCGTACCCTACGAAACCTGGCTGCATTACTATCCCTTCACGCTTTCGCTGACTTCTTTGCATTTACTTCGCTTTTTGCGGGAGGAGATTTTTATTCTGGTGCTGATCGATCTCGCTCAGCTCAAGACGCTGTTCGCACAACAAGGCATTCACGCAACCATGCTGCTTGACGGGATGTCCGCGATCCAGATTTGCCACGACCCAGCTGACCTCATGAAAGGAGTGTTTCGGATTTCCGAAAGCCTGTTCGGTCGCATTGCGCTCGAGTTCCAGTCCCTGGCATGGTTTGCCGTCGAGTTCAGCTCCCCTCTGAAGCAAACACCTAGGTCCGTCTCAGCAGAAGAACTAGCTGCGATGACCGTTACCTTCTCCGACATTCCTCAAGAATGGTACAACGTGCGTGACTGCTACGACAGCGCGCCACCGAGCTAAGCTCCAGCAATCTTGGTAACACCCCACTGGTTAATCCAAGTAGGCGCACCGATGCGAGCGCTTCAATCCCTCCCCCCCGGCCGCCCTGCCATCAAGTCCGAACCGTGTCGACCCGCGTGAATAGGTGCCACCTCACCCATCGGCGCACGCGCCACGTATTGGCCTCGAACGGCAGATGGACGTAGTAGCCGCCGACCACGAGCACCAGGAACATCCCCACGAAGATGAGGTAATGGGACAGGATGTGGGGCGAGAGCTGGCTGGTACCGAGCAGCGACGGCATCAGGTACACCATCACGAAAATCAGCGGCACGTGCAGCACATACAAGGTAAAGGAGAAACTGGAAAAGAATCGCCCGGTGCGGTCCAGCCGATCCAGCATGGGCGAAGGTAGGCGCTTGAATTGCGTGCTGGACAGGAACAGCGCGAAGAGCAAGCTAAACACCAGAAACTGGGGATAGCTTTCCGTAGATATCTCGTTCTTGCCCTTGAGGCGGATGAGGACGGCGGTGCCGACGATGATGATTAGCAATGCCCAGCGCAGGACTGGCCCCACCTCGATCTTCACACGCGAAAAGGCGGTGCCGATCAGCCAGATCGAGAAGTACAGGACGATGGCAGGCGTGATTAGCTGGATGATGGCACCGATGGCCAGCAGCGCCCCGATCCGCCACGCGATCGACCTGCCGCGCAACACTAGCACGAGCAACGGGAACAGTATGTAGTACCAGGTCTCGTTGGCCAGGCTCCACAAGGGGAAGTTCCCGCCGAACGAGGGGACGAGGATGGTCTGCAGCCCGAACATGTTGCCGATGAAGGCGGTCACCGAATACGGATCGTCTGCCGAAAATGAGACACGGGCCGGATCGATCGCTCCGATCACGGCGCCGGCAAGCAGCGCGACCAGGAAGGTCGGCACAAGCACCAACCACAGGCGCGAGAGCCGATCGACCGTGTAATGCTGCAACGCGCGATCCAAGTTCATCTTGTTGAGGAAACTTCCGCCGACGAGCCAGCCACTGAGGACGAAGAACACCATCACGGCTAGGTAGGCGAAACCCGAGCTGAACGCCAGCCCCTGGAACAGCAAGGACGGATTCGTCACGTCGCCGAAGGCAGGAAACGTCGCGGCACGCAGGTGCGCCCAGGCCACCACCAGCGCCGCCAATCCCCTGAACAGTGAGATCAACACCGAGTGCCAGTTGTCTTCCTGCAGATTTGTCTTCTTCAAGATCGTGATTTTCGGCATGGTCGCCGCTCCTTAGTAAACAGGTTCGGAGTGACGATATAACCCAACCGATGTTGATATTCTGCGCCGTCCCAAGCTGCAGGCCTTTGGCAGAGCCAAGCACCCAAAAACGCGATGCCGCGATGCATGTCCTTGTACTGCGGCACTAAACGCCTATCTTCCCTCCTCCTCCGCGATTCCTGTTACTTCGCTGTTCCACGCAGACGAAGCGCGTTGGTGATAACGGAAACCGAACTCAGGCTCATCGCCAGCGCCGCAATCATCGGCGACAGTAGGCGGCCGGTAAACGGATACAGCAATCCAGCAGCCAGGGGAATCCCGAGCGCGTTATAGACAAATGCGAAGGCCAGGTTCTGCCGCATGTTGCGTACCGTCTGTAGCGACAGCAGGCGCGCCCGCGCGATGCCGCGCAGGTCGCCCTTCACCAGCGTGACGTGCGCGGAGTTGATGGCAACGTCGGTGCCTGTCCCCATCGCAATACCGACGTTGGCCTTGGCCAGCGCCGGGGCGTCGTTGATGCCGTCACCGGCCATCGCGACCGTCTTGCCTTGCGCCTGCAGGCGTTCGACCAACGCCAGTTTGTCCTGCGGCTTGACCTCGCCATAGACTTCCGCGATGCCCAGTTTTGTGCCCACCGATTTCGCGGTAGTGAGGCCGTCGCCGGTCGCCATCACGACCGTGATCCCGGCCTCCTTCAATGTAGCCAGCGCTTCCGGGGTAGTCTGCTTGATCGGATCGGATACGGCGACAAGTCCCAGGAGCTGGCGGTCCGCCGCCAGGTACATGACGCTTGCGCCTTCGAGACGCAAGCTTTCCGCCTGGTCTGCGAGCGGTTGCCATGCGACCTTTTCGATATCCATGAGCGCGGTGTTGCCCAAGGCGA
>Ga0308158_10005427_pt1 | contig 10451 bp, 10 predicted proteins | sample PhyBR2_FD_201038 | JGI IMG/M metagenome (GOLD analysis project Ga0308158, IMG submission 201038) | Phyllosphere microbial communities from UC Gill Tract Community Farm, Albany, California, United States - DLSLB.R2 | ecosystem: Host-associated > Plants > Phyllosphere > Unclassified | place: USA...
GCTTGTTTAAAGATAACAAAATACAGAATATATGGTATTAAGACGAGTTGTTGTAACAGGTTTAGGTGCCCTTACTCCTATTGGAAACAATATAGAAGAGTATTGGAATGGTCTAATTAACGGAGTTAGTGGGGCTGCACCAATAACTTATTTTGATGCTTCAAAATTTAGAACTCAATTTGCTTGCGAACTTAAAAACTTCAATGTTGAAGAATTTATAGATCGAAAAGAAGCTAGAAAAATGGATCGTTATGCCCAATATGCCATGGTTTCTTCTGACGAAGCAATGAAAGACGCTAATTTTGATTTAGAAAAAGTAGACAAAGATCGCGCAGGAGTAATCTGGGGTTCAGGAATTGGAGGTTTAGAAACTTTTCAAATTGAAGTTCTTAATTATGCTGCCGGTGACGGAACACCTCGATTCAATCCATTTTTTATCCCAAAAATGATTGGCGATATTGCTTGTGGACACATTTCAATTAAATATGGTTTTAGAGGACCTAACTTCGGAACTGTTTCCGCTTGCGCTTCTTCTACTAATGCTATTATTGACGCATTCAACTACATTAGATTAGGTCATGCCGATGTTATGGTAACCGGAGGCTCAGAAGCTGCAGTAACTATTGCAGGTATGGGAGGTTTTAATGCCATGCATGCTTTATCCACAAGAAATGACGATCCAAAAACAGCTTCAAGACCTATGGACAAAGACCGTGACGGATTTGTACTTGGAGAAGGAGCGGGAGCAATTATCCTTGAAGAATACGAACATGCCGTAGCACGTGGTGCTAAAATCTATTGCGAAATAGGTGGTGGCGGTATGTCGGCCGATGCACATCATATTACAGCCCCACACCCGGAAGGATTAGGTGCCAGAAATGTAATGTTGAACTGTTTAAGAGATGCTGGTTTAAAACCAACTGATGTTGACGGAGTAAACATGCACGGAACTTCAACTCCTCTTGGAGATATGGCCGAAAGTAAAGCAATCGAACAAGTTTTTGGAGAGCATGCTTATACCATGAATTTGAATTCAACAAAATCCATGACAGGTCACTTACTGGGAGCTGCCGGAGCAATTGAAACAATTTCTGCTATTCTTTCTATAAAACACGGAATAGTTCCTCCTACAATTAATCATTTTACAGATGATGAAAAAATTGACTCTAAGTTAAACTTCACTTTCAACACTGCTCAAAAAAGAGAAATGAATGTTGTAATGAGTAATACTTTTGGTTTTGGAGGTCATAATGCTTGTGTATTAGTAAAAAAATTAGGATTCTAATTGATACTATGAGTATATTCAAAAAAATATTTACAAAATCCCGTTCTCAAGAAGACGGGATTTTTTTTGATGCTATCCAAAAAATTCTTGGTTTCCCCCCAAATCAATTGAATCATTATCATAAAGCCTTTACACATCGCTCCTCCGGAAAAATAGATTCTACTGGTAACCCAATAAGTTACGAGCGTTTGGAATTTTTAGGAGACGCTATGTTAAGCTCTGTTATTGCCGCACATCTATTCAATGAGGCACCTCACGGAGACGAAGGCTACCTTACTAAAATGCGTTCTAAAATTGTAAGTAGGGAACACCTGAATGAACTGGGAAAAGACCTTGACCTAATCCGTTTTGTCGAAAGTAAAGTTCCGGTACAACATTTTGGAGAAAACATACATGGAAATATTTTTGAATCGCTAATAGGAGCCATTTATCTAGACAAAGGTTATCCTTTTTGCGAAAAATTCATTCAACGAAGAGTAATCATCCCTTATGTTGATATTTCCAGACTCGAAGGAAAAGTAATAAGCTATAAAAGTTTAATTATAGAATGGTGTCAAAAAGAAAAAAAACAATTTCATTATGACATTTTTGAGGACAACGCCATAGACGGACAGCGTTTATTTGGAGTAAAATTGAGCATTGACGAAAAAGTAATTGCAAAAGCAAGAGCAACTTCTAAAAAGAAAGCCGAAGAAAAAGCGTCTCAACGTGCCTATTTTGCGTTTCAGGAAAAAATGAACAAAAAATAACACTAAAATCCTCAAAACTACAACGTTTTCGTTTTAAATTTAACGAAATCATTATATTTTCAACACTTAAACTTCGATAGAAATAGTATATTTACATCTTTATTTTTAATGAAGATGGCTGTTCATAAATTAAGTCTTGACGAATTTGACGAGATTGATTACAATCTTATCGCAATTCATACTTCTTTAGAAGATTACCGATTGGCATATTTTATCAATCAAAAACTTCCTATAAATCTAGCAAAGAGTGCTGATGAAGTTCAAATAAATATCAAAGAAGGAGAAACAAAGTTTTCGAGATTTTATTATTATGACGAAGAAAATACAGTTGCCTGGAATTTAGTTCAGAACAAAAACGAGGTTGTTCAGGAACAAAATGATCAAATCCAGAACTTATTTTCAAGTTCGACTGAGAGCATTTCGACAAAAGTCTATCTATTGCCTGAATTTAAAAAAGCCGACTATTTTTTAAAAATAGACAATACCGATGACAGCATTGATATCAATCAAATAAAAACAATATTAAATACCATAGAACATATAACAACAGTCTATACTGTTGATACAGAACAAATAAAATCTAAAAACAATCTAATTTTTTAATGCAAATGATTACAACAAACAAGAAAACTAAAATTGTGGCTACCCTTGGGCCTGCTTGCAGCACAAGAGAAATCATAAAGGATATGGTTGAAGCGGGTGTAAATGTATTCAGAATTAACTTCTCTCATGCTGATTATACTGATGTAGAAAACAGAATAAAAATCATCCGTGATCTTAATGAAGAATTCGGTTACACTACAGCCATACTAGCAGACTTACAAGGACCTAAACTTCGTGTTGGGGTAATGAACGACGGTGTTGTTGTTAACGATGGTGATATAATCACATTTACTACAGCCGAAGACATTATTGGAACTGCTGAAAGAGTTTTCATGAAATACCAAAACTTTCCTAACGACGTAAATCCCGGGGAAAGAATCTTATTAGATGACGGAAAATTAATTTTCGAAATCGTTTCTACTGATAAGAAAACTGAAGTTGTTGCTAAAGTTGTCCAAGGTGGTGAATTAAAATCTAAAAAAGGAGTTAACCTTCCTAATACTAAAATCTCTCTTCCAGCTTTGACTGAAAAAGATATTGCAGATGCTATTTTTGCTATTGGGCAAAAAGTGGACTGGATTGCACTTTCTTTTGTAAAAACACCTCAGGATCTAAAAGACCTTCAGGATCTAATTGCTGAGCACGCTGAAAATAAAATCCCAATTATTGCCAAGATCGAAATGCCGGAAGCATTAGAAAACATGGATAAAATTGTAGCTTATTGCGATGGTTTAATGGTAGCTCGTGGAGATCTTGGAGTAGAACTTCCTGCTCACGAAGTGCCATTGGTTCAAAAAGACCTGATTCGCAGAGCCAAGACAGCTCGTATTCCGGTAATCGTTGCTACTCAAATGATGGAAACAATGATCACTAGCTTAACTCCAACCAGAGCCGAAGTAAATGACGTAGCTAACTCTGTAATGGACGGTGCTGACGCAGTAATGCTTTCTGGAGAAACTGCTGCCGGAAATTACCCGGTTCAGGTAATTCAAAAAATGACTCAAATTTGTGAAGCTGTAGAAAATTCTGAATTAATTCACGTACCACAAAATACACCGCAAATCAAAACAAATCGTTTTATCACTAAAACAATTTGCCGTCAGGCAGCTGAGATGTCAAACACCATCGAGGCTAAAGCTATATCTACTATGACTAATAGTGGTTATACTGCTTTCCAATTATCTGCCTGGAGACCTAAAACAGCTGAAATTTTAGTTTTCACTTCTAACACAAGAATCCTTACTCAATTGAGTTTATTATGGGGAGTTAGAACTTATTTCTACGACAAAGAAGAAAGCACTGACACTACAGTTACTGATATCAACAAAATCGCTAAAGAAAAAGGACATGTTGAAACAGGTGATTACATCATCAACTTAGCTTCTATGCCTATTACAGAAAAAGGAATGGTAAACACTATGAGAGTTTCTGAAATAAGCTAATAGCCTTTTACTGAAATACAAAAATCCGTCCCGATAGCTATCGGGACGGATTTTTTTTTTTGACAAATAATCAAAAAAACTGCTTAGTTTTTCATCGACTCCAATGGCAAGCTGAACTTAAAAGTACTACCCTTACCTATTTCACTTTCTACCCAAATTTCGCCCTGATGTTTTCGTATAAATTCACTGCATAACAACAATCCCAACCCTGTCCCCATTTCATTTTCAGTTCCTCTTTGAGTTACTTTCCCATTGATTTTAAACAATTTTTCTTTTATATTATTTGGAATTCCAATACCGCTATCTATGATGGAAACCTCTGCTTTTTGAGGATATTTTTTCATCTTTACCTTTATTTCACCATGCTTATCGGTAAATTTAATTGCATTAGTCAACAAGTTACGCACTATAGTATCAATCATGTTTCTGTCTGCTTCAACTTCGATAAGTTCATTCGAATCAAACGAAAGACTAATATTTTTGTGCAATGCTGCATTTTTATTAAGCTCAACATTTTCTTTAATCAACGTATTCAATGCTAATTTCTTCGGGTTAAATTCAATCATTCCGGTTTGTACTTGAGACCAATCCAGAAGATTTTCCAGTAACTTATAACTGTTTTTGTTTGATTGATAAATCATCTCAGTCATTTCCTGGATTTCTTCGCTACTGTATTCATCTACACTTTCGGACAACATCTCCGAAAGCCCAACCGAAGCTCCCAACGGCCCTCGCAAATCATGGGCAATGATAGAAAAAAACTGATTTTTGTCTTTTAAAAGCTGTTGAATTTTAAGGTCTTGTTTTTCCTTTATCAGCAATAAAAATCCAACCGTACTAGTTAGTGAAAGCAGAAACAAAGTAATATTATAGAAACTATCAAAAACACTATGGGCAAAGAAATCCGTCTGTGGATTGAAATAATTAAAAACTATTCGGGTTATAAGTAAAATTTCAAATCCGGCGAAACAAAGTCCATAGAAAGTTCTAAAAAAATTATTTCCCTTTTCAGTAAAATAACTAATTGTTGGTCTTAAATAAATAGCAAACAAACCAATAGAAGCAATTAAAACACGAGTATTAATAGTACTTTCTAATACTGTAGCAATATTAAAAACTATTGCCGCTGCTATTGTTACCCCAATTTGTATCCTATAAGACTGCTTCGATTTGGTTTCAAACATCGATAATATTGCTATTGTTTCATAACAGCAGGCAGAAAAAACAATCATATTAGCAACATTAATAGAAAGAAAATCAGGAATAATATTCCTTAAAAAAAGGAACATCCAACCAATAGTCAATAATAATTTTCCACAACCATAACATTTTAATATTTTTCTATTATCGCTGGTAGCATAAGAAAAAGCGTAACTAAAAATAAGTATACAAACGAATAAGTTTCCTAAAAAGTAAAGTTCAAAAACAGTTTTAGGATCTAACGGCAACAATTGGAACATTTATAATTTTATTTTATTAAAAAATCGGGAAGATAAATGTACGAATTAAGAGGTTAATACAAACTTTTTTAACTTGAATTTGTTTTTCCAGCCTTGTTGAAACCTGCGATCAATCATAAAAAAATTAAGAAGAATTAAACAACTTTCTTAAAAAATATAATTTATATTTGGCTAACATAAAATACATTGTACTATGGAATTCAAATCTAGAAACCCTTTTTTAAACAATAAAAGCTTCTCACCTACATCAAGAGCTGAGCAAGTACACGAAGCAACTGTTATTGGATATGATCAGGACATGACCATTTCGGGCACTATTAACAAAACTATTTTATTATTCTTATTACTTACAGCAGCTGCCATGATAACCTGGTGGATGACTTTTAATGGCATGAACCCAATCGCACCTGCTATTGGCGGAGCTATCATAGGATTCATCTTAGTAGTAATCTCAGCTTTCAAACCACAGTATTCGGGTTATTTAGCTCCGGGTTATGCCGTTTTTGAAGGCCTATTCATAGGGGGAGTTTCAGCCATTTTCGAAGTACGTTATCCTGGAATTGTTATTCAGGCTGTAGGAGCTACTTTTGCTACTTTTGCTGTTTGCTTAGGATTGTATAAATACCAAATTGTAAAAGTAACCGAACAATTCAAATCAGTTGTGGTTGCTGCCACACTGGCTATTGCCACTTACTACCTAATTTCTTGGTTATTTTCTTTATTTACAAGTTATCAGCCTGTACATTATGGAAATTCATTAGCAAGTATTGGCATTAGTGTTTTTGTAATTATAATTGCAGCTTTGAATCTATTCTTAGATTTTGATAGAATTGAAGAAGGAGCTAAACAAAGAATGCCAAAATACATGGAATGGTTTGGCGCTATGGGATTAATGATTACATTGGTTTGGTTATATATCGAATTCTTAAGATTATTATCTAAACTTTCAAGTAAAGACTAATTTCAAATTATCATATTAAATGCGAACCCTTCCTAAAAGAAGGGTTTTCTTTTTCCTAAAAATTAAATTTTAACTGAACTGCCACAACAGCTTTTTTCACTTCAGTATTTAAACTACTCATCGAAATCCCGAGTAAACGAACTGAATCCTTCAATCGTTCCTGATACAACAATTGCTTCACGGTTTCTAAAACAAGCCCTTTATCTGAAATAAAATACGGCAAGGTTTTACTTCGTGTTTGCTGTGTAAAATCACTGTATTTAATCTTTAGCGTCACTGTCTTTCCGGACACATTATGTTTTTTCAACCTTCGTTCTAAACTATTAGCAATGAGTTCTAATTGTTCCAACATAAAAATTTCGGAAGAAAGATTGGTTTCAAAAGTATGTTCGGCAGCCACTGATTTAGCAATACGACTCGATTTTACTTCACTATTATGAATGCCACGCACCACATGATAATAATAACTTCCTGACTTACCGAAATGTTTCTCTAAAAACTCCAGAGATTTACTTTTTAATTCCAGTCCAGTAAAAATTCCCAATTGATACATTTTTTCTGTAGTAACTTTACCTACACCATAAAACTTCCTAATTGGTAAATTTTCCAAAAATGGAATTACTTCATCAGGCGTTACGGTTTTTTGACCATTGGGTTTATTGTAATCACTGGCAATCTTAGCAACAAATTTATTGATTGAAATTCCTGCCGATGCCGTCAAACCTACTTCATTAAAAATGCGATTTCGAATTTCCTGCGCCAATAAACTCGCGCTGGGATTTCCTTTCTTATTTTGGGTTACATCCAAATAAGCTTCATCAAGAGAAAGTGGCTCGATCAAATCAGTATAATCACGGAAAATTTTATGAATTTGATTCGAAATTTCTTTATAACGCTCAAATCGGGGGCGGACAAAAATAATTTCCGGACAATACTTTTTTGCCAAAACACCACTTATTGCAGAACGAACACCAAATTTTCGGGCTTCATAACTTGCCGCTGCCACAACACCTCGATTTTCAGAACCACCTACAGCAATTGGTTTTCCTCGCAACTCCGGATTGTCCATTTGCTCCACAGAAGCATAGAACGCATCCATGTCGATGTGTATAATTTTTCTATGAGGATTCATTTCAGGCATATTACAAATTTATAGTCAATTTGTCAAAATGAAATCAATAACACTTAAAATATTTGATACATTTGAGGTCAAAAACCAGCTTCAGAAGTGAGCAATATTCTCATTCTTTAAACAGACAGCCGGAAAACTCCATGTTTTAATTTGCATAAAAATGATAGAAATAGAAAAAAAATTTTTAGTCACTTCAGATAATTATAAAAAAGAAGCCTTTTCAAAAAAACGAATTACTCAGGGTTATCTGAATTCTAATCCCGAACGCATAGTTCGTGTCCGGATAAAAGAAAACAAGGCTTATTTAACCATAAAAGGACACTCAAACGCAAGCGGCATGTCCCGTTTTGAATGGGAAAAAGAAATTGCCGTTGAAGAAGCTAAAAACTTATTGTTACTTTGTGAAAAAGGAGTAATTGACAAAACACGTTTTGAAATAAAAATAGGCAATCACACCTATGAAGTAGATGAATTTTACGGCGAAAACGAAGGTTTAGAGATGGCCGAAATCGAACTGGAATCAGAAACCGAATTATTTGAAAAACCTGACTGGCTGGGCGAAGAAGTAACTAACGACAAACGTTATTACAATTCCTATTTAAGCAAAAATCCGTACAAAAATTGGTAATTTATTTCACAACTTCTTCGATAGTAACTATCATAGAACCCGCTCCTTTGTTTTTGGCAATTTCCATATAAGCCCTTTTTGTCAAATCAATTTCTCTGGATCTCACAAACGGCCCCCTATCAATAACAACTACAAAAACTGATTTCCCATTAGCTTCGTTGGTAATTTTTAATTTCGTGCCAAAAGGGAATTTTTTATGTGCCGCAGTATAATCATTATTATTAAATCTCAATCCACTTGTAGTACGTTGTCCATTAAATTTATTGGCATAATACGAAGCATGAACACCTTTTTTATAAACTCTTAACTTACCCAGAACTTCATCTGAAAGAGTATCTTTTACTACCCCTTTTTTAATCACAAAAGGGTATTTCTTAATAGTATCTTTTAATTCAGCGGTTTTTTGAATAGAAGATTTAGAAGCAACTGTTTTTTGTTTCTCAGATATTTGACTTTGAGCAATTGTAAAAACAATAGCAACAAATAAAAAAAGAAATGTAATTGATTTTTTCATATTAACTTTTTAGTTCGAATCTATTTAAAAACAAAAAACAGATAAAAAAAGCCCTAAGAAGGACTTTTTAAGTTTTTATTTGATCCATAACGACCAAGGAATTCTACTTAGTATAAGTAACAATCCTAATCCGTAGAAAATAGCAAAAGTTTTAAATTTTGATTCGCTTGTGGTTAACTTTTTATGCTTAGACCAACCAATTGTAATTAAAACAATAGCGATAATATTAATCAATGGATGCTCTAATGAAGTTAATCGTAACATTTTGTCTGACATTTGCCCCAAAGAATCCAATCCAAGTGGTGAAACAAAATACAAAATCAAACCAACCAACAATTGGGTATGTGTCCCTATTAATCCAAAAATAGCAATCTTTCTGTCTTTAGCAGTAAACTCTTTTTTAGAAGCTAAACCTATAAAAGCATTAATTACTGCAACTACTAATAACAAAAGTGCTAAATAAGCCCAACCTGAATGAAATTTTTGAATGAATTCGTACATGTTTTTGATATTTTTTTTAACAAATATAAACAAAAAAGGCATAAAAAAAACCTCATTACTCTAAAAGCAAATGAGGTTTTTATTCTTATAATTTAGCTATCTTCAAAATACCGACTGAAAATCAAATACTTAAACAACTAAATCAAAATGTTATTTATTTCTTAAAAAATGGCTCAATAAAGAAGCCGTAGAACTATCGTGATTTTTAACTTCGTTTGAATTGATTTCATCCAAAATAGAATTGGCTAATTGTTTTCCAAGTTCTACTCCCCATTGATCATAACTGAAGATATTCCAGATAAATCCCTGAACAAAAATCTTATGTTCATATGCAGCAATCAACGAACCCAATGATTTAGGAGTTAGTTTTTGAATCAGGAAGGTATTTGTAGGTTTATTTCCGGCAAAAACTTTAAATGGTAAAAGAAACTGAGCAGCTTCTGCCGAAAGTCCTTGTCTATCAAATTCAGCCTGAACTTTTGCTTCTTCTTTTCCGTTTAACAAAGCTTCTGTTTGGGCAAAAAAGTTAGACATCAATTTGTCATGATGATTGTTATCGCCATACAAAGGTTGTACATAACCAATAAAATCCGTCGGAATCAACTTAGTTCCTTGGTGAATTAACTGGAAAAAGGCATGTTGTGCATTTGTACCAGGTTCTCCCCAAATAATAGTTCCCGTTTGATAATCTACTTCTTTACCATCGCGACCTACACTTTTACCGTTACTTTCCATTGTTCCTTGTTGTAAATAAGGCGCTAATTTTTGTAAATATTGAGTATACGGGATCAAAGCTTCACTCTCCGCTCCAAAGAAATTATTATACCAAACACTTAATAATGCTAAAACAACCGGAATATTTTTGTCAAAATCAGTCGTTTTAAAATGCTCATCCATTTCATTGGCTCCGCTTAACAATGCCTCAAAATTGTCGAAACCTACCGCTAAACTGATAGACAAACCTACAGCGCTCCAAAGAGAAAAACGACCTCCAACCCAGTCCCACATTGGAAATACATTATCCGGGTTAATCCCGAATTCGGTTACTTTTTGCAAATTAGTAGAAACCGCCACAAAATGTTTAGCAACATCTTCCTGTGAAGCCGATTCTAAAAACCACTTTCTAATCGTTTCTGAATTGGTTAAAGTTTCCTGAGTTGTAAAAGTTTTAGAAAC
>Ga0308158_10005428_pt1 | contig 10450 bp, 7 predicted proteins | sample PhyBR2_FD_201038 | JGI IMG/M metagenome (GOLD analysis project Ga0308158, IMG submission 201038) | Phyllosphere microbial communities from UC Gill Tract Community Farm, Albany, California, United States - DLSLB.R2 | ecosystem: Host-associated > Plants > Phyllosphere > Unclassified | place: USA...
GCACGCGCGTTGTCACGGCTGGCGGCATCTATTGCATCACCGAACGCTCCCCGGCAACGAGCATCGACATGATCGAAAAATTCGGCAAGCAGAGGATCACGAACTGCGGGCATGAACACGAGCAGCCAGTTAATGCCCAGGAATGGCGTACTGCGCGCGATTGACGCTGACCGGGCCGCGGGTCAAGCCGACGTTTTGATGTCCTCGAGCGACTTGCCGGCGGCAAGCCATGCCTTGACCCAGGCCGGTTGACGGCCGCGACCGCTCCATTGCTGGGCAGGATCGTCGGGATTGGTGTAGCTGACAGCAGTAGCGGCCGGCTTTCCTGGTACCGGCGCTTTGATCGCCAGTACCTGCTTCTCGGTCAGGCCGGCATTGCGTGCGATATGGAGGATCTGTTCGCGCGCCTTGCTGATGCTGAGAAAATGGTGCGTTTTGAGTGCATCGTTGACCTGTTCTTCAAGTGCGCGAAGTTTGGCCAGCGAATATTTGGAGAGGTCTTGCATGGTTGCAGGTTGCTTTAAGGTGAGTGAAAACAGCACCCTAACATGCCGGGCCACCTGTTGGCGACCCGATCGGATGCTGCTCATCGTTCCTACTGGAGGCGCACCGCGACATCGAACAGCCACGTTCGGCGAATTTCGACCACATCGTACTGGCGCGCCAGCGCCGGCGGGAACGGTCCATAGGGCGCGTGACTGGCAATGATCTGACGGATCGCCTCGTCGACGGCAGGCACGCCGCTCGAGGTCACGAACGTCACCCGCTCCACCGAACCGTCGCTGCGCACCGCCACAGTCACGAGCGGCTGCCGGTGCGGCTGTTTGACGATATCGCGCACGGCGTTCAGGCTCATGTTCAGCTCGATCTTGCGGCCCATGGCTTCGGCGTACGCCACGAGGTCAGCGTTGGCGTCGGCACGGCCCATCAACCACCCGCGACGCTGCCCGCCGGCGGCATCACGCTGCGCGGCCTCCTGGTTCAACTGCCGACCGATCGCGCGCAGGCGCTCTTCACGCTGCGCTTCCTGTGCGGTTTGCACCGGTGCCGCCGGCGTTGGCGGCAACTGCGCGAGGCGTCCTGCTTCCTGCTTGATTGCGTCCTGACGGGCTGCTTCCTGGCGTGCTGCTTCCTGTTGCGCCAGTCTCGCCTGTTCCTGGCGGGCTGCTTCAGCACGGGCGGCGTCAAGACGGGCTTGCTCCTGACGCGCCACTTCCCGTTTGGCCTGTTCCTGACGGGCGACTTCTGCGCGGGCAGCCTCACGCTGGGCCGCCGCATTGCGGCTCGCTTCCTCGAGGCGCTGTGCATCGGCACGTTCGGCGTCGCGTTGCGCCGCCTCGGCACTGGCAAGCGCGTCCCGCGCGGCTTGCTCGCGTGCTTGTGCTTGTGCTTGTGCTTGTGCCTGCGCTCGTGCTGCCAGCTCGGCAGTCCGCTGCTGTTCAGCCGCAACGGCTGCCGCTGCGCGCGCTGCCTCGCGCTGAACAACCTGCTGGCGCACGCGTTCTTCCTCGATCGCCGTCTCCCGCTTGTCGTCATCGAGCGCGATGATGCGCGCCCCGGCCGCGTCGTCGTTCTGTGGCGTCGGCGCTGGCGCTGGCTGGACTCTGGTAACCGGCGCTGGCGGCATGGAGGGCGCAGGCGCGGTGGCTGCTGGCACGGCCGGCGGCGTCGGCTGGCTCGCGACGACCGGTGCTTCTGCCTTCGCCACGGATGCGGGCGGCAGCGCTGGTGCTGCGGCTGGAGGTGCGGCTGGAGGTGCGGCTGGCGCCGGCGCCAGCCTGACATTCAACTCAGTCGCCGCCAGACGCCGCTCTTCCCACGGCATGCGCAATCCTGGGAGCCCGAACACGTCGCCCTCGAGCGGAATGCTCAGCAGCAGAGCGTGGATCACCAGGGATAGCAGCAGTGCCAGGCGCATTCGCCAGGAAAAAGCAGGCGTGTCGGAAGGGGTTCTCACATTGTCGGATCGGTCGGGGTCGGCGTGATGGAGGCGAGTTGCCAATGGTGCAAGATCAGCGGCGATGCTATCACACCGCTGACGCCGTCGCCACGCGCCCTGAATATGACCGACCTGTGGCACTATCGTTGCTCACGCCACCGTCGTGCAGCGCAATCGCCCGGTATTGCTACTATAAGCGAAGGACCGTCTTCATGCCCCGGATCTCCCACGTCGTCGGCACCAAAACGTATTGGTTCGCCGATCTGCGCGACCTGCTGGCCAAGGCCACACCCGCACGCTCGGGCGACCATCTCGCCGGTATCGCCGCAGGCAGCGCCGAAGAGCGCGTCGCCGCGCAAATGGCGCTGGCCGACCTGCCCTTGCGCACCTTTCTGAACGACGCCGTCGTGCCGTACGAGGCCGATGAAGTCACGCGCCTGATCATCGACAGCCACGACGATGCCGCGTTCGCGCCGATCCGCCACCTGACCGTGGGGAGTTTCCGGGAGTGGCTGCTGGGCGACGCGGTCGACGGGGCTGTGCTGGCGCGCGTCGCACCTGGCATTACGCCCGAGATGGCGGCGGCGGTATCGAAGATCATGCGCATTCAGGACCTGGTGCTGGTGGCACGCAAGTACCGCGTGATCACGCGCTTTCGCAACACGATCGGCCTGGCCGGCACACTGTCGACGCGCCTGCAGCCGAACCACCCGCTCGACGACTTGTCGGGCATCGCGGCCAGCCTGTTCGATGGCCTGATGCATGGCAGCGGCGACGCGGTCATCGGCATCAATCCGGCCACCGACAATGTCGCGCAGGTCGTCAAGCTCGTCACGATGCTGGACGATATCATCAGCCGCTACGACATCCCCACCCAGTCATGCGTGCTGACACACGTGACCAATACCATCGAGGCGATCGGGCGCGGCGCGCCGGTCGACCTGGTATTCCAGTCGATCGCCGGCACGCAGGCGGCCAACGCCAGCTTCGGCATCGACCTGGCGCTGCTCGGCGAAGCCCGCGCCGCTGCCCTGTCGCTGGGCCGCGGCACGGTGGGCAACAACGTCATGTATTTCGAGACCGGCCAGGGCAGCGCCCTATCGGCCAATGCCAACCACGGCGTCGACCAGCAGACCTGCGAGGCGCGCGCGTATGCCGTGGCGCGTGCCTTCGAGCCGCTGCTGGTCAACACCGTGGTGGGATTCATGGGGCCGGAATACCTGTACGACGGCAAGCAAATCATCCGCGCGGGCCTGGAAGACCATTTCTGCGCCAAGCTGCTCGGCCTGCCGATGGGGTGCGACGTCTGCTACACCAACCATGCCGAAGCCGACCAGGACGACATGGACGTGCTGCTGACGATGCTGGGCACGGCTGGCTGCACCTTCGTGATGGGCATTCCGGGCGGGGACGACATCATGCTCAATTATCAGACGACGTCGTTCCACGACGCGCTGTATGCGCGCCGCGCGCTCGGCCTGCAGCCGGCGCCAGAGTTCGATGCATGGTTGCGCGCAATGGGTATTTTCAAGGGCGCCGATCAGTTCGAACTGGGGCGGACCGTGCCCCCGGCATTCCAGCGCGCGCTGCTGCAGTCATCCTGAGGTTGCCTTCATGTCCGATTCGATTGATGACCCCATTGCCGACGCCACACCGTGGCAGGCCTTGCGCCAGTTCACCGATGCCCGCATTGCGCTGGGCGCCGCCGGCATCAGCCAGCCGACAGGCGCGCAGCTCAATTTTCAGCTCGCGCATGGGCGGGCGCGCGACGCCGTGCACCTTCCGCTCGACATTGATGCGCTCATGCCTGCACTGCAGGCAGCGTGGCCGCACGCTGGCCCGGCCCTGCTGCTGCACAGTGCGGCTGCGAATCGCAACGTCTATCTGCAGCGGCCGGATCTGGGGCGGCGGCTCGATGCGCCATCACGCGCGCTTCTAACCGATCGTGACGATGGCAACTGCCCCGTCGACCTGGCGATCGTTGTGGCGGATGGTTTATCCTCGCACGCGATCGCGCACAATGCCGCGCCCTTTCTGGCAGCGCTGCATATGCAGCTGGCCGCGGAAGCCTGGACCCTGGGTCCGCTGGCGATCGTCCAGCAAGGCCGCGTGGCCGCGGGCGACGAAGTGGGTCAATTGCTGGGGGCGAAGATCGTCGTCGTGCTGATTGGTGAACGGCCAGGCCTGAGTGCACCGGACAGCATGGGCATCTACATGACGTGGGCGCCACGCGTCGGCCTGACGGACGAGCGCCGTAACTGCATCTCGAACGTCAGGCCTGCGGGGTTGGGTTACGCCCAAGCCGCCGCCAGGCTGCATTATCTACTTGGGCAGGCGCAACTACGTCAGCTGAGCGGCGTCGCGTTGAAGGACGAGACGACGCAGGATGACGTGCTGCCAGGTGACGGCAGGCCGGTGTTCCTGCTGTGACTTTCCGGAATAGACGCGACCTTTTGGAAAATACTGCGGCCAGTGGCAATGAGAGCCGGAGGCTACTAATTTTTGCTTAATTAAACAAGCCGGGTTAACCTCTCTTTCGCCATAAGCCGCCCTTCGGCTTTACACATGCACGGCGCCTCCTGAGATGGATAACGAAGCGGCAGCAGTTGATGTGGATTGCAGGCAAAGGTATTTCGCCGCGATGTCACTCGCCACTGTCAGTCCGACTGTGCGGTCACGATTTGCTTTTGCCCTCCAGACCTGAGGCCACGCCAGTAATGCTAAATTGAATACATGCATACATCATTCGGCCAATTGATCGCGATCCTCACATTAGCCTTGCTGGCCATGGCATCGCAGGCTCAGGATCTCGATTTCGACATCAACCCGACCCCTGGTCAATGCGCTTTCACCGATCAGCAACTGACGTTGGCCCAAGCCATCCAGAATGGCAAGGCCAAGCCTGTGGACGCCGCTCGGGCTGCCGGCAGACTTGGGTTGACCATCTCCGAAATGAATCAGTGGATGCGCGCATACCGGCGGCTAGAGGCGCTCCACGTTCCCGATGTGCGGTACTCCACTGACGACAAGCCTTGGCCGGTCTTCGTGGCCATCTTCGACGGTACCTGGAACGATAAGGACGATCCGGACCTGCCGCGCACGGTGCCCGCCCAACTGGCTGACGACTTGGCTATTCTCTCCCGAACCGATCCGTGGGTGGACCCTCACTACTACGAAGGCGTTGGCACGCGAGAGTCCGCTCTGCTTAGGCTGTGGGACGGTGCAACCGGCCGCGGCACCGTGGAACGCGCCGAGCGCGCGTTGTCAGACCTCAAGGTGGCAACTTCTGCCAATGGCGGCGTCGTACCCTATGTCTACGCGATCGGCTTCAGCCGGGGCGCAGCCTCGGCGCGGCATTTTCTCAACCTCGCGGACAGCTTGGCGTCTTCGGACAGGCCGGTCAAAAGTTCGGCACTTCTCTTCGACACCGTAGCAACCGGGCAAATCGATCGTCTGGATCTGGGCATTCCGGCGTCGAACGATCTTACGGTGCAGGTCATCGCCACGCGTGAATATAGGTTCGCGTTCCCGTACGTCCCCGTCCAGACAGATGCCATTGACCACCCTTCGCTGGCATATGGCCACGCCGACGAGGTTGTCGAGGTATACGTGCCGGGCGCCCATTCAGACATCGGCGGCGGCTACAACGAGGGCCTGTGGACGCTCTCGCTTGCGATATCACGCGCATTACTAGCACGGCAGGGCTTGGCGAGCGCCCGCGAAGTGCCCGTGTCGGAGGCTCAGGCTATCCTCAACATGGGACGGCATAATTCGGACTGGGTTAAATTGATCAACGAAGCTGGACACTCTCGGAGTAGCGTGGCGATCAAGCGTAAGGACCGCCCTAAGGCCGACATTGACGCGTCAATGCACCGGCAGCTGGACCGGTTCGCGCGTGTCATCCGGTCGGCGAAGCGCCGCAGTTTTTCCAACGGCCCGGCGCTGTGGTTCAAAATCGATCGTAAAAACCACGATTATGTGGTAACCCACAACTGTCAGACGCACGCCTTCGCCATTGACGCTCAAGTTCATGCCATTACGTTAGACGGCACACTATTCAAACATTTAAGCGAATCCGACTGGCAGACTATCGACACGGGCTACGGCATCCTTCTTCGGATTGAACCTGAAGACCCCGCAAACTGGACATTTGACGCGGTGTGTTCAGATGCCCGCTCCCCTACGCCGGGCTGCTGACCGAAACGCACCATCCCAAGGAATACCACTGTGCCGCTGCTAAAACCCCGTGGTCAAGATGACAGCAAACCAGCTAACGTTGCAGGGATACTAGATCAGCAGCCGAGACCGCAGTCGTTGTGGCTCGCCACGACGAATGTCTGGTATGGAGCGGAAACAGCCGGTCGCGATCCCGGTCCGTGGCTCTGCCCGTAGCATTACTTCAGTTATCGTGTCAGGGACGAAGTCGGTCGCAGCCATTTCTATATCCCTACGCGCTAGCTGCAGCTACCCAGCTAATCCGCAATTCACACTTGCGGTCGACAGCAACGCGAACCGCCCTGCCACCAGCTCAGCGCGCCGCCGCCTTCGCCCGCGCTGCGTGCAGCTTCTTGTAGCTGTCGATCAGGCGGTGATGACGGTCGAGGCCCTCGAGCGCCATGCTGGTCGGGGTCAGGCCATGGAAGCGCACGCTGCCGTCCACCGAGCCGAGCACCGCGTCCATGCGCTCGTCGCCATACATGCGGCGGAAGTTGGCGACATAATCGTCCAGTTCCAGGTCGTCGTCGAGCGAGACTTCCAGCACCACGTTCATCGCCTGATAGAACAGGCGGCGTTCGACGGTGTTGTCGTTGTACTGCAAGAACGCACCGACCAGTTCATGGGCATCCTCGAGTTGGCCCAGCGCCAGATGAATCAGCAGCTTGAGTTCGAGCACGGTCAACTGACCCCACTCGGTATTCTCGTCGAACTCGATACCGATCAACGTGGCGATATCCGAATACTCGTCGAGCTCACTGTTTTCCAGACGATCGATCAGCGCTTCGAGGCTGTCGTCGTCCAGGCGATGCAGGTTCAGGATATCGCTGCGGAACAGCAGCGACTTGTTCGTGTTATCCCAGATCAGGTCTTCGACCGGATAAATCTCGGAATAACCCGGCACCAGGATACGGCACGCGGTCGCGCCAAGCTGGTCGTACACGGCCGTATAGACTTCCTTGCCCATGTCCGCGAGGATTGCCAGCAGCGTCGCCGCTTCTTCGGCATTGGCGTGCTCGCCCTCGCTCGAGAAATCCCATTCCACGAAGTCGAAATCGGCTTTGGCGCTGAAGAAGCGCCACGAGACGATGCCGCTCGAATCGATGAAGTGTTCGACGAAGTTGTTCGGCTCGGTGACGGCATTGCTGGCGAACGTCGGCTGTGGCAAATCGTTCAAGCCTTCGAAGCTGCGGCCTTGCAGAAGTTCGGTCAGGCTGCGCTCGAGCGCCACCTCGAAACTCGGGTGCGCACCAAACGAGGCGAACACGCCGCCGGTCTTGCGGTTCATCAGCGTCACGCACATGACGGGGTACGTGCCGCCCATCGATGCGTCCTTCACCAGCACCGGGAAGCCCTGCTCTTCCAGCGCCGCGATGCCGGCCACGATGCCCGGATATTTCGCCAGCACTTCTTGCGGCACATCCGGCAGCGCCAGTTCGCCTTCCAGAATCTCGCGCTTGACGGCGCGCTCGAAAATCTCGGACAGGCACTGCACCTGGGCTTCGGCCAGCGTGTTACCGGCGCTCATGCCATTGCTGACGTACAGGTTCTCGATCAGGTTGGTCGGGAAGTACACGACCTCGTTGTCCGACTGGCGCACGTACGGCAGCGCGCAGATGCCGCGCTCGGAATTGCCTGAATTGGTATCGATCAGGTGCGAGCCACGCAGTTCGTCGTCCGGGTTGTAGATCTCGAGGCTGTAGGCGTCGAGAATCTCCGCCGGCAACGCGTCGTTCGGGCCTGGCTTGAACCAGCGTTCGTTCGGATAATGGACAAACGGCGCATTGGCGATGTCTTCGCCCCAGAACGCACCGGCGTAGAAGTGATTGCAATTAAGGCGTTCGATGTATTCGCCCAGTGCCGAGGCCAGTGCGCTTTCCTTCGTCGCACCCTTGCCATTGGTGAAGCACATTGGCGAATGGGCATCGCGGATATGCAGCGACCACACGTTCGGGACGATATTGCGCCACGAGGCGATCTCGATCTTGATGCCCCAGTCGGCCAGCATGCCCGACATATTGGCGATGGTCTGTTCGAGCGGCAGGTCCTTGCCGGTGATGTAGGTGCGCGAGTCGGTCGATGGCTGCAGCGTGAGCAAGGCCTGCGCATCGGCGTCGAGATTCTCGACTTCTTCGATGACGAACTCCGGGCCAGCCTGCACCACTTTCTTGACCGTGCAGCGGTCGATCGAGCGCAGGATGCCCTGGCGGTCCTTGTCCGAGATATCGGCAGGCAGCTCGACCTGGATCTTGAAAATCTGCTGGTAACGGTTTTCCGGGTCGACGATATTATTCTGCGACAGGCGGATATTTTCGGTCGGGATGTTGCGCGTATCGCAGTACAGCTTGACGAAGTACGCCGCGCACAGGGCCGACGAAGCCAGGAAATAATCGAACGGGCCCGGCGCCGAACCGTCACCCTTGTAGCGGATGGGTTGGTCGGCAATCACCGTGAAGTCATCGAACTTCGCCTCAAGACGAAGCTTGTCGAGAAAGTTGACCTTAATTTCCATCGCAGATTTCCTCAGTAACGCTCTAAATCGTTCAAAAACATAAAGCCCTGTAAAAACAGGGCTTTATTATTATGCAGACACTTGCATGTGAGCTGCCAGTCGCTGGCGCCACGCACGCAGCGCGCCATTCTAGCATTATTGCGGTGCCGGATCGTCGCTGGCGGGCGCGATAATTACGTGATCTGGCCACAGTTCCATGTGCCCCAAAATCGGCCCAGCCGCTAACGCGGGGTGCATGTTTTTGTCAATTCACACGTTGGTTAGTTACATTTTATCGAAGGCAGGTGACCTTCTCTACTCGATCCGGCGACAACCTTTCCAGCGATTGCCGTGATCAGATGTCAGCACGCTCAACGCTACTTGCCCGAAAGCGCTTGCGGTAGTCGGACGGCGATGTGCGCAGGGTGGCCTTGAAGTGCTGCCGCAGCGACAGCGCCGTGCCGAACCCGGCTGCGTGCGCGACGCGCTCGATCGACAAGTCCCCCGTCTCGAGCAGTCGCTGGGCATGGATCAGTCTCTGATTCTGCAACCACTGCTTGAAGGAGGTGCCGGTCGCAAGGCGAAAATGACGTGTGAAATTGCGCCGGCTCATGGCAGCACGCTCGGCCAGCATGTCAATGCTGTGCTCCTCGTGCAGGTGTTCACCGACCCACTCGAGCAACTGGGCGAAACGCCCTGCCGCAGCGTCGTCCGGCAACGGCTGCTCGATGAACTGCGCCTGCCCGCCGTCACGATGCGGCGCGACCAGGATGTGCTTTGCGACACGATTGGCGACCTCGGCACCACACAACCGCCGCAGCAGATGCAGGCAGCAATCGAGGCCGGCGGCAACACCCGCCGACGTCAGTATGTCGCCATCATCCACGTACAGCACATGCCGGTCCACGGCAAGTCGGGGATAGTGCTGCGCGAGCATGTCTGCCGCCTCCCAGTGCGTTGCCACGGTCCGTCCATCGAGCAAGCCGGCCTGTGCCAGCGGAAAGGCGCCCAGGCACAAGCCGACGATGGTGGCGCCGCGCGCATGGCTGCGGCGCAGACTGTCTAGCAGGTTGTCCGGTGCGCTACGCCCGTCTGCGTGCCAGGAAGGCATGACGATGATGTCAGCCTCGTCGACTGCCGAGAGATCGGCATCAATCGCGATCGCGAATCCGGCAGAGGTAGACAACGTGCCCGCCTGCGGCGCGCAGACAGTGATCGCGAACGACATTGCATCGGTGTCGACCACGCGGCTACCGAATACCAGGCAAGGCACCGACAGGTGAAACGGCGTAATGCCCTCGAAGGCGATGACGACGACTTTTTGATGGCGGGCGACAGGCGCAGTAGCAGGCATGGCCCGATTGTATCGAAAGTTAGCCTTCGGGCCAATGTTCGGTGGTGACCGTTTCGAGCACAATCGGTTTTTCCGGCTTGCCCGACGCGTGCACGATATTGTCGTTGGGTGCCTCATTTCAATAAAAGGATCATCACCATGAACAAACGTGCCGTCGTCGTCGTCGACCTCCAGAACGAGTATCTCCCTACCGGCAAGCTGGCCCTGGCCGGCATCCATGACGCATTGGACAATGCGGCGCGCGTGATCGCCGACGCGCGCACCAAAGGCGATCTTGTCATCCATATTCGCCACGAGTCCACCGACCCGGATGCGCCCTTCTTTACGCCGGGAACGGATGCCGTCCAGATCCACGACACCGTGGCGCCGGCGCAGGGCGAACGGGTCATCGTCAAGAACTTCCCGAATGCTTTTCTCAAGACCCATCTCAAGGCACTGCTGGACGACCACG
>Ga0308158_10005430_pt1 | contig 10448 bp, 6 predicted proteins | sample PhyBR2_FD_201038 | JGI IMG/M metagenome (GOLD analysis project Ga0308158, IMG submission 201038) | Phyllosphere microbial communities from UC Gill Tract Community Farm, Albany, California, United States - DLSLB.R2 | ecosystem: Host-associated > Plants > Phyllosphere > Unclassified | place: USA...
ACCTGGCGGTCGAGTCGCCGGAGTACGTGAAGGAGCTGGTGACCCACCATGTCGGCGGTTACCTGAAGATTGCCCCGGAGCATACCGAGGAAGGTCCGCTGAACCAGATGATGAAGCCGGGCATCGGCTCCTACGATCGGTTCAAGCGCATGTTCGAGAAGTTCTCGAAAGAGGCGGGCAAGGAGCAGTACCTGATTCCTTACTTCATCGCCGCCCACCCCGGCACCACCGATGAAGACATGATGAACCTGGCACTGTGGCTCAAGGGCAACGGCTTCCGTGCCGACCAGGTGCAGGCGTTCTACCCCTCGCCGATGGCGTCGGCCACGGCCATGTACCACTCGGGCAAGAACCCGCTGCGCAAGGTCACCTACAAGAGCGACAACCTGACCATCGTCAAGAGCGAGGAGCAGCGCCGTCTGCACAAGGCGTTCCTGCGCTACCACGATCCCAAGGGCTGGCCGATGCTGCGCGAAGCGCTGGAGCGCATGGGCCGCGCCGATCTGATCGGTCCGGGGAAAAACCAGCTGATTCCGTTGCATCAGCCGGCCACCGACACCTACCAGAGTGCGCGGCGCAAGAACTCCACGCCGGCCGGCAGCCACAAGGTGGCCAAGGAAACGCGCATCCTGACCCAGCACACCGGGTTGCCGCCGCGTGCCAGCGACGGCTCCAAGCCGTGGGACAAGCGCGAGCAGGCCAAGGCTGCCGCCGAAGCCCGCAGCAAGCAAGCTGCCCGTGATCGCCAGCAGGCGGCCAAGCCTGGCAAAGGCAAGAAGCCAACGCGGCAGCCAGTCGTACCGCGTTGACACTGGACTGCCCCTGGGCTGCTCTCTGCAGCCCGGGGGCACTGCCGGAGCGTTCAGCCAGCCACGCCCACCACGTGGCTGGCGGGAATGTCGCCCTTCACATAGAACACCTCTGCTTCCTGATGCACGCCGATATTGTCGACGGCCTTGAGCACGGTCGCGCGCGTGACTTTCCTGGCCAGTATCAAGCGCTCGGCGTCTGTCAGCAGGATGTCGCCGATGGTGCGATACGCCTTCGGGTCGTGGCTGGTATCGACCTCGAACACCGGCACCCCTCGGCCCTTGGCGAATCTGCTGGCAACGGCCTTGTCGGCACTCAGCGACAGGACCTCGCCGGCACTGCCCCCTTGCCGAGCCGTGTGCTTGATGATCGCCGCCAGGTAGTCGTCACCTTCCAGGCGCCCACCCGGGGCGCGCTGCAGGCCGGTCTGAGGAATCTCTTGCGCCGTATTGCCCTGATGGCCGCGGAAGATACGTTCAGGCACCTGGAAATCCATGGCCTTGATCTCGGCGGTGGTTTCGATCTGACCGATGGCCCGGGCGTTGCTGTTGGCGCGCTGCTGCAGCAAGGCTTCGAGAAAGGAGATATCGCCTGAACTGCGCACGGGAGGCAAGTCGTCGGCTGCACTGGCGCCAGCGTTGATTCGACCGGCGGCGCTGAGCTTGCGCAGGGCATTGGCCAACTTGGCGTTGAGCTTGAAGGCATTGCGCGCCGGCGCCGGCTTTGCCAGTACGGCCGCAATCGGCTTGCCTGGCCCAAGTGGACGCGGCGTCGAGGGCCGCAGCGGTGCGCGGCCCACGCCTGGCCGGGTAACTCGACCGACCTGTGCGCCGGGACCGGAGCCCAGCAGGCCCAAACCCACTTCCAGCGCGATGTCGCCGGCACTGGGGGGCGGCAGGTCGCCTTCGTCTTCAGGGATGTCGGCATCGTTGACGTTGTCCAGGCCGGTACGCCATTTGTAGTGCTCTCGCTGATAGGTCTGCCAGGTTTCGCGTGTATCGAACTGCGGCTCCTGTCGTGCTGCTTCGGGTGTCGGCAGCGGTTCGAATTCGGACGTTTCGTCGTGTGTGCTCATGTGGATGCTCCGTGATGAATGAAGCATCCAATCTAGGGTGGCGACCCAGCGGCACGGCGATACATGTTTATCGCAAGACGGCACGCTCAATGTGTGCGACGCTGCTACAACCCATGAGGAGCAACCATGGGAAGCAACCCCGAGGGGCGCAGAACCTTCCGGTGCCAGGCCCACGGGCACGCCGGAGGCCGTTGCCGCAGCTGCCCTCGATGGCATAAGTCTTGCGCGGTATCTCCAACGCCCAGGCTCGCAGGAGGCACGCCGTGCCGATTCATGTCGCACTGAACCACGTCACGCATTATCACTACGACCGCGCCATCGATGTCGGCCCTCAAGTGGTGCGCTTGCGCCCGGCGCCGCACAGCCGCACGCGAGTGCTTTCCTACGCCTTGAAGGTGTTGCCGCAGGCGCATTTCATCAATTGGCAGCAGGACCCTCAAGGCAACTACCTGGCCCGCCTGGTGTTTCCGGAGAAAGCCACACAGCTGCGCATCGAGGTGGACCTGGTGGCCGAGATCGCCGTGTTCAACCCTTTCGATTTCTTTCTCGAACCGCACGCACAGCAGATTCCCTTCGCGTACACCGAGGAGGAACAGCACGAGCTGGCCCCTTATCTGGAAACCCTGGCCCTGACGCCCAGGTTTCAAACGTACTTGGACGGCATCGACCGCACGCCCATTCCCAGCATCGAGTTTCTGGTCAGGCTCAACCAGCAACTGAGCCAGGACATCCGCTACCTGCTGCGCATGGAGCCGGGCGTGCAGACGCCCGAGCACACCCTTGTTACCGGGGCCGGGTCGTGCCGCGACTCTGCGTGGCTGCTGGTGCAGTTGATGAGAAGGTTGGGGGTTGCGGCGCGCTTCGTGTCCGGCTACCTGATCCAGCTGGTCGCCGACGAGCAGGCGCTGGACGGTCCATCCGGTACCGATGTCGATTTCACCGACTTGCATGCCTGGTGCGAGGTGTATCTGCCCGGTGCCGGCTGGATCGGCCTGGATGCCACGTCCGGTCTGTTCGCCGGTGAAGGCCATATCCCCTTGGCCTGCAGCCCGGAGCCTTCGTCGGCGGCACCGATCAGCGGGCGGGTGGAGCCGTGCGAGGTGACGTTCTCGCACCACATGTCGGTGCAGCGCATCTGGCAGACGCCGCGAGTCACCTGGCCGGTCAGCGAGCAGCAATGGGCGGACATGCAGGCGTTGGGGCGGCGCGTCGATGCCGAACTGCACGCGCTGGATGTGCGCCTGAGCATCGGCAGCGAGCCCAGCTTCGTGGCCATCGACACTGCCGATGCCGTACCACGGGAGGCTGGAATCGAGCTGCCCTCCAGCCGGTTCAGTGCCACTTCGACGTCTGGCGTGTTCAAGGCTGACATGCCGCCATCGACGAGTTGGGCGCAGTCGGTCGAGGAGGTCGGTGACCTTTACGAGCAGGCCCGATTGAACCGTTTGGGCACCCAGAGGTTCATGATCGACGGTCGGCAAAGCGGTACCGGCGCCGGCAATCCGCTGCTGCTTGGCGGTACAACTGCGCAGGACTCACCCTTCCTGCGTCGGCCCGACCTGCTGCGCAGCCTGATTGGCTATTGGCATGACCACCCAGCGTTGACCTACCTGTTCAGTGGCACGGCCTGGCCAACCCCACGAGTGGACGAGACGCGCAGCGATGCAGTGTACGAACTCGAGATCGCCCTGGCGCAGTTGCCCGCACCCGGCATGTCATGCCCGCCGGGGCTGATCGATCGCATATTGCGTCACCTGCTGGTGGATGTGACGGGTGATCCTGCCCGCGCGCAATTCTGCATCGCCCAGTTGGAGGGCGACCGGCCAGGCGAACGCCAGGGCGTGCTGCGGTTGCAGGGGCTGGAAATGCCGCCCCATGCCCGCATGAACCTGGCTCTGCAACTGTTGTTGCGCAGCCTGGTCGCGCGTTTCTGGCGCACGCCTTACGCACCGGCCAGGTTGACCCGGTGGGGCTCGCAACTGCACGACCGCTTCATGCTGCCGTATTTCATCGAGCGCGATTTCGCCGAAGTGGTCGGCGATCTCAACGCGGCGGGCTACGCGATGGATGCCCAGTGGTTTGCCGCGCAACTGGCGTTCCGCTTCCCCATGATCGGTGACTACGCTGTCGAAGGTATCGAACTGGAGTTGCGCCACGCCCTGGAGCCCGGCCCTGGACGCGGCAGTGCCAGTGGCACGCCGCTGTCGCCGGACGCATCCCTTGCGCGCTTGCAAGTTCGGGTCAGCGGCTTACTGGCGGATCGGTACCGAATTGCCGTCAATGGCCGGCCATTGCCGCTGACCGCGACCGGCCGTACTGGCGAGTTCGTCGCCGGGGTGCGTTACCGTGCCTGGCAGCCGAACCCTGGCGCACATGTTACCGATCAAGTCGATATGCCCTTGACCTTCGACATCGTCGATACCTGGACGCAGCGCTCGCTGGGCGGCTGCCAGTACCATGCGGTCCACCCCGGTGGCCGCAATTATGAAAGCCTTCCGGTGAATGCCAATGAAGCCGAGAGCAGGCGGCTGGCGCGGTTCTTCCGGATCGGTCACAGCCCTGGCCAGACAGTTCTGCCACCGCTCAAGGTCGACGATGACTGGCCGATGACCCTGGACATGCGCCGCGTCCCACCGGGTGGGGTGTGACCCTTGGACGGTATCCGTGCACCGTGCAGGCTGCGATAATCGTTCTTCTCAACGCCGCTCCCGAGCTTTGCCATGTCTGACCTGCTTGATCGATACCCGTTGTCCGGCGGGTCCTATCATGAAATGCTCGAAGCCGATGGCGGCGTACGGCCGCACTGGCGGCGCCTGTTCGAGCAGTTGCAGCGCAGTGCACCGGGGCAGTTGTCGCAGCGCCAGGCCTCGCTGACCCGACAGATCCAGGAAAACGGCGTGACCTACAACGTCTATGCCGACCCCAAGGGGGCCGATCGGCCGTGGGAGCTGGACCTGTTGCCGCACATCATTCCTGCCCACGAATGGCGTCAGATGGCCGCCGGCATCGCCCAGCGGGCCCGCTTGCTCAATGCGGTGTTGGCCGATATCTATGGTCCGCAGACGCTCATCGCCCAGGGCCTGTTGCCGGCCGAGCTGATCTTCGGGCACAACAACTACCTGTGGCCGTGCCAAGGCATGCGGCCACCGCAAGGCACCTTCCTGCACTTGTATGCCGCCGATCTGGCGCGCACGCCCGATGGCCGCTGGTGGGTGACCGCCGACCGCACCCAGGCGCCTTCCGGCGCCGGCTATGCACTGGAAAATCGCATGAGCCTGTCGCGGGCGTTTCCCGAGTTGTACCGCGACCTCAAGGTCGAACACATGGCCGGTTTCTTCCGGACCGTGCAGGACACCATGAGCCGCCTGGCACCCGGCGCCCAGGAGACGCCGCTGGTGGTGCTGCTGACACCGGGGCGTTTCAACGAAAGCTATTTCGAGCACCTGTACCTGGCGCGTCAGCTGGGTTATCCGCTGGTGGAGGGCAGTGACCTGACCGTACGCGAGGCCACGGTGTACCTGAAGACCTTGAGCGGCCTGCGGCGGGTGCATGCGATCATGCGTCGCCTGGACGACGATTTCTGCGACCCTCTGGAGCTGCGTACCGATTCGGCCCTCGGTGTCCCCGGCCTGTTGGACGCGGTTCGCCAGGGCAACGTGATGGTGGCCAATGCGCTGGGCAGTGGTGTGCTCGAATCGCCTGGGATGCTCGGGTTTTTGCCGCGGATCTGCGAGCACCTGTACGACGAAACGTTGATCCTGCCGTCGATCGCCACCTGGTGGTGCGGCGAACCGCCGGTGCTCGCACAAGCCCTCGAGCGCCTGGACGAGCTGGTGATCAAGCCGGCCTTCCCCTCGCAAAACTTCGGCCCGGTGTTCGGTCGCGACCTGAACACCATCCAGCGCCAGGCGTTGACCGAACGCATTCAGGCTCGCCCCTATGCCTATGTAGCCCAGGAGATGGCGCAGCTGTCTCAGGCACCGGTCTGGCATTGCCAGGGCGGCCATCTGCAGCCACGGGCGATCGGCATGCGCGTGTTTGCAGTCGCCGCCGCCGACGGTTATCGAGTATTGCCCGGCGGCCTGACCCGCGTGGCCACGGATGCCGATGCCGAAGTGGTATCGATGCAGCACGGTGGTGCCAGCAAGGACACCTGGGTGCTGGGCGAGCACGCCCCGGTCGGCGAGCAGTGGCGGGCGCAACGCACCATCGGCGCCCACGACCTGGTGCGCATGGACCCCTACCTGCCTTCGCGGGTGGTGGAAAACCTGTTCTGGTTCGGCCGTTACTGCGAGCGTTGCGACGGCAGCGCGCGACTGCTGCGTATCATTCTCGGCCGCTACCTGGATGGCGACGATCCCCATGCCTTGCAGGCCGCGGTCGACCTTGCCGAGAACCTCAACCTGCTGCCCGAAGAAGGCGACCTGCGCGAGCGTTTGTTGATGGCGCTGCGTGGCGAAGACTGGGCGTTCAGCCTGCGCGCCAACCTGCAACGCCTGCAGTGGGCGGCGTTCCAGGTACGCAGCAAGCTGTCGCGCGAGAACTGGCAGGCATTGGGCGAACTGCAGCGCGAGTCCCTGGCCTTGGAAACGCAAGTGCCGGACCTGGGCGAGCTGCTCGATTTCCTCAATCGGCTGGTGATGAATCTGGCCGCGCTGTCCGGTTTTGCCCTGGACGACATGACCCGCGACGAAGGCTGGCGTTTTCTGATGATCGGACGGCGTATCGAGCGCCTGCAGTTTCTCAGCAATGGCCTGTCGGCGTTCCTGGCAAGCGATGCGGTGGATGACCAAGCCGGCCTGGACTGGCTGCTCGAACTGGGCAACAGCAGCATCACCTACCGTTCGCGCTACCTGGCTGTGCCGCAGTTGATCCCGGTGCTCGACCTGCTTCTGCTCGATGCCCAGAACCCCCATGCCGTGTTGTTCCAGCTCAAGCTGGTCGCGCGTGCCGTGCGCCGCCTGAGCGATGAATTCGACATGCCGGTGGATCGCGCCCTGGAGCCGCTCATCGAGCGCGTGGCCCGCTTCGATCTGGGCACCCTGGAAAACGCACTGTTCGGCGAAGCCAGCGTGCGCGCCGTGCTCGATGGTCTGCGCAGCCTGTTGCAGGACATTGCCAGCGTCAGCGTGCAGGTCTCGGACCGTCTGGCGTTGCGCCATTTCGTCCATGTCGATGATGTCAGTCAGCAAACGGTGTCGGTGTAATGGGCGCGCATTACCAGATCGTTCACGACACCCGCTATTGCTACGACAGCCCGGTGTCACTGGCCAAGCAGCTGGCGCACTTGTGGCCCAGGCCCTGTGCCTGGCAGGTATGCCATGAGCAGGCGTTGCAGATCAGTCCGGAGCCGACCCGACGCACCGACGAACTCGACGTGTTCGGCAATCCGCTGACACGCTTGGCTTTCGAACGTCCCCACGACGAGCTCAAGGTCGGTGCTCGCCTGCACGTCGAGGTACTGCCCCGAACGCCGCTGCAGTTCGCTCGCTCGCCGGCCTGGGAATTCACCCGCGACGCTTTCTGCTACAGCGGCCGGCCGGTGGCGCCAGACGTGCTGCAAGCCTGTCGCTACCGTTTCGAATCCCCTTACGTACGCCTCAAGAAAAGCTTCGTGGCGTTTTCGGCAAGCTGCTTCGTGCCTGGCCGGCCGATGCTGGAAGGTGCGCAAGCGCTGATGCAGAAGATTTTCAGCGAGTTTACCTTCGATGCCACGGCCACTCAGGTGGCGACACCCTTGGTCGAGGTGTTGGAAAACCGCCGTGGGGTGTGCCAGGACTTCGCTCACCTGATGCTGGCCTGCCTGCGTTCGCGCGGCCTGGCGGCGCGTTACGTCAGTGGCTACCTGCTGACCCAGCCACCACCGGGGCAACCGCGGATGATCGGCGCCGATGCTTCCCATGCCTGGGTGTCGGTGTTCTGCCCGGTGCTGGGTTGGGTCGACTTCGACCCGACCAACAATGTCCAGCCGGGTCTGGAACACATCACCCTGGCGTGGGGGCGTGATTTCAGCGACGTGTCGCCACTGCGTGGAGTGATTCTGGGCGGCGGCGGGCATGATCCCGAGGTGCGCGTGACTGTGCTGCCGATGGCGTGAGCCGAATCTTTACAGCGAATGTCTGACTGCTGGCAGATAGCTGCAGCGTGCGGCCAATCATGAAATGATGGCCGCCGTAGCTTTTCCCCTTGCCTGGAGACTCACATGTTTGCAAAAGCGGTAGCGGTATCGGTGCTCGCCTTGGCCAGCGGTCAATTACTGGCGGCCGAGTGTTCGACCACCGTCGATTCGACCGACCAGATGACTTTCGGCACCAAGGCCATCGAGATCAGCAAAAGCTGCAAGACGTTCACCGTCAACCTGACCCACTCCGGCAGCCTGCCTAAGGAAGTCATGGGGCATAACTGGGTCTTGAGCAAGGAAGACGACGCACGCGGCATCGCCATGGACGGCATGAGTGCCGGTATCGACAACAGCTACCTGAAGAAGGGCGACGAGCGTGTGATTGCGTACACCAAGGTCATCGGCGCCGGCGAGAAGGATTCGGTGTCGTTCGACGTGTCGAAACTGTCGGCCGAGCAGAAATACCTGTTCTTCTGCTCGTTCCCAGGTCACCTGGCCATGATGAAAGGGGCGGTGACCCTGGTTGATTGAGTCTCGACCGCTCCCTGGTAGGAGCGGTCATTGGCCGCGAAGAAGGCGCCGCGGTATGCCTGTTTGAACGCGTCGGCCCGTTCGCGGCCACGGACCGCTCCTACAGGCACTGCGCTGCCATCGGGACCTGGGGCGCGTGTGTTACGCCTGCTCCGGCACCTTGAACACGTGGCGCAGGTAGGCGACGAAATTGGGGTCGCGGCACTGGGTCTTGGCGGCTTCGTCGGAAATCTTCGCCACCGGTTGGCCATTGCAGTCGGTCATCTTCAGCACGATGTTCATCGGCTCCACGCCTGGAATGTCGCAGGTCAGGTTGGTGCCGATGCCGAAGCTGACATTGATGCGCCCACGCAAGGCGCGAAATATCTCCAGCGACTTGGGCAGGTTCAGCCCATCGGAAAACACCAGGGTCTTGGTCATCGGATCGATGCCCAGCTTGCGGTAGTGGACGATGGCTTTTTCCGCCCATACCACCGGGTCACCCGAATCGTGGCGCAGGCCATCGAAAAGCTTGGCGAAGTAGAGATCGAAATCGCCGAGAAACGCGTCCATGGTGATGCAGTCGGTGAGGGCAATGCCCAACAGACCGCGGTATTCGCGGACCCAGCAATCGAGTGCCGCGATCTGGCTGTCGATCAGCCGTGGTCCCAGCTGTTGGTGGGCCATGATCCACTCGTGGGCCATGGTCCCCAGCGGCTTGAGGTCCAGCTGGCGGGCCAGGTGCATGTTGCTGGTGCCGACGAAGCGCCCCGGAAACTCGTGCTTGAGCACCGTGACCACTTCCTCCTGCACTTTGTATGAGAAGCGCCGACGGGTACCGAAATCCGCTACCTGCAGCTCGGCCAGTTCTTCGCTGCTGGCATTGGCCTGCAGCCATTCGAACTTGCGGTAGAGTTTTTCCCGGGGCTGACTGAGCAGCACATCGGGATAGCGAATGCGGTTGCGCACCTCGCTGACCGTTGCCAGCAACGGCACCTCGAACAGAATCACGTGCAGCCACGGTCCGCGCAGGCGGATGAACAACTGATCGTTCTCGATGCCGATGCTCAGGTAGCGCAGATTGAAGCGGAACAAGCCCAGGAAGCGCAGGAAGTCCGGCTTCATGAAGTTGATGCCTTCCAGGAAGCTCAGCTGATCCGGACCCAGGCTCAATTCGGACAGCTGCTCGAGCTGTTCGCGAATGTCGTGCAGGTAAGGCCGCAGGTCTTCGCCGTTGCGACAACGAAACTCCCACTCGACGTCGACGTTGGGGTAGTTGTGCAGTACAGCCTGCATCATGCTCAACTTGTACAGATCGGTGTCGAGCAGGTTTTGCACGATGCGATCGGCGAATACGCTCTCGCTCATCAGGGTCTCCAGAACCGCGTGCCTCATTTGGAGCAGCGGTGGCACACAGTAAGGGCACATTCTGCCAGCTTTTTGGAACACGGGTGGTCGCGACCGTGCGGTCCTGTGCCATTGCGTCGCCAATGGCTCGAGCGATGTTGCCGGAGCGGCCTGAGCAGGGCGCTTCGGGAGGATCCTGTGGTGCGCGGTGTAGCAGTTATGCACCGACAGTGTGCACTTCGGTTACGTCCGCTGTTACAGCATGGTTGCCCACTCCTGCAATGAGCGGTTGCAATGATGGCGCCCAGGGGTTGTACCGGTATTGTCGTCGGGTATCACCACGCCCGTTCCAGACGGTTGCACGACCTGTAGAAAATGGTCGAGGCGCTGCCTCGCACCTCTGAAAGTGAAAACTCTGCAACGGGGGTAAATGCGCTGGCACGGCGCTTGCTCGGAGGTTGGCGCTGAAGTTGTAGTGCCAACCAAAAAAATTCAGGAGCACCACTCATGTCGCAGACGTTCTACAGGAAAGGTTTTCTGGCTCTCGCAGTGGCAACTGCGCTGGGCGCTTCGTCGATTGTTCAA
>Ga0308158_10005434_pt1 | contig 10445 bp, 8 predicted proteins | sample PhyBR2_FD_201038 | JGI IMG/M metagenome (GOLD analysis project Ga0308158, IMG submission 201038) | Phyllosphere microbial communities from UC Gill Tract Community Farm, Albany, California, United States - DLSLB.R2 | ecosystem: Host-associated > Plants > Phyllosphere > Unclassified | place: USA...
CAAGCCCACCGTGATCATCGGCGCACTCACCAGCGCGGCCGGTCTCATCGTGGCGATCGCCTTCGGTGACATCGCGATGTTCCTCGTGGGCATCGCCATCGTCGGCGCGGGTCAGGGCGCCTACATCGCGGCAGATGTGGCGCTGATGACCGAGACGCTGCCCGCGATCGAGGACGCCGGAAAGGATCTCGGCATTGTGGCACTGGCCTATCTGCTTCCCGGTATCGTCGTGCCTGTGCTCGGATTCTTCCTCACTCGCATCGGCTCAGACACCGGCGAGAACTTCGCGGCCCTCTACGTCGCGGCGTTCCTGATGGCACTTGTCGCCGCGTTCGCCGTCACGCGGGTGCGGAGCGTGCGATGAGCGGCCGGGAACCACGGCTGACACGTGTCGCGGCGCAGGAGTACCGTCGCCTCAGTCGCAGCGAAGGAATGCCTCCGGCGACCCACCCCGCGGTGCAACGCGATCGGAACATCCCGGTGCCCGCGCAGGACGGCGCCGCCCTTCTCACCGATCACTGGCATGCTGCCGATGCCGCAGACACCACTCTCGTGATCCGCACTCCCTACGGACGGGAGGGCATCGCGGGGGTCGCGAAATTCATCGCCGAACGCGGGCACCACGTGATCGTGCAGAGCTGCCGCGGGACGTTCGGTTCGGACGGCGACTTCAACCCGCTGCACGACGAGATCGCCGACGGTCAGAGCACGCTGAGCTGGCTACGCGCCCAGCCGTGGGCGACGGGCCGCGTGCACACCTGGGGAGGAAGCTACTTCGGGGTCACGCAGTGGGCGCTGTGCGACGGGCCCGAGCGTCCGGACGCCATGGGCATCGCCGTCTCGGCTCGTCGCTTCGACGACGGGATCATCTATCCGGGCGGCGGATACGCGATCGACACCACGGTGGCGTGGAGTTTCGCCCTGCGCATGCAGGAGCGTCCGCTCCTCGCGCGCATCGGGATGATCCTGCGCGCGGCATCGGCCCTGCGCCGAGGATCTCTCGCGATCCCCCCGGCGGATGCAGCGCGCACCGCGGTGGGAACAGACCCCCGGTTCTTCCGCGACTGGGTGGAGCACTCGACGCGGGATGACCCGTGGTGGGAACCGCTGCACTTCGCCCAGGACCTGCAGACCATTCCACCCGTCGCACTCGTCGCCGGGTGGCGCGACCTCTTCCTGCAGGAGCAGCTGAAGGATCACGCGGCGCTCGTCGCAGGAGGTGTCGTCGCCAAGCTCGCCATCGGAGACTGGTTGCACGGCGCCCCCGAGACCTCCGTGATGGGCGTGCGCGATGCGCTGCTCTCCTTCGACTCGCTGGATCGGCTGCCCGACGTGCGCGTCGAGGTCACCGGAGGCGTGGGCTGGCGCGAGATGGAGTCGTGGCCGCCGGCCGCGGAGTCGACGGAGTGGTCGGCCACGGCCACCGGTGGACTGCGCCGGGGCACTCCGGACGAGCAGGCGACGTCGCTGTCATACCGCTACGACCCGGCCGATCCCACGCCGAGCGAGGGCGGTCGCACCCTCGGGCCGTTCGCCTCCGGCTACCGGATCCAGCGGCACCGGGAGGCTCGGCAGGATGTGGTCCTCTTCACCTCCGATGCCCTCGCCGAGGAGCTTCTCGTGATCGGCGAGCCGCGCGTCGAGATTCTGCTGACCTCGACCAATCCTCGCGTGGATCTGTTCATCCGGCTCTGCGACGTGGACGAGCGGGGCCGCTCACGAACGGTCACCGACGGGTACGTGAGGCGAGACGCCGAGGCCGGGAATCTGACGACGCTCGCGCTCGCACCCCTGGCCCACCGGTTCGCCACCGGGCACCGGCTGCGCCTCCAGGTCTCCTCCGGTGCGCATCCGGTGTACCTGCGAAACCCCGGCACGGCGGACCCGATACGCGATCACAGTCAGATGATCCCGAGCGAGCAGACCTTCGAGGCGGGTGGCGAGCACGCACTCGTGCTCCATCTTCCCGTCGCGGACGGCTCCGTCCTGCGCCCGATGGGCTGAGCACATACTCAGCTCATCGGCGGATCAGGCGCGCGGATCGCGAACGCGGAGTGCGAACGGCGACACCACCGTCACGGCGACGACCAGCACGAGCGCCACGACCGCCAGCCCGCGGTACTCGACCGCCTGCAGGACGAGTCCGGCGAGGACCGCACCGACCGCGGCACACAGGCTCATCAGTGAGTCGCTGAGCCCCTGCCGACGCGGCCGCCGCTCCAGCGAAGACGCCTCGGTGAGAAGCGTGCTTCCCGCCACCGTCGCCGCGCTCCACCCGAGACCCAGGAGCACCAGCGCGATGAGCACGCCGGCGTGGGACTCGCTGCCCACGAAGGCCGCCACCAGTGCGCCCGCGAGAAGCAGCTGACCGAGCAGGATCACCGCGATGCGCCCGAACCGGTCCGACAGCCAGCCGAAGATCGGTGACAGCCCGTACATCCCAGCCACATGGGCGGCGATCGTGATGCCCACGATCACCGTGGCGTCACCCATCGTCATGTGCTGGAGGTGCACCGGTGTCATGGCCATCACCGAAGCCATCACGGTGTGGGACGCTGCGACGGCGAAGATGGCGTATCGCGCCACCCGGGGCCGGTCGATGAGCGAGCCGCCGGCCGCCGCGGGAGCTGCCGCATCGCGCTGCTGGGCGATCCTCAGCGGATCGGGCCGCAACGCGACGATGTAGAGCAGAAAGGCCGCCACCTGCGCGACGAGGGAGAAGAGGTACGAACCGGTGTGCACCGGCATTCCGAGCATCCGCCCGACGGCCTCCCCCGGCCCCAGAAGCAGCGGTCCCGCGACAGCGCCGATGGTGGTGGCCCAGACCACCACCGACAGCTCACGCCCCCGGCGGGCGGGGGTGGCGAGGTCGGTGGCGGCGAAGCGGGATTGCAGGTTGCCGGCGTTTCCCGTGCCGATGAGGATCACACCGACCAGGAACAGCCAGAAGGTGGCCGACGCCGCTGCCGAGATGACGATCGCAATGCCGACCAGAGCCAGCAGGTTGCCGAGGGTCAGCGCGATGCGACGGCCGCGGCGCGCGGCGAGGCGTGCCAGGGGGATCGCCGCGAGGGCGGCGCCAAGCGTGACCGACGCGGTCGCGAACCCGGAGAGTGCGTCCTGTCCGGTGATGTCCTTCGCCAGCAGCGCGCCGAGCGAGACGGTGGCACCGAACGCGATGCCGCCGAGTACCTGCCCGACGGCCAGCGTGCGCACGGTGCGCGATTGGATCCGTGCGATCGCCTCGTCGTCGAGTGAGTGGGGCGCGCTCACGAGGCCACCGGCAGAGCGACGCCGAGCGGCAGAGTCCCGGCGCGGAACGGGAGCGACGCGCGGCGCAGAGCCGGGAGCCGCGTCACGATGCGTCGCGGACGGTGTTGCGCAGAATCCCGAGACCGGTGATGTCCACCTCCACCACGTCGCCGGCCACCAGCGGACCGACGCCGGCGGGGGTGCCGGTGAGGATGACATCGCCCGGCAGCAGTGTGAATGCTGCAGACGCGTGCGCGATGATGGCGGCCACGCCGTGCACCATGTCGCTGAGCGGAGCCTGCTGCTTGATGTCGCCATTGACCTTGGCCGTGAGCACGCCCACCGTGGGGTCGAACTCCGTCTCGATGGCGGGGCCCAGCGGGCAGAACGTGTCGAACCCCTTCGCGCGCGACCACTGGCCGTCGCTGCGCTGCAGGTCGCGAGCCGTGACGTCGTTGCCGATGGTGTATCCGAACACGTAGTCCAGCGCGTTCTCCGCGGTGACGTTCTTCGCGATGCGACCGATCACCACGGCCAGCTCGCCCTCGAACTCCACGCGCTCGGACAGAGCGTTCGGTCGGACGATCGCGTCGCCCGGACCGATCACGGCGGTGTTCGGCTTCAGGAACAGCATCGGCTCAGCGGGCACGTCGTTGCCGAACTCGGCGGCGTGATCCGCGTAGTTGCGCCCGACGGCCACCACCTTCGAGCGCGGGATGACAGGGGCCAGCAGCGCGGCATCGGACAACGGCACCCGCTCCCCCGTGGTGTCGAATCCCGCGAACATCGGGTCACCGGCGAGTACCACCAGATCGGTGTCGTCGACGATGCCGTACTTGATGGCGTCCTGGTGGCTGAAACGTGCGATCCTCACCCCGCCAGCCTATCGCCCCCGTGGTACACGGGATGGGGCCCGTGCCTCCGTCTCAACGGAGGCACGGGCCCCACTCTGTCTGCCCTTCGCGCCTCGGCGCGGTATGTCGGCTCTCAGGCGTCCAGGCGCACGAGCCAGCCGTGCTTGTCGGCCGCGCGACCGTACTGGATGTCGGTGAGCTCCTGGCGCAGGCTGGTCGCGAGCTCGCCCAGCGGCTGCTCGTCCTCAAAGCCGGCGCCCTTGAGCAGCCCGATGGGGCTCAGCACGGCGGCGGTGCCACACGCGAACACCTCGACGATCTCACCGGAGCGCACACCCTCACGCCACTCCTCCAGAGAGACGTCACGCCGCTCGACGGTGTGACCGCGGTCCTCGGCCAGCTGCAGGATGGAATCCCGCGTGATGCCCTGGAGGATCGAGTCGGACTCGGGGGTGACGACCGTGCCGTCCTTCATCACGAACACGACGTTCATCCCGCCGAGCTCTTCGACGTTGCCGTCGCGCAGGAAGACCACCTGGTCACAGCCGTTCTCGCTGGCCTCCGCCTGAGCGACGAGGCTCGACGCGTAGTTCCCTCCGGTCTTGGCCGCACCCGTGCCGCCCTTGCCGGCACGAGCGTAGTCCTCGCTCAGCCAGATCTTGACAGGCTTCACCCCACCCGAGAAGTAGGCGCCTGCGGGGCTCGCGATCAGGTAGTACGCCACCTTCTTGGCCGGGCGAACACCGAGGAAGGCTTCCTTCGCGAACATGAACGGACGGAAGTAGAGCGACTGGTCCTCACCCGACGGCACCCATGCGGCGTCGACCGCGATCAGCTCTCGCAGCGACTGGACGAAGACCTCTTCGGGAAGCTCCGGCAGCGCCATGCGTCGAGCCGAGCGCTGCAGACGACGCGCGTTCTCCAGCGGGCGGAAGGTGTGGATGGAGCCGTCGGCATGGCGGTATGCCTTGATGCCCTCGAAGATCTCCTGGCCGTAGTGCAGCACCGATGCCGCGGGGTCGAGGGAGATCGGACCGTAGGGCTGCACGCGGGGACGGTGCCAGCCGCCGGTCTCCGACCAGCACACGTCGAGCATGTGATCGGTGAAGTGCTGCCCGAAGCCGGGGTTGGCGAGGATCTCGTCACGCTGGGCGTCGGTCTTGGCCGCGAGGTTGCGGGTCACCTGGAATTCGAGGGTGGGAGAAGTGGTCATGTCACATCCTGGTTCGAAGAAGCGTTCTGCGCGGGATCAGGCTACGCCCGAACCCGCTCGGCGATGGCATCGCCGATCTGAGTCGTGGTGCGAGGCTGATCACCGCGTGCAGCGACGTCCGCCTCGATCGCGTCGTTCACGCGACGTGCTTCGTCCTCGAGCCCCAGATGATCGAGCAGGAGGGCGATGGAACCGATCGCAGCGGTGGGGTCCGCCTTCTGCTGTCCCGCGATGTCGGGCGCCGAACCGTGAACGGGCTCGAACATCGACGGGAAGGCGCCATCGGGATTGATGTTCCCCGAGGCGGCGAGGCCGATGCCTCCGGTGACGGCACCTGCCAGATCGGTCAGGATGTCCCCGAACAGGTTGTCGGTGACGATCACGTCGAAGCGAGACGGGTTCGTGACCAGGAAGATCGTTGCCGCATCGACGTGCAAGTAGTCTACGGCCACGTCGGGGTGCTCCGACGCCACCTCGTTCACGATGCGCTGCCAGATGCCGCCGGCGAAGGTCAGCACGTTCGTCTTGTGCACCAGCGTGAGCTTGTGGCGACGCCGCTCGGCCAGCTCGAACGCGTAACGGACGACGCGCTCCACGCCGAAGGCGGTGTTCACGCTCACTTCGTTCGCGATCTCCTGGGGGGTGCCGCGGCGGATCGAGCCGCCGTTGCCGACGTACGGCCCCTCCGTCCCCTCGCGCACCACCACGAAGTCGACGTCACCCGGGTTCGCCAGCGGGCTGGTGGAGTTCGGGTACAGACGCGAGGGGCGCAGGTTGACGTAGTGATCCAGCGTGAAGCGCAGCTTCAGCAGCAAACCGCGCTCGATGTTGGCGTCCTTCAGGCGCGGGTCGCCGGGGACCCCGCCGACCGCGCCGAGGATGATCGCGTCGTTCTCGGCGATGGCCGCGAGGTCGTCATCGGTCAGCGTGTCGCCCGTCTCGAGGTAGCGAGCGGCACCGAGGGAGAACCGGGTCTTCTCAAAGGTGACGCCGGACTCGGCCGTGACCGCATCCAGAACCTTCTCGGCTTCGGCGACCACCTCGGGGCCGATCCCGTCACCGGGGATGACGGCCAGCTTCACGACACGCGACATTGCTCTCCTCAGGGCGGCATCACTCCGCGTCGGAGTGTGCGACGGACTTCCCTCCCAGCGTAGTGGCCGCGATCACCGCGGCGATCACCACCAGCCCGGCGCCGATGAGTCCCGTGGTGAGCACACCCGAATCGAAGGCGTGCGCCGCGGAGAGGCGCAGCTGATCGCCCGCAGCACCGCCGATCTCGTCGGCCGTGACCATGGCACCGGCGAGGGTCTCTCGGGCCGCGTCGGCAGCACTCTGGCCCACGCCGTCCGGGATGACGAGGTTGGTGCGGTAGAGCGCTGTGAGCAGACCGCCGAGCACGGCGGTGCCGAGCACGGCACCCAGTTCGTACGCGGTCTCCGAGACCGCGCTTGCCGCCCCGGCCTTCGCGGGCGGGGCGCTCGCGAGGATGAGGTCGTTGGACACGGTCTCAGCCATGCCGATGCCGACCCCCAGCAGGACGAAAGCAATCACCAGCGTGAGAAGGGCACCCTCCTGCGATGCCAGGGCGGACAGCACGAAGCCGGCGATGGAGAACAGCAGGGCGACGGGAACGATGATGCGGGGCGCCACACGCTGCGCGATCGGCACCACCACCAGACCCGCCACGATCATCACCACCAGGCCCGGGACCAGCGCGAAGCCGGCGGACATCGGCGACAGTCCGAGGATGAGCTGCAGGTGCTGGGACACGAAGTAGAGGAAGCCCACCAGCGCGAACACGCTGAGCATGTTGACGAGGATGGCTCCCGTGAAGCGCGGCGTCTGGAACAGCTTCATATCGAGCATGGGGACATCGGCGCGCAGCTGGCGGCGAACGAAGAGCCAGCCGAACCCCAGTCCCACCACGAACAGGACGGGAGCCGGCGAGAGCAGGCCCTCGACGGCGAACTCCTTGATGCCGTAGACGACGGGGACCATGGTGGCGATCGACAGCGCGATGCTGATGGGGTCGATACGGCCCGGGTTCGGATCGCGCGTCTCGGGCACGAGGAACGGCGCAAGGATCAGCAGCGGGATCATCACCGGCACCGCCATGAGGAACACGGAGCCCCACGAGAAGTGCTCCAGCAGGAAACCGCCGACGATGGGTCCGAGCGCGGCACCCGCGGAGAACCCCGCCGCCCAGATCGCGATCGCGAGTCGGCGCTGGACCGCATCGGTGAAGATCGTGCGGATCAGCGACAGCGTCGACGGCATCAGCATGGCACCGAAGATGGCCATGAGCGCACGCGCCGCGATCAGCCAGCCGGCGGACGGCGCGAAGGCTGCCAGCGCCGAGACCACGGTGAAGCCGATGGCGCCGATGAGCAGCAGGCGGCGGCGGCCGAAGCGGTCGCCGAGGGTCCCCATCGTCACCAGGAGCGCTGCGAGCACGAGTGAGTACGCGTCGATGATCCACAGCTGTTCGATGGCAGACGGCTGCAGTGAGATGGCGATGTCGGGCAGCGCGAAGGTGAGCACGGTGTTGTCGACCGAGACCAGGAGGACCGGCAGCATGAGGATCGCGAGGGCGACCCATCCGCGCCAGCTGACTCGACCGGTCTCGATATCGGCACGCAGGGCGTGGGTGTCGACAGACATTTCTTCCTCGGTTTCGTGAACAGGCTCCCCTGTTCGAGATTCGTTCCGGAGCGCGATGGCGGTCCGCTTGGTACAGTTATACCGTCCAGACGGTACAGTAATCAATCCGCATGAGAGGATGCTGGGCATGGCACGACCCCCGCACGCGCGCGAGAAGGTGCTCGACGCCTTCGAATCGCTGCTCATCGACGACGGCGAGCGAGCAGCCACGATGGACGCCACCGCGCGAGCCGCCGGCGTCTCCAAAGGCGGCCTGCTCTACCATTTCGGTTCGAAGTCCGCGATGGAAGAAGCCCTGGTGGAGCGGATGGACCGCCTCGTCATCGAGGACCTCGAGGCGATGACGGCGTCATCCAGCGGCGTGGTCGACGCCTTCATCCGGAGTTCGGCCACCATCAACTCGCCGCTGGATCGGGCCATCGTCTCCGTCGGACGCCTGGCGACGTCGGGCTCGCCCACCGCGGCGGAGGCGCTGCGTCGGCTGCGCGAGAGCTGGCGCGCGTTCCTCGACCCACACGTGCCCGACGACACCGCGCTCACCCTCGTGATGCTCGTGGCCGACGGCGTGTACTTCAATCAGGCGCTGGAGATCGGCTCCGTCGCCGAGATCGCCGACATGGACGCGCTGATCGCGCTGGTGCGCAGGCTCACCGACTGAGTCTGCGGCCGATCGCCGAGCTCTCGGGGCGCTCAGTCGTAGGACGCGGTGACCGATCGTGTCGCGCCGTCCAGGCGCATGATGCCGCCGTGCGGAATGATCCACTGCGGCCGCGTGTGCCCGAACGGCACTCCCACACAGACCACCGCTTCGGGGTTGTATCGCGCCACCTGCTCCACGATCGCATCCCGCTGCGCAGCCCGGAGCCGTGCTCGGACCGCTGCCGGCGCAAGCGGGACCCCCATCTCCGCCACCACCGGGCGTGCCACAAGCACGCCGCTCACGGCTTCCAGCACGCCTCGCTCGCCCAGTCCGCGCACCCAACGGCGCACCTCGTCGGCGCCGGGGAGGGTTTCGCTGGTCTCGAGGAGCAGGATCGACCCACGCAATTCGGCGACGGGCGGCATCCGATCGGCGAGAGCCACCTGATCGAGCACTTCGATGCAGCCGCCCCACGTCGGTCCGCTCACGACGCGAGCCGGCCCCGCCCAGTCCCACGGGTCCGTCCTCTCCCGCGTGCCGAACTCGCTCAGAGCCCGAGGATCCGTCCAGTTGCGGCCGAAGTCCTCCGACTCCCCCGGCTCTGTCAGCTCGATGTCACCGCCGTGAAGCAGCGCCGCACGCAGGGACCGCGCGTGGATCTCGTCGACGGCGGGGCCGGGGCCGAGGTGGACCTGGGTGGAGCCGCCGTAGAAGCTGCGCACGCCGAGGCGCCAGAGGAACGAGTGGAGGTTGGTGTTGTCGCTGTACCCCAGAAAGGGTTTCGGGTCTGCGGCGATCACGGATGCGTCGAGGTGCGGGACGACGGTCACCTGGTCGTCGCCACCGAGCGTCGCGATGACGGCGCGAATCCCGGGATCGGCGAAGGCGGCATTGACGTCACGCGCGCGCTCACGTGCACTGGCGCCACCGGCCCTCGTGGTCGGGTACTCGACCGGGATCAGGCCCGTCAGCTCCTCCAGGCGGCGCAGGGCCTGCTCATGGACCTCGACGGAGATCGTCGGTGCAGCGAAAGCCGGGGACAGCACGGCGATCCGCTCGCCCGGACGAGCGTGGGCGAGCTGGTCGCCCGACGGATGGCCCGCAGAGACCGTCGAGCCCGCCCCTTCCCGGGGGCGGGCTCGAAGGTGAGAGCGTGGCTCAGGCCTCGGTGATCTCGATCTGGCGGAACACGTCGGCGTCGATGGCCGAGCTCACCTCTTCGAGCAGCTCGTCCGAGACCGGGGAGTCGACCGTCAGAACAGACAGCGCACGTCCACCGGCGGACTGGCGGGCGATCTGCATGCCGGCGATGTTGATGCCGGCCTCGCCGAACTTCTGGCCGTAGACGGCGACGATACCGGGACGGTCGGTGTAGACCATGACGATGTGGTGCTTCTCGATGGGCAGCTCGAGGGCGAGGCCGTTGATGCCGACCAGCTTCTCGATCTGCTTCGGCCCGGTGAGGGTTCCGGAGACCGACAGCTGGGTGCCGTCGGAGAGGGCTCCCGTCAGCGTGATGACGTTGCGGTACTCGTCGGACTGGTCATCCACCAGCAGGCGCACGTCGATGCCGCGCTGGTCGGCGAGCAGCGGTGCGTTCACGTAGGACACCGACTCGCTCACGATGTTGGTGAAGACGCCCTTGAGCGCCGCGAGCTTGAGGACGTCCACGTTGTAGCCGCTGAGCTCGCCGTGCACCTCGACGTCCAGGCTCGTGAGCGGCGACTTCGCCAGCGCGGAGAAGAACTGCCCCAGCTTCTCCACCAGGGCGATGCCCGGCCGCACATACGGGTCGATGGCGCCACCGGCCACGTTCACCGCG
>Ga0308158_10005435_pt1 | contig 10444 bp, 10 predicted proteins | sample PhyBR2_FD_201038 | JGI IMG/M metagenome (GOLD analysis project Ga0308158, IMG submission 201038) | Phyllosphere microbial communities from UC Gill Tract Community Farm, Albany, California, United States - DLSLB.R2 | ecosystem: Host-associated > Plants > Phyllosphere > Unclassified | place: USA...
TGACAACGTCTTCTGGCGTCAAAGCCATCTGGTCACCTCACTGGTCTGGTTAGTCAGTAGGCCTTCCGGCCGTCAAAACTACGGTACCTAAATTTGGTCTGCTTACTCTAATTCAACACTGCGGTGTCAAACGGGAGGTTTCTTCGCTTTACAGTAGCCGTTCACGGGGGCAACAGCCTGCATCGCTGGGTCTAAATCGGTAAATCAGGCCAGGCTCCTGGTGACGTTCATGGCGATGCTGACACCGATGAACAGGATCAGGAAGCCCAGGTCCAGGGAGACGCCGCCGAGCCGGACCGGCGGAATCAGCCGCCGCAATCCCTTGAGCGGCGGGTCGGTGATGGAGTACACGGCGTGCGCCACCACCAGGGCCGCACCGCGGGGGCGCCAGTCCCTCGCAAACATCTGCACCCAGTCGAATACGAGGCGGATGATGAGGGCGACGAAGAACAACAGCAGGGCGAGATAGAGAAGTCCGAAAACAATTCCCATGACTTATTTCATATCTCCAGGGTTCGTGCGGCGGACCACCCGGGTCTTCCGCTGTTGCACAGCTGTCGTCTTGTCTATTTCAGCACAGATGCCAGACAGGTGTCCCTGCCTGGCATCTGCAAAGCCCTGATGCTCAGCTTTGGTTGAAGAAACTGGCCTGCGTGTCGCTGGCCTTTTTGTCGTCACCGATCACTTCAACGTAGGACGGTGAGAGCAGGAACACTTTATTGGTCACACGCTCGATGCTTCCCCGAAGGCCGAAAACGAGTCCGGCGGAGAAGTCCACCAGCCGCTTGGCGTCAGCCTCGCCCATGTCGGTGACGTTCATGATCACCGGAATGCCGTCCCGGAAACTCTCACCGATGAGCTTGGCGTCATTGTAGGAACGGGGATGGATGGTCGTGATCTGCCGGAGACCGGTGTTCTCCTCGCGGCTCGAGGCCGCACGCTTAATTGGGGTCACAGGGGCGCGGTATTCCTCTTCGGGGGCGTAGGACGCCTCGCGGCTGACTTCGCGGACCGGCGCCGGAGCACGGCGTTCCTCGCGGTCAACTTCCATCGGTTCGTCCTCATCCTTACGTGTGGTCTGTTGCTCGGGCTCGTGATACTCATCGCCGTCGGCGAGCCCAAGATAGATCATTGTCTTGCGCAGAGCGCCGGCCATGGTCGACTCCTAATCGTGTCCCGTAAGCGGGCCGCCCAATGATTTGACAGCACTGGAGTCCCCCGCCCATCACTTCCAATAGGTCCGACGCTACCCCACGGCGGGACGGGAACCGAGAATATCGGAGCCTATTCTCAGGTGTGTCGCCCCGAACCTGATGGCGGCTTCCAGGTCCTGGCTCATGCCCGCCGAAATTGCCGTGGCGGCGGGGTACGTCCCGGCCAGCCGGGTGGAAACTACGGCCAGCTTTTCGAATGCAGGCTCCGGGGGTGCCCCCAGCGGAGCGACTGCCATCACGCCCATCAGGTCCAGGCCCTCAGAGCCGGCGATCCGTTCTGCCAGGAGGGGAACGTCGGCAGGGGCGGCCCCGCCACGGTGCGCATCCCCGTCGTCTTCAAGGTTGACCTGGATGAAGCAGCCCAACGGCCCGCGTCCGCTTGAGGCCATCTCGTGGCGCATGGCTTTCGCCAGCGCATCGACAAGCTGCGGCCGGTCCACCGAATGTACCGTGGCCGCGTAACGTGCCACCGACTTGGCCTTCTTGGTCTGCAGCTGGCCTACAAAATGCCAGGTGAGGGCAAGGTCGGCGAGTTCGAGGGCCTTGGCCGCCGCCTCCTGGTCCCGGTTTTCGCCCACATCCCGAATCCCGAGGGCGGCCAGCCGGCGGATGTCGTCGGCTGGATGGAACTTGGTCACCACGATCAGTGCCGGCGGCCGGTCCGCGCGCCCGGCGCTTTCGGCCGCTGCACTGATCCGCTTCCGCACTGCCGCCAGCCGCTCGGCGAGTTCGGCGCTCCGTGCATCGCCGCCCTGTCCGCGGCCGGCACCCGGCACGTCAGTCATGGCACCAGACCAGCCCCGCGAAGCGGCCGGTGTTCCGGTCGCGGCGGTACGAATAGAGCGTTTCCGTCTCAAGGGTGCAAGGCCCGGAGTACTCCACCTCCACCCCAACAGCCTCAAGCTGGTTCCGGGCACCGGCAGGGAGGTCCAGGGCGGGCGTTCCCCAGGACGTCGTACTCCGGGTTGCCGGAACCAGCGCGGATACCTCATCTCGCAACGCTGCCGGTACCTCGTAGCAGGACCCGCAGATCGACGGCCCCATCCAGGCCCGGATCCGGGAGGCGCCCAGCGCCTTCATGCTGTCCACCGCAGCAGGGAGGACGCCGTTAGCCACGCCGGGCCGGCCGGCGTGGACTGCGGCAAGCACCGGCCCGCTTCCGGACTCCCCCGCAAGAAGCACCGGAATGCAGTCGGCCACCATGACCGCCAGAGGCAGGCCTCGGGACACCATGCCATCAGCCACGGGGACCGGCGACTGCGCGTCCATCAGGGCAACTGTGGTGCCGTGAACCTGGTTCATGAACCGCAGGGCCTGCGGCTCCAGGCCGATGGACTGCTCCAGGCGCTTGCGGCGTTCCTGGACTGCAGCAGGATCATCCCCCACATGCAGTGCCAGGTTTCCCGTGCCTTCATCCGTGAATGCGGCCGACACCCCGGGCAGGATGTCGGCACGCCAATGGAACAAGCCGCTGCCTACTTCAGGAAGTCGGGAACATCCAGGTCATCCGGGTGGGTACCGGTCAGGTCCGGCTCCACCACGGAGGGCAGGTCGACGTCGAAGCCCGAGTCAGCAGGGACGGCCGAGGGGCGCTGCTGGCCCCAGTTGCTCAGCCCGGCGGCACCGACGCCGGCGTGGATCGGCTGGACGTTCTGCTGGTGGTTGCCGTTGCCCTGGTGGTTGCCACCCTGCGGGTGGGCCGAGGCAGGAGCGGCAGCCGGGGCGGCAGGACGCTGCGGGGCGGCCTGCGGCTGGGACTGGTCCATGGACGGCGAGGTGGCCTTGACGTCGTCGAACCCGGCGGCGATGACCGTCACACGGGCTTCATCGCCAAGGGCGTCGTCAATGACGGCACCGAAGATGATGTTGGCTTCGGGGTGGGCCACTTCCTGGACCAGCCGCGCGGCCTCGTTGATTTCGAACAGGCCCAGGTCTGAACCACCCTGGATGGAGAGCAGGACGCCGTGGGCACCGTCGATGGAGGCTTCCAGCAGCGGCGAGGCGATGGCGAGTTCCGCTGCCTTGACGGCGCGGTCTTCGCCGCGGGCGGAGCCAATGCCCATGAGGGCCGAGCCCGCGCCCTGCATGACGGATTTAACGTCTGCGAAGTCCAGGTTGATCAGGCCCGGCGTGGTGATGAGGTCGGTGATGCCCTGGACACCGGACAGCAGGACCTGGTCCGCGGAGCGGAACGCGTCAAGGACGGAGACGTTGCGGTCACTGATGGACAGCAGCCGGTCATTGGGGATCACGATCAGGGTGTCCACCTCGTCCCGGAGGGCGTCGATGCCTGCCTCGGCAGAGCCGGCGCGGCGGCGGCCCTCGAAGGTGAACGGCCGGGTGACAACGCCAATGGTCAGGGCGCCGAGTGAGCGGGCGATCCGGGCCACGACGGGGGCGCCGCCGGTGCCCGTGCCGCCGCCTTCGCCGGCAGTGACGAAGACCATGTCGGCACCGCGCAGGACTTCCTCGATTTCGTCCGCGTGGTCTTCGGCGGCCTGCTTACCTACCTCGGGGTTGGCACCTGCGCCGAGGCCACGGGTCAGCTCGCGTCCGACGTCGAGCTTCACGTCGGCGTCGCTCATGAGCAGGGCCTGGGCGTCGGTGTTGATGGCGATGAATTCAACACCTCTGAGGCCGACCTCGATCATGCGGTTGACTGCGTTCACGCCACCGCCGCCGATGCCGACGACTTTGATGACGGCCAAGTAATTCTGCGGAGCTGCCACGTTACGTGTCCCTTGTTCGTGTCTTATTGCGAAAACTGATGAAGAGCTTGAAGGCTGCAACCTTAACCTTCGAGTTGAAGGTTATAGTTATGTCAAGTAACTCTTGTCTGTGACGGTATTTCCTCTGGTTCCCACATTCAATAACCGGGTCCGCGTGTCGGATTAATACCGGGAAAGAAAGGGTGTCAGCGAGTCACGGGGTGCCGGGGCACACTGACATCGTAGACCTTGACCGGGTTCTTCGGGTCCGCCGGAGCCTTGAGGAGGGCGGCCAGAACCTTGGCCTTGAGCTCCTTCTCCGAGGCGTTGCCCCACACGATGGTCTGGCCGTCCACAAGCTTCAGCTCCACGGCATCCACCGACTGCGCGGACGCGTTGGACAACTTCGCCAGCACATCGGGCGGCAATGCCCCCAGGACCGCCGCGGTAGCGCGGAACAGGTCCTGGCCGATCGCCCCGGCGCCGCCGTCAATCACCGGCAGCGACGCGGACGTCGGATCGTCGGTGGTGGCCAGTTGGACGCCGTCGACGTCCACCAACTGGTACTTCTCCCCCTGCTTCACCAAGGCAACCGGCACTCGTTCATGCACTGCCACGGTGAGCGTGGAGGGCGGCCGGGCCTCCACGGATACGGATTTGACCTGGACCAGGGAGCCGAGCAGGCCCCGGACATCGTCCTCGCTGATCTGCGGCAGCGGCTTGCCGCGCAGCGGTTCGAGTGCAGCCTGCACCTGGGCGGGGGTGAGCAGGCGGGTCCCCGTGACCGAGATGGTCTGCAGGGCCAGGACGGGAGAATAAACCGCGGCGGCCAGGAGCCCGGCCACCAGCACAAACACCGTTACGACGGCGAGGATGACCTTCTTCCTGCGGCGCCGTCCCTTGGGTTCGGGGAACGCCAGGACAGTGGCACCGGAAGGTTTTTCCTCCCGCACGGGTTTCGGCGCCGCCGGCTCCGGGACGCTGCGCGAGGCTGTGATGACGTCGCCGCGGGCGGCACCGCCGGCGTCTTCGGCAGCGTCCTTCGGGGACCGGTGGCCGTTCCCCGCCGTGGGAGCTGGCCGGGCGTCCCGCTTGGGCGGTGAGTACGTGGGGCGGCGGGAGCTAGGCACGCAGCGCCTCCACGATCCGGGGTCCGTAGGCTGTCACGTCGCCGGCGCCCACTGTAAGGACAACGTCTCCGTCCACCGCAGCTTCAACCAGGGACCTGACGGCATCCCCGGGCCCAACCAGCCGGCCGCCGCCCGTGAGGTGGTCGGCGATCAACTGGCTGGTAACTCCGGGAATAGGGTCTTCCCTGGCGGGGTAGATGTCCAGGACAAGTGCGGTGTCGGCGAGATTCAGGGCGTCGGCGAACTCTGCGGCGAACTCCCGGGTCCGCGAAAACAGGTGCGGCTGGAATAGGACGTGCACCTTGTGGTCCCCTGCCACGGAGCGGGCTGCGGTAAGCGCTGCCCGGACCTCGGTGGGGTGGTGCGCGTAGTCATCGAAGACCCGCACGCCCCGTACTGTGCCCTTGAGTTCAAAGCGGCGGGAGGCACCGGAGAAATGTGCCAGGCCGTCGGCCGCCGCCGCTGGGTCCACGCCGAGTTCGAGGGCAACGGCAAAGGCAGCCGCCGCATTCAGGGCGTTGTGGCGTCCGGGAACCTGCAGCGACAACCCATAGCGCGCACCATCCCTGGTTGACACAGCCACCTGTCCGGGGCCGCCGTCGTCAAGCCTGACATCTGACGCTTCGCCGGTGCCGTACAGGAGCACACGGGTGTTGCCCCGCGCCTTGGTCCGCTCGGCGAGTGCCAGCGCGCCGGCGTCATCAGCGCAGGCCACCAGCAGGCCATCCGCTGGGAGTAAAGCGGTAAACCGGTCGAAGGACTGGTAAACCGCTTCTGCCGTGCCGTAGTAGTCCAGATGGTCGGGCTCCACGTTGGTGACGACCTCGATGCGCGGCCGGTAGTTCAGGAAGGAACCATCGGATTCATCTGCCTCGGCAACGAAGATCGCGGCGGAACCGTGTGCGGCGTTTACCCCGATCGCCGGGATGTTGGCGCCCACGGCAAAGGAAGGATCAAGTCCTGCCGCACGCAGCAGCACGGTGATCATCGACGTCGTGGTGGACTTGCCGTGTGTTCCGGCCACGGTCACCACCGTGTCATCGCCCATGGTGGCTGCCAGCGCCTGGGACCGGTGCAGCACAGGCAGCCCGGCCTCCCGCGCTGCCGCCAGCTCGGGGTTGTCCTCCCTGATGGCCGATCCGGCAACGATGGTCTGCGCGTCCGCCACGTTGACGGCCGCGTAACCAACAGCGATGCGGGCGCCGGCCGCCGCGAGGTCGGCCATGACCGGCAGGTCCTTCGCGTCCGACCCGCTGACCGGAACACCACGGGCCACCATGATGCGGGCAACGGCGGACATGCCTACTCCGCCGATGCCGATGAAGTGCACCTTTCCCAGCGACTCAAGGCGGGGGGCGTTGTGGGGACTCATGCAGATACCGCTTCCAGGACAAGACCAGCCATGCGCTGGTCGGCATTTCGGATACCGAGCCGGTAGGACTTGGCTTCCATTTCGGCGAGCCTCGCTTTATCGGTGATCAGCGGAATCAGCTCACGCTCAACCCATTCCGGGGTGAAGTCCCGGTCCGCCACCAGCAGCGCTCCCCCAGCGGACACCAGGCCCGCGGCATTGAGCGCCTGTTCACCGTTCCCAATTGGCAGGGGCACCAGGACTGCGGGGACGCCCACCGCTGCGACCTCAGATACGGTCGCAGCCCCCGACCTGGCCAGGAGCAGGTCCGCCGCGGCGTAGGCGAGTTCCATCCCGTCGATGTACTCCACCTGCCGGTAGCCCTCTGCGGCGAGGGGCCGTCCGGCCTGGTCCAGGACGGTTTTGCCGCGTCCGGTGATGTGCAGGGTCTGGATGCCGGCATCAGCCAGCTGCGCGACCGCTCCCGCGATCGTCCGGTTGATGCTCAGCGCCCCGGATGAACCGCCCGTGACGATCAGGGTGGGTTGCTGGGGATCGAGGCCAAGCGCTTCGCGGGCGGCAGTGCGGGCTGACTTCCGGTCCAGGCCGGAAATCTCCTTCCGCATGGGCATCCCCACGTGCACGGCGTCCCGGAGCGGGGTACCCTCGAAGGCCACGGCCACCCGGCCGCGCAGGAAGGCTCCCACGCGGTTGGCGAGTCCGGGGCGGGCGTTCGCCTCATGGATCACGATTGGCACCCGCCGCTTCCGTGCAGCCAGGTACATGGGCGTGCAAACGTATCCGCCGACCCCCACCAGCACGTCGGCCCCGGCCTGGTCCAGGATGGCGCCGGCCTGCCGTACGGCGCCCGCCAGCCTGCCGGGCAGGCGGAGCAGGTCTGCGGAGGGCCTGCGTGGAAAGGGCACACGGTCGATCGTGGCGAGCTCCACGCCTGCGGCCGGAACCAGCCTGGTTTCCATTCCGGAGGGCGTGCCAACGGCCAGGATGGCGGCGTTGGGCGCTTGGCTGCGGATGGCGGCGGCGATGGCAAGCAACGGGCTGATATGGCCGGCTGTTCCGCCGCCCGCCAGCACGATGGAGGGGTTAGTGGGAGTCATCTGGGGTCAGGCACGCTTTCTGGAAATCTTTGGTTGGCTTGTATTCCGTCCTGCCAGGAACGGGAACTTCAGCAGCTTCTTGGGACGCATGGCCGGCGCCATCTGTTCCCGCGCCAGGGACAGGACCACCCCGACGGCGCACAGCGACATCAACAGGGCCGAGCCGCCGTAGGAAATAAAGGGCAACGGCACCCCGATGACAGGCATCAGCCCCGCGACCACGGACATGTTCACGGTGGCCTGGCCCAGCAGCCACACCATGATGGTGCCGGCGAGGACCCGGTGGAACAGGTCCTCCTGGGCTACCACCACGCGGTAGATGGCAGCACCGAGGATGGCGAAAAGAACCAGGACGACGACGGTCCCCACCAGGCCGAGTTCCTCACCGATGATGGCGAAAATGAAGTCGTTGTGGGCTTCGGGGATCCAGCTGTACTTCTGCCTGCTCTGCCCCAGGCCCACCCCAAGCCAACCTCCCGAAGCAAGGCCGTACATGCCGTTGGTGGCCTGGTAGTTCGCGTCGACGCCGTCCGCGCAGGATTGCCCGGTCCACCAGGAGGTGATGCGGCACATGCGGTTGGAGCTGGTTACCGCCATGACTGCCGTGCCTGCGGCTGCAACGAGGCCGGCGATGCCGAAGAGGTACAACGGAACGCCAGCGAAGAACAGGGCCGCTGCGACGATCATCATGATGATCATGGCAGTGCCAAGGTCGTTGCCCACCAGGATGAGGACAATGACGACGGCCGCCATGGGCACGGCAGGGACCAGCACGTGCTGCCACCTGCCAAGCAGCTTCCCTTTCCGTGCCAGCACCGTCGCAAGCCACAGGGCGAGAGCCAGTTTGGCCGCCTCTGATGGCTGGAAGGTAATGCCGCCCACGTCGATCCAGTTCCGGTTGCCGTTGATCTCGGCACCGACCACCTGCACCAGGGCGAGGAGCGCCACGGCACCCGCGACGGCGGGCCACGCGAGCCGCTTCAGCCAGACCACGTTGATGCGCGAGAGCACGAACATGGTGGAGATCCCGAGGGCTGCGAATACTCCCTGTTTCAGGGCGTCTCCGTACGGGGACTTGCCGGCGGCGATTGATTCAACGCTGGAGGCGGAGAGGACCATCATGATTCCGATGGCCGTCAGGGCCAGCGTGGCGCCAAGGATGAGGTAATACGTCGAGCCGCTCCGGGATTTTCCCGTCCCCTCCAGCGCCGACCAGAAGCGGCGGTAGAGCGTGCGCAGCCCTGCGGCGGCAGCAATCCGGCGGCGGGCGGTGGCAGTGGAGCCGGGGCGCGTCCTGCCGCTCTCGGGCCGCGTGGGCGTGCTGGCCATTGTTACTCCTCGCCGGTCTGGGCCTGCCCTTCCACCAGCTCTCGGACAGCGTTGATAAAAGCACCACCACGGTGAGCATAGGAAGAGAACTGATCCATGGAAGCAGCTGCCGGAGCCATCAGGACGGTGTCGCCGGATTCGGCGACCCGTGCTGCTGACGCCACGGCCCAGGACATGACCTGTTCTCCGTTGCCGGAGGGACCGGCAGGGGTTCCACCGGGCGCCGAAGCAGTCTGCACCTTTTCAGTGTCACCTGCCCCGGGTTCGATCACGGGGACATCGGGCGCGTGTCGCTGGAGGGCTTCGCGCAGTGGCGCGGTGTCCGTTCCTATCAGGACCACAGCCTTGAACCGTGCCGCGTGCTCCCTCACCAGGTCCTCATAGCTCACGCCTTTGGACAGGCCGCCGGCAATCCAGACCACGTTGTTGAAGGCGGACAGGGAGGCAGAAGCTGCGTGGGGGTTGGTGGCCTTGGAGTCGTTCACCCAAAGGACACCGTTCAGGCGGGCCACGGGCTGGATCCGGTGGTCGCCGGGGACGTAGTCCACGATGCCCTGGCGCACAGCCTTCGCGTCCACGCCGTAAGCGCGCACCAGGCCTGCGGCGGCCAGGGCGTTGGCCACCATGTGGCGCGGTGCAAGCGGCCCAAGGTCTCCCATGGAGGCCAGTTCGGCAGCGCTGTTCCTGCGCTCCTCGATGAAAGCGCGGTCCACCAGCAGCCCTTCCACCACTCCAAGCATGCTGATGGCCGGCGTGACCGTAGTGAAGCCGACCGCCCGGCAGCCCTCCACGACGTCGGCCGCTTCCACCATGCGTTCGGTTTCCACCTGCTCGGCGTTGTAGATGCACGCCTTCTGCGTCCGTTCGTAGACTTTGGCCTTGTCAGCCAGGTACGAATCGTACGAGCCGTGCCAGTCCACGTGGTCCTCGGCCACATTGAGGCACACGCTGGCGATGGGCGAGACGGATTCAGCCCAGTGCAGCTGAAAGCTGGAGAGTTCGACCGCGAAGACGTCGTACTCCACCGGATCGCGAAGGGCGTCCAGGATGGGAGTCCCCACGTTGCCCACGGCGATGGCTTTAAGGCCGGCGGCACGTAGCATCGATTCGGTCAGTCCCACCGTGGTGGTCTTCCCGTTCGTACCCGTAATGGCCAGCCAGTCTGCCGTCTTCCGGCCTTCCCGGACCCGCACGCGCCAGGCCAGTTCGACGTCGCCCCAGACCGGGATGTGCGCACGTGCAGCTGCTGCCAGCAGCGCCTGGTCCGGGCGCCATCCCGGCGAGGTAACGATCAGTTCAGGAAGTTCGCCGTCGATGCGCGGGATGTGCGTGACCGCGTCCGGGCCCAGCAGCACGTCCGCTGCGCCAACGATCTTCAAGGTGTCCGCGTGTGCCCGCGCTTTTTCGCTGGTGGCCGCATCAACCACCACGACGCGTGCGCCGAGCTCGATCAGGGTGTCTGCCGCCGCGAAGCCCGAGACACCGATTCCGGTGACGACAACGCGCAGGCCGGCCCAGTCGGAGTCCCAGGAGACGAGGTTTTCCAGGCGGTGGGAAACGGTCACAGCAGTACAACCCATTCAGCGTAGAAGAT
>Ga0308158_10005436_pt1 | contig 10444 bp, 7 predicted proteins | sample PhyBR2_FD_201038 | JGI IMG/M metagenome (GOLD analysis project Ga0308158, IMG submission 201038) | Phyllosphere microbial communities from UC Gill Tract Community Farm, Albany, California, United States - DLSLB.R2 | ecosystem: Host-associated > Plants > Phyllosphere > Unclassified | place: USA...
GCGCCCGCTCGCCCGTCGCTGCACCGTCGGGAAACACGTAGCGACACGGTTGCCGCGCACACGAATGCCGCAGTGTACTACGTCCCAGCGATGTCAGAATGGGTAGACTTGGTGACCCCTACGAGAGGGGTCCAAGGGTGGAAAAAACGGCAGAAACCCGTTGTTTCTGTACCCACGCTGATCGGTCTATGTACCCATCTTCTGTACCCATCGAAGCGAATTTGCTCCGTTGTTCCGATGCCACCTGAGAGCAGATCTGGACCTGCGTCAACCGACTTCGGCGCCTGTTCGTAAAAGTGCGCAGCCGAAGAGAGAACCTAGCATAATTGGCCTTTACGGATGGTGCCGCGATAAAGAAGACGAGCCAAAACGCAGGATGAATCGGGCCAAACGAACGTGGCCGTTGGGTTTGATCATCGTCACTTACACGAGGGACGGGGGTACCGGTCCGGCCACGATGTGGGATGGCCGATGGGATGGGTGCCCCTGCGGTTCTGCTTCTCCTCCTTGCGCTGCCGGTTGACGCTGACTTCGCGAGGGAAAACGACTCTGCCGCTCGACTTTCTCCGATCGCGATGGCGAGCAGACCTGCGCTGGGGGCGTATCTCGCCCGCTGCCTGCCATGGCCTAAGGTTACCCGCATCGTGATGCTGCCTGCCGATACCAAGAACCTTGCCCGCCGCCTAACCACGCGCGGAGCGCTTCCCATCAGCCGGCGACGGTCGATCGCCAGATCGTCAGCCTCGCTGACACACTCGGTCCAGCATGCAGGTGAGGGGCCGCCCACGATTTCCTCATGGAGTCGTGGTCAGGTTCCGACACTTACGTCAGCGGGCATGGACCCTAAGAATGGCCGGGGCGCTATCGAAACCTCCTGACGGAGCCCGACTGCATTACCCTGCCATGGGCTCGATCGATCCGGGATGTATCGACGGGCAATGGCTGGTTGGCCGGGCTTCCGTACAGATATCCCTGACCCGAATGGCACCCTAATTCAGTCAGTTCGCGTGACTGCGCTTCGGTCTCGATCCCCTCTGCGACAACGACTTTGCCGAGCCCTTGGCCCAGACCGATGATGGCGCGAACGATCGCCTGAGTGTCTCCGCCGTCCTCATGCATGCCGGCCACGAATGAACGGTCGATCTTGATGGTGTCGACCGGCATGTCGCGCAGATGGGCAAGCGACGCGTAGCCGGTACCGAAGTCGTCGAGCGCGACCCGCACTCCGGCCTCGTGCAGCGTGTTCAGCGTGGCGAGGATAGTTTCGCCAGCACGGTCGAGCATTACGCCTTCGGTCACTTCGACGCATAATCTGGAGGGCGAAAGGCCATGGAAGGCAAGCCGATCAAGAACACGGTTCGCCGATCTCGGACCGGACAATTGCGATGATGTGAAGTTCACGCTCAGGACGGGCATCTGGTCGCCATGATCACGCAAGGCCAACAGCGCCAGTTCCAGAACATGCTCTTGGACTCGCAAGCCGATCCTCTCCGCCACGAGCACATCGGCGAACCGATCCGGCCGCATGAAGCCGTAGTGCGGGTGGTTCCACCGCAGTAGAGCCTCATAGCCCGATATCTCGCCGGAGCGCAAAGATACGATCGGCTGATACTGCAAAAGGAACTCGTTCCGGTCGATTGCACCTTCCGCATCTCGGCTTAGTTCAACTTGAAGATCGCGAAGCATGCGCAGCAGCGCGTCGTAATGCGAATGACACGCTCGGCCCCGGCCTTTCGCATTGTACAGGGCGAGATCGGCATTTTGGTACAGCGCGTCCAGCACGTTGGCATCTTCTGGGAAGCGCGCGGAGCCGACGCTCAACGAGATTGTCCGGTCATGACCCATGAAGCGCCAGGCGTCGCCCTGCATCGTGCCGAGGCGATCGACTACCTTGGCCTCGTCCGTGCGATCACCAAGGCAAAGGACGGCGAATTCGTCGCCGCCAATCCGCGCTATCGTGACTCCGGGGGCGTCGGACATAAGTTCCCGCAGCGACATGGCGACGCGTTGGAGAAGCGCGTCGCCGCCGCGGTGGCCGAGGCGATCGTTGGTATCCTTCAGATAATCGACGTCGATCAGAAACAGACTGAAGGGTTCGCCATCGCTGATCATGTCGTGGGCGTCCGATTGGAACGCCGATCGATTGCCGATGCCCGTCAGGTGATCGGTTCGAGCAGCGAGATGAAGCGCCTTGGCTTCGGCCCGAACGATTTCCTGACGCTGGTTTGCCGCATCAAGTTCCCGGCGAACCAGCCTGAAGCGATCAGCAATGGCGAGGGAGAGCACCAGCGCCTCGAAAGCCAGCGCTGCGAAGGTGGCCATGTCCACACCGTCCTTCTGCTCCGTCAGGCCAAGGTTTCGGGCCAGGCGAGCCAGGAAGACGATGATGACTGGTGACCAACCAATCAGATAGAACCAGACGACACGGCTCCGCCGTCGGACTGCGATCCAGCACGACACGCCCACCGCGATTGCCGTCATGGCAATCGCGTAGTTGAGAAGGCGATCGGTCAATACCGGCGAAAACACCCCATCCGCGGCCGCCGCGAAACCGAGAACGGCACCGGAGATCGCAAGGAGATGGCCTGCCTGACGCAGGACACGCGGCAGCACGCCGCCTTCGATCACAGCGAAGAAGAACATGTTGCCGGCGGCGACCATCAGGCCCACCAGAACGAAGTCGAGGCGAACGGCCGCTGGTCCCACGAGCGATGGAAACCAATAGGATGCGACGTTGGTCCAGACCATTCCGTACGCAAATGCCGCTGTGACCCAAGCTAGATACCAGCGCTGGAAGGGGGGGCGGCGTCCGGTGTGGATCACGAGATTGTAAAGCAGCGCCGAACACATGGTGCCGGCGAACAAGCCCATCAACAGCAGCCAACGCGCGTCAATCCGACCCTGTTCGGGCTCGGGAACCGCCACGACCTTTCGCATGAATGACAGGTCGTCGATATTCTTGAAGCCGAGATAAAGGACTCGAACGTCTCTCGTTCCTGCCGTGATTGAGAACCGGAGCAAGCCTCCTGGAGCCGAATGCGCCTGCAAAGCACGTTGATTGAACGTACGACGATGCAACCCACGTGAGTCTCCGGCCAATATCGCCATTTCGCTGAACCTTGTTTGGTCGACCAACAGGTTCCATCGCGGCGGCAGGCTTAGCAGGCGACTTGCGTCCAGTTTCAGCCAGAGCCATCCAGCTGATTGCGTTGGTGCATTACGACCGCAACGGTAGGCCGCCGTGTTAACGGCGTAATCCGAAGGGTGATCTGTAAATGCTGCGACGCAGATGCCTTTGTGGAGATCGACGTTCGCCGCCACCACCACCCGTGGCCATATGCATAGGCACAAGAGCATCAACGCCCTCAGCAGACACGTTCTTCGTCTCAATCCCGACTCCGCGAACCCCATCTCACCCGTTTTGATTGTATCTACGATGTCCTAACAAGGAGTTCGATGTTGCGACGGCATTTGGCTGGATACATCATGTTCCAAATGAGCGTTGGCCTAAATTGAGGACCGCCGATGCTTGAACGGTCGCATCCTTGATCCGTCCCGACAACGCCTTCACCTCGTTCGCGACAACTGCGAAACTGTTGCCTCGTTCGCCTGCTCGGGCAGCCTCAATGGAAGCGTTGAGCGCGAGCATCGACGTTTGCCGTGTGACGGCACCGATGTTGTCGACGATGTCAGCGAGCTCGGCCAACGTGTCCTGGTGCGCCGCTCGGCGTGTCTCTGCCTCAAGCCGAAATCGTTGAGCACGGTCAGACTCTTTGCGCTCGGCAAGCCGCATCGCGGTAACGTCGGTCGCCCATTTGATTATCTTCACCGGTTTGCCGCCCTGGTCCAGGATCGGATTGTAGGTTGCCTGAAGATGCACGTCGGCACCGTCCCGTGTCCGCCTACGGTACTCCTGCTGCATGAAACGACCGGCGCGAAGGCTTTCCCAAAACTGGGCGTACCCCGTCGAAACCCGATCTTCCTCAAAGCAGAAGATGGCATGGTGTCGTCCGGCGATCTCGTTGAGGGAGTAGCCCACCGCGGCAAGAAAGTTATCGTTCGCGCTCACGATGATGCCTTCGGTCGTCATTTCCAGCCAGCATTGCGATCGATCGATAGCTTGCAGTTTGCTCCGCTGTTCTGCCGCATCCGCAAGCTCTTGGTCGGCGCGCTCCAGTGCCGCGCCGTTGAGCAGGACGGAGTTCTCTAGCGCGTATAGCTTGTAGAGCGACTGGGTTAGACGCGTGAGCGTGGCGGGGTCGGCGACGAACGCTTTGAATAGTCGTTGATGGCGTGCGTGATAACTCCGCAGTAGGCCTGCCGAGAACGCGATTTCCGTCGCACGGTCCTTGCTGCTGGCCCGCCCCCGTCGGACCATCTTCGCGATCAGTTTGGCGTTTAGCCCCCCGGTGAATTTTAACTCGGTGTAGCGGACGTCACGTCGAACAAGCTCGGCGATCTCATCCTGATCGAGGCGATACGGAGTGTTTCGTCCGCCGAAAGGTCGCCAGAACTCTTGCACGTCCTGATCCACCCCGTCACGAATTATCGGCCAGATCGCAAGCAGGTCGGCTTCCAGTGTGCGCTTCGGATCGAAGGCGTCAAGGAGGACCTGCACGGTGTCTTCGCTGAAATTCGGTCGACCTGATGTACTCACTGAGAAATCTCCGTTCCCGGCGGAACTAATGAAAAATAGTCAAAATGGGCTTAATTATCCGTCACATGCGTGCCCTGGAGATAGAAGCTCCGATGGGCGATTTGCGTGGCACGTGAGCAGGCGGCAAGGCCGGTCTCGCCGGCGTTCAGCGCCATGCCGGGTAGCATGCCTACGTCCATCGGCATTCCGGCAATCCAGTATTCCATGACCCAGGCAGTCGCAGGCATCGGCAGGTGCAGGGCGCCCCCGATCGTCACCGCGATACAGCCGAGCGCGGAGGCTCACGGGCACCGCCTACCGGTCACCATCGGCACGCACGCCCTCGACGTTGCCGGGTTCGACGACGACCGTTGACGCGGAGACCTTCTTCGCGGACCGCGCCGAGCCTCGAAGCTATCCAGTGGCCGAGGCTGCGGGTCACGTGCTTGGCCTCGCGTCGCGGACCGACGCGTTGCGTTGGCGGTCTATGCAACCTGGCATTGACGTATCGCTGACCAAGACCTTGTCTGACGCTCTCTGCTCACTGCGTATACCGATACGCCGATCGCAGGTGTGGGCGACGTGATCGTCAAATCCGGCGCTGGTCGTGTATCGATCGTCGCGCCCGATACGCGACAGGTTTTCGGCATCCTCTCGGATCAGGACTTGCTCAAAGCTCGCCGCACGCGGCGTCAGTCTGAAGCAAGACGAGCTGGTTCGCGCCAGTAGGCTGAACTCCAAGCTGCGCGTCTGCGCCGTCGTTTGCACCGCATGCTATCGACGATCCCGCAATCGCCTCGCCGATCAGCAGCAGCGCCGGATCATGATCGCTGATCGTCTCGACCAGGAACGCGAGCGCCGACAGTCGGCCGCGCAGGATGCGCTCGGTGGGGAGCGAGACGTTGACCGCGACCATGACCGGCGTGTCGGGCGCGCGCCCGGCCGCGATCAGGTTGCGCGCGACTTCGCCGGCGGCGGCACGGCCCATATAGACGGCGAGCGTAGCATCGGGCGCGGCGAGCGCGGTCCAGTCGAGATCGAGCGCTTCGCCGGCGCGGGCGTGTGCGGTGACGAACGTCAGCTTCCGCGCGAGACCGCGCAGCGTCAGCGAGGCGCCACCTGAGGCCGCTGCGGCGCTCGCGGCGGTGATGCCGGGGCAGACCCGTACGGTGATCCCTTTGGCGGCGAGGTGGTCGAGTTCTTCGGTCGAGCGGCCGAAGATCGACGGATCGCCGCCCTTGAGCCGGACGACGCGTTTGCCGGCGAGCGCTGCCCTGGCGAGCAAGACGTTGATCGAGACCTGATCCTTCGAATGGCGGCCCGATCGCTTGCCGACACTCACCATCTCGGTGCCGTCAGGAACCAGCGCGAGAACGCCCGTGCCGACCAGCGCGTCGTAGAAGACGATGTCGGCCGCCGCGATCAGCTGCTCGGCCTTGCGCGTGAGAAGGTCGGGATCGCCGGGGCCGGCACCGACCAGCCAGACCGAACCGGCGGGGAAATCATGCGACATGGGTCGATCCTTGCGTGACGAGGAGCTTGGCGAGGGCAGGGCGGCACGACCCGCAGTTGGTGCCGGCTTTCAGCGCAGCACCGATCGCAGGGACGTCGGCGAGATGCTGGTCGGCGATCGCGGCGAGGATCGTCTTCAGCCCGACGTCGAAGCACGCGCAGACGATCGGCCCCCGGTCGACCTGCACGCCCGGTGCTCGGCCGGCGAGCAGGGTGGGCGCGGCGACCGCTTCGCTCAGTTGCGCGACGAGCCAGTCGCGCGGCGGCAGCATCCCGTCTCGGGTGACGAACAGCACGGCGGCGAGCCTGCCGCTATCGAGGATCGCGATCCGGCGTGAGCCCCGCGCAACATCGACCGCTTCGATCCGCTGGCCCTTCGGCAAAAGCGCGTCGAGCGCAGCGGCGTCGCCGTTGCCCGCCATGTCCCATGCCGTTCCGCACGGCACCGCGACGCGCGTCGCCCACAGGCAGTCGGGGCGGCTCGCCAGTTCACCACGGATGACGACGAAGCCGCGCCACTCGGTCGCGACGGGTTCGATCCGCACAGGAGTCGATTTGAACCCCGGCTGGCCCGAGATCGGATCGGCAAGCGGGCGAGGCAGCAGCCCGGCGCGGCCGCCGGTCGCGGTGCGATCGGTCCAGTGGATCGGCACGAACAGCTCGCCGACCCGCTGCGTCGCGACGACGGTCGCGCGGAACAGCGTGTCGCCCTGCGGCGTCGTCACGCGTGCCAGCCCACCATCGACGATCCCGAGACGCGCCGCATCGTCGGGATGGATCTCGACCAGCGGCTCCTCGCGGTGGCGCGCCAGCTTGGGCGACAGACCGGTGCGCGTCATCGTATGCCACTGGTCGCGGTAGCGCCCGGTATTGAGCGTCATCGGCCATTTCACGAGCGGTGCGGCAACCGGCTTCTGCACGACCGTAACAAGGTGCGCGCGGCCGTCGGGTGTCGAGAAACGACCGTCGGCGAACGGCGTGCCGCCCCAGCGGAACGGGAGCATCGCGTCATAGTCCGCATTGCCCTTGGCCGCATGGCCGGGCAGCGCGAACAGCCGTGTGCCGTCATTCTCATATCCGGACAACCGGCAATGCTCGCGCCAGATCTCGGCCGGGCGGTCGTAGGAAAACGCGGTCTTCCACCCCATCCGCCGGCCGACTTCGGAGACGATCCACCAGTCGGGTTTCGCCTCGCCGGGCGCTGCCATGAAGGCGCGCTGGCGGCTGATCGTGCGATCGGAATTGGTGACGGTGCCGTCCTTCTCGCCCCACGCCGCGGCGGGCAGGCGGACATGCGCATGGACCGATGTGTCGGTCGTCTCGATCACGTCGGACACGACGACGAACGGGCAACCGGCCAGCGCCTCGCGCACGCGACCGGCGTCGGGCATCGACACCGCGGGGTTGGTCGCCATCACCCACAACGCCTTGATCCGGCCGTTGCCGAGTTCGCGGAACAGGTCGACCGCTTTCAGCCCCGGCTTGGTCGCCATGCTCGGCGCGGCCCAGAAGCGCCCGACACGGGCGACGTTCTCGGGCGCGAAATCCATGTGCGCGGCGAGTGACGACGCGAGCCCGCCGACCTCGCGCCCGCCCATCGCATTGGGCTGGCCGGTAATCGAGAAGGGGGCGGCCCCGGGCTTGCCGATGCGCCCGGTCGCGAGGTGGAGGTTGGTGATCGCGTTGACCTGATCGGTGCCCGACAGCGACTGGTTTACGCCCTGGCTGAACATCGTCACGGTCTTCGGCGTCGCGGCAAACAGTTCGAAGAAGCGCTTGAGGTCTTGCGGTGAAACGTCGCAGGTCCGCGCCACCGACCACAGGTCGCTGCCCTCGCCGATCTGGTCCCAGAACGCATCGGGCGTCGCGACGTGCGCGGCGAGATAGTCATAGTCGACCATGCCCGCGTCGCGGCACCACGCAAGCAAGCCGTTCATCAGCGCAACGTCGGTGCCGGGGCGGATCGCGAGGTGGAGGTCGGCCTCGTCCGCGGTCTCGGTCCGCCGCGGGTCGATCACCACCAGCTTCGCGCCGGCGTCGCAGCGAGCGCGGATGCGTTGATAGACGATCGGGTGGCACCAGGCGGTGTTCGATCCGACCAGCACGATCAGGTCGGCGGCGTCGAGATCGTCGTAAGCAGCGGGGACGATGTCCTCGCCGAACGCGCGCATATGCCCGGCGACCGCGCTGGCCATGCACAGCCGCGAATTGGTGTCGATGTTGGCCGAGCCGATGAAGCCCTTCATCAGCTTGTTGGCGACGTAGTAATCCTCGGTGAGCAATTGCCCGGAGACGTAGAACGCGACGCTGTTGGGGCCGTGCTGTGCGATCGTGTCGCGGAAGCGCTTGGCGACGAGGTCTAGCGCCTTGTCCCACGACGCCCGGCGCTGGCCGATCATCGGGGTGAGGAGGCGGCCTTCGAGTCCGATCGTCTCGCCGAGGTGCGTGCCCTTCGAACAGAGCTTGCCGGTATTGGCGGGGTGATCAGGGTTGCCCTTGATCATGACGGACCGCTCGCCAGTCGGCGTCGCGAGAATGCCGCAACCGACTCCGCAATACGCGCACGTCGTGCGGATATCCTCCCCGGCACGGGGAGGGGGACCATCCGAAGGATGGTGGAGGGGGGCTCCCGCAGGCGTCCCCCTTCGTGGAGTCCCTTCCGCAGGCGTCTTGCTTCGTGGAGGCCCCCCTCCACCGCCTGCGGCGGTCCCCCTCCCCGTGCCGGGGAGGATCACGCGGCCGCCTTCATCGTCGACGTCCGGCAGAGCAGCACCCGCCCCCCCGACACCTTCACCGGAATGACCGGCGTACACCCCTTGTCCTCGCCCAGCGCCTCGCCCGTATCCAGCGCGATCCGCCAGTTATGCAGCGGGCACGCCACCGCGCCGCCGTGGACGATTCCCTGCGACAACCGTCCCCCCTTGTGCGGACAGCGATCGGCCAGCGCGAACACCTTGCCGTCACCGGTGCGGAACACCGCGATGTCGTCGCCGCCGGTAACCTGCACCGTGCGGCTGCCGCGCACCGGGATCTCGTCGACCCAGCCGATATCAAGCCATTCGCCGATCATGCCATTTCTCGCGTTGCATCCAGAGGCGTAAACCGCGCCATCGGCGCATGCTGCTCACGGTGCTCACCCGCCGCACGCGCCGCCCACGGATCGTCCTGCGTGAACTGCTGCGAGAACAGGAACCGTGCCGCCAGCGCATCGCGGCCCTCGGCATCGTCGGCGATCCGCTCGCGGATATATTCGACCCCGATCCGCTCGATCCACGGCGCGGTCCGCTCCAGATAGCGCGCTTCCTCGCGGTATAATTGAATGAACGCGGCGCAGTAATGCATCGCCTCTTCCTCGGTCGCGACCTTGCACAGGAAGTCGGTCGCGCGGACCTTGATCCCGCCATTTCCGCCGACCGACAGTTCGTAACCCGAGTCTACGCAGACCACGCCGAAATCCTTGATCGTTGCCTCGGCGCAGTTGCGCGGGCAGCCGCTGACCGCGATCTTGAACTTGTGCGGCATCCAACTGCCCCAGGTCATCCGCTCGACCTTCACGCCGAGCCCGGTCGAATCCTGCGTCCCGAACCGGCACCAGTCCGACCCGACGCACGTCTTCACCGTCCGCAAAGACTTGCCGTACGCATGCCCGCTGACCATCCCCGCGGCGTTCAGATCGGCCCACACCGCGGGCAGGTCCTCCTTCTTGATGCCGAAGATGTCGAGCCGCTGGCCGCCCGTTACCTTGACCATCGGCGCGTCGTATTTCTCGACGACATCGGCGATCGCGCGCAACTCGCGCGGGTTGGTGAGGCCACCCCACATACGCGGCACGACCGAATAGGTGCCGTCCTTCTGGATGTTCGCATGCACGCGCTCGTTGACGTAGCGGCTCTGCTGGTCGTCCTTGTAGTCGCCCGGTAGCGCGCAAAGCAGATAGTAATTGAGCGCAGGCCGGCACGACGAACATCCGTCCGGCGTCGACCAGCTCATCTTCTGCATCACTTCGGGGATCGATCGCATCCCCTGCGCGACGATCTCGCGGCGGACGTCGTCGTGGCCGAAGCTGGTGCATTTGCACATCGTCTTGATCGAACGTTCGCCCGAATACTCGTCGCCGAGCGTAACCGCGAGCAGCGTCTCGACGAGGCCGGTGCACGATCCGCACGATGCCGACGCCTTGCAGGTCGCGCGGACCGCGTCGAGCGTCGTATTGCCGGCGCCGATGCACGCCAAGACCTTGCCCTTGGTGACGCCGTTGCAGCCGCAGATCTCCGCATCGTCGGAGAGCGCCGCAAC
>Ga0308158_10005437_pt1 | contig 10444 bp, 9 predicted proteins | sample PhyBR2_FD_201038 | JGI IMG/M metagenome (GOLD analysis project Ga0308158, IMG submission 201038) | Phyllosphere microbial communities from UC Gill Tract Community Farm, Albany, California, United States - DLSLB.R2 | ecosystem: Host-associated > Plants > Phyllosphere > Unclassified | place: USA...
CGGCGGCTATCTGCTGGTCGCCTGGCCGCTGAGTTTCATCACGTTCGTCGGCGAACCTTTGGGCTACCAGGCACTGCTCATGCCGGTCTGGCTGCTCGCCGCGGTCATCGTGGGCCTCCTGGCGGTCTGCCTGATCGCCTCGCTCATCGGCCTGCGCAAGATCCAGGTCTCCCCGCTGGGCGTGCGCACCCGGTCGCTGCCCCGGAGATTCCCCCTGGCCCGCATCATCACGGCCATCGTGCTCATCCTCATCGTGGCCATCGCGACCTATGTCTCCACCCAGATGGAGCTGCCGATGGCGGTGACGATCATGTACAGCATCGCCACGATCGGCATCACCCTCCTGCTCATCAGCGTCCTCGGCGTCCTGTGCATCCGCGTCCACGCCGGCATCGCCGGCAGAATCGCCCGCGGTCCCGCCTCGGTGATGGCGGCGGGAATGATCGCCGACGCTCCCGGACAGTACTGGCGCCGGGTCGCCGGGCTGGCGATGATCACCTTCATTGCCGTCGTCGGCGGGGCGGGAACAGCGATGATGCGCAGCGGTCAGGAGGACTTCTCCGCCGAGGACCGCGCGGTCATGGGTCCGTACGTCCACCTCGGCGACGATATCTTCACAGGACTCATCCTCACCCTGGTCATCGCCTTCGTCCTCGTCATCGTCTCGGCCACGATCAACCAGGCCGCAGACATCCTGGACCGGGCCACGACCTACCGCGAGCTCCACGCCGCCGGAATGACCCAGCAGATGATGCACCGGGTGACCGTCAACGCCGTGATGTCGCCGATCCTGCTGGTCACCGTCGTCTCCCTGTTCCTCGGCGGAATCCTCGCCTGGCTCATGGCTTCGGTGAGCGACCTCGGCGATCCGTTCACCATCGGAACCGTTGCCGCCGTCCTCGTGGCCGGGGTTGCGATGGTGTGGCTGGGGCTGCAGGTCACCCGCCCGCTCGTCCGCCGGGTCACCGAGATCGATCCCCACAACCGCACCCTCGCCGAGGCGGCACCCGAGAACCGGGCCACCGCCGAGGCGACCATGGCCTGAGAGGAGACCCGATGTCCACGTCCTTCGCAGCAGTTCCCCTCGTCCTCGGGCGGAGATCGCTGACCTCGGCGAGCTCTGTGCTCGTGGCCGCCGCGTTCTTCGCGTGTGCCACGCTGTTCCTCACCGTGGCGGCCGGGACCTGGATGTTCTTCCAGATCCCACCGAGCCCCGATCCCGCGGACGAGGGCCTCGACATCATGTATAAGACCCTCGCAGCCCTGGCTACGGCTCTGCTGATCATCCCCGCCTCCACCCTGGCATCGGCCTCGGCGACCCTGTCGGCACGCCGGCAGGACGAAAGGCTGTCGACGATGTCGCTGCTCGGGGCCCGACGCTCCCAGATCACGGCGCTCGCCGTGGCCGAACCGCTGATCCCGGCCCTGGCCGGCATCATCCTCGGGGTGCTCGGGTATCTCGGACTGGCGCTGCCGGTCAGCTTCATCCACTTCATGGGCGAGCCCATCGGGTACGCGAACATGCTCATGCCCGCGTGGCTCATCCTCGTCGTTGTCGTCTTCCTGGCCCTGGTCTGCGCGGGATCGGCTCTGCTGGGTCTGCGCAAGGTCGCGGTCTCTCCGTTGGGCGTGCGGACGAAGAGTCTGGAGCGGAAGCTCCCCGTGGCCAAGATCATCGTCACGGTGCTCGTGATCTGCCTGCTGCCGGTCGTGTACGCGCTCACCCAGAGTGGCGGTCTCGGCGTGGGGATCGTGCTCGGCGCGGTGGTCGGATTCTTCGCTCTCGGGCTGGTCGTCGTCGACCTCCTCGGCGGGCTCCTCGTCCGCTGGTTCGCTCACCTGTCCGGTCGGCGGGCCGACACCCCGGAGCGCCTCATCGCGGCTCGCCTGGTCTCCGACGAACCCAAACGGTTCTGGCGACGCGTGTCCGGACTCGCGATGGCCTCATTCACCGCGGCCGTCTGCGGGGCGGGAGTGGCGCTGATGCAGCTCGGCCTCGACGCCGCCGAGGACGACCCGGCAACGATGGGCACCTCCGATATCAACCTCTTCCACGACCTGTTCACCGGGGTGCTGCTCGTCATGGGCATCGCGATCGTGCTCATCGCCGTGTCCGCGGTGATCAACCAGGTCGCCGACATCTATGACCGTGCCGACACCTTCTCCGACCTCTATGCCGCGGGCGCCGATCCTCAGCTGCTGCACCGAGCGCTGGTGCGGGCCGTCATGGCCCCAGCGATCTGGGTGTCCCTGCTGGCCGGAGGGCTCGGGCTGCTGCTCGTCCTGCCCCTGGCCGGAGCCGCGCTCGTGTTCAAGCCGGTCACCTTCCTCACGATCCTGCTCACAGTGGTCGTCGGCATCGGCATCATCCGTGGTGGGCTGCAGCTGACGAAGCCGATTCTGCACTCCGTGGCCACAGCCGGGAGGGCGCGGGACTGAAGTTTCTGCGTCAGTGCCTCGTCCTAGGATGGTCGGCACCGGTTCGGCGGAAGTGGTCGGGCCGGTGGGACCCTCCTCGGGTCTCCGGGTACAGTTGGAGCGCACCATCTGCGGGTGCGTGTCGACGCGGCTGTGTAGGAAGAGGAACTGAAGTGAGCAACGACCAGGGCTATGACGGTCTGAGGACCCCTCCGCAGGACGTCGAAGCCGAGCAGAGCGTGCTCGGTGCGATGCTTCTGTCGAAGGACGCCATCGCCGACTGCGTCGAGACGATGAAGGGCGACGACTTCTACAAGCCCGCTCACGAAACCATCTACGAGGCGGTCCTCGACCTCTACTCCCGGGGCGAGCCCGCGGACTCGGTGACGGTGGCGAACTATCTGACGAAGACCGGCGACCTCGCCCGCGTCGGCGGTGCCGCCTACCTGCACACCCTCATCTCGTCGGTCCCGACCGCCGCCAACGCCGGCTACTATGCCGCGATCGTCAGCGAACAGGCCGTGCTGCGCCGCCTCGTCGAGGCCGGCACCCGCATCGTGCAGATGGGCTACGACGCCGAAGGCGATACCGATGACGTCGTGAACTCCGCTCAGGCGGAGATCTACAAGGTCACCGAACGCCATACGACAGAGGATTACGTCATCCTCTCCGACATCCTCGGCGAGGTGGCCCAGGAGATCGAACGCAACGGCAACACCGATGGGCAGACCGCGGGTGTGCCCACCGGTTTCACCGAGTTCGACAACCTCACCAACGGTCTGCATCCGGGCACGATGATCGTCATCGCCGCGCGTCCCGGTGTCGGCAAGTCGACTCTGGCGCTCGACTTCATCCGTTCGGCTGCGATCCACAATGATGCGGCCGCTGTGTTCTTCTCGCTCGAGATGGGCAAGAACGAACTCGTCATGCGTCTGCTCTCGGCCGAGTCGGAGATTCCGCTGCAGAACCTGCGCCGCGGCGAGCTCAGTCCGCACGACTGGACGACGCTGGCCGCGACCGAGGCCCGGATCAACAATGCGCCGCTGTTCGTCGACGATTCGCCGAACATGGCGCTGACCGAGATCCGCGCGAAGTGCCGCCGGCTCAAGCAGCAGCACAATCTGCAGATGGTCTGCGTCGACTACCTGCAGCTGATGTCCTCGGGCAAGCGCGTCGAGTCCCGTCAGCAGGAGGTCTCGGAGTTCTCCCGTTCGCTCAAGCTGCTGGCCAAGGAGCTCGAGGTGCCGGTCATCGCACTGTCTCAGCTCAACCGAGGCAGCGAGCAGCGCACGGACAAGCGGCCGATGATCTCGGATCTGCGTGAGTCCGGTTCGATCGAGCAGGACGCGGATATGGTCCTCCTCATCCACCGTGAGGACATGTACGACAAGGAACACGAACGCGCCGGTGAGGCCGACATCATCGTCGCCAAGCACCGTGCCGGTCCGACGATGGACATCCCCGTGGCGTTCCAGGGCGCGAAGTCCCGATTCGTCAACATGCCGCAGTGACGAACGGGGCTTGAATGGACGCCTACTGGATGCGCGGCAAGTGGGGTGACGGCGGGAAGAGTGAGCGCCGCTGGAACCAGGGCAGCCGGAATCCGCTGACCATCATCATCACCGGTGCTGTCTTCTTCGTCGGCACGGGTGCGGTCTTCACGATCGGATACCTGTATCCGGACCAACTGCTGTTCACGATCATCCTCGGATGCTTCGTGTTCCTCGGCGTCACTCTGGCGATGCGCAGGTTCATGGGACACACGCCGGCGTATTGGTACACCGGACCGTTCGTGGCCATTGCACTCATCGGCACTGTGATGCTCGGCGAGGATCTTGCTTTGTCTCAGGCGGGCGAACTCACCGAGGTGGTCGTCGCCGATCACAAAGTCGAGCAGAAGACCGTGCACAGTTCCAATCCGCCCAGGTCGCGGCAGGTCTATGTTCATACCTACAGCCTCGAAAGCACCGACGGCACCCCCGTCGCCGAACCGCTGATCTACCGCGGTAAGGACGGATACGACGACTTCGATGAGGGCGACACGATCTCCGTCCTCATCGATCCGGAGGGGAAGGCACCGACCAAACCGGCCGAAGACGTGGATCTGCCCGCCGATATCGGCATCCTCGTCACCGGACTGGTCACCTCGGGGATCGTGTTCCTCATCTGTCTGATCGTCGTGCTGCTGCGCTGGACGCGCTCGCCGTTGCAGCAGCACGTGCGCTGACGACCGGGCGGCAGGCGCCGGAGAAGCCCTCATTCCGTCGTGAGCGGCCCGCGGCAACAGGTCAGCACAGGCTGTATAGTCAGCATATGCTGACTATTGCCTCCCGTGTCGATGCCATGCAGCGTCTAGGCCGCGCGATGGCCGATCCCACACGCTCACGGATTCTGCTGTCGCTGCTCTCCGAGCCTGGCTATCCTGCGCGCTTGGCAAGTGATCTGGGACTGACGCGCACCAATGTGTCGAACCACCTCGCCTGCCTGCGAGGATGCGGAATCGTGGTGGCCGAACCTGAAGGCCGGCGGACGCGCTACGAGATCGCCGACCCTCATCTGGCAACAGCCCTCACTGCTCTTGTCGAGACGACTCTGGCAGTCGATGAGAACGTGCCGTGTGTCGATTCCGATTGCACGGTGGTCGGCTGCTGTGACGCTGGACCGAGCCGATGACCGAGACTGCGCCGGGAAGGGACAGAGCGGCAGTTCTGCGGAAGCGGATCCGGATCATCGTTGCCATCACCATCACATGGAACGTGATTGAAGCGTTCGTTGCCATTGCCGCAGGCGGAGCAGCCTCCTCGGCGGCTCTCATCGGGTTCGGACTCGATTCGATCGTCGAGGTCCTCTCAGCCGCAGCGGTAGCCTGGCAGTTCTCGGCACCGGAACCCCAGCGCCGGGAACGGGTCGCTCTGCGGGTCATCGCAGTATCTTTCTTCGCGCTCGCGGTCTACGTCAGCGTGGACGCTGTTCTGTCCATGGTGGGCCTGCGCCAACCCGAACATTCGACCGTCGGCATCATCATCGCCGCACTCAGCCTGCTGGTGATGCCGTTCCTCAGCTGGTTCGAGCGGAGGACGGGACGAGAACTGGGATCTGCTACGGCTGTCGCTGATTCCAAGCAGACCCTCATCTGCACCTATCTCAGCGCCGCAGTGCTGATCGGAGTCCTGCTCAACAGCCTGCTCGGGTGGGCCTGGGCCGATTCCGTCGCAGCTCTCACCATCGCGGTCTTCGCCGTTCGGGAAGGGGTCGAAGCCTGGCGAGGGGACGCCTGTTGCGCGGTTCCGGCTGCGGTTCTCACCGGTGAGCGTACAGAAGGGTGCTGTGCTGAAGATGATCCGGACGACGACGGGTGCCGAAACGCGTGCTGTGCTGCCGACACACAGCGTTGAGTAAGCCCGCCTACTATGGCAGGCATGGACACCACTCCCAACGATCTGCTCGTGCTGCTGGCCGTCTCCCGCACCGCCAAATTCACGACGGCGGCACACAACCTCGGTCTCACCCACTCGACGGTCTCCCGCCGCATCGCCGCGTTGGAGAAGTCCTTGGGCGGACGCGTTCTGGCTCGCTCGGATGACGGATGGGAGCTGACCGACCTCGGGGAACGAGCCGTTGCGGTGGCCGAACAGATGGAGACCGCGGTCGCCGAACTCGAGAGTCCCGGCCAGGGCCCGGAGACGGTGTCCGGAGTGGTGCGGATGACCGCGACGGATGGGTTCAGCGCCTATGTCGCCTCCCCGGCGGTCGCGAAGCTGCGACGTCGGCATCCCGGGCTGAGCGTCGAGATCGTCACCGTCACCAGGCAGGCCCTGCAGCAGCGGTCCGGTCTCGATATCGAGGTCGTCGTCGGCGAACCGCGCGTGCACCGAGCAGAGGCGATCGAGCTCGGTGACTACGAACTCGGTCTCTACGCCTCGCGTGACTATCTCGCGGCCAACGGCACCCCCGCCTCGGTGGAGGAAATCAGCGACCACCGGCTCGTCTATTTCGTCGATTCCATGCTCCAGGTCGACGACCTCGATGCGCCGAGGCGGCTGTTTCCCGAGATGAAGGATGCACTGACCTCGACAAACGTTTTCGTTCACGTCGAAGCGACTCGTACGGGAGCCGGAATCGGCTTCCTCCCGTGTTTCATGGCCGACCGCCACCCCGACCTCGTGCGACTCTTCCCCGATTCGGTGGCCGAGCGACTGCCCTACTGGATGGTGCTCAGACCCGATTCGATGCGGCGACCGGCGATCGCCGCCGTCGTCCAGGGGCTCAAGGATGAGATGCTCGCCCACCAGGCTGCTCTCGAAGGCCGGAAGTTGCCCCGGTGAGACTGCGCGACCAGGATATGAGCATGAACCAGCCCCAAACTGACATCGGCGACGAGCTGGTCGGACGTCGCATCGTGCTCACAGCTCAGCGGCGCGCGGAACAGCTCGCCTCCGCCCTCGAGCGTCACGGTGCCAAGATCGTGCACGCCCCGACCCTTTCCGTCATTCCTCACATCGATGACCCTGAACTCGTCACACGCACCCGTGAACTCATCGAGGCCCGGCCGGACATCGTCGTGGTCACGACCGGCGTCGGATTCACCGGCTGGGGTGACGTGGCTGAAGCCGCGGGTCTGCACGAGGAGTGGCACTCGATGCTCGCCGGAGCACGGATATACGTTCGCGGCCCCAAGGCACGCGGAGCGATTCAAGCGGCCGGACTGAGGGCTCACTGGGTCGCCGAATCCGAGACGAGCGCAGAGATCCAGCAGGTCCTCCTCGGCGAGGGCGTGGACGGTCAGCGCATTGCCGTACAGCATCACGGTGCAGGAGCCGACGGACTTGATGAGGCCTTCGCCGCAGCAGGCGCCGATGTCCGTTCTCTCGTCATCTACCGGTGGGGCCCGGCCCCCGACCCGGCGGCCGTGGTCGACGCGGTCCGAATCGTCGCGGAGCGCAGGTGCGATGCCGTGGCCTTCACCTCAGCACCCGGGGCGGCAGCATTTCTCACCGCGGCCGAGGAACAGGGACTGCTGTCGGCCGTGATCGAGGCGTTCAACGAATCGGTGGTGGCGGCAGCAGTCGGCGACGTCACCGCGGCACCGCTGCATGAACAGGGCATCAGAACCGTGATTCCCGAGCGATTCCGACTCGGAGCCCTCGCTCGCGTGCTGATCAGCGAACTCGCCGGATGATCTCAGTCTGACGCGAATTCGATGTCGACGGCGTCTGCCTCGCGCAGTGCGCCGATCGCCTCTGCCTCAGCGGTCAGTGCGCTCTTCACCGACTTCGGGACGGTGCCGAAGGTTGCGATCGTCATGCTCAGTCGTCGATTCCGCTTCCGCGCCCTCCAGGTCCCCGCGATCCTGCCATCGACCAGCAGCGCTCCTGGATCGCCCACGGTCTTCCAGATCTCCCGATGGAACTCCTTGGACGCGATCGTCTCCCGATCCCGCATCTGCGTATAGGGATCGTGTGGGGGAAGCAGACGCACGCCGTGCGGAAGCTGCGCGCGATGCAGCTGATCGACATCCTCGGCGAGCATCCAGGTCCGTCGCCCGCGATCGATTTCGGTGATCTCCCCAGCGATCAGGTCCCACCAAGGTGTCGCCTCCGTGGACCGGATTCCGATCCACGCGGCGAAGTCGGCGCGTGTCGACGGTCCATAGCAGTGCAGATAGCGGCGCAGCAGTTCGGATCTGGCCCGGTCGCGTTCACTCTCGGTGGGTGCGGTCGAGGGCATCGAACGCGGATCGACCCATTCGTCGAGCAGAACGAACGGAGCCGTGTTTCCCTCGCGCGGGGCGAAGCAGAGGATCTGCCGCAGAGTGAGCAGCCGAATGCAGAAATGGATCACGCCGGCACCGAGGCTCTGGCCCTTCGCATACGGGCCCTGAGATTCCCAGGTGCTTCGCTGTTTCGTCGTCAGGGAGGTTGCGAGCACCTCGGCGAGTTCCTCGCCGAGTTCGGTGATCGTCATCCTCCGCCCTCTGAGCACCCCGGCGATCTCCTGCTCGACCCGATCGAGGATCTGGCTCAGCGAGATCCCGAGCGAATCGACCGACTGTTCGACTCCGAGGACGAAATGGCGCATCGCCTTCTCACTCGTCGGTTCGACCCCGGTGGTGAAGACCGGGAGATCCGCAGCGGGAAAGAAATGGGGCGCCCCTCGCATGCACCAGCTCTGCAGCAGCGACTTCTCCTCTTCGACAGCCGAAGCAAACGCCGTCGCACTCATGTCCTCGACCCGCACATGGAGTGAGGTCAGCGCGGATCCCGGTGGGCTGTTCTGGATGCCGCAGGCTCCCGCGGCCTCAGTGAGTGAGTTGCGGCTGAGTCGCTCATCGAGATGATGAGCGCGGAGGCGGAAGGCGATGATCTCGTCGTTCGTCGCGGAGTCGGCCATGTGCCCAGGCTAGCTCAGGACCCGTGTTTGAATGGGGCCACGTGCTCGGCCGGCTCCTGGTGCGTGCACGACCACAATGAGAAGGGACGACGATGACGCGAACGATGCAGGTCAGCGACAGCATGGTGATCAAGGCCGACGCCGCCGCACTCTGGGCGCAGATCGCCGATCCGACCCAGATGGCCCGATGGAGTCCGGAGAACACGGGCGCAAGCACGCGCACGACTGCAGGTCCGCTGCAGACAGGCGACGTCTTCGAAGGTACGAACCGTCGCGGGCCGGCGACGTGGGTGACCGAATGCGTCGTCACCGAATCTGTGCCCGGCAAACGGTTCGCCTTCACCGTGCGCCGGATCGGGCCCCGAACTCCCAGCATCGAAGGAGCGAACGCGAGCTGGGCATACGAGTTCGAGGACCTCGGCGGGGCGACTCGAGTGACGGAGTCGTGGACAGACGATCGTCGCGGTTGGCCCGACTGGCTGGCATGGGTCTTCGACCACATCGTCACACGTGGGCGGAGCTTCGCGGACTTCCAGCGATTGAACATTCGGCGGACGCTCACGACCATGAAGGATGATTTCGAACGCGAAGGATGACTTCGACAATTGAAAGACGACGTCGCACAGCGGTGACGTGATCGAAACGAGGGCGAAACAACTCCTCGCTACTCTGATCGCATGACAGCGACGGCACAGCCCACAGAGAGCTCCGCCCGCCACGATGTGGAGGGGATGAACTTCTATACCCGCAAATGGGTGCGGCCCGAGGACCTCAACGCCAACGGCTCCCTCTTCGGCGGCAGCCTGCTGAGGTGGATCGACGAGGAGGCCGCGATCTACGCGATCATCCAGCTCGGCAACCATCGAGTTGTGACGAAGCTGATCTCGGAGATCGACTTCCAGGCTTCGGCGAGGGAAGGTGATCTCATCGAGATGGGGCTCATCGCTACCCAGTTCGGGCGTACGTCGCTGACGATGAAGGCGAGGGTGCGCAATATGATCACCCGGAAGACGATCCTCAGCATCGAGAAGATCGTATTCGTCGGAGTCGACGAGGACGGCACACCGGTTCCACACGGGTACACGACGATCACCTACGATCGCGACCGAATGCCCCACCCATAGCCGTAGACACGCTCGGTGCTGCGAGAGTGATGCGCAGAGGTGCCCTGACAGGGTATCCCTCTCAGATGAGAACGCGTCTAGCCTGGAGAATATGGACAACCGGGCCGAAGTACGCGAATTCCTCATGTCACGGCGGGCGAAGATCACCCCTGATCGGGTCGGCCTTCCCACCCACGGCACGAGGCGAGTGCCGGGCCTGCGTCGCAGCGAGGTCGCGGCCCTGGCCGGACTGAGCGTCGAGTACTACTCAAAACTCGAACGGGGCGCGATCGGAGGGGCTTCCGCGGCTGTCCTCGAAGCGCTCGCCGAGGCTCTGCTGCTCAACGACACCGAGCGGGGCCACCTCGTTGATCTCGCCCGTGCCGCCGACGGCATTCCGACCTCGGGTCGCAGACGACGTCCCGTGACCGCTCAACGTCCACCGCACGAGACGCTGTTCTGGATGCTCGATTCGATCAAGGAATCGATCGCCTTCGTCCGCAACGATATGCAGGACATGGTTGCCGTCAACG
>Ga0308158_10005438_pt1 | contig 10441 bp, 9 predicted proteins | sample PhyBR2_FD_201038 | JGI IMG/M metagenome (GOLD analysis project Ga0308158, IMG submission 201038) | Phyllosphere microbial communities from UC Gill Tract Community Farm, Albany, California, United States - DLSLB.R2 | ecosystem: Host-associated > Plants > Phyllosphere > Unclassified | place: USA...
GGCCCATGCGGTCCGTGCACCGAGATCTTCTACGACCACGGCGCCGACATCTGGGGCGGCCCACCGGGCTCGGCCGAAGAAGACGGCGACCGCTTCATCGAAATCTGGAACCTCGTGTTCATGCAGTTCTACCGCGACGAATCCGGCTCGCTCACCCCGCTGCCGAAGCCGTCGATCGACACCGGCATGGGCATGGAGCGCCTGGCCGCCGTGCTGCAGAACGTGCACAGCAACTACGAAATCGACCTGTTCCAGAACCTGATCAAGGCCGCTGCCCGCGAAACGGCCGCGCCCGACCTCGAGAACAATTCGCTCAAGGTCATCGCCGACCACATCCGCGCCGCGTCGTTCATGATCGTCGACGGCATCATCCCGAGCAGCGAAGGCCACGGTTACGTGCTGCGCCGCATTGTGCGCCGCGCGCTGCGCCATGGCCACAAGCTGGGCCAGACCAAGCCATTCTTCTACAAGCTGGTGGCTGACCTCGACATCGAGATGGGCGAAGCCTATCCCGAACTGCGCACGGCCAAAGACCGCGTGGCGCAAGTGCTCAAGGCCGAAGAAGAACGCTTCGGCGAAACGCTGGAAAACGGCATGAAGATCCTCGAAGCCCAGCTGGCCAAGGACCCGAAGAACCTCGACGGCGGCACCGCCTTCACGCTGTACGACACCTACGGCTTCCCGCTCGACCTCACCGCCGACATCTGCCGCGAACGTGGCATCACGCTCGACGAAGCGGGCTTTACCGCCGCGATGGAACAGCAAAAGAAAACGGCGCGCGCCGCCGGCAAGTTCAAGATGGCCGCCAACGTCGAGTACGCTGGCGAAAAGACCAAATTCGTCGGCTACGATTCGCTGGCCCACAACACGCACGTGCTGGCGCTGTACGCCGACGGCGTGAAGGTCGAGCAACTGAGCGCCGGCCAGGCCGGTATCGTCGTGCTCGACACGACGCCGTTCTACGCCGAATCGGGCGGCCAGGTGGGTGACCAGGGTGTGATCGGTGACGGCGCTATCCGCTTCGAAGTCGAAGACACCCTCAAGATCCAGGCCGACGTCTTCGGTCACCACGGCGTGCTGCGCGAAGGCACGCTGAAGGTCGGCGCAACGGTCGACGCACAGGTCGACACGGCCAAGCGTGCACGCACCATCCGCAATCACTCGGCAACGCACCTGATGCACAAGGCGCTGCGCGAAGTGCTGGGCACGCACGTGGCACAAAAAGGCTCGCTGGTCGATCCTGACAAGACGCGCTTCGACTTCAGCCACCCGCAGGCGCTGACGCTGGACGAAATCACGCAGGTCGAGACCATCGTCAACCGCGAGATCCTCGAGAACCATGCGACGCAATCGCACAATATGTCGTTTGACGATGCGGTCAAGCACGGCGCCATGGCGCTGTTCGGCGAGAAGTACGGCGACACCGTGCGCGTGCTCGACATCGGTACGTCGAAAGAGCTGTGCGGCGGCGTCCACGTCACCCGCACCGGCGACATCGGCCTGTTCAAGATCGTGTCGGAAGGCGGCGTCGCTGCCGGCATCCGCCGCATCGAAGCCGTCACGGGCGAAGGCGCACTGGCCCTGGTGCAATCGATCAACCGCAAGCTGATCGAAGCAGCCGGCGCCCTGAAGACCAATCCTGACGAACTGACCAGCCGTATCGGCCAGGTACAAGATCAAGTGAAGCTGCTCGAAAAAGAAGTCGCTGCGCTCAAGTCGAAGCTGGCGTCGGGGCAGGGTGACGAGCTGATCGCGCAAGCCATCGACGTCAACGGCATCAAGGTGCTGGCGGCGACGATGGAAGGCGCCGACGTGGCCACGCTGCGCGAAGCGATGGACAAGCTCAAGGACAAGCTGGGCACGGCCGCCATCGTGCTGGCAAGCGTCCTCGACGGCAAGGTCAGCCTGATCGCAGGCGTGACCAAGGATGCCACCGGCAAGGTCAAGGCCGGCGAGCTGGTCAACTTTGTGGCCCAGCAGGTGGGCGGCAAGGGCGGCGGGCGTCCGGACATGGCGCAGGCCGGCGGTACCGACCCATCGGGCCTGCCGGCAGCGCTGGCCGGCGTCGCGGGCTGGGTGGGCGAGCGCGCGTAAGCACGCTGTCTGCGAGATCAACGCTGCCTTTGGGCGGCGTTTTTTATTTGGGGCAAGTTGAACGCGTGGGAGCAACCTTTGTGCTGTTGAGTCCGGCAACCTTGGCAAGCACCTGCGCAATGAAGTCAATGAAGACCGCTGCACGCCGGGGCAGGCGTCGTTCTGCGGAATACAGCACATTGACGGGCACAGGCGGCGCCCCATGCCCGCTCAACAACGCTACCAGTTCGCCGCTCTGCAGTTCCTCGATCACCATCCAGGCAGGCAGGTAAGCGATCCCCAGGTCGTTCAGGACGGCGCGCCGGATGCCGTCCAGACTATTGAGCCGCACACGCCCGCTGACCTTGCGATCGCCATCCCTGAACGGCCAGCTGCCATTGCCGGCGGCCAGTAAGGAATACAGGATGCAGTCGTGCGCAGCGAGGTCGCCGGATTCCAGCGGTGCGCCACGTTGCTTCAGATACGTCCTGCTTGCCACGCAGATGCGCGCAGATTGACCGACGCACCGTGCACGCAGGGTGCTGTCACGTAATTTGCCACCCCGGATGGCGATATCGATGCCTTCGGCCACCAGGTCGATGTACGCGTCTCCAAGCCGAAATTCCACATCGACATGCGGATAGCGCTGCAAAAAATCCGGCAGGGCGGGTATCAGGAGTTCCGTGCCGATACTCTCCGGACATGCAATGCGCAGCAGTCCATGCGGATCTTGTTCGCCATGCACCTCCGCTTCGGCTTCTCCGATGATGTCGAGTGCCTGGCGCGCTTGCGCGTAGTAGCGCTGGCCCTCGGCCGTGGCGACCATCTGCCGCGTCGAGCGATGCAACAGCCGCGTTCCCAGCGACTTTTCCAGTGCCGCCACATGCCGGCTGACGTTCGGTTGCCCGATCCCGAGCTCCCGGGCGACAGCTGAAAAACTACCGGTTTCGACGGCGCGCACGAAGCAACGCATCCACAACAATTTATCCATTCGTGTCCGCGAGAATTCGTTTTATGCAACCAGAGCATAAATGATATGGCCGCAGCATGGGTTCTCGCCCAGGCCGCCAGCGATCAAACTGCACGGATTGACCCCATGCGCACACGCCCGTGCCCTGGTTTTTATCATTACAGGAACCAATATGAACACTTCTACGACTGAACGCTTCGTCAGCCTGGTCGGCACCTATGAAATCGATCCGCTGGATGCTGCGGCGTTTGCACGTATCGCAACGGCGTCGGTTGACCAGATCGCAGCCAAACCAGGCTGCCTGTATTACATCGCCTCGCAGGACCTGAAGCAGGCCAACGTCTTTCATCTGGCGGAAGGCTGGGCGACGCAAGAAGCTCTCGATGCTCATCTCGGCAGTCCGGATTTTCTGACCATGCTGGAGCAGGCATGTAGACTGCGCATCGTGCGCCGTGACATTTACTTGTCACAGTCGGCAGGCCGGACGTTGCTGGGTTGACCGGCACCCTCCAGGTCTGAATTGGGCTGTCGGACATGGATTGACCCGCACATCGGCGCTGCAATCGCAACGGCCTCCATTTTATTGCGGCGGATTGTCTGACCGTCTATTGCACGCGCTCATTTGGATCGCATCTTCTCGGTAGGATGCACCACCATAGTGCTTTTTCGTGAGCATTCAGTACAGACCCGGTAGCAGTTCGTCAAGCTTTTAACACTGGGTTGCAGGCTCGCAACAATCTATGACTATTTTGGTGCGCTGCGTCATACTGTGGGAATTGGAGTAGTATTCGAGTTCCAGCACCCTCCTTACTGATCAGGAATGCGATGAGCGACATCATTTTCGACACTGACACCGACACCATGGAATTCCAGAGAGATCTGGATGCGCGGGGGCTCAATTGCCCACTGCCCATCCTCAAAGCGAAGAAGGCGCTCGCCGAAATGGAGAGTGGCCAGGTGTTGCGTATCGTGGCCACCGACACCGGCTCCGTGCGCGACTTTCAGGCGTTTGCCAAACAGACCGGCAATGCACTGCTGGCCCACACCTTTGAACACGGCGAGTTCACGTTTCTGATGCGCCGCAAGTAATCGAAACCGCCGTGTCGCGCCTGTCGACACGGCGCGCATCGTTGCCGTGCCGGGGTCTGTGCCCCGTTTGTTTTTCCCCGAATTCATGACAGACCGAGTACTTTAGGTGTTTTCCTCTACTAAAAAATCGCACGCTCGTGCTTTAATTTGGCCCGTTGCCCCGATTTCTCATATAATCTGAGCCACTTTAGTCTGTCTCCATCTCATTTTAAAAGGCACCCTATGAAAGTCCTGGTACCCGTCAAACGCGTGGTCGACTACAACGTCAAGGTTCGCGTCAAGTCCGACAACAGTGGTGTGGATATCGCCAACGTCAAGATGTCGATGAACCCGTTCGACGAAATCGCGCTGGAAGAGGCGACCCGCCTGAAAGAAGGCGGCAAGGTTACCGAAGTGGTGGCAGTGTCGATCGGCGTGCCGCAGTGCCAGGAAACCCTGCGCACCGGCCTGGCCATCGGCGCCGACCGCGCCATCCTGGTCGAGACCGCAGGCGACACCGAGCCGCTGGGCGTGGCCAAGATCATGAAAGCGCTGGCTGATAAAGAGCAGCCACAGCTGATCATCCTGGGCAAGCAGGCAATCGACGACGACTCGAACCAGACCGGCCAGATGCTCGCCGCACTGCTGGGCTGGCCACAAGCGACGTTCGCGTCGAAAGTGGTGCTCGAGGACGGCAAGGTCACCGTGACGCGCGAAGTCGACGGCGGCCTGGAAACCGTGGCGCTCAAGCTGCCTGCAGTCATCACCACCGACCTGCGCCTGAACGAGCCGCGCTACGTGACGCTGCCGAACATCATGAAGGCCAAGAAAAAGCCGCTCGAGACGATCAAGCCGGAAGACCTGGGCGTGGACGTGGCGCCGCGCCTGAAGACCCTGAAAGTCGTCGAGCCAGCCAAGCGCTCGGCTGGCGTCAAGGTCCCGGACGTGGGCACCCTGGTGCAGAAACTGCGCACTGAAGCCAAAGTCATCTGAGCCGTTTGTCGTTACTTACAAGATAGGAATCAACATGGTCGCATTAGTCATTGCTGAACACGACAACGGCTCCCTGAAGGGCGCTACCCACCACACCGTCACCGCAGCCGTTCAGTGCGGCGGCGATGTGCACATCCTGGTCGCCGGTTCGGGTTGCGGCGCCGCTGCCGAAGCCGCCGCGCAGATCGCGGGCGTCTCGAAAGTGCTGGTCGCCGACGCGCCGCACTTCGCCGACGGCCTGGCCGAGAACGTGGCCGAGCAGATCCTGGCAATCGCCGGCAGCTACTCGCACATCCTCGCGCCCGCCACCGCCTACGGCAAAAACATCCTGCCGCGCGTGGCCGCCAAGCTGGACGTCGCGCAGATCTCCGAGATCACCAAGGTCGATTCGCCCGACACGTTCGAGCGCCCGATCTATGCCGGTAACGCGATTGCCACCGTGCAGTCGGGCGACAGCGTGAAAATCATCACCGTGCGCGGCACGGCGTTCGATTCCGCCGCCGCTGGCGGTTCGGCCGCCATCGAGACCATTGCTGCCGTGGCCGATGCGGGCACGTCGAGCTTCGTGGGCCGCGAGCTGGCCAAGTCGGACCGTCCGGAACTGACCGCCGCCAAGGTGATCGTTTCGGGTGGCCGTGGCATCGGCTCGGCCGACAACTTCAAGATCCTCGAGCCGCTGGCCGACAAGCTGGGCGCGGCCATGGGTGCGTCGCGCGCCGCCGTCGACGCCGGCTTCGTGCCGAACGACTGGCAAGTTGGCCAGACGGGCAAGATCGTCGCGCCAACGCTGTACATCGCCGTCGGTATTTCCGGCGCGATCCAGCACCTGGCCGGCATGAAGGACTCGAAGGTCATCGTCGCCATCAACAAGGACCCGGAAGCGCCGATCTTCTCGGTCGCCGACTACGGCCTGGTGGGCGACCTGTTCGAGGCAGTGCCGGAACTGGTCAAGGAACTGGGCTGATCGCCAGGCGCGGCGTCGTTGTACGCCGCGCCGACAGCCGCCAATGACGCCGTTCCCGCCCGTGCAGGAACGGCGTTTTTTTTGCATAAGAATTTATTCAGGAGACAATGGTGAGCTACAACGCCCCGCTGAAAGACATGCAGTTCGTGCTGACTGAACTGGCCAACCTGGCTGAAATCAACGCGCTGCCCGGCTGTGAAGATGCGACGCCCGACACCGTGGAAGCGGTCCTGGAAGAGAACGCGAAATTCTGCCGCGACGTGATCGCGCCGCTGAATCGCGTCGGCGACAAGGACCCGAGCTACTGGAAAGACGGCACCGTCACCACGACCAAGGGCTTCCGCGAGGCGTTCAAGGCCTACGCCGAGGCTGGCTGGCAGGGCGTGCAGCACCCGCAGGACTTCGGCGGGCAGGGCTTGCCCAAGCTCGTGGCCACGCCGTGCATGGAGATGCTGCACGGCGCCAACCTGTCGTTCGCGCTGGTGGCACTGTTGTCCGATGGCGCCATCGAGGCCTTGCTCACCGCCGGCTCGGACGCGCAAAAGGCGCGCTTCCTGGAGCCGCTGGTCTCGGGCCGGTGGACCGGCACCATGAATCTGACCGAGCCGCAGGCCGGCTCCGACCTGGCCGCCGTGCGCACCCGCGCGGAGCCACAGGGCGACGGCACCTACAAACTGTTCGGCACCAAGATCTACATCACGTATGGCGATCACGACATGACCGAGAACATCGTGCACCTGGTGCTGGCGCGCACGCCTGACGCGCCGCCGGGCGTGAAAGGGATCTCGCTGTTCATCGTGCCCAAGTTCATGATCAACGATGATGGCTCGCTGGGCGAACGCAACGACGTCGCCTGCGTCTCGATCGAACACAAGCTTGGCATCAAGGCCAGTCCAACGGCCGTGCTGCAGTTTGGCGACAACGGCGGGGCGGTCGGCACGTTGGTCGGCGAAGAAAACCGCGGCCTGGAATACATGTTCATCATGATGAATGCAGCGCGCTTCGGCGTGGGCATCCAGGGCGTCGGCCTGGCCGAGCATGCGTACCAGGGCGCGGTGGCCTTTGCCAAGGACCGCGTCCAGTCGCGCGACGTGGCCGGCTCGAGCGGTCCGGTGACGATCATCCACCATCCGGACGTGCGCCGCATGCTGATGTCGATGCGTTCGCAGACGGAAGCGGCGCGCGCGCTTGCGTATGTCGGGGCGGCACTGTCCGACCTGGCCCATCACCATCCGGACGACGCCACGCGCACGGCGAACCTGGCCATCTATGAGTATCTGGTCCCGGTCATCAAGGGCTGGGCGACCGAGATGAGCGAGCAGGTGGCGCGCGACGGCGTGCAGGTGCACGGCGGCATGGGCTTCATCGAAGAAACGGGCGCAGCGCAGCACTACCGCGATGCCAAGATCCTGACCATCTACGAAGGCACGACCGCGATCCAGGCCAATGACCTGGTGGGCCGCAAAACGGTGCGCGACGGCGGCGCGGTCGCCAAGGCACTGATCGCGCAGATCCGCGATGTCGAGCGTCAGCTGGGCGACGCGCAGAGCGCCGATTTCGCGGCCATCGCGCAGCGCCTGCAAGAAGGCAGCGCGGCGCTCGAGCAAGTGGTCGAGTATGTGGTGGCCAATATCAAGACGGACGTGAAGGCAGTGTTTGCCGGCAGCGTCACGTATCTGAAGCTGGCCGGCATCGTGCTCGGCGGCTGGCAGATGGCGCGCGCGGCGCTGGCGGCGCAGAAGCGGCTGGATGCAGGCGAGGGCGATGCCGCCTTCTACCGCGCCAAGATCGGCACGGCGCGCTTCTTTGCAGACCACATCCTGTCGCAGGCACCCGGGCTGCGCACGTCGATCGTCGATGGCGCGGCGGGCGTGCTGGCGCTGGAGATCGAGCAGTTCTAACGGACCAGTTCGCGCTGGCCGTGACAAAAAAAGGCAGCCTGCAGGCTGCCTTTTTTGTCACCCGTACGCGCCACCCGTGTACATCACGTCTGACAACCGTGCGATCGTCCCGATCAGCACGGTCGTCGCCACCAGCATGGTGATCACCAGCAGCAACACCAGCACCCAGTTCGAGCGCGTCTGCTGCCCGCTGTGCGCGTTGTATTGGGCATCCCATTTCTCATCCGGCGTCAGGCCAATGACCAGCGCCTCGACAAAGCCGGCGATGTACGACACCAGCAGCGGCAACACCATGTAGAACGGATGCGGCTTGACCGCGCCATACAGGATCCCCATGACCGGCAGGCAGCACAGGTGCAGCAGGCCGATCCGGTCCGCGCCAGGCTTCAGGTAAAAGCGGTGAATGCCGAAGCCACCCAGCAGCAGGGCGAGCAGGGTGGCGACAGTCTTGTTCTTGTGCGCAGCAGCCATGGATGTTGTCAATCGTTCAGAAAAGCCAAAGTATCGTCCAGATTGGCGCGAATGGCACGCTTTAGGCGACTGACTGCGTATTCCAGGCCAATAGGGCAGATGGCTGGTAGCGGTATAGCGCGAAATCGGTGATAATGGTTGATTCTCCTGGGACTGCGCGCCCTGTATCATTAACGCTTGCTGCTGTTCGGTGTCGCGCGCTATAATCGTCGACTTTCTCCGTCCAGAACAACTTTTTCGGAAATATTATGGTCGTTATTCGTTTGGCTCGTGGTGGCGCAAAAAAGCGTCCGTTCTTCAACATCGTTGCAACTGATTCGCGCAATCGTCGCGATGGTCGTTTCATCGAGCGTATCGGTTTCTACAACCCGATGGCATCGGGCGCTGAAGTCAGCCTGCGTATCGCTGCTGACCGTCTGTCGCACTGGCAAGGCGTTGGCGCACAACTGTCGCCAACCGTCGCTCGCCTGGTCGCCCAGCAAAAGCCAGCTGCTTAATTTTAATTAAGCAAGGTACGCAGGTTTGAACGATTCAGCAGCGAGCAACGCAGGTACGGGAACTTCGGTTCCCGCCGATCTGGCCGAAGTGGGGTACGTGTCCGGTGCTTATGGCATCGTCGGTGGCATTCGTGTCACGCCGCACTCCGCTGACGCCGATGCGCTGCTGAACGTGAAAACCTGGTGGGTCAGCAAGCCGACTCTGCACGCCGTTACGGTGCGCAGTGCAAAACTGCATGGCGGCGATGTCGTCGCCACGCTGGTCGGCCTGCAGGGCCGCGATGCTGCCGAAGCGCTCAAGGGCGCCACGGTACAGATCGCACGCAGCGCGTTTCCCGCGCTCGAAGAAGATGAGTATTACTGGTCCGATCTGATCGGGCTTGACGTGGTCAACCTGCAGGGCGAAGCCCTGGGCAAGGTGGCCGACATGATGAGCAATGGCGCGCAATCGATTTTGCGCATCGTGCCGGTGCCCGATCCGTCGTCAGACGAAAAAGCACCCGAGCGCCTCGTGCCGTTCGTCGACCAGTTCGTCAAGACTGTCAGCCTCGACCAAAAACTGATTACCCTGGACTGGGGTCTCGATTTTTGAACCCGTCCACGTGGGCTTGAGATCCGATGCAATTTGACGTCGTGAGCTTGTTCCCGGAAATGTTTGCCGCATTGACGCAGTCCGGGGTCACCCGCCGTGCGTTCGAGCAGCAACGCTGGGGCTTGCATCTCTGGAATCCACGCGATTTCACGCAAGACCGTCACCGCACCGTCGATGACCGCCCGTATGGCGGTGGTCCCGGCATGGTGATGATGGCACGGCCGCTCGAAGCGACCATCGATGCCGCGAAGGCGCGCCAGCAAGACCTCGGTCTGCCCAGCCCCCGCGTGGTGTTCATGTCGCCGCAAGGCAAGCCGCTGACCCATGCCCGCGCGATGGCGCTGAAGGACGAGCCTGGTCTCGTCATCCTGTGCGGTCGCTATGAAGCGGTGGACCAGCGCCTGCTCGACCGCTGCGTCGATGAGGAAATTTCTCTCGGCGACTTCGTGCTGTCGGGCGGTGAATTGCCGGCGATGGCCCTGATGGACGCCGTGGTACGCCTGATTCCCGGCGTGCTCGGCGACGATGCATCGGCCGTCGAAGACAGTTTCGTCAACGGCTTGCTCGACTCGCCGCACTATACGCGGCCTGACGTGTACGAAGACATACCGGTACCACCTGTCCTGATGGGTGGCAACCACGCCGAGATCGTCAAGTGGCGCCGCCAGCGCATGCTGGAAGCCACCGCAGCGAAGCGGCCGGATCTGCTGGAAGCGGCGCGCGCCGCCGGCCAGCTGACCAAGAAGGACGAACAGTTTCTGGCAGGGTTGGTCAAACCTGCCGAATAAGAATGTGGCGTCGCAAGACGCGTACAGAATATGCGTTGCAAGACGCATGCAAAAGCGGGCACGTTGCCCGTTGTTCAACCCCATCCTCTACTGGGCGAAGGTAGCGCCGGCAAGATGGTTTATG
>Ga0308158_10005439_pt1 | contig 10441 bp, 8 predicted proteins | sample PhyBR2_FD_201038 | JGI IMG/M metagenome (GOLD analysis project Ga0308158, IMG submission 201038) | Phyllosphere microbial communities from UC Gill Tract Community Farm, Albany, California, United States - DLSLB.R2 | ecosystem: Host-associated > Plants > Phyllosphere > Unclassified | place: USA...
AGGTTTCGCTCCCCCGGTTACGGGACCAGTACCTCGACGGTGGCAAGGTTCTTCTTGCCCCTGCGCAGGAGCAGGTACTGGCCGTGCAGGAGCTCCGATTCGGAGATCACAGCTTCAGGATCCGAGACTTTCTCGTTGTTCACGTAGGCTCCGCCTTCGCCCACTGTCCGGCGCGCGGCGGACTTGCTCTCGGAAAGGCCGGACGCCACCAGCAGGTCCACAATCCCCATCTCATCCACCTGGACTGTGGTGGAAGGAAGCTCGGATGTGGCAGCCTGCAGCGTTGCCTTATCCAGCGCGGCCAAGTCACCGTTGCCAAACAGTGCGGCCGACGCGGCGATGACCTTTTCGGTGGCGTCGACGCCGTGCACCAGGGAGGTCACTTCGAAGGCAAGCTTCCGCTGCCCTTCCCGGGCGAACGGACGCTCGGCCACCGACACTGCGATCTCTTCGATCTCGGCGCGCGTCAGGAACGTGAACACCTTGAGCCGGTCCACCACGTCCGCGTCCGCGGTGTTGAGCCAGAACTGGTAGAACGCATATGGGCTGCACATGCCGGCGTCGAGCCAGATGGCGTTGCCTTCGCTCTTGCCGAACTTAGTTCCGTCCGAGTTGGTGATGAGCGGGGTTCCGAGGGCATGGACGCTCTTGCCCTCCACCTTGCGGATCAGTTCGGTACCGCTGGTGAGGTTGCCCCACTGGTCCGAGCCGCCGGTCTGCAGTACGCAGCCGTAGTCGCGGTAGAGCTGCAGGTAGTCCATGCCCTGCAGGATCTGGTAGCTGAACTCGGTGTAGCTGATGCCTTCATCCGAGTTCAGCCGGGACGCGACGGCGTCCTTGCGCAGCATGGTGCCCACCCGGAAGTGCTTTCCCACCTCACGCAGGAAGTCGATGGCGCTCAGCGGCGCCGTCCAGTCCAGGTTGTTCACCATCCTGGCTGCGTTGTCCCCGTCGAAGCTGAGGAAGCGCTGGACCTGGGCCTGCAGGTAGCCAACCCATTCCGCCACGGTGTCCTTGGTGTTCAAGGTGCGTTCCGCCGTCGGACGCGGGTCCCCGATCATGCCGGTGGACCCTCCCACCAGGCCGAGGGGCTTATGCCCTGCCAGCTGAAGCCGCCGCATGACCAGGAGCTGGACCAGGTTGCCCAGGTGCAGGCTGGGCGCGGTGGGGTCGAAGCCGCAATAGTACGTGACCGGCCCGTTGGCGAGGAGCTTTTCGAGCTCCGCTTCATCAGTGGAGACATGGACCAGCCCACGCCACTTCAGTTCCTGCCAAATGTTGGCGAAAGTGGGGTCGTTGCGCTGCGGTTCGAGGTTGTTCAGTTCTGGCACGCTTCCTAAGTTAGCAGTAACGCCGAAGGCGCTGTCAGCCGGCAATCCCCGCAGGTACCGGCTGGGACGCAATCAGCCGCAACCGCTGTGTAGCGCGGGTCATGGCCACGTAAAGGTCCCCCACCTTGCCGTGCTCGTGGTTGAGCATCACGGAAGGTTCCAGGACCACCACGCCGTCGAACTCCAGGCCCTTCGCCTCACGGGGGCTGATGACAACGATATCCTGCTCATAGCTGCCGGCCCCGCTGCCGATCCGGCGCCCGTACACGGCACGCAGGGCTGCGGTGGCCTTGGGCAGGAGGCCACCGTCGGCAATCACGGCGAGCAGGCCGCCGTCGAGCGCTTCAAGCTCCTCCGGAAGCACCTCGACGAGCCGGTCCACCACGGCGCCGGCGGGGACTTCATCGACGATCGGCTCCCAGCGTCCCTCCCGGACCGCCTTGGGTGCGGAAACCACAAGCCCGGCCGCGTTGGCCATACGGACAGCTGCCTCGGCGATCTGCGACGGCGTGCGGTAGTTGACTGTCAGCTCCTCCAACTGCCAACGGTCGCCGAACATCGGAGCCAGAGCGCCATGCCAGGAGTTGGCACCGGCAACGGAGCTGGTCTGGGCAATGTCACCGACGATGGTGAAGGACTTCAGCGGGCAGCGGCGCACCAACAGCCGCCACTGCATGGGCGACAGCTCCTGGGCCTCATCCACCACAATGTGCCCGAAGGCCCAGGTGCGGTCGCTGGTTGCCCGCTCGGCGGCTGTCTGCCTTGCTTCCTGCTCCCGGTTCTGCTCGGCCAGCTCTTCGGCGGACATCAGCGGGTCCACTCCGGCGGCCTCCATGTTGACCAGGGTCTGCTTCGCGTTGGCCAGATCCCGGGCACGGTCGTGCTCCTGCTGAGCCAGCCCGCGCCCGGCCGCAGGATCCAGCTCGCCGAGCAGTTCAGCGGCCTCGTCCAACAGCGGGACGTCGGACTCCGTCCAGGGGGCATCGGCTGGGCGCTGCAGCAGCGTGCGCTCTGCCGGGCTCAGGTTGGGAGTGCAGAATGCCAGAATTTCCGGCTTGCTGAAGAGATCGGAGATCAGCTTCTCCGGCGTCATGGGCATCCAGCACAGGTTCAGGGCAATCCGCACGTCGCGGGCGGTGCGGACGTCCTCGGCAAGGTAGGAGCGGTCCGCATTGTTGCCGATGTTGCCGGCCTCAACGAGCTCCGTCATCTGCTCGGTCAGCTCGCGCAGCAGGATCTTCACAAACGTCACGCGTGCCTCGTTGTAAGGCTTTCCGGTGGCGCGGGCACGTTCCCGGGCGCGACGGACCTGCCGTGGCGTCAGGGTGAGCTTGCGGCCGTCCACTTCGAGGATCCGGTTCTCCGCGGGCACGCGCATGCGGTTGGACACGGCGTTGGCCACGATGGCAGCCATGTCCAGGCGGCCCTTGATGGCGGCAACGTCCGCGTTTGTTTCGGGAACGGCATTGATGCCGGGCATCAGGCGGCCGAGGCTCGCCATGACCACGCCGGTCTCGCCGAGTGAGGGCAGCACCCGTTCGATGTACTTCATGAACGACGACGACGGGCCCACCAGCAGCACGCCTGCACTCTTGAGGCGGTCACGGTGGGTATAGAGCAGGTAGGCGGCGCGGTGCAGGGCCACGGCCGTCTTGCCCGTACCCGGCCCGCCCTGGACCACCACGGCGCCGGAGATGGAGGACCGGATGATGCGGTCCTGCTCGGACTGGATGGTGCTGACGATGTCCGACATGCGGCCCGTCCGCTTGGAGTTCAGCGCAGCCAGCAGGGCGCCCTCGCCTTGGAGGGTATCGGCGTCCGTGAGCATGGAGGCATCCAGGACATCGTCTTCGATGGCCTTGACGTCGCGTCCCTGCAGGATCAGGTGCCGTCGGCGGCGCACGCCCTGCCGGTCAAACGCGGTGGCCTGGTAGAAGTGCCCGGCCTCAGGGGCGCGCCAGTCCACCATCAGCCGCTGCAGGTCCTCTGTGGTGAGCCCGATGCGGCCAATGTACTGCGCTTCCCCGGAGTCCAGGTCCAGGCGGCCGAAGACCAGCCGGTCATCCACCGCATCCAGCTGCGCCAGGCGGTCCTCATACAGTGCGGCGAAGGCATCACGTTCGGAAACGTTCTGCATGGTGCCCACGGCTCCGGCACGACGGACCTGCGCCAGCTGGCGGCGCTTTTCCTCCCGGAGTTCCTCCAGCCGGGCGTACAGGCCGGCTACGTACTCCCGTTCGTGGGCCAATTCGGCGTCGAGCATTAACGTTCCCCTATCGCGAAAGACAGACCGTCCATTCTACTACCATTTCGATTAACGCTTGTGAAACGTTGCACCGGGCGGCGCACCTGCCGACTGGTTCCGGACCCGGGGCTTGGCGGCCTTGTATTTGGACACGGTGGGGTCGCCGGTGAGCCAGAACCGCCAGGCGTACTCGTCCGATCCTCCCGCTCCTGCCACGCCCACCCGGGGGCCGGAACTGACGGGACCGCCGGGGCCGGAGGGAAGCTCCAGGCCGAAAGGCGGAGCCAGCGCATCCCGGCCGCTGTCCGCCGTCGTCAATCCCAGCGCCTTGGCGAGACGCGCCGGGCCGCTGGCCAGGTCGGCCGGGCTTTTCGACGTCGGCCGGCGCAGCTGCGCCAATTCCAGCCCGTCCACGATTTCCCCGGCCCGGAGCAGCAGGGCGGAGGCGACGCCTGCCGGACCGCACACGATGTTGGTGCAGTGGTGCATTCCGTAGGTGAAGTAGACGTAGAGGTGCCCGGCGGGACCGAACATGGGGGCATTGCGGGGCGTCGGACCACGGTAGGTGTGTGAGCCGGGATCCGGGTGCAGGGAGTCCTCGGGTCCCATGTAGGCCTCCACCTCCGTGAGCCGTATGGAGACGGCTCCGTCGCGGGACTCATGGGTCAGCACGGCGCCCAGCAGCTGCGGAGCAAGCTCACGGGCGTCCGCGGACAGGAAGTTCCGCAGCCCTTCCGCGCCCAAGGTGCTTTCGTTCATTGCTTGACCTTACCCAGATGCTGCCGGTTTCATCCCCGTTGAAGCGCGGGCCGGCGGAGTTTTGCCCCCTCCACGGCCATGTCCGATTCCCGCTAGTAGCAGTGCACCCGGACTGGCAGGATGGAGGAATGGACTTCTGGCAGCGCTACCGGGCAATCGATGCCCGCGACCCCCGCTTCGACGGCCAGTTCTTCACCGCCGTCCGCAGCACCGGGATCTACTGCCGCCCCTCCTGCCCCGCCCGGACCCCCAAGGCCGCCAATGTGACGTTCTATGAAACGTCCGCAGCAGCACACGAGGCAGGGTACCGGGCGTGCAAGCGCTGCCTGCCTGAAGCGGTGCCGGGCACCCCGGCCTGGAACGTGCGGCAGGACATTGCGGGCCGGGCGATGCGGCTGATCAACGACGGCGTGATCAACCGGGACGGCGTGTCAGGCCTTGCCGCCCGGCTGGGTTATTCACCCCGGCAGCTCAACCGGATCCTGGGCCAGGAACTCGGCGCCGGTCCCCTGTCCCTGGCCCGAGCGGCGAGGGCACAGACAGCCCGCACCCTACTGGTGTCCACCTCCATGAAGCTCGCCGACGTGGCGTTTGCGGCAGGCTTCAGCAGTGTCCGGCAGTTCAATGAAACCATCGCCGAGGTGTTCGCCATGACGCCCACGGCCCTGCGTCAAACGTCCCGCCACCCTTCGCCTGACGGCGGCACGACCGCCCTGACGCTGGGGCTGCCTTACCGCCCGCCGTTCGACCCGGGAATCTTCTCCTTCCTTGCAGCCCGCGCCATCCCCGGCATCGAGAAGGGGACGCCCACCTCCTATGCCCGGACCCTGCGGCTTCCCCACGGCGATGCGCGCTTCCGGGTGGAGTACGACGGCGGCACCCGGGAGCGGCAGTTAACGCTCACCGTCGGCGCGGCGGACCTGCGCGACCTGCCGGCGCTGCTCAGCCGCTTGCGCAGGCTGTTCGACCTTGACGCGGATCCGGAGGCGATCGATTCCGCCCTCGCCGCCGACCCCCGGCTGGCCACCTCCGTTGCCCAGGCGCCGGGGATGCGTATGCCCGGGGCGCTGGATCCCCAGGAACTGCTGGTCCGGGCCATGGTGGGCCAGCAGATCACGGTGGCGGCAGCCCGGACCGCGCTGACCCAGCTGTCCGCGGCCGGCAGTCCCTCCAGTGCCTCCGGCGAAGGCCTGGACCGGTTGTTTCCCTCCCCCGCGGAGATCGCGGCGGCGGGTCATCTGCTCCGCGGCCCCCGCCGGCGGACGGAATCCCTGCTGCATGCCTCGGCCGCGATAGCTGAAGGACACCTCGAGTTCGGATACGGGGACGACCTGGCCGGCCTGCGCGCGAAACTGCTGCCCTTGCCCGGCGTGGGCCCATGGACCGTGGGGTACGTTGCTATGCGGGTCCTGGGCGCACCGGACATCTTCCTTGCCAACGACGCGGCGGTGCGGAACGGGATCCGTGCCCTCGATAATGGTGACTACGCCAATGGGGACAGCTCCGCCAGGGACAGCGCCTTGAACCATGACTTCCGCGAGACCAGCCCGTGGCGTTCCTACGCCACCATGCACCTTTGGCGCGCTGCTGCCCGGCCCGCCCAGCCAACCACCGCTCCTGCGAAAGGGATGCCATGAAAGCCCAACTGCTGCAGCTGTCCACGCCGGACGGCCCATTCACGGTCCTTGCCAGGGACGGCGCGGTCCTTGCCTCGGGCTGGACTGCCGGCCTTGCTGAGCTGACAGGGCAGGTCCATCCCGCCCTCCGCCCCGACACCGTGGAGGAGGTGGCGGACCTCGGGGACATCTCCACCGCCGTCGAGGCCTTCTACTCCGGCGACCCCGCCCCCGCCATGGCCGTCCCCGTCCTTCAGCAGTCTGGCCCGTTCCGCGCCCATGCATGGGATGTCCTGCGCCAAGTCAAGCCGGGTTCACCGGTCACCTACACCGAATATGCGGCCCTGGCCGGCAACCCGCGCGCCGTCCGCGCCGCCGCCAGCGCGTGCGCGTTCAACGCCGCCGCACTGTTCGTTCCATGCCACCGGGTGATCCGCACCGACGGCTCGCTGGGCGGCTTCCGCTGGGGCCTGCGCATCAAGGAGAGCCTGCTGGCCCGGGAGGGACGCCAACCCCTTATTTAGGGTCCGGCATTGCCGACGGCCACGGCAGCAGGTTGGGAAGGTCCGTGCTGTCCCCCGCGGCAGTGGCGCGCAGGCTGTCCAGGGACGGCTTCCGGCCGGCCAGCCAGGCGGCGATGTCGGTGACCATGCCGCTGACGACGACGGTGCTGCCGCCGGCTCCGAGGGCCAGCGGCGGAAGTGCCACGGGCTGCAGGACCAGCCTGGTTTCGGCGGGTACGCGGGCCGCCAGGAAGTCGAACAGGTGGGAGCAGAACTCCCGGTTCCAGGTTTCGGGTCCCGTGCCCGTATCCAGGTCCGCGGTGTGGATGACCAGTTCGCGCCAGAGCGCCAAGCCGGCGTCGAAAATTACTCCGTCGCGGAACGCGATGGGCGTCTGCCACTCGTCCTCGGTCAAGGCGTCAAAGGCGGCCAGCGCCCGCCGCAGCGCGGCATCGACGTCCTGCCGGTGCTGCACCAGACTGTGGCCGGCGGCAAGGTCGATGGCCCGGTTGCGGCCTTCCACGCCGCCGTCGTAAAGCTCCACAGTCTCGCCGCGGCGGCCGTATTCCACCTGGCGGGCCAAGGCTTCGCAAATACCGGTGATGTGGGCCAGGAGGTGCCCGCGGCTCCAGCCGGGAAGGGTGGACGGGACGCTTTCGCCGCCGGCGGGGATCCGGTCCAGTCCGGCTGTCAGTGCCGCGGCGGCCTTATGCAGTTCCGCCAGCAGGGCGGCTGGAGTTGGAGAGGTCATGCGGCCAGCCTAGCGGAGCGCTCAGCCCAGCGGCTGTCCGTCTGCGCCGACACGGTGGCGCACGTGTTGGCCTTCGTTGCTGGCCTGCCAGAACTCGATCTCGGTGGGCTGCAGGGCGTAGAGCTGCCAGTGCGGGTTGTCGCTGCCATCGGCCCGGGGCCGCTCGTGCCAATCGACGGCGGACGCCTCGGCGGACAGCTCGGTCACCGGCCCCACCACGCGGACCTGTCGGCCCAGGCCGGGCCAGTAGAAGTTCATCGCGGCCCTGGGTGACTCCGCCAGTTCCCTGCCCTTCCGGGAGGTGCGGGATGTGGCGAAGTGCCAGCCGTCATCGTCGATGTTCTTCAGGATCAGCATCCTCGAGGACGGCTGCTGCCCTCCCCCGGATGCCGCGCCCACCGTGGCAAGGCTGAACGCGTGCGGCTGCCGCTCCCCCGCGTCCAGCGCCTCGTCCAGCCACTGTTTGAAGAGCAGAGCCGGGTCCTGCGGCGCGTTGGCCGGGTCGAAGCCGGGCAGGTCGGACGGGAAGTCTGGCAGGGTGCGAAGGAACTTGCGGAAGGTTTCGCTCATGGCCCCAGCCTAGCCACAGACGCCAAGGGCCCCGGGGGAACATGCCCCGGGGCCCTGCCAACAATGTTTCCTACCCTGCGTACTCCCGCACGCCGGCAAGCTCGGCTTCCAGCGCTGCCAGTTGGCGTTCGACGGCGGCCGGTGCGGTTCCGCCCTGGGAGTTGCGGCTGTTGAGCGAGCCCTCTGTGGACAGCACGGTCCGGACCTCGGGGGTAAGGTGCTCCGAGATCGCGGCGTATTCTTCGTCCGTCAGGTCCCACAGCTCAACGCCCCGGGACTCGGCCTGCTTCACGGCGGCACCGGACAGCTCGTGGGCCTCGCGGAACGGCACGCCCTGGCGGACCAGCCATTCGGCGATGTCCGTGGCCAGCGCGAAGCCCTGCGGAGCCAGCGATTCCATCCGCTCCGTGTTGAACTTCAAGGTAGCGATCATGCCGGACACGGCCGGGAGCAACAGCTCCAGGGTGTCCGCGGCATCGAACACGGGCTCCTTGTCCTCCTGCAGGTCGCGGTTGTACGCCAGCGGCAGGCCCTTGAGCGTGGCCAGCAGGCCGGTCAGGTTGCCGATCAGGCGTCCTGCCTTGCCTCGTGCCAGCTCAGCGACGTCCGGGTTCTTCTTCTGCGGCATGATCGAGGACCCCGTGGAGTAGGAATCGTCCAGCGTGACGAAGGAGAACTCCTTGGTGGCCCAGAAGATGACTTCCTCGGAAATGCGGGACAGGTCCACGCCGATCATCGAACACACCCAGGCGAACTCGGCGAAAACGTCACGGGAGGCGGTGCCGTCGATCGAATTGTGCACGGCGGAGTTGAACCCCAGGTCCGCAGCCACCGCTTCCGGATCGAGTCCCAGCGAGGAGCCGGCCAGCGCGCCGGAGCCGTAGGGCGAAATGCCTGCCCGCTTGTCCCAGTCCTGGAGCCGCTGCACGTCGCGCAGCAGGGCCCAGGCGTGGGCCAGGAGGTGGTGGCTGAGCAGGACCGGCTGGGCGTGCTGCAGGTGGGTGCGACCCGGCATGGCAATGCCGTGGTGGGCCTTGGCCTGCTCCACGAGGGCGTCCACCGTGGCCAGCACGCCGCGGGCGATGATCCGCCCATGGTCGCGCAGGAACATCCGGCCCAGGGTCGCCACCTGGTCGTTGCGGGACCGGCCCGCGCGGAGCTTGCCGCCCAGCTGGGCACCGGCACGTTCGATCAGCCCGCGCTCCAGCGAACCATGTACGTCCTCATCGGACTCCGCCGGCAGGTAGGCGCCGGACGCCACGTCCCCGTCCAGCTGCGTCAGGGCCGCGAGCATGCCTTCCAGCTCGGCGTCGTCCAGCAGCCCGGCCTTGTGCAGCACGCGGGCGTGCGCCTTCGAACCGGCAATGTCGTAGCGCGCCAGCCGCCAGTCAAAGTGCGTCGACTTGCTCAGCGCCGCGAGGGCGTCCGCGGGGCCGCCGGCGAACCGGCCGCCCCACAGCGCACCTGCATTAGTGGCTTCCGTTTTTTGCTCAGCCACAGGGGCTACTTCCCTGCGACCCGGATGTCGCGGCCGGACGCAACCTTGGCGGACATGCCCCATAGCTCGATGAAGCCCTTGGCCTGGGACTGGTCGAAGGTGTCACCGGTGTCGTAGGTGGCCAGCGAGAAGTCGTACAGCGAGGTGTCGGAGCGGCGGCCGTTGACGATGGCCTGGCCACCGTGCAGGGTCATGCGGATGTCGCCGGAGACGTACTTCTGGGTGTCCTCGATGAAGGCATCCAGGGAGCGCTTCAGCGGCGAGAACCACTGGCCGTCGTACACCAGCTCGGCCCAGCGCTGGCCAACGGTGGCCTTGAAGCGGGCCTGCTCGCGTTCGACGGTGATGTCCTCGAGGTGCTTGTGCGCCGTGATCAGCGCCATGGCGCCGGGGGCCTCGTAGATTTCGCGGGACTTGATGCCCACCAGGCGGTCCTCGACCACGTCGATGCGGCCCACGCCCTGGGCGCCGGCGCGGCGGTTCAGTTCCTTGATGGCCTGCAGCGGGGTGACCTTGACGCCGTCGATCGCCACCGGGACGCCGGCTTCGAAGGAGATGGTGACCTCATCCGGTGCCGGCGGGAACTCCGGGGTGGCGGTGTAGTCGTAGATGTCCTTGGTGGGCGCGTTCCAGATGTCCTCGAGGTAGCCGGTTTCCACGGCGCGTCCCCAGACGTTCTGGTCGATGGAGTACGGGTTCTTCTTGGTGGTCTCGATGGGCAGTCCCTTTTCCTCGGCGAAGGCGATGGCCTTGTCGCGGGTCAGGGCGAGGTCGCGGACCGGTGCGATGCACTTCAGGTCCGGGCCCAGGGTCTGGATGCCCACTTCGAAGCGGACCTGGTCGTTGCCCTTGCCGGTGCAGCCGTGGGCAACGGTGGTGGCGCCGAATTCTCGGGCAGCCTTCACCAGGTGCTTGACGATCACCGGGCGGGAGATGGCGGACACCAGCGGGTAGTGGCCCTGGTAGAGGGCGTTGGCCTTCAGGGTGGGCACGCAGTATTCGTTGGCGAATTCGTCCGAGGCGTCGGCCACGTAGGCCTCCACGGCGCCGCAGCCCAGGGCGCGCTGGCGGATGGTTTCGAGCGATTCGCCGCCCTGTCCGACGTCGACCGCCACGGCGATGACCTCGGCACCGGTGGCTTCACCGATCCAGCCGATGGCGACGGACG
>Ga0308158_10005440_pt1 | contig 10440 bp, 12 predicted proteins | sample PhyBR2_FD_201038 | JGI IMG/M metagenome (GOLD analysis project Ga0308158, IMG submission 201038) | Phyllosphere microbial communities from UC Gill Tract Community Farm, Albany, California, United States - DLSLB.R2 | ecosystem: Host-associated > Plants > Phyllosphere > Unclassified | place: USA...
GCTCAGGTGAGCTTCGTGTATGCGGCCGGTGGCCTGTACAAGGCGCAAGGACAGCCCTGGGCCGGTGGATGGGCGGTCTACGATCCGCTGCACACCATGCGGTTCGGCACCTGGCCGGTGCTCAGCGATCTGATCACGCAATGGGGTCCGATGGTGACGATCGCCACCTGGGGCTCGATCATCATCCAGGTCGCGTTCCTGCTCATGTTGCTGAGCACGTTCACCCGCCGCATCGCCCTCATCGCGATCCTGAGCTTCCACATCGCCATCGGCGTACTCATGGGCCTGCCGTGGTTCTCGTTGACGATGATCGCCATCGACTCGATCTTCATCCGAGAGAAGAGCTGGGCGCGCCTGGACGCGACGGCCCGGCGTCTGTGGCGGGGTACGGCGGCGAAGGAGGAAACCGACGGCGCGATGCAGGACGCTGCACCCGCCGTGACAGAAATCGCCGGCGCGCGCTGAAGCGGGTCCCGCCGGGGGCACGCGTTGACGTGCCTCCCGGCCGAGGGCTGATCCTCCGGGACCGAAGCTCGTCGCCGTTCCGCTAGGCGGGCGATCTCGTGCCGAACACACGTCCATCCATGCCCTCGGGAACGGTGATCCCGAGGGCATGGAGCGTGTGGACGGCGATGTCCGCGTGCGTGACCCCGGTACCGGAGGCGGTGTCGATGCCCGGACCTGACGCCGCGATCCACGCGGTGCGTTCGGCATCGGTGTCTCCGCCGTGGTGTCCCTCATCGCGGTGGCCGTGATCGGTCACCACGATGACGGTCCACTCTTCGCTCACGCGGTCGGGGCGGGCGGCGATGGCGGCCAGCAGTACGCCCACCTGCTCGTCGGCGCGCTCGATTGCCTCGCGGTAGCGGTCGGTGACCCCCTCGGCGTGCGCGATCATGTCGGGCAGGAGCAGGTACGCGAAAACGGCGGCGTGGTCGCGGGCCAGAAGCTCCCGTGCCGTGCGGGAGGTCACCACCTCGTCCATCACCGCGATGGCGGTCAGCGCGGCATCGTCCGTGCCGTCTTCGATGCCCGCGGGCAGGTCGGGTCGGAACCCGCCGGGTGCGAAGACGGGCCCACCAGAGACATCGCTCACCAGTGGGGCCCAGGCGGCTGCGGCGAACGTCGTGGCCTCGGGATCATGGGTGCGGATGCGGGACAGGAAGTCCGGGTACTGATCCAGACGGTGGCCACGCAGGTCGTTGTCATCGATGCCGTGGAGATCGCGGTGCACACCGGAGGCGACCGTCGCCCAGACCGGAGCGGAGATTGTGGGGTTGCGTTCGTCCACCCGGACGTCCTCCCAGAACCCGGCGTCGCCGATAGCGGCGATGTGGGGAACGTGCGCGCTGCGCAGCACGTCGGCGCGTACTCCATCGATGCCGATCACCAGGACATGCCGCCTCATTCGCACTCTTTCGCTCGCTCGTCACCCGCGGGGGTGTGTTCGCCTTCTTTCAGACTAGGACCGCTCTGGGAGTCTTCCGAGGCGACGCGAAGCGCGGTCGCGAGACCTCGCGAAGGAGGGTGCGTCAGGACACCAAGCTCACCTGATCGCGTGCTCCTCGTGTCCGCCACGCAGTAGCGTGGCGGACACGAGGAATGGGAACTGCATGCCTGACTACGAGATCGTCGAGATAGGTGCACCGGAACGCTGGCACGAGTACGTGGGCGGCTTCCGGCCGGAGACCACGTGGGCCGGCCGGCACGTGGTGGATCACGATCTGCAGATGCAGTACATCGGGATGACGGCCAACGCGCTCCAGCCGGGGGACTCGGCCACCTATTGGCACCGTCACGCGCGCATCGAGGAACTGTACGTGTTCCTGCACGGGCACGGCCAGATGGGGCTCGACGACGATGTGGTCGATGTCGGGCCCGGGTCGGTGGTTCGTGTCGGGCAGGGGGTGTGGCGCACGTGGCGGGCGCGGCCGGACAGCGCGGAGGAGCTGCGGTGGCTGTGCATCCGCTCCGGTGGCGGCGAGCTCCCTCACCTTCCGGACGACAGCGAGCGTGCCACCGACCGGCCCCTTCCCTGGTGACGTGACGACACCGATTCGCGCCCGCGGTCGGTGCGGCGCCAGGATGAGGGAGTGAACCCGACCGCCGTCCGAGGCCTGCGCCTCAGCCGCCAGGAGTGGGTGCTGATCGCCATCACCTTCCTGTGGGGCGCCACCTTCCTCGTCGTCCACTTCGCCGTCACCACGACGGGACCCTGGTTCTTCGTCGGTGTCCGCTTCTTCGCGGCGGGGGTCATCGCCGCCCTAGTGCTCAACCGCGGTCTTCGGGGCCTGCGCCCCCGGGAGATCGCCGCAGGAGCTGCCATCGGTGTGATGGTGTATCTCGGGTACGGGCTGCAGACCGTGGGACTGCAGACGATCGACTCCAGCACGTCGGCCTTCATCACGGCGTTCTATGTGCCGCTCGTTCCGCTGCTGCAGTGGGTGGTGTTCCGCAAAGCTCCACGGTGGACGGTGTGGATCGGCGTCGTCCTCGCGTTTGCCGGCCTGATCCTGGTGGCGGGTCCGTCGGCGGCGGGATTCTCGCTCGGCCAGGGCGAGGTGGTGACGATGATCAGCACGCTCGCCATCGCCGCCGAGATCATCCTGATCAGCGTGTTCGCCGGCCGCGTGGACGTCGGTCGCGTCACCGTGGTGCAGCTGATCGTGGCGAGCCTGCTGGCCTTCCTCACCATGCCGGTGACCGGCGAGGCGATTCCCGCGTTCTCCTGGGTGTGGCTGCTCGCCGCCGTGGGGCTGGGGGCGATGAGCGCGGCCATCCAGTGGGCGATGAACTGGGCGCAGCGCTCCGTATCGCCCACCCGCGCCACCATCATCTACGCCGGCGAGCCGGTGTGGGCGGGGATCTTCGGCCGCCTGGCCGGAGAGCGCCTGCCGGCACTGGCCATCGTGGGAGCCGCGCTGATCATCGCCGGGATGGTCGTGAGTGAGCTCTCTCCGCGGCGCCGTCGTCCTCCGAGCTAAGCCACGAGACGTCCGCCTCCGTGCGGCTGTCTCTCGGGATCAGCCCCGAAGCCGCACGCGAACGGTGCGGTCGTCGAGGTCGACGATGTCACCGTCGTGCAGCTGTCGGCCGCGGCGCATCTCGATCTCGCCGTTGACGGCCACGAGGCCCTCGGCGATGACCTCTTTGCTCTCGCCGCCGGATTCGATGAGGTCCGCGAACTTCAGGAACTGGCCGAGGCGAATCATGTCGCCGTCCACCTCGACGTCGGGGATGTCTGCGGAGCTGGTCACCCATCGATCGTATCTGCGCGTCGTCATAGGGTGGTTGCATGGAGCGTGTCCCCTCGCCGAGCTGGCGTCCCGAGGCGGCCGATCTCGTCCGCAGATTCGATCGCGAGGGTGAGATCGTCGTGCGGAGCAGCCGGACCTGGATCCTCATCCGCTGCGCTCTGATCGTGCCCTGCATCGTCCTCACGGTGGTCGGCGGATTTCTCGATCCGTCGATCGGCGTCGCGCTGTTGCTCGTGTTCGGCCTCGTCTCGCTGGTCGGAGTGGTCTGGATCCTGCGGCTGGCGTGGCCCCGCACCCGTGCTCGCGTGGATCACGGGGGAGTGCACTATCGCCGCCGAACGGTGCCGTGGTCGCAGATCCGTGAGGCCACCACGGGCGTGGTCTCCGGTCGGGGCGGATTGCTCTCTTCGACCTATACCTGTCTGGTGCTGGTCGGCGACGGCCTGCATGCGGGGCCCGAGCTGCGGATGGCGCCCTTCCTGGATCCCGACGGCGCCACCCTCTCGGCGACGCTGAACATCCTCCTGCCCGAGCTCCGCACCGCGGGAGGTCCGCCCTCCCGGCCCACGGTGTGGCCCGCGGAGCCCGGCGGCCGTACCGGTTCCTGACGCGAAAAACCCATGCGGTCCGAAGTGCCCCGGCAACGCGGGTCTTCCGACGGCATGGGTTTCTCGCGCGGGACCTCAGCCCTCGAACGTCGCGGGGTGGGGGCCGGTGCGGCCGTCGGCGTCGAGTGCATCGATCGCGCTGAGCTCGTCACCGGTGAGATCGAAGCCGAACACGTCGAGGTTCTCGGCGATGCGCGCCGGGGTGACGGACTTCGGGATGATGATGCGTCCCTGCTGCAGGTGCCAGCGCAGCACCACCTGAGCGGGCGTGACACCGTGGGCTGCCGCGGCGGTCAGGACGGGCTCGGAGCCGAGGGCGGCACCCTGCGCGAGGGGGCTCCAGGCCTCCGTGGCGATGCCGTGCTCGGCGTTCGCCGCGACCACGGCACGGTTCTGGAACGAGGGGTGGAGCTCCACCTGGTTGACGGCCGGAACGACGTCCGCGGATGCGAGGAGGCGATCCAGGTGCTCGGGCTCGAAGTTGGAGACGCCGATGGCACGGACGCGGCCGTCGGCGTGGATCCGCTCCAGCGCCCGCCAGGTGTCGCGGTAGAGGTCCTGCGCCGGAGCCGGCCAGTGGATGAGATACAGATCGAGCGCATCGATGCCCAGCTTCGCCAGCGTGGCGTCGTAGGCACGCAGCGTGGCGTCGTAGCCCTGATCGGAGTTCCAGACCTTGGAGGTGAGGAAGAGGTCCTCGCGGGCGACACCGGACTCCGCGATGGCGCGGCCGACGCCTGCCTCGTTTCCGTAGATGGCCGCGGTGTCGATCGATCGGTAACCCGCCTGGATTGCGGCGGCGACAGCGGCGGTGGTCTCCGCATCGGGGACCTGGAAGACGCCGAATCCGAGCTGGGGCATGGCGACGCCGTTGTTCAGCGTGATGGTGGGGATGTCGGTGGACATGGTTCTCCTTGTGGGATGAGTGAGCGGAAAGGGTGGCACAGGGGAGGAATCAGGCGGCGACGCCGACGGCGCGGGCGGGCGACTCCCGCGGGGCGCGGGAGGTGAGGGCGGAGGCGATCATCACGACGAAGGCCACGACGGTGATCGCGGCACCGATCCACAGCGGCGAGGTGAAACCGAGGCCGGCGCTGATGCCGAGACCTCCCGCCCAGGCGCCCAGAGCGTTGCCGATGTTGAACGCGCCGATGTTGGCACCCGAGGCCAGCGTGGGCGCCGTCTCCGCGTAGGCCATCACACGGCTCTGGAGCCCGGGAACGGTGCCGAATCCGAAACCGCCCATCAGCGCGAGCAGCACGATGACGGCCGGCTGCCAGCGTGCGAGCAGCGCGAACGCGGCGAGGATGACCACGAGCGCCCCGATGAACCAGAGCAGCGTCGCGTCGCGGTGCTTGTCGGCGAGGCGACCTCCCAGCGCGTTGCCCACGACCAGCCCCGCGCCGAACAGCACGAGCAGCCACGGCACCGCGCCGGCCGCGAAGCCGGAGACCTCCGTCAACGTGTACGCGATGTAGGTGAAAGCGCCGAACATCCCGCCGAACGCGAGCGCCGTGACGATGAGGGAGAGCCACACCTGCCCGGAGCGGAAGGCGGCCAGCTCACGACGAAGGCTCGGTGCCGACGTGCTGCCGGAGGCTGCCGGGACGAGGGCGGCGACACCGGCGAACGCGATCACACCGATGGCGGCGATGGCCCAGAACGTGGAGCGCCAGCCGAACTGCTGCCCGAGGAAGGTGCCGAAGGGGACCCCCAGGACATTGGCTGCGGTCAGGCCGGTGAACATGATCGCCACCGCGCGTGCCGCACGATCGGCGGGGACGAGAGAAGCGGCCACAACCGAGCCGATCCCGAAGAAGGCGCCATGGCAGAGGGCGGCGATGATGCGGCCGACGAGGGCGATGCCGTACTCCGGAGCCAGTGCTGTGATGACGTTGCCGACGATGAAGAGCACCATCAGGCCCAGCAGCACGGTCTTGCGCGGCAGTCGGGTGGTGGCGGCGGTGAGGCCCAGCGCGCCGACCACCACGGCGAGGGCGTAGCCGGAGATGAGGCCGCCCGCGGCGGCCTCGCTGACGCCGAAGTCGCGGGCGACCTCGGGCAGCAGGCCCATGATGACGAATTCCGTCAGTCCGATTCCGAACCCGCCGATGGCGAGTGCGAGAAGTCCGAGAGGCATGTGTGGAGAACTCCTGTAAGATAGTTGCAAACGCGGGATATTGCGTCGCGAGTCATAATGATTGCACACGCAACTATCCAGCGCAAGCAACTACTTGAGGAGGGGTGTCATGGGCATCTCCGACGACGCCGTCGAAGTCCGCGCCCAGGGCTGGCGCACGCTCGCTGCTCTTCACGGTCGCATCGAGTCCGAATTGGAGCGCGCCCTCGGTGCGCATGCCGAACTGTCGGTCGTCGAGTACACGGTGCTGGATGCCCTCAGCCGGCAGGCCGGATGGCACATGCGGATGCAGCAGCTTGCGCACGCCACCGCCCTGAGCCCCAGCGCCACCACGCGTCTGGTCACCCGTCTCGAGGACCGGGGTCTGCTCACCCGCATCCTCTGCACGGACGATCGACGCGGCATCTACACCGAGCTCACCGCCGAGGGGTGGAAGCTCTACGAGCACGCCAAGCCCGTGCATGACGAGACGCTGGAGGGCGTGCTGCGTGTCGCCGGCGAGGAGCCCGAACTGGCGCCGCTGGCCGCGCTTCTTGCGGGCGAACGCGTCTGAGTACCCCGTCCGCCCTGGCACACCCGATGAGCGCGTGAAGCGGTGCTCATCGTTCCCAGGCGACCCCAAGAGTGGGGTCTTTCTGCTGTAGCAGCGCCCCCGGCAGGCCTCCGCGCCGTGCTTGCCTCCTATTCTCAAAAAGTCCCCTCCGCGAGAACAGCTCGGTAGCCCACTCGAGGCTTTTCGGCGGTCCAGATGGTCGCCTCCAGCCTGAGCGCACCTCGACGGTTCGTCAGCGGCGAGCACCCATGTGCGGGACGCGCTTGGCCTCCGCGCCGCCGTCGTGAACGGCGTGCCGTGTGAGTCGGGCGGGAGGTGCCGAAAGGCTCGAGACGAGGAAGCGGAGGACGCGTGGCGCCGCTCAGACGGCGGCCTGTCCAGGTCGCGATCATCGAGCGGCGGTTGTTCCAGCGTCTGGGGCTGACGAGTTACGTCCAGGGTCTAGTGCGCTTCACCGTGGTGTTCAGCGGTGACGATGCCCAGGGGCTTCTGGAACGACTGGAGGGCGACCTCGCCGCGGCGTCGCCCGGTATCGCCTTCTTCGATCCGGTTGAGGCCGGTACGCCTGACCTCACCACGATCACGCGATTGAACGCGGCGGGATTCCGCGTGATCGCGCTGGCCGACTTCGACCACACGCGTCATGCTCGATCTGTTCTCGCCGCCGGTGCTCGTGCGCTCGTCAGCCCGCGCGACGGTGAGGATGACGTGCTGAACGCCATGTCTGCCGTCGTCGCGGGACGGAGCTGGGTCACCCCTCGCCTCACGGAACGCCTCGCGGTGGGGGAGCCTGCACCCCCGAAACTCAGCACTCAGGAGGAGCGTGCTCTGGTGCTCTACTCGTCGGGACTCACGATCGGGGAGGTCGCCGAGCAGATGAACATCGGGTGGGAGACGGCCAGACAGTACCTGGACCGCGTCAAGCTCAAGTTCCGCAACGCAGGGACGCCGGTGCACACCAAAGCCGACCTCATCCGTGTGGCGATCCGCGACGGCTTCGTGCAGTAGGTGCCACGCCGGCCCGTCCCCCGGTGCTCGCTAGCGTTGCACCTCTGCGCGCTGGGCGATGCCGCGCCGCCTCCCCAGGCCGTAGTAGTGCCGGAAGCTGTAGATCAGCGGGCGCCACCGGCTCGGGTCGATGTACGACGTCCCGGCGAGTGTGATGGAGTCATCGACATGCACTGCCGTCGACCGCGCGTGGACGACGACGAGCCCACCGTCCTCCTCATCGACTCGAGTGGCCCGTGCCTCGATGTGCACGGGCAACTCAGCGACTCTGGCTGGCCGGACCGTCGTCGCGGCGAGCGGGTGCCAGCCCACCTCTTCGAACTTGTCGTGCACGAAGGTCGTGCTTGCAGGCTTCGCCGCGGGCACCGGCGATGCTCCTGTCGTCCGCCCCAGCGTCTCGACCTCTTGCCAGTGGGAATCATCGGGCAGGTTGATCACCAGCTCGGGGCGCTCGCGCAGGTTGGCGACCGTGTGTCCTTCGGCACCGAGTCCCAGTACCAGGAGGTCATCGAGCGCCCAGAAAGACGACACCGGCGCCAGGTTGGTCGTACCGTCCAGGTTCACCGTGGAGATCACGGCGACGGGAGTGCCGAAGTAGAGGACCGACGGCGTGATTGTTCGATGGCGGCGCATGGCCCCATGGTTGCAGCCGGGGAGTTCGGCGTTGACCGAAGTGTTCTCGCGAGAGACTTGCTCCATGGACGACCGGGCGAATGGGCGGGCTCTGGCGAACGTGGCGGCCGTGATCGCCGAGCCGAGCCGGGCGACGATGCTGCTCGGGATGCTGGATGGGCGTGCGTGGACGGCCACCGAACTCGCAGCACACGCGGGCGTTGCCCGATCGACCGCAACGGAGCATCTTCACCAATTGGTGGCCGGCGGGCTCGTCGAAGAGCGGCGTCAGGGGCGGCACCGGTACGTGCGGTTGACTGATCCCCAGGTGGCCGCCCTCATCGAGCAATTGGCCTCCGCCACCTCTCCGGCGGCGCCGGTGGCCTCGCTGCGCGGCGTCGAGAGAGACCAGCGTCTTCGCGCGGCACGTACCTGCTACGACCACCTTGCCGGGGCTCTGGGAGTGCGCGTCTGTGACGCGTTCACCTCCCGCGGGTACATCGACGTGACGGCATCTCCCTCTCTCACCGCGGAAGGCGAAGCGGCGTGCTCTCGTCTGGGCGTGCCGCCGGGCGCGTGGCCCCGCACCCGACGACCGCGTGTTCTCCTGTGCCTGGACTGGACCGAGCGCCGGGATCACCTCGCCGGCGCTCTGGGGGCCGCGATCCTCCGATCCTTCGGTGAGAACGGCTGGGTCCGCGGTGATCGCACCACCCGGGCGATCCGGGTGACGGACGCGGGAAGGGCGGCGCTCGCAGAGCACTTCGACCTGGGTTTCGAGTCCGAGGGCCGTTAGGGCATGTGCTGTCGCGAGGCATCGCGGAACTGCGTCGGCGAGGTGCCGTTGATTGCCCGGAACTGACGCGAGAAGTAGAAGGCGTCCGAGTAGCCCACCTGCGCCGCGATCTCCGCGATCGACAGGTCCGTGGTGACCAGCAGCTCGCGCGCCCGCGCGCTGCGCAGCCGCTTGAGGTAGTCCACCACGCTGTACCCGGTCGACGCCTTGAACAGCGCGGAGAAGTGCGACGTGCTGAGCTCCGCCAATCGTGCGAGCTCCGAGACCGGCACAGCCGAGGACAGGTTGTCGCGCAGGTACTCCTGCACCACGTGGATGCGATCGGCGGTATGCCGTTCGCGACGCAGCCGGTCTGCGGCGAGGATGGCCAGCAGGTGCCAGGCGGCCCCGGATGCGCGCAGCAGTGTTCCCGTCGTCTCATCCGCCTCCAGCAGGGCGACGGCCTGTTCGATGAGGGCGACGGCGGTGAACACGTCGTGCAGGTGCACAACCGGATCGTCCTCCGGCCCGCGGATCTGTGTCACCAGCTCGGGGACGTCCGTTCCGGTCGCGTGCAACCACCAGATGGTCCAGGGATCGTCTTCGTCAGCCAGGTAGGAGTGCGCCCGATCGGGCGGCAGCACCACCGCGTCACCCGGCGCCACGGGAAAGCGCCGCCCCTCCTGCATCACCCAGCCCCCGCCGTGCGTGCAGACGATGACGATGGCCTCCGCCGCGCCGGCGGGACGGATCCGCCCGTGTGCCGCCGCGCGCGGGAAGTACCCGGCATCGGTGACCAGCAGACGCTGTGTCACCGGCCGCGCTCTCGCCTGGCGGGACAGCGGCACGGGGAGCACGCGCAGGCGCTGACCGGGGAACCCATCGCGGCGGAGCATGCGCCGACGATAGCACCTGTCGGAGAATCGTCCAGGTATCCCGGAGAAACCAGCATTCCTCCCGCTTGCTGACCACGGATATCGTGGCGACATGCTCACAGGAGAGATGGCGACATCAGCCGATCGGACAGGTCGATACGGTCCGGTGCCCCCGCGTGATGGCGTCCCCGACCGCCTCACCATCACCCTGTGGGACTTCTCCTGGTACGTCCGTACAGGGGAGGGTGAGCCCTTCGAGAACCTCGACCGGGCTGCCGCGGAGGCCGTCGAGCGCGGCTACAACACCATCCGCATCTGCGCGATGCCCTTCCTGCTGTTCGGTTCGGGACTGGACACCACCGCGGTTGAACTGGATCGCCTCGGCGGCGACTACGCGCAGAACGTGCGCTGGTACGACGTCGGCGCCCCCACGGTGATCGATGGGCGAGCGCACCTGAGAGAACTGTTCGAGGTGTGCCGGCGCCACGGTCTGTTCGTGATCCTGTCGTCATGGGAGTACCAGCAGTCGTCGTCGTTCGCCACCGCCCCCGACTGGTGGGATGCGCTGCGCGCTGTCGACCCGGAGGATCGCGCCGAGCGCCTGGCAGAGTC
>Ga0308158_10005442_pt1 | contig 10439 bp, 11 predicted proteins | sample PhyBR2_FD_201038 | JGI IMG/M metagenome (GOLD analysis project Ga0308158, IMG submission 201038) | Phyllosphere microbial communities from UC Gill Tract Community Farm, Albany, California, United States - DLSLB.R2 | ecosystem: Host-associated > Plants > Phyllosphere > Unclassified | place: USA...
TGTGGCAGCGGCTCGGGGGCCGTCACATCGAGCGTGGCGGCCGAGACCTGGCCGTTGTCGAGCGCTGCCAGCAGGGCCTCGTCGTCGAGCACTTCGCCGCGGCAGATATTGATGACATGCAGACCGGGCTTGGCTGCCGCAAAGATCTCCGCGTTAACCGAGCGCCGGGTGGCCTGCGTCAGTGGCACGGCTAGAACGAGGTGATCGACCGAGCCGACCATCTCCTTCAGCGATGCGAAGAAGTTGACGTTGCCGGCCTCCTGTGAGGCCTCGCGCTTGACGGCGGAGACAGTCATGCCGAGCGCGTCGAGCTTTTCCGCAGCACGGCGGCCGATCGCGCCGTAACCGTAGATGCCGACCGATTTGCCGGAGACGAGACCGAGCGTGCGCTTCGTCCATTCGTCGGCGGAGCGCGCGAGCAGGCCGTCGAACATCTGCTTTTCGTGGGCGAAGATAGTGGCGACCACATACTCCGCGATTGCTTCGGCCGAGATGCCGCGACCAGTGGTGACCAGCGGTACCTCAAAAACCCAGTCGGGAAATGCATCGATACCGGCCGACGCGATCTGCACCCATTTCAAGTTGAACGGCCATCCATCGGGCTTCTGCCGGGGGGCTAAGTCCCAGCCGCGAAAGAAGGTGAAAAGGAAGTCCGCATCCTTCGGCACATCCCATGCCGGAGCGGTGTCGCAATAGCTGAGAACCTTTGGACGGCTTGTATGAGTGCTCAGCTTCTCGGCCTGCTCGGGGTCGAGGTTGCAGGCGATAACGGGCGGCCGGTTTTCGGTCCAGCCGGTCTTTGATGACATGATGTGAGCCCCATTGCGCAATTCGTCTTATCGTTCCAATCTACGATGTAGAACGATCGTTCTAGTCGGGGCCATTTATGGCATGAATCGGCTTTCGCCGAAGAAACAACGTTCCAATTGCCCGTCGTAATCTGGAATATTCTCCGGGCGCTTTCGCCTCCGGTTGTGGCGCGCGTCCCGCGGATCAGGAGAGCGTCGGGTGCGCTTTGTCGCTGGTCGTAGCCGCTCAGGCGTCCGACATGAGATGGGCTGCGATCGACCGGGCGGTCGCGGCCGCTCCGGCCTCGCGCCGCAAGGCCGAGCTTGCCAGCGCGCCCTCGTAAAGAAGCAGGAGCTGCTCGGCGAGGGCGTCGTCGGGTTTCGGCATCAGGCTTAGGAAAAAGCTTTTCAGAAAATCCTTGTGACCGCGCGCCGCGCTCTGGATTTTCGCCGATTGCGGGTTCTCGATCGCCGCCAGGAAGAAGGCGCAGCCGCGGAAATTTTCCGCGCTGGTCTTCTGCTCGAGATTGGAAAAGATTTCGAGCGCCGCCTCCGGCCCTGTTCGATCTCCCACGACCTGCGCAAGCTGGTCGCGCACCGCCCGATCGCGCTGCTGCAGATAGGCGACGATCATGTCTTCCTTGTTCGCGAAGTGCCGGTAGAAGGTGACCCTCGTCGTCCGCAGATGCTTGATCAGCTCCGCCATGCCGACGAGGTAGGTGCCGTTGGCATAGAAAATGTCACCCAACCGGGCGAGCAATTCATCACGACTGGATTTGGTCTCGGAAGACATTTGAGCAGCCTGCGCGTCAGTTGAACGTCAACAAGGCACTCTTGGAGTTGTCGCTCATTTCGGTCAATACCCGCAGGCGAGCGGATACCTGGCGCGTGTCGTCGGACTGCTCGGCCACTCGACGCCGATTTTCTGGCTGGGTACGATCGTCATCCTCGTCTTCTATGCGAAGTTCGGTCTCATACCCGGCAGCGGTCGCCTTGACGTCTACAATGGAGGGCTGGTCGGAGGGCCCACCAACTCCATCCTCGTCGACGCAATCCTTGCCGGCGAGTGGGAGGTCTTCCGCGATGCCTTGCTGCATGTCGCGGCTCCCGCGCTGATCCTCGGCTATGCCGAGATGGCCCATCTCAGCCGCATGAGCCGCAGCTCCATGCTCGAGCAGCTGCGCCAGGGGTATGTGCTGACCGCCAAGGCCAGGGTCTGGGACAGCGAGCGATCGTCTGGCGACACGCGTTTCGTAACATCCGCGTGCAGCTGCCGACGATCGTGGCTCTAGCCTATCGCGGCCTGCTCGACGGTACCGTCCTGGTCGAGACGGTTTTTCGCATGGCCCGGCCTTGGCCAGTATCTCACCTCGGCGCTGTTCTTCGCAGACATGAACGCGGTGCTCGGCAGCGTGCTCCTCATCGTCATCATCTCGATTGCCATCAATCTCCTGTCGGACCTGCCTATCGGTTCCTCGACCCGCGTACCCGGTGACATCATGGCGGTGCGCCAGCAGGTGCTGCGGATCCTCCATGACCTGATTACCGAGCGCAATATCGGCCTTGTCTTCATCTCTCACGACCTCAACCTCGTGAAGAGCGTCTGCGATCGCGTCATCATCATGTATGCGGGCCGGACCGTGGAAACGATCGAAGCTCCAGGCTCGACGAAGCAACCCATCCCTATACACGCGCCCTGCTTGAGGCGCTGCCAAGTCTTGACCATCCCATGGATCGGCTGGAAGTGCTGAAGCGTCAGGAAAGCTGGGCGGAGGCGTGACATGTCCATCATATCGGTAAACGATCTCGCCGTGTCCTTCGGCAGCGGTTATGATTTCAAGCAGGTCGTCAAAAGCGTCGCCTTCGAGGTAGCGCCCGGCGAGACATTCGGCCTGGTCGGCGAAAGCGGATGCGGCAAGTCGACGGTGCTCGGCGCTCTGGCGGGACGCATCAAGGAATGGAGCGGTTCTATCTCGATCGACGGCGATATCGTCGGCCCGAAACGGTCGCGCGCGCAACTCGCCAAGCAGCAGATGGTGTTTCAGGATCCCTTCGGCTGCCTGCATCCGCGCCACACGATCGGGCGCACGCTCTTGGAGCCTCTCGAGATCCACGGGCTGGATCGCAGGCAGGAGCGTGTCGAGCAGGTTCTGCGCGACGTGGGCCTGCCACCGGATTTCCGGCATCGCTTCCCGCATCAGCTCTCGGCGGCCAGAGGCAGCGCGTGGCGATTGCTCGCGCGCTCATCCTCGACCCCACGATCCTTTTGCTCGACGAACCGACATCGGCGCTCCCAGGCGAAAATTCTCAATCTCTGGAAGGACCTGCGCGAACGCTCGAAGCTGACCTACATCCTCGTCAGCCACGACATGGATGTCATCGTGCATCTCCGCAACCGGGTGGCGGTCATGCAGGATGGCGCTTTCGTCGAGATCGCGACGCAGGCGCAGCTGTTGAAAAGCAATGTCGAGCACCCCTATACGAAAACTCTGCTCGATGGCAGCAGGGGGGATGTTCCACAGGCCAAGCAATCATTGACCGCGTCTCCACCGTAAAGAGGTCATGGCCAAGTTTCAGTCTCCGGGTGGGCAAGGTCAGGCCGCGAGCCAACACGGAAATGGCCACGCCCAATCGCCCCTTAGGCGTCTCTGGCACTCTGTGCGATCAAAGCCTTGGGGATCATTATATGGACGCCTTTCTTGACGTTGACGACCTGCGTGATGCGTACATCGGCAGCCATGCTGCAAAGGCTGTAGGCCTGTACCGACGTCAGATGTGTTCTTTCGACGATCATCCCGATCGCGAAGCGGAGCGCCTCCCGCATCGCCTCCTGCAGGTCCTCATCGAACGCCATGGCGATCAGGTGACTGGCTGTCTCGGCGTAGGGCATCGCAAGCTCTGCGCCACTGATGACATCGATCTTGAATGTGCCGCTCAGTCCGGTCTCGACAGCGGTCAGGCAGACCTCGCCGTCTCCCTGTGACGCGTGGCCGTCGCCGGCCGAGAACAATGCACCTTCGACGGAGACGGGCAAATAGAGGATCGAGCCGGCAGTCAGCTCGCGATTATCCATGTTGCCGCCGAAATATCCGGGGATGATCGAGGTCAGGCAGCCATCTTCTGGTCTGGGCGCGGTAGCCATGATCCCGAAAAACGGTCGTGCCGGCATCACCATGCCCCAAGGGGTGGTGATGGTGCCGGCCGTGCGATCGATGCTCAGGTGCAGGGTTTCGTCTTGCGTGAAATCATGCGGCAGCGCGCCCTTGCCTGGTCTGATGATGTTGAAACCCCAATCATCCCGAAGCCTGACATCAAGGATCTCGACGCGCAAGGCGTCGCCAGGCTTGGCGCCACGGACATGGATTGGGCCGGTCAATATGTGAGGGCCGGGTGATGGCGCCAGCGCCGCGTGGATCTCCTGCAATTCCGGCCGAATCGAATGGGTGGGGTCGCGTGAAGCCTCGGAAGGCGACCCGCTGACGCTATGGATCGTCACGGTGTCGCCAGGATCGATCTCGATCACTGGCGGGCGGCGCGCATCGAGGTGGCCCCAATGCACGGTGTCCGGGGTGGGGAAGACGTTGTGATGGGGCATGCTGGATCAGGCCAGTTCGAAGCGGATGGATTGCGCACCTTCCCAGAGCGTCAGGTTGCCGAGCGTTTTCAGGTTCTCGAGGCCCGATGTGAGGGTGATGAAGTGATTGCCGGCAAGTTGGCCCATTTTGGAAGCGAAGTCCACGCCGCCATACGCAAGCAGGATTTCTGTTTCGCTGATGCCACCGGGATAGAGGATGATGTGGCCGGGGGCCGGATGACTGGTGTGGTTCTCATACCCGACGCCGAAGTCCTCGTCGCCGAGCGGCACCCACACGCCTTCGCCGCTCCAGCGGACGTGCACGATCTTGCTTTCGTAGGGCAGGCGCTTGAGGAAGGCAGCGCAGGTCCTCGGCGCATCCTCCGTCTCCAGGCGGGCGTCGAAGGTGAAGGGGCCGGCGGTGATCTTGAGCTTGGTCATTGCTGTTCCTGTTAATGCGAATAGAGGAGAGCTGGCGGGCGTATCAGCCGCCAGCGGAAAAATTGTCGCCACGTCTGGCCCAGCCGGTAACGCGCGCCTCGATCACCGAGAAGATCACGTAGAGCGCAACACCGAGCGCCGCCAGAATGAACAGGCCGGCGAAGACCAGTGGCACGTCGAAGCTGGAGCTCGCGATCATCATCACGTTGCCGATCCCCCGGTTGGAAGCGACGGTTTCGGAGATAACGGTGCCGACAAAGGCGAGGGTGGCCGCGACCTTCAGCGATGCGAAGAAATACGGCATGGTACGCGGCAAGCCGATATTCCAGAGGATTTCGAGCTTCGTCGCCTTCAATGTCCGCATGACGTCCTGCAGTTCCGGCTCCGTTGACGCGAGACCGGCGGCGACATTGACGACAATTGGGAAGACGCACATCACCATGGCCGTCAGCACGGCGGGAACGGTGCCGGAACCGAACCAGAGCACAAGGATCGGGACGATCGCGACCTTCGGGATGGACGAAAAGCCGACCAGCAGCGGATAGGCGACATCATAGGCAAGCCGCGACGAGCCGATCAGCATGCCGAGCGCCAGCCCAAGGATGATGCCGAGGCCGAGACCAAGCAGCGTTGTGTACACCGTCTGAACTGTATGCGGCCAAATGGCCGGGAACTGCGTCCAAAGCGTTACGATGACCTGGCTCGGGCGCGGCAAGACAAGATCCGAGACGTTGAAGGCGAGGCATATGACCTCCCACAGCACGAAGAAGCCGAGGATACAGGTAGCGGACAGGATCTGGCGTTTGGCGGCGGCTGTCATGACTGCACCTCGTTGACGGCGCGTGCGGCGACGATGCGCTCGCGCAGCCTTTGCGTCAGGGACACGAATTCGGGCTGGAAGGAGACGTCGATGGTCCGTGGACGAGCGAAGGGAACGGTGCTGTCCTCGATGATGCGGCCCGGTCGCGCCTGCATCACGCAGATGCGGGTCGCGAGATAGGCAGCTTCCTTCAGGTCGTGGGTGACAAGAACGACGGTTGGGCGCCGTTCGATCCAGAGCGTCTGCATGATCTCCCACAGTTCTTCGCGGGTGAACTGGTCGAGCGCCCCGAACGGTTCGTCCAGAAGCAGAAGTGTTGGGTCATGGATCAGCGCGCGGCAGAGCGAGGCACGCTGCTGCATGCCGCCCGAGAGCTGCCAGGGGAATTTATCGCCGAAACCTGAAAGCCCGACCTTGGCGAGCAGCGTTTCGGCGCGATCGCGGTATTCGCCCTTCTTTTTTCTGGCATAGCCATGCTTGAATGGCGGAACGATCTTCAGCGGCATCATCACATTGTCGCGGATGTTAAGCCAGGGCAAAAGGGTCGGGTTCTGGAAGGCCATGCCGATCCTGACCTCGTTCGCGCCGATCTCCCGACCGGTGACGAAGATATTGCCTTGCGATGGCGAAAGCGTGCCGGCAACGAGCTTCAGGATCGTCGACTTGCCGCAGCCGGAGGGGCCGACAAGGGCGACGAACTCGCCGTTTTCGATCCTGAGCGACGTCTCCGCCAACGCCACGGTCTTGTTTTTCTCGCCACCGAAAGTGACGTTCACTCTTTCCAGATCGATCACGGGATTGCCGGGGACGACCCCGGTTGCGAGAGGTTGGTTCATGGCGATCAGCCCTTCCTCGGCGCGGTCACGGCGGCCATGGTCTGGTCGGCGTTACGAACGTCCGGTGCCGGCATTTGCTGGATCGCATGGACAGAGCGGCCCCAACCCTTGGCGCTGTCCTGCAGCGCACGGTCCTTCATCGCGAAGCGGCCGCGCACGATGGTGTGGATCGGAAGCGCTGTCGCCTTCATCCCGTGCCAGGGCGAGATTTTCGCCGTCGACTGGATCTGCGCGTCGTCGATCGTCCACTCGCGGTTGGTGTCGACGATCGCGAGATCGGCGTCTGAACCCACCATCAGCGCACCCTTCGTCGGGTAAAGGCCCCAGCACTTGGCGGGCTTCTCGGCGCTCCAGCGCACGTAGTCGGACAGGCTTGCGCCGCGACGATCAAGCTCCGTCAGCATCAGCGGCATCTGTGTTTCAACGCCAGGGAAGCCGCAATCGACGGTCCAGATGTCGTCGCGGGTCTTTTCCTCGATCGAATGGGGGGCATGGTCGGTGGCGATCATGTCGATCGTGCCATCGGCCAGCGCCTGCCAGATCGGATCCTGGTTCTCGGTCTCGCGCACCGGCGGGTTGACGCGGATCACGCCACGCTTCGCCTCGTAATCATCAGCCGACAGAAGCAGATATTGCGGACAGGTCTCGCCGGTGATGTCGACACCACGCGCCTTCGCCTCTGCCAGCGGCCGAAGCTCGGCGGCGGATGAGATGTGGAGGATATGGATACGCGCGCCGGTCCATTCCGCGAGGATGGCGGCGCGGGCAACAGCTTCCGTCGCCACCACGGCCGGGCGGGCGGCGAGGTGAGCCAGCGGATCGGTGCGGCCCATGGCGCGCAACCGTGCTTCGCGGCGTTCCATGATCGAATTCGTCTCGGCGTGCAGCGAAATGCGCTTGCCGGTCGGCGCAACGATCTCGAAGAGTTCAAGCATGGCACCTGTCGTCGGCGACGGGATACGGCCGAACGTGTTGCCCATGTAGCATTTGAAGCCGATGACGCCGCCTTTGATCAGTTCGCCGATATTCGGGAGGCTGTCTTCGCCGAGCACGGCATAGAGGCCATAATCGACATGGGCCTTGGCGCCTGCGATGGCATGCTTTTCGGCAAGCGAGGTGGCATCGGAGATCGCCGGCAGTGTGTTCGGCATGTCGAAGATGGTGGTGACGCCGCCGAAGGCCGCCGCCGCCGTGCCGCTCGCGAAGTCCTCCTTCTGCGGATAGCCGGGGTCGCGGAAGTGTACATGGACGTCGATCGCGCCGGGCAGGATATGGAGGCCGGTCGCATCCACACGGTCCTTGGCCTCGGGCATCGCATCCTTCTCGCCGATCGCGAGGATCTTGCCATCCTTGATCGCGATGCTCGCCAGATACTGGGTGTCGGGGGTGACGATCGTGCCGCCGTGGACGACGAGGTCCGCGATAATGTCGGTGGTCATCTCATATCTCCTTAAAGGGCAGCCCAGCCGCCATCGACGGGCAGGTCGACGCCGGTGATCTGGCGCGAGACGTCGCTGGCGAGGAATAGGCAGGCATTGGCGACGTCTTCATCGACGGTGATGCGTTTCAGCGCGTAGTCTTCCGCATGGCGGTTTGCTGCCTCTTCTTCCGTGATGCCGAACTTCAGGGCCATGGTCTTGCAGACCTTGTCGCGGAAACGAGGTCCATCGACCATGCCGGGGGCGACGCAGTTGACGTTGATGTTGTGCTGGCCGACCTCGAGCGCGAAGCTTTTGGTGATCCCGCGCAGGCCCCATTTGGAGGCGGAATAGGCAAGGCGGCCCGCGCGTCCCTTCATGCCGAAGGTACCGCCGACATTGACGACCTTGCCATAGCTGTTCTCGATCATCGACGGCAGAACCGCGCGGATCGTGTGGAAGCAGCCGTTCATGTTGAGCGTGACGATATCGTCGAATTCTTCCGGCGTGGTCTCGACCCCGGTCTTGCCCATCGGGCCGGAGCCGCCGGCGACATTAACGAGGACATCGATACGGCCGAAGGCTTCAATGGTCTTCAGGGCGGCGGCGTCACATTGTCCGGCGTCCGTCAGGTCGCATCCGATAACGACAACGGAACAGCCTTTGGACCGGGCTTCCTCGGCGACAGGCTCGATCGCCGCCGTATCACGGCCGACGAGCGCGAGCTTGGCGCCTTCATTGGCAAAGGCAAGCGTGATGGCCGCGCCCATGCCCTTGGCGGGGCCTGTGATGAACACGACTTTATCCTTCAGCATCAGGTCCATGATGTTGTTTCCGTTATTTCAGCTGTGATGGGAGGGGCGGCGCGCTGGCGCCGCCGGCATTGGATAGATCAGTTCATGACCGTGAGACGGTCGTCCTTGGCGGGGAGGAAGCTGCGATCGAAGACTTCGGTCAGCGCCGGTGTACGCGGCAATTCCTTTGCCTTGACGATGATGTCGATCGACTTGCCGAGACGGGCGTCGTCGACATCACCGAAGCCGATCTTGGCGATTTCGTCGTGGTTCATCTCGTTGGCGATGGTTGCGTCGAAGCGTTCCCGCTCAATGACCGGCTTGATCAGCGGTTCGCGCTTCTGAACGGCGGCGATCGCCGCATCCGGATCCTTGATCGCGTCCTTGATGCTCTTGTTGATGGCGCGCAGGAAGCCCTTCACCGCGTCGGGATTGTCCTTGACCAGCTTCCTCGAGGCGATGATGGCGTTCGAATAGAGATCCATTCCGTAGTCGCCGTAGCGGATGAAGCGCAGTTCCTTGTCTGGGTCGACGCCGATGAGCTTGGAGCTGAAGCGGATCGTGTTGACATAGCCGAACACGCCTTCGACCTGGCCCTTCATCAGCATCTGCTCGCGAAGGTTCGGCTGCATGTTGGTGATGTTCACCTTGGTGCAGTCGATCTTGGTGATGGCGCAAAGGGCAGGGAAGAGCTTGAGCGCGCCATCATTGGCCGCGCCACCAAGCGTGTGGCCAGGAAAATCCGCCGGCGCCTTGATTGGGCTGTCCGCCTTGACGGCGACCGTGAAGGGCGGCTGGCTGTACATCATGAAGACACCAACGGGCGCGTCTTCCGGCTTCTTGGCGGCGAGTTCGATCAAGGCGTTGATGTCGCCAAACGCCATATCGTAGGCGCCGTTGGCAACCAGCGGAACGCCCGCACCGGAGCCGTTGCCCTGGTCAAACGTCACGTCGAGGCCTTCCTCCTTGAAGTAACCCTTGTCCTCGGCAAGGAAAAGCAGGCCCTGAGGTCCTTCGTACTTCCAGTTCAGCACCATCTTGATGCTGGTTTCGGCGTGCGCGGCGGTGCCGGCGAATGCGGAAAGTGCGGTGACGGCGGCAAGCGCCAGCATACGGGCGCGCTTCTTCATCTGGTGATTAGCCATTGTTGTTCCCCTTGTCAGATCGTTGGAGGCCGCCTTTGTCGCGGCTTGTTCTTTGATGTTGCAATGCGAGAGTACACGGTCCAGTGTGTATCTCAACCGCAATTTTTGTGCGTGAACGGTGCTAAAAAGGCCTCACTCGGAGCAAGCGATGCGTCATCTGAAATTGCTGCAACAAGTCTCTGAAATAGCCAAAGCGGGCTCGATCCGCCAGGCGGCGGAGCGGATGAACATCACTGCCTCGGCGATGAACCGCAAGATCCAGGATCTGGAGTTGGAGATAGGAACGCCGATATTCGAACGGCGTGCGCGTGGCGTGAAGTTGACCACGGCGGGCGAGTTGTTTGTCCGCTATGCCAGAAGTCAGATCGCCGATGCGGAGCGGCTGAGTTCGCAAGTCGAAGACCTGCGGGGCCTGAGGCGCGGACCGGTGAAGATCGCCTGCAGCCAGGCGCTTGCCCTCGACTTCCTGCCGTTTCAGATCGGGGAGTTCCGAAAGGACAACCCTCGGCTCGTTTTCGATCTGAAGGTGATGGACCATAACGCGGCGATCAACGCGCTCGTCGAATACGATGTCGATCTCGCCCTGGTCTACCGAGCCTACATGCGGCCGGGCATACGCATAT
>Ga0308158_10005445_pt1 | contig 10438 bp, 10 predicted proteins | sample PhyBR2_FD_201038 | JGI IMG/M metagenome (GOLD analysis project Ga0308158, IMG submission 201038) | Phyllosphere microbial communities from UC Gill Tract Community Farm, Albany, California, United States - DLSLB.R2 | ecosystem: Host-associated > Plants > Phyllosphere > Unclassified | place: USA...
CAGCTGTTGACCAGTATATTCCTGCATGGTGTGTTTTGGACGCTGCGTAACGCGGCGATAGTAAATATTGTTAATAGGAAATTTTCTGGGCGACTATAGCAATGTACTTGTCGATAGTCAAATGACAAAATGTTCCATGCACCGGTCATGCCGGGCTGTCGCCGGCTGTGCCTCGTACATATAGTTGCGCGACCATGGCAGCGTGGCGGCGCGCCGGCCGGCCTTGATGCACACGATCTGGTACAGGCTGATCAGGTCCTGCTCGAACGCATAGCTGCAGCCGGCCAGATACACATGCCAGATGCGAAAGCGCCGCTCGCCTGCGAGCGGCCGGATCTGTTCGGCATGCGCTTCGAAGTTTTCCGTCCACAGCGCGCAGGTGCGTGCATAGTGGCGGCGCAGGTTTTCCACATCCAGCACCTCCAGTCCGCCTTGCTGCATGGTTTTGAGCACATTGCCGATATGGGCCAGTTCGCCATGCGGGAATACGTATTTTTCGATGAACTCGCCGCCGCCATACGGCGTCTCGCCATTATCCGGGTCGCTGCTGGTAATGCCGTGATTCATGGCCATGCCGTCGGGCGCCAGCAGCTTGTTGATAATGGCGAAGTAATCGGGCAGGTGCTTCAGGCCCACATGCTCGAACATGCCCACGCTGGTAATGCGGTCGAACTGGCCGCTGACGTCGCGGTAGTCCTGCAGGCGGATCTCGACCAGATGCCCGAGGCCGGCGGCATCCACGCGTGCGCGCGCCAGCGCATACTGGTTTTCCGACAGCGTCACGCCCACGCAGCGCGCGCCGTACTGCTGCGCGGCGCGGATCACCAGTGCGCCCCAGCCGCAGCCGATATCGAGCAGGCTCTGGCCTGGCTGCAACTGGATTTTTTTCAGGATATGGTCGATCTTCTTGATTTGCGCCTGCGCCAGCGTTTCATCGCCGTTTTCAAAATAGGCGCACGAGTAGACCAGTGCCGGGTCGAGAAACTGCTGGTAGAAGTCGTTCGAGACATCGTAGTGATAACGGATGGCCTCGGCATCCTTGTGTTTGTCGTGCGTAAAGCTGCGCACGATGCGGGCCAGCTTGCCCTCGGGCTTGAGGGTGTTGCGCGCCAGCGCATTGCAGATGGCAATCATGTCCTGCGCCCGGCCTTTGACTTCGATATTGCCTTCCACATAGGCCGAGCCCAGGTTGGCCAGCGAGGGATTGAGCAGGTAGCGCGCCGAGGCGGCGGTCGGCAGGCGGATGGTCACGCGCGGGGTTTCGCTCGACAGGTCGACATGCTGACCGTTCCACAGTTCGATCCGCAGCGGCAGCGCCGCTTTGCTGCGCATGCCGGCAATCCAGGACTTGAGTTGGTTTTGAACAAACAAGATGGCCTCCCAAAATGGCCACCAGACAGTGGCCGTCAATTGAGCAACGATGTCGTTGACGCTCTACCCGCCCAGACTACTCCTATATTGCCGACCTTGCTGCCGAGCTGTTCAGTGCAGCATTTCACCACTCAAGGCTGCAGGCGCTGCACGCTCCACTGGCCGTCCGCGCCGCGAACAAACACAATGCGGTCGTGAAAGCGCGAGCGGCGGCCCTGCCAGAATTCGATGCGCTCGGGCTGCAAACGGTAGCCGCCCCAGTGCTCGGGACGCGCCGGCGCCTCGCCTGCGCTAGCTGCCACGGCATCGTAGTTCGCTTCCAGCGTGGCGCGGTCGGCAATCGGCGCGCTCTGCTGCGAGGTGATGGCCGACAGGCGGCTTTGCAAAGGGCGCACATTGAAGTAGTCGTCGCTTTCGGCCGCCGTGGTTTTTACCACCGTGCCTTCGATGCGCACCTGGCGCTCGAGCTCGCGCCAGAAGAACAGCAGCGCCGCGTTGGGGTTGTGCGCCAGCTGCTGGCCCTTGTCGCTGTTGTAATTGGTGTACCAGGTAAAGCCGCGCTGGTCGAATTGCTTGATCAGCACGATACGCGACGCCGGCCTGCTGTCGGCGTCGACGGTCGACAGCGTCATGGTATTCGGCTCACCTACCTGTGCCAGTACGGCCTCGTCGAACCATTTCTGGAATTGCGCAATCGGGTCGGCCAGCACATCGCTTTCGCTCAGGTTTGATCGTATATAGTCGGTACGCATGGCCGCCAGCGCTGCCGCCGCATCGGCTTTGGCGGCTGGCGCCTGCTGTGGCGCTTGCTGTGCTACCTCGTCGGGCGCGATGCCGCGCCGGCGCTGCATGGCCGTGCCCAGCTGCGCCATCTGCTGCGCGCTGAACAGGCGCTTGGCCATTGGCGCCAGCTGGCCTTCTTCCTTTTCCATATGCGCCTGGTAGGCGCTGGCAAAGTCGCGCACACCATCGCGCGACAGGAAGATGCCGGCGCCGATGGCGATGGCCTCGAGTTCCACGCGCAAGCCGTGCCAGGCCTGGTCCATGCGCTGATGGTCGGCCAGTATCTCCGGCACCAGCCTGGCCAGCAGCGCGGCGTCGTCGCCGGTGGCGGTCGCCTGCAGCATCGGCATCAGGTCCTGCTCTTCATCTTCATGATGCAGGTGGGCAGCTTTGTTGAAATACTGCAATACTGCCTTGGCAGCCTGCTGCGCTTCCGGGGTATTGCCGTGCTGGCTCAGATGGTCGGGCAGGTTTTGCAAGGTGGCCAGTTGCTTGCGGATTTTGTCATGGCAGTGCTTGAGGACGGCGATCGGCTGGTCGAAGCCGGGAACAGTGGCAAATAGCGGGGAGGTCATGGTGTGCTCTCTCGATAACGGTGTTGGGGCGCGGCGACAGTTGCCACTGGCGCACTGGCAATGCGGCCATTTTAGAATATCCCGCAGCGCCGCGTCCGTTAAAATGGCGCCATGCATACCTCTTCTCCCGAACTAATTTCCAACGATTTGACCGAGATTGATTTTGAGCGCCGGTTTGGCGGCATCGCCCGCCTGTATGGCGCGCCGGCGCTCGAGCGTTTTCGCGCCGCGCGCGTGTGCGTGATCGGCGTGGGCGGCGTGGGTTCCTGGATCGTCGAAGCGCTGGCGCGCAGCGCAATAGGCCATCTGACCCTGATCGACCTCGACAACGTGGCCGAATCGAATATCAACCGCCAGATCCAGGCCATGAGCGACACCATCGGCAAGGCCAAGATCACCGCGCTGGCCGAGCGCATCAGCCTGATCAACCCGTTTTGCCAGGTGACCGAGGTCGAAGACTTTATCGCGCCCGACAACCTCGATCAATTACTGGGTGGTCAGCAGTTCGATTACCTGGTCGATGCGATCGACAATGCACGCGCCAAGGCGGCCGTGATTGACTGGTGCCGCGAGCGCCAGCTGCCGATGCTGACCATCGGCAGCGCCGGCGGCCAGACGGACCCGACCATGATTGCCGTACGCGACCTGGCGAAGACCGAGCAGGAGCCACTGCTCAAGCGCGTGCGCAAGCACTTGCGCAACACGCATGGTTTTCCGCGCGGCGAGAAGCACAAATTCCATGTCGACGCCGTGTTTTCGATGGAGCGCATCAGCGCGCCGGAAGTGGCGCAGGCCTGCGAGCTTGCCGATACTGCTGATAGCGCTGACAGCAACGATGGCGGCGCCGGCGTGACCGGCCTCAATTGCGCCGGCTACGGTTCCGGCGTGGTGGTCACGGCTACCTTCGGCATGGTGGCCGCCGCGCATGTGCTCAACAGCCTGCGCCTGGCCAGCACCTGATAGTTGCCGGTCGCCGGCTCTGACGCCACCAGCACTATCTCACCTGGGCGCCAGACGATGGGCGCAAAATGCCCGCCGGGTGGCGGCGCCGTTTTGCGCGCCAGCGTGACATGCGGCGTGTAGCCATGCTCTTCGCGCTGCGGCGCCAGCCGGGTCAGCGCCAGACGCGCCAGCAGGTCGGCCTGCAGCGCCAGCAGCGTCGGCGATGGCTGTTGCAGTCCAGCCCAGCTCAGCTGCGCCTTGGGAAAATAGCCATAGCGGTCAAATATCAGCGGCGTCAGCGCGTCGGGCAACTGCTGCAGAATGGCGGCCAGCTGCGGCAACTGGCTGGCCGGACGCAGGCCCAGGAAGGCCAGCGTCAGGTGCAGTTTTTCATGGCGTGACGGCACACCGCCCAGCACCGGCTGCAGCGCAGCGAAGGCATCGGCGGTGGCGCTGTCGGGCCACAGCGCATAAAACAGGCGTGGCGTGTCAGACAAGTTGTTCATATCGTTCCCATGGTTTGCTATTATTGTCGCGCATCCTGTCCAGCCGCAGTGACAGGCACCTTACCGCAACTCCGTGAAACTCAAAGAAAGTCATGACCATGAAGCGTAGCTCCGTTCTGTTTGCAATCATCTGCTCGCTTGCCGCTACCGTTGCGCAAGCCCAGACTCCTGCCCCCGCACCGGTACCAGCGTCGGCCGTCTCGCTGAGCCCTGGCCCTTCGGCTGACAAGTTGATCATTATCGATAACAAGGTCGGCACCGGCAAGGAAGCGCTGACCGGCGGCAACGTGACCGTGCACTACACGGGCTGGCTGTATCGCCCACTGGCGAAAAACTCGCGCGGCAAGCAGTTCGACAGCTCGGTAGGCCGTGGTCCATTTGACTTCCCGTTGGGCAAGGGCATGGTTATCAAGGGCTGGGACCAGGGCGTGGCCGGCATGAAAGTGGGCGGCAAGCGCACCCTGATTATTCCGGGCGATCTGGCGTACGGCCCGCGTGGCGCCGGCAATGGCGAGATTCCGCCGAATTCGGCACTGATCTTTGACGTTGAATTGCTCGACGTGAAGTAACTGACAAGTCATTAGGTATTTGACAGCATTGCCCTCGCGCAGTGCTGTCAAAAACGGTAGACTGGGGTCTTCTGCAACCGTGGAGACTCCCCCCATGAATATCGCCAACGACGTTACCGAACTGATCGGCAATACCCCGCTGGTGCGCGTCAATCGCATCGCTGCCGGCAGCGCGGCCACCATTCTGGCCAAGCTCGAATTCTACAATCCCGCGCACAGCGTCAAGGACCGCATCGGCCTGGCGATGGTGGCGGCGGCCGAGGCGGCCGGCAAGATCAGCGCCGACACCATTATCGTCGAGCCGACCAGCGGCAATACCGGCATTGCGCTGGCGATGGTCTGTGCCGCGCGCGGCTACCGCTGCACGCTGGTGATGCCCGACACCATGAGCCGCGAGCGGCGCATCCTGCTGCGCGCCTATGGCGCCGAACTGATCCTGACGCCGGGCAGTGAAGGCATGCTCGGCGCGATCCGCCGCGCCGAGGAGCTGGTGGCGTCGGACCCGCGCTACCTGATGCTGCAGCAGTTCAATAACCCGGCCAATCCGGCCATCCACCGCCAGACCACGGCCGAGGAAATCTGGCGCGATACCGACGGCCAGGTCGACATCGTGGTGGCCGGCGTGGGCACCGGCGGCACCATTACCGGCATCGGCGAAGTGCTGAAGGAACGCAAGAGTGGCGTGCAGGTGATCGCGGTGGAACCGGAAGCGTCGCCGATGCTGTCGAAAGGCACCAAGGGCCCGCATCCGATCCAGGGCATCGGCGCCGGTTTCGTGCCGCAGAACCTGAACACTGCCATCTACGACGAAGTCATCTGCGTCAAGAACGACGACGCGTTTGCCACTGCGCGCCTGGCCGCCAGCGATGAAGGCTTGCTGGTCGGCATTTCAGCCGGCGCCGCACTGTGGGCGGCGATACAGGTGGCGCAGCGTCCGGAAAATGCCGGCAAGATCATTGTCACGATTATCCCGTCGTTCGGCGAGCGTTACCTGAGCACGCCGCTGTATGCCGGCCTCGGCGATTGATCGTAATTTAGTTTCCATGGCGCAGTACAATACGGGACGGGCCGCACTGGTACGGCCCGGATTGTACCGACCAACAAGAATATGTTTCTGGTAAAACCTGAACGCCGCCGCCTGTGGCAGCTCGTTGCCACCGTGGTGGTCATTGCGCTGGGCCTGGCCTCGCGCACCTTTCCGCAGTTCGTGCCTGCTGCGCTGGGCAAGTATCCGGGCGACGCGCTGTGGGCCATGATGATCGTGTTCGCACTGGGCCTGCTGGCCACCCGCATGCGTACCTGGCAGCTGGCGCTGTGGGCCTTGCTGGTGTGCTTTGCGGTCGAGTTCAGCCAGTTATATCAGGCGCCGTGGATCGTTGACATCCGCGCCCACACGCTGGGCCACCTGGTGCTCGGTTCGCACTTTGGCTGGGTCGACCTGATCGCCTACACGGCCGGCGTGGCCGTGGCGGCGATCATCGACAAGCTGGCGCTGTTCCGCCGCCGTGCGTAGGTCGGATTAGCGGGGCAAAGCCCCGCGTAATCCGACAACACCGCAGACGCCAACAATGTTGTCGGATTACGGCCCGAAGGGCCTAATCCGACCTACGTGATTTGCCGGACCCAGGAATTATTTCACATTCCCCTCCACATCCCGCACTTCCGCCGGCGCCAGATTGAGCGGCGCCAGTTGTGGGGTGATTTTGGCCTGGTCGCCCACGCCGATCACGATCAGCTTTTCCGGCTGCAGGTATTTTTTCGTCACCTGCTGCACCTGCGCCGCCGTCACGCCGGCAAAGCGCTGCGGCAGCTTGCTGTAGTAGTCCAGACCCAGGCCATACACATAGGTATTGGCCATGCTGGCGCTGACGCTGGCGTTGGTGTCGAACTGGCCGGGCAGGGACAGTACCTGCGAATTGCGCGCGTTCGACAGTTCCTTCGCTGGCAAAGGCTGGGCAATCATGGCGCGGATTTCCTTGAGCGTTTCCGATACGGCCGGGCCGGTCACATCGGTGCGCACGCCGGCGGCGATCGAGAACGGCCCTGGCTGCGAGCGGTACTGGAACTGCGAGCGCACGCCATAGGTATAGCCTTTTTCCTCGCGCAGGTTGTTGCTGAGACGGCTGGTAAACAGACCGCCCAGCGCCGCGTTCATGACCTGCAGCGGTGCATAGTCGGGCGTATTGCGCGCGGCGGCAATGGTGGCCACGCGCACCGCCGTTTGCGGCGCACCGGGCTTGTCGACCAGGATCAGGCGCGCCTTGCTGGTCTGCGGCGCGGCCTTGACCGACGGCGCCACCTTGCCGGCCTGCCACGCGCCGAATTTCGCTTCGACCAGCTGTTTCAGTGCGCTTTCGGTAATATCGCCCGAGACGATCAGCGCTGCATTGTTGGGCAGATAATGCTGCTGCCAGAAGCGCTGCAGGTCGGCGCGGGTGGTCGCCTTCAGCGCCGCTTCGCTGCCCAGCTGGGTACTGCCATACGGATGCTGCGGGCCGTACAGGGCTGCTGCTTCCACGCGCGCGGCTACCGCACTGGCGTTCTCGCGCTGCTGCGCCAGGGCGCCAAGGCGGCTGGCGCGCTGGCGCTCGACTTCCTCTTGCGGGAACTGCGGATGCAGCACCACGTCGGCCAGCACATCGAGCGCCTGCGGGAAGGTCGCTGTCAGGGCGGTCAGCTGCACATACGACGAATCGACGCCTGAACCTGAGCCGATAAAAGCGCCCAGCTGCGCCACGTCGTCGGCGATCTGCGGCGCACTGCGCGTGGCCGTGCCTTCCTGCAGCAGTTGCGCCGTAAAGCTCGATAATCCCGGTTGCGCCAGCGGATTGGCGCCCGAACCGCTCTTGATGACCAGCTGGCTGGACACCAGCGGCACGGCCGGGTTGTAGTGGTGAATCACCGTCAGGCCGTTTTTCAGCGTGAACGATTTGCCCTGCGGCAGTGTGAACTTCGGCTCGGGGCCGGCCTTGGGCACGGTGTTACGCCAGGCTTCATCGGCATTGATGGCGGTGCCGGGTTCGGCGGCGATCTTGCCAGGCGCCGGCGTCGGCACTTCCGGCCCCAGGTCAGGCGTGCCGGGCACGCCATACACCACCACGCGCGCCTGGTTTTTCAGGTACTGGTCGACCGCGCGCTGGATGCCGGCCGGCGTGACCTGGCGATAGCGTTCGATATCCTTGGCCAGGTAGCCCGGATCGCCCGTGTACTGGTTGTACTTGTTGAGCAGGTTGGCCAGGCCGTGGCCGCCGACTTTTTCCACCTGGCTCAGCATGGCCGTCTCGATGATATTGCGTGCGCGCTCGACTTCCTTGTCAGTCGGGCCATCGGTGCGCAGCGCATCGAGCTGCGCATTCAAGGCCTGCTCGATTTCTTCGGCCGTGTGGCCGGGGCGGGCGGTGGCGTCGATGGTAAACATCGACGTCAGCGCGCTCGAACCCTGGTCGGCGCCCACATCCTGGGCGATCTGCTTATCGTACACCAGCGACTTGTACAGGCGGCTCGATTTGCCGCCAGCGAGGATCTGCGCGGCCATGGTCAGTTCGGCGTCGTCTTTGGTATAGGCCGGCGGCGTCAGCCAGCCCATATAGACGCGCGGCAGCTCGACCCGGTCCTGCACCACGATACGGCGCTCGGCGGTGATCGGCGGCGTGACCACGCTGGGTTTGGCCACATCCGGGCCGCGCTTGAAGCTGCCGAAGTATTTGCTGACCAGGGCGCGGGTTCTGGCCTTGTCGATATCGCCGGCAATCACCAGCGTGGCGTTGTTGGGACCGTAGTATTTGCTAAAGAAGTCCTTGATATCGTCCAGCTTGGCGTTCTGGATGTCGGCGTGCGAGCCGATCACGCTGGCGTAATAGGGATGCTCTTTCGGGAACAGCTGGTGGAACAGCGCTTCCTGCACGATGCCGTACGGCGCGTTTTCCACGCTCTGGCGGCGCTCGTTGCGCACCACGTCCTGCTGGTTGGTCAGCGCCGTCTGGTCCAGTACGTCAAGCAGATAGCCCATGCGGTCCGAGTGGGTCCACAGCGCCAGTTCGAGCTGGTTCGACGGTACGGTGTCGAAATAGTTGGTGCGGTCGAAATCGGTGCTGCCGTTCGAGTCGGTGGCGCCAGCGCCTTCGAGCAGCTGGTCGGCCAGGCCGCGCGGCACGTGCTTGGTGGCGGCAAACATCATGTGTTCAAACAGATGGGCAAAGCCGGTCAGGCCCGGCGCTTCATTGGCCGGCCCCACGTGGTACCAGACATTGACGGCGGTGACCGGCAGCTTGTGGTCTTCCACCAGGATCACTTCGAGTCCGTTGGGCAGCGTATATTTTTCATACGCGATCTGCGGTACGGCGGTGGCGCCGGCCGGTGCGCTGGCGGCTTTTTCAGCAGCGTGCAGCAGCGACAGGGGCGCGCCATACAGCGACAGCAGCAGGGCAGGGATGGCCAGCAGTTTGATCGGTTTCATGCGTGCTTCCGGTAAGGTTGATAAGAGTCAGGAGGTATGGCGCCACAGCAGGGCGGCGCCGGCCAGCACCAGCGCGGAGGTGGCCAGCGAAACGAGGGCGGCGGCGCCCAGCAATCGCCATTCGCGCGGCGAAAACCAGCGTGCTGGCACAGCGGCGGTGGCCGCAGTGGTGGCGATGGGTGGTGGCAGGCCGCCGGCAATGCAAGCCTGCGCCGCCAGTGCCTGCGCGGCGGCGTCCAACACGGCCAGCTGGCGCTCGACGGTGTCGGCCAGCACCGCTTCGTTCAGTGCCACCAGCGCAAAGATCGGGTCGTTGACATCGACCTTGATGCCGGTCTTGTCAAACACGTGGCTGCGCAGTCGCTGGGCGTCCACTACCAGTCCACCTTGTCGAGCTGCTCGAAAATATCGCGGTAGACCACCTTGATGCGCTGCTTTTCCATAATGTTGAATTTGTCGTTCTGCAGCACTTCCTGCATCGTCAGGCGCGCCGTATTCATCTTCTTGACGTCGGCGCCAAAGGTGTCGGGATTGCGCTGCGAGAGCGTGATGCTGCCCCTGACGCGCGCGCGGTGTTCGCCATACGACTGCGACTCCATGAACTGCTTGCCCGAGGCCGACTGCAACAGGCCGAAATGTTCGTTCTGCCACAGCACCAGCGGCACGCGGGTGGCCTGCGCGGTGGCGACAAAGCCGGTGGCCGTGTCGTGCAGCGTGTCGCCGCCGCCGACGATGGTATGGATATAGACCTGGCGGCCTGACTCTTCCAGCAGCCCAAAGCAGTCGTTTTCCAGCAGATAGCCCATCAGCGGAGAGAAGGTATTGGCGCCGTTGTCGATCACGCAGTTGCCGTCCTGCTCCAGAATGTCGATCATCAGGGCGTCAAAGCGCTTCGGGTCGATGCTGCGTGCATCCGTCATCACCGGTACGTGCTTGACCTGCATCGCCTTGTAGCGCGAAAAGGTCGGGTTTTCCTGGTCAGTGTCGTAGCAGCGCAGTGGCGCGTCGTGCTTGCTTCCCATCCATTGCGCCAGCAGCGTCGAGACCAGCGTCTTGCCGATGCCGCCCTTGCCCTGCAGGATAAAATGTACCGTGTTGTGCATTGCGCCTTGCTCCAGATATGTGCGTAAAAATTCAGTGGCAGCGGCCCCCGCCGCTGTCGGGCGCCGGGCGCTTGACCAGGCCGTCGCCGGGCACCGGCAGGTATTGCCAGAGATAGCCATTGTCGTACAGTTG
>Ga0308158_10005446_pt1 | contig 10438 bp, 13 predicted proteins | sample PhyBR2_FD_201038 | JGI IMG/M metagenome (GOLD analysis project Ga0308158, IMG submission 201038) | Phyllosphere microbial communities from UC Gill Tract Community Farm, Albany, California, United States - DLSLB.R2 | ecosystem: Host-associated > Plants > Phyllosphere > Unclassified | place: USA...
GCAGCAGGCCGACGCCCTCGGGATCTCACCGGCCAGGATCAGCCGTCGCCGCCGACACCTCCCGGACGCCCGCCCGGGCCTGATCCCCTTTCGAGTCACCGTCAGCTGACCCCCTGGACTTGCCACTGGGTCAAGAAGATTCCCATGACCTGTACCGAGAGGTGCGCGGCATGGAACGGGAAGAAGATTCCGACCGCTCACACCCCATCTAGCGGTCGATGAAGATTCTGCGCGCGCCCCTCGACTCGCTCGGGGTCGCAGTCGTGCTAACCATTTAGCTGCAACACCTCTGCGACTGAACAGATTGATCATGCAAACTCTTTACATCGCGCAAATTGCGCAATAGAATGGGTATATGGCCATCATTCAGCACAGCCCGAGCGGCATTCCGGTGTGCAGTGTGTGCCGTCACGAGAGCATCGACGCAATCACCGCCGAGATCGAAGCCGTGGTGCCCGTGGCCGACCTGGCCGCGAAGTATCCGCCCCTCAGCCGCGACGCGCTCTATCGCCACGTTCGCCGTGGACACCACGGCCTCCGAGTCGTGACCGTCGCCGCCGTCCAGGCCGACGACGAACTGCAGATCCTGGACCTGACCGACCGTCTGCACCGGATCGCGACCGGCGCTCAAACCGCCTCTGACGCCGCGTACGCGGTCGGGGATCTCGCCCTGGGGTCCAAGCTGGGCGACAGTGCCACGCGCGCCCTGGGGCTCCTGGCGAACACGCTGGGCGTGACCTCCGGGGACGCGCAGCGGGCGTACAAGAAGGCCATGGCCAAGGTTCGCCGCGCCGATGGAATCGCGCAGACCATGTACCGCGCGGCGACCGCCGCTCAGCCCGAGATCGCTCCCCTCCTCGCACAGCACGCCCGCGACATCGGCCTAGACGACGTGGCCGAGCGGCTGGACGCGATCAACCAAGAAGATTCCGACGACCCCGAGGGGACCCCATGAGCGACACCATGAGCACTTATGACGAGGCAAACGCCGACGCTACGTGGCTGGCGAAGACTCTCGGACTCCTCGCGGCCAACGCGGCGAGCACGCCGGGAGAGCAACGCGACCGCGACGACCGACGCCTCCTCCGCGCCGCCCACTCCCTGCTGGATCGCATCGCGGCCACCCTTCCCGCCCGCCCCGAGGAGTCCACCCATGTCTGACCTGCTGGATGACAATTTCGATGACCTCACCGCCCCCGAGATCCCCACGGGCCGACCTGCGCAGCCCGGGGACACCATCACCGTGGCCACGAGCGGCGTGACGATCCATACCGGGCAGTTCTCGATGGGCGGGGGTGTCACGCTCAGCCGTGGCGATCACTTCACCTTGACGAGCCCGATGATCGAGGCCAGCCGAGACATCACGGGCGCAGTCACCTGGCCGAGCATCATCCATGATGAGCAGGCGCAGCGTCAGAAGTGGGGGCAGGTGCGCTTCATGCTGGGCCGACACGAGATCGAGCCGTGGGCCGCGCCTGGCGACGCGCTGTGGGAGCTTCACCACCGCCGCGCCATGGATGCCGCGCGCTCCATCGTGGATGCTGACGCCCGCGCCGACGCCCTGGCCAAGGTCCGCGAGCGTTTTGGTGAGAAGCCGGTGAGCACGAGCTACACGCAGTATCGCGACCACCGCGCCGAGGTCGCCGCCGCCGACGCCGCAGCGCTCCGTCAGGGCCCGCGTGGGAACTACGGCGTCCACCGTGAGGCCCGTCATGGCCAGTGAGCAGATCCGCCTCCTGGATCGCGACGTGACCACGATCCCGAGCGGCCCCCGGACCCTCGTGATCGGCGGACGGAGTTTCCGCGTCCCGGTGAACGCCCAGACCGCACGTGGACCCGAAGGCCTGAGCTACGTCCGCGCAAACGGTCGGATCTACTGCCTCACCTCGCGCGGCGCGGAGATCACCGTACCGAACTCCGTCCAGAACGCAATCGCCAAGGCGTACTTCAGCTAATTCCACAGAGCCCCCGCCGCGCTGTTGCCGCGCGACGGGTCACGGGGGCCGTCGTCCTCACCCGCCCTTCTCGGGGCCGGTCTGGTTCACCGGCACGACGATGACGGCCCCACCCCCAAGCCGGGGATGGGTGCCTTTCCCCTCCCCTCCCACCTCGGGAAGCTCTCGCCCGGACTGCTCGACAGGCGCGTCGGAGTGGAGCCGGGAGATTCTTTCCGAGGTGGCACCCTAAGCCCCGCACCCCTGCCACGACCGGAAGTGCTTCATGAAGTAGGACAACCCTCGGCAGGGGGTGCGGCCCCACCCTGAGACCCCTCGGTCACGCGAACGGGCTCAGGCATGGACGCCCCCTGGACCTTGCAGCCGAGCGAGATCCAGGGGGCCGTCTCAATTCCATGCTGAGACATGCGTTCTACCGGGAGTCCGAAACGACCCCGCGACGCCCGTTACAAATGCCTCAGAAATTGTCTCTGCTACTCGTCTCACAACATCCGTAATAGATACAGTACGAGACGTGACCGAGAACAGCACCGCGAAGACGTTTGGGTACGCCCGAGTTTCCACCACCTCGCAGACGAACGACCGCCAGGTCGATGCGCTCCACGCCCACGGTGTTGGCCCCGCCGACATCTTCGAGGACAAGATCTCGGGGGCTCGTCAGTCACGACCCGGCCTGGATGACCTCCTCAGTCGCGTGCGGGACGGCGACACCATCGTCGTGGCGAGCATGGACCGGCTGGGCCGCAGCGCGCTCCACGTCCTCTCCACCCTGGCCGACCTCGAAGATCGGGGCATCACTGTGAAGAGCTTGAAGCCGGGAGAAGACTTCTCTGGGGCGACCGGCAAGCTCGTGCGCGCAGTCATGACCCACGTCGCGGAATGGGAGAGGTCGATGAACGCCGAGCGCGTCGCTGAAGCCCGCGCCGCGAAGGCCGCACGCTCGAAGGACGGTGAGCAGGTCGCGGGACGCCCCCGCACCGCCATGACCGACGCGAACGTGCGCGAGGTGCGCAGGCTGAAGGCGAAGGGCCGCAGTGTCGCGGAGATCGTCAAGCTGACCGGCGTCAGCCGCGCATCGGTCTACCGCATCTTGGGGTGAAACCTGGGCGAGCAGCGTAAACGAGCATTCATACGCTTCTCGCCCGGCGGGCCCCATGGACACCAACAAGCCAGCAGGGCTCGCTCTCATCCTTTGCGATGGTCAGCTGAACCCCCGAACCACCTCTTCCGAGGTTGTGGCCGGAGCCTCCAGGATTGCTCGCACCCTCGCGCGCAAGCCCTTCACCGGGAGATAAAGGGTTCGTCCGGCGGTCCTTGATTCGATCAGCCAACCTTCAGACTGCAGCCGCGCGATCGCGCCTCCGACGTGTCCCTTCAACTCGGGCGAAAGGCCACGGACCAGGGCCGATTCCTTCCGGCCTCCGCCTGCTTGCATGTAGACCTTCTTCAAGATCGTGAGCAGCACCTTCTGCGCAGGCTTCAGGCCGGGCATTGCGACAATCCCATGGGTTGTCTTGGAGGACGGGTCGAAAGCATCAAACGAGCAGTCAGTGAACCTGCCTGCAGGTAGGGCAGAAGAAGAGGCTGCACCGAGCACAGTGCCGAACATGCATCGGTCGAAGTGAGGAATTCCCCACTCACCGTCGTACTCGGTCAGATCTAGAGTCTCGATTACGCAGTCACGAAGCGTGACGGCTTCGAAGTCAGACTCGCTATCGGAGAGCGTGAACGATTCGATGGTCAAGTCGGCGAAATTCAGCGCGCCAGGTTTGGACGTACCGAGTTCAGCTCCGACCCGGACTAGATCAAAGGCGAGGGCGTCCGCACCGCCTCGACTCTGAAGCTTTTTCGCTGCCGCGTTCAGCTGTCCTGCGGTGACCCCCATGCGCTCAGACTGAAGCGCCCCGACCGCGATACCGAGAGGCCCCAGGGGGACGGTCAACTTGGTAAAGGTCTCCAATGCGTCATCCGTGTTAGTGGCATATCGGACGACATCAGCTGCGCGGGCTGCATCCAACAGAGCCGCATCGATGAAGAATCGCGAACCGTCCGTTACATCCTGGGCTCCCAGCCCGGGCAGTCTTTGAAGAACCTGGTACGAGCCTTCATCCGGCGGATAGCTCGCCACCTGTTCGAACGCCTGCGCGAGATCCCGGGTCAGCACAGGCCCCTGACCTGTTCCCCGACCTCGCGCCACCGTGGCCAACCGTTCCATTACCTTCCGGATGGTGCCGCCATCTAGGCCCTGCTCGATGCGAGCTTCTCGTTCGCAAATGCGGTCAATCAGATAGTCCCAACCTGGGGCAGGGTCCGGAAGATCATTCTCTGCCAGCCCCTGAAGCGCGTCCGCCCCCGCGAGGTATCCAAGCAGCAGCGGGTGGCTAGGCAGCCAATCGGGGAGTTCTCCACTCCAGTTCCGATCCGCCAGGTACGTCCGCACCTGCTCCTCCGTGAACTCATCGGTTCGCAAGATAAGCGGGGACCGATTGCGCATGCCAAGCGACACCAGCAATTCGTCCTCCGTGTCGAAAAAGTGTCGCCTGCCGGATATCAGAAGCCCGGCCTTCTGTGGGCTCTCCTCTGCGAACCGTCTCACGAGTTCGACCGAATCGCGCCGGATTCGTCGCAGGTCGGGGCTTCTACCTCTCCAACCGCTTGCAGCGATTTCATCAAAACCATCTAGAAGCACATGAATCTGACCGGCGCGCCACGCCTTGACCAGCTTGCTAGGCGACTCAAACCCCAGCTTGGTGGCATGTCGCCGGATAGCTTCGTCTGGGTCCTTCTGCCCCTGGTGATCGCGCAGATTGAGTGTCATCGGGAACGGACGAAACGCGTCCTTATAGTGACGACCCGCGAGACTGCTGTGCACCTCACGAAGAGACATACTCTTCCCCGCACCAAAATCACCGAGGACGATAGTTACCTGTCCTTCGGACATCCTACGAACGATGTCCTCCACCGAGTGGCTGGTTCTCGCAGCGCCTTCCCGCCCGCCAGAACTGAACCCGAGGGGTATGTATCGCTCCAGGTCCGTGGTGCTGTCGTTGAAAGGGTTGCGCGCGCTGCCGAAGGCGTAACGCAGACGCATTTCGAGGTATTCGCGAGAGTCGATGAGCTGCGACCGAAACTGCGCGATACTGCAGGCGGTCACAGGGGCATTGAGGGCCGCGATAGCGTCGCGCTGCTGGGCGGTCGGATCATCCTGAGTGACGAAGAAACCTTTGACCGCCTTGAACCTGTGCTCGCGAGCGAGCCGCTCGCACGCATCCCGCAGTTTCGTCCCGTCGTACTTCGCCTTGTCGAGGGCTCTGCTCGTAGTTGCTTCCACGATGACGACTACGTCGTCGCCAATGATGACGGCGTCTCGCTCGCGGCCATCCAGAACGGTTGAGCCTTGAAACGGTCGATCCGGGGCGTAGACGGCTCTGGCTACTCGAACGACCTCGGCCTCGAAGAGTTCGTCCGCCGCATGGTCTATCGCGCTTCTGCCCATCCAGTAAAGCTACTGGGACGGGGCATGGGACCTCTAGCCGGGGAACGACATGGTCAATGTCGGGCGCAGCCTCAGCAGCGTGCAGCACCGTCGCGTGCGCCGGGCACGCCGATAGCTAGATTCCGCGCGACTCTTCGTCAGAGAGCGTCATGCGCCGAGTGCCTCGATTCTTGCTGAAAGCTGAGCGATGATCCGCGACTGCTCTTCGATCACCGTCAGCATGACGCTCGCGAGGTCAGCCACGGGGTCCTCCGAGCCCGCCTCGGTGCGTTGCGCCCAGCCGTCCATCTCGCACGTCACACAGCGGCCTAATCTCTTCGCTGCGGTATACCCAGACCAGCCCGCCGCGTTGCGCTTCGAGCACGGGACGGCGTGATGAGATGCCGGACGCTGTCTTAACGCTCGGACATCCGCTCGCCGAGGCGACTGCATAGTCAGAATGGCTGGCTGAAGTCCTGCATGATCTCGTCGGCCAAGGACTCATTCAGCCCCGCTCGTTTCAGGCGCACCAACTCCACAAGTTCTTGCATCGGTGCCTGGACAGCGGCGAACTCGCCGAGGGAAACGACATCCAGCAACTTGAGGTTCTCGCTCTTGCCTTCCTCCAACCCAGGCATCAGCCGCCACACCTGTAGCGAGTACGGCGGCTCTCCGTCATTATCCCGTGATCCAACGTAGTAAAGGAAGCGCTCGGATTCCCCGACGTACTCGTCGTCAAGCGTGGTGTCGTTCGTTCCCCACTGCAAGGAACCATCGCGCGTCTGCGCAAGCAACGTGCGCACAATTTTCAGAACGTCGTCTCTCTTGCTCATCGCGATGCCTCCGGGGTCTTTTGCAGTCGAGCGGTCATTTCGGATATTTCAATGGTCGCGGCAGTCATCCGTCGCCGAGTGGTCTTCAAGATCGCATCCATTGAGTCCGTGGTCCGAGTGAACAAGTCGCCCTTCGCGCCGCCAGCAGCCGCTACCGCCTGCGTCAGTAACCGGACAGTCGGTTCATCTTGAAACGCCGGGTCGGCTTTCAAGTGCCCGACGATGGTAGGAATGCGTTGCACGTATGCGCGCAGGGCGTCAGCCGTTAGCTCACGGTCCCCGGTGCGCGAGGCCTTTTCGAAAGCTTCTTCGAGGCGGTGGACCTCGGGCAACAGCACGAGGAGATCATTAACCAGCAGCCGCCGAGCTAGCAGTTGCTGAGACGCTTCCACTGCCCTTTGGGAAGCCTCGGAAGCGACGCGAGTCCGCCATAGCTGCCACCCGGCGAACGCAAGCCCCAGTATCGCGACAACGAGTTGCCACAGGCCGAAGTGATCGTTTGGCGACCAGTCGGCTGCAACGTTCACAGCATCAACATACCGGTGCTCGTCAACCGTCCAGTTCCTCCGCGCTCGAACGCATGTTAACTTGGCGTTCCTTTCAGAAACGGTTCCAAGTGCGTAGAACACCCTGACGGCACACACCGAAGGGACGGTCATGCAGGGACTGCTCACGAGTCAGGAGGTCGCGATCCTTCTGGGGGTCTCGACCGCAACGCTCTCGCGCTGGCGCGCGCAGGGGAATGGACCCCCCGCACTGTCAGTCGGGGGCGTCTATCGCTACCGTCCCGCACTCCTCGAAGAATGGATCATGGAGAACGAGAAATGACAATCTCGAAAGTGACCCGCGCCGACGGCACTCACCGGTGGCGGGCTCGAGTCAAGAGCGGTCGGAAGGTCGTCGCCGACCGCACGTTCGACCGGAAGTCCGACGCCATCAAATGGGAACAGGCGCAGAAGCGCGCGCTCGACCTGGGGGAGTTTGTGGACCCCCGCGCCGGGAAAGAGCAGCTCGGGAGCGCGCTGGAGCGATGGCTCTCTGAGAGGGAGGGCACTGTCGGAGAGAAAACATTCAGGGAGGCCGAACGTCCTGCTCTCCCGTACCTGAAGGACCTGCTTAAGAAGCCCATCTCGTCGGTCACCTCTCGTGACCTGGAGTCGCTCTACGCGACCAACCTGCGCACGCTCGCCCGATCGACGGTGCAACGACAACGGCAGACCTACTCCGTGTTTTTTGCGTGGGCCGTGGCGTGCAAGCTCATCTCGTCGAACCCGGTGACGGCCTCGAAGCTCCCCAAAGGCACGGCGACGAAGGAGAAGCGGGAGATCTTTCCCTTCACGCTCGTGGAGCTCCGGGCCGTGCACGCGGACATGGCCAACTCCACACGAAAGGAGAATGCGGATCTCGTCCTGATACTGGGACTCACCGGTTTGCGCTGGGGCGAGCTCTCCGCACTGCGAGTACGCGACGTGCAACAGCTGCCCTACCCCGCCTTTCGAGTGACGCTTTCGAGGAGCGACCGGCAGCAGGTCCGTAGTGTGACGAAGGGCGGCAACGCCCGCGTCGTGCCGCTGGCAGATGAGGTGGCGAATATCGTTATGCCGCTGATTAAGGGCAAGCGGCCCGAGGCGTTGGTCTTTCCCAACACGAACGGCGGTCATCGCTCGGGTCGCAACTGGTCCCGCGACAGCCACTGGGAAGACCTCAACCGGGGTCGTCGTGTTCATGACCTGAGGCACACCGCAGCCACCCTCTGGCTTCAGAACGGCGTGGATCTGAAAACAGTGCAGGCTTGGCTCGGACACTCGACCGCGAAGCTCACCGCAGATCTGTACGCGCACTACATGGGGACGGACGCTGATGCCGCCGCCATCGCCAGGATGAATGCCGTCCTGGGGGACGCCCGGGGGACCGGCGAACAGAAGGCGCTCAGGCACGGAGTTCGCTAGGGCGCAAGAATCGCCGATCTACCGGGGATTTTCCGATGTGGGCCCTGCCGGGATCGAACCGACGACATCCACGGTGTAAACGTGGCGCTCTACCAGCTGAGCTAAAGGCCCTGGTCCGTCCGATCCTAATCGGCCCCGTCGATCCACCGAGACGGGAACCTTGTAATATGGCACGTAATACATATTGGAGGGCACGTGACGACCGCGACACCGCTGCTTCGCGCCGCTCGCAAGAGCCGCAATCTCACGCAGAAGGCCATCGCCGATCGGCTTCACGTCGATCAGGGGCGCATTTCGCGCGCCGAGAGTGCGGGCGAGCTCGAGTATGGAACGGTCGAGCGCATTCTCGGCGCGACCGGCCACCGGTTGTACTCTGCCCCCACTCGTCGCGACGATGTCGCGACTGCCGCGTCGTCCATTCGCTCGCATCTGCGGCGCGGCGATCGACACCGCGCGCTTCGCGCGTTCATCCAACTCAGCGACGACCTTCAGGCCGAACGCGGGCTCATCCGTGGAGTGCTGGTGGTGGCCGAGCCGGAGCCCACCGGGGAAGCCGTGTGGGACTCCGCGCTCGCCGCGCTCGTCTCTCTTCGCCTCAATGAAGAGAATCTGCCGCATCCGGAATGGACCAAGACACCGAACCGGCACCTCACGTCACCGAGGACACTGGAGGTAGACCCCGCCGACCCGCGCCCTGGCCCCGGCGATGTACCGGAAGAATTCCTCGAGCACGGTGTCCTCATCTGGAGCGACACCCTCGCGAGCGTCTGAGGTGCCCATCCTCGGGCGGGACGACATCGTCGCAGCATTGCGCGATCTCGTCGAAGAACTCGTCGCCAGCGGGGATCGCGTCGGCATCCGCCTCGTCGGGGGCGCCGCAATTGCGCTCCGCCATTTCGAACGGGAATCCACAAACGACCTGGATGCAACAGGGGTGACGAGCCAGGACGATCATGCCGTCGCCGAGGCGGCAGCGCGCGTCGCCGAGCGACGCGGATGGCCGAAGGCTTGGTTGAATTTCGAGGTCGACCAGCTCGGAGCAACTCCCTGGATCGGTCGCCCTGCCGAATGGGAGAAGCTCTACGACGCCGATGGTGTGGTCATCGAGGTCGCTTCGGCGGAGACGCTGCTGGCGATGAAACTTCGAGCAGGACGCCCCGGTCGCGATGTCAATGACATACGTCGGCTGCTTCATCTCTGTGAAGTCGGCACCATCGATGCGGCGGAGGACCTTTATGAGGGGTACTACCCCGGCGACAGCATGAGCGCACGGACGCGGGGGATAGTTGAGCGGATCCTCGAAGAAGCCTCGCCACCACCGCTCCACCCGGTCGACCCGATTCGGTGGTGACCGCGCACCAGGTACGCGTACCGCGGATGTCCGAGGCCCGGGGTAGCGTGGAGGACGTGAATGCCGATCCCGCCGACCAGCGCAAACTGCTCGACCTCGCCGACCTCGACGCGCGTATCCACCGTGACGAGAAGGTCGCCGGCAACCCACCGCAGGCCGAGCGCGTGCGCGAGTTGATCGCGCGGCGGGCGACGCTCACCCAAGAGCTCTCGACGCGCGCCAACTCCCGCGACGACATCAACGCCGAACTGAAGCGCCTCGAGTCCGACGTCGCCGTGGTCGACGCCCGCATCGCCCGCGACACCGAGCGACTTGCCGCGTCGTCGAACCCCAAGCAGGCCCAGGGCTTCGAGAGCGAGCTGACCTCGCTCAAGCGGCGCAAGAGCGACCTCGAAGACATGGAGATCGCCCTCATGGAGCGCCTCGAGGCAGCCGATGCCGCTGTCGCCGAGCAAGAGGCCGTGATCGCCGACACCAACGCGCAGGGCGCTCAGCTCAGCGCCGAGGCCAAGACCACCGTCACCGACGCGACCACGCGACTCGAGGGCGCGCGCCGCGACCGTGACGCCGTGGCCGCTTCGGTTCCCGCCGACCTGCTCGGGCTCTATGAGCGCCTGGCATCGCGCGGCAACGGTGCCGGACTCCTGCGTGCCGGGGCGTGCGAAGCGTGCCGCATGGTGCTCCCGCCGAGCGATCTCGCCGTCGTCCGTCGCGCGCAGACCGACGAGGTCGTGTTCTGCCCCGAGTGCGGCGCGATCCTCGTCCGCACCGAAGAGTCCCGATGACCCGAGACGGCCGTGGCTTCTGACACGGTCGTCGTCGCCCGCGCGGCATCCGGTTCCCCCGTCCTGATCGAGCTCGACGCCGACGCGAAC